>OGGT01000534.1_pt1 | contig 18881 bp, 18 predicted proteins | sample 1571311 | NCBI WGS metagenome assembly OGGT01 (sample SAMEA2581931, study PRJEB24529) | metagenome | biome: Human gut stool | place: China | collected 2011
CGTCAGGCAGGCCGCCCGCCGCGAGGCCTATGACCTGAGGCTCGATCCCGCCGAGCTCGCCGCCGTCTGTCGCGGTGTTCTCAAAGAGCTGATGAAGGGGCGCCGCAAGAAGGTCGTGGCCGAGCTCGAGGATCTCTTCGGACTCGTGTTCCCGAAGCGCGCCGAGCTGAAGAAGGCCGAAAAGACGGAAAAGTCCGAGAAGGCTGAAAAGGGCGGCAAGTAGGACTCGTCCCGGAAAAGAAAGAGGGGCGCAGGCGGCATGGCGACGCCTGCGCCCCGTTTTTGGCGGGCGCAAAAAAGGCGGCTCGATCGAGCCGCCCGTCAGGCGCCTGGGCATTCACCTTGCGCGGGATGGCGTCACTTGGCGCGAACCCAGGAGTTCGGAGAGTTGAGCGAGATGTCGAGCAGGCGCTTGAAGAGGCCCATGGACATGCCGATGTGGCCGGCGGTGTCGCTCACGCGGGAATCGGGGACGGAGTCGGGCGCGGTGCCGTGAACGAGCGCGAGGAAGGTGCGGGCCATGGACTCCTTGTCGGCGCCGGGCGTGAGGGCCGCCTGCGTCATGCGCGAGCGGATCGTGCTGTAGCGGTCGAGATCCTCGGGGGAGAGCTTCGAGAAGAGCGGACGTCCGAGGGCTTGGTCGACGAAGGTCTGCATCTGGAAGAGCGTCTTCTTCAGAAGCTTCTCGTCGGCATAGGAGGGGAGGTTCTCGACGGCGGTCCTCATGGCGACGGCCTGAAGGTTGGCCGCCCAGAAGGCCTTGAAGCGGCGCTTCTCCTCGCCGCCTAGAAGCGGAATCGGGCACAGGCTCACGCCGGCGGCCTTGGCCACCTCCTTGTTGAAGAGCGAGCCGGAGAGGTCTCGCACGCAGCCGCCGAAGGTGTAGCCGAGGTTTTCCGCAAAGATCTTGTCGACGGGACGATTGACGGGCGTGTCGTTCTTTTCTTGGTTTTTGGAGGACATGAGCTGGAATCCGAAATGGGTGTGCCGGAAACCTCCGTGCAGGGGAGATTTCTCAACAGGTGCAATTCTGCCATGACTCGCACGCGGTGAGAAAGGGAAACTAACCCTGATCGGGTTGTAGCCAAAAGAAAAAGGCGTGTGCCCCGGGGAGTGATTGCGCGGCCTCGTGCTAAAATCATCAGTTCAGTACGAAAGGGAGCACAACCGCTCCCTTTTGTCGGTTTTTCCACGTCCCGGAGCCTTTTCCGGGCATTTTCTCTGAGAGAACAAAATGGCTATTGAACGCACCCTCTCCATCATCAAGCCGGACGCCGTTGCCAAGAACGTCATCGGCAAGATCTACTCCCGTTTCGAAACGAACGGCCTCAAGATCGTCGCCGCCCAGATGCGTCAGCTTTCCCAGGCTGAAGCCGAAGGCTTCTACGCTGTTCACAAGGAACGTCCCTTCTTCAAGGATCTCGTCTCCTTCATGACGTCCGGCCCGGTCATGATCCAGGTTCTCGAAGGCGAAGGCGCCATTCTCAAGAACCGTGAGCTCATGGGTGCCACGGACCCGAAGAAGGCCGCCGCCGGCACGATCCGCGCCGACTTCGCTGAAAGCATCGACGCCAACGCCGTTCACGGCTCCGACGCTCCGGAAACGGCCGCCGTCGAAATCGCCTACTTCTTCCCGGCTCTCTCCATTCACAGCCGCTAATCCGCTGCGAACACAGTGAGGAATATTCGTGACCGACAACGTCAAAGAGTCTGCCGCCGCCTCTAAGGTGAACCTTCTCGACTTCGATCTGGAAGGGCTCACCGCTTGGTGCGCCGGCATCGGCGAAAAGGCCTTCCGTGCAACTCAGCTCTCGCGCTGGCTCCATCGTCATGTCGAAGGCGACTTCGACAACATGACGAACCTCGCGAAGGTGTTCCGAGCCAAGCTGAAGGACATGGCCGAAGTGCGTCCTCCCGTGCCCATCACCGAGAAGAAGTCGGCTGACGGCACGCGCAAGTGGCTCTTTGACGTCGGCAACGGAAACGCGGTCGAATCGGTGTTCATTCCAGAGGATGACCGCGGCACGCTCTGCATCTCCACGCAGGCGGGGTGCGCCATGGGCTGCCTCTTCTGCTCCACGGGCAAGCAGGGCTTCAACCGCAACCTCACGACCGCCGAGATCGTGGGCCAGCTCTGGTGGGCCGAACGCGAACTGCGCCGCGACGCAGGCGTGACGGACCCCAACGACCGAATCATCTCCAACGTCGTGCTCATGGGGATGGGCGAGCCGTTGCAGAACCTCGACAACGTTCTGCGCGCTCTGCACGTCTTCCTTGACGACAACGGCTACGGGCTCTCCCGCCGCCGCGTCACCGTCTCCACGTCGGGCCTCGTCCGCCAGATGGACAAGCTCGCCGAGGACAGCCCTGTTGCGCTCGCCGTGAGCCTGCATGCGGGCAACGACGCGCTGCGCGACAAGCTCATGCCCGTCAATCGCAAGCATCCGCTTGCCGACCTGATGGCCGCGTGCCGCCGCTACCTCAAGGTGGCCCCGCGCGACTTCATCACCTTCGAGTACGTCATGCTCGGCGGCATCAACGATCGCCTTGAGCAGGCCGACGAACTCGTCGAACTCGTGCGCCGTGAAAACGTGCCGTGCAAGTTCAACCTGATTCCCTTCAATCCCTTCACGCAGTCGGACCTGCGCAAGCCCGAGCGCGAGCAGGTTCTCGCGTTCTGCCGCCGCCTCAACGAGGCGGGCATCGTGACGACGGTCCGCAAGACGCGAGGGGACGACATCGACGCTGCGTGCGGCCAGCTCGCGGGCGAGGTGCGCGACCGCACTCGCCGCGCCGAGCGCCTTGCACAGCAGAAGGCCGAGGCCGCGCCTCTTCTGCAGGCGGCCCGCCGCAGCGAGTAGCCTCCCGCCGGGGCGTGCGCGAGTCCTGAGGGTCCGCGGCGCCCAAGACACCGAACATCAAAACACTCCTGGAAGGAAGCGCCATGGCCCAAGAAACGTCTGACATGAACGAGCCGGTCCTGCATCCGGCCCCCGCCGAAGGCTTCGGCGCTGCGCTCAAGCGCGCCCGCGAGGCCCAGGGCATCTCCATCGGCGACATGGCCGCCCGCTCCCGCCTTTCGGTCCAGCAGGTCCGCGCGCTTGAGAGCGAAAGAACTGCCGAGCTTCCCGAGCCCGTCTACGTGCGCGCCTTCATCCGCGGCGTCGCCTCGGTGCTCGGTCTCGAACCCGATCCGCTCGTCGCCGACTACACCGCCCGCTACGGCGCCGCAAGTGTCGGGGTCCTTCCCGACCATGATCCCGCCAAGGAGACCGTCGTGCGCGCCTCCGGCCGCCGCACGGGCCTCAAGGCCGCCGTCGTCGCCATCGCTGCGGTCCTCGTCTGCGCCGCAGGCTGGTACGCCTGGTCGAGCATGAGCGACGGCGCCGAGACGCAGCCCGCTGCGGAGACGCCCGTCGTCGATGCCCCCGAATCAGTTGAAGCGGCGCCCGCCCCTGAACAGGCGGCAGCCGATCAGACTGCTCAGGAGAAGACTGCGGCCGAACAGGCCGCCGCCGAGAAGGCCGCTGCGGAGAAGGCCGCCGCTGAAAAGGCGGCCGCCGAAAAGGCCCGCGCCCAGTCGCAGGCCGCCGCGACGGGTGAGCGCCGCGTCACTCTCTCGACCTCGGGCGCCTGCTGGGTGCAGATCCTTCTGCCCAACGGCCGCAGCTTCTTCGCCAAGGAGATGGCCGAGGGCGGCAGCGAGACCCTGAACGTGCCCGTCGGGGCCCGAGTGACGGTCGGCAACGCCTCCGTCATGACGCTCACGGTCGACGGTAGGCCTTACGAACTCACCAAGTCCACCCGCAACGGCATCTGCCGCTTCGTGGTGAAGTAAGAAGATTCAACAGAGTAGCGGCCTTCGGGCCGCTCTTTTCACACCGGCCTCCGGCCGGTGCGTATTTCCCGGAGACTTAAGCCGTGTCGGAAAACACCCTTGAATTCCGTCGCAAGACCCACGCCGTCAAGATCGCCTGGGGCGGCCGCGTCGTGACGATCGGCGGCATGAACCCGATCGTCGTGCAGTCGATGACGAACACCTCGACGGCCGACGTCGAGTCGAGCGTCGCCCAGGTGCTTGCGCTTGCGCGCGCGGGCAGCGAGCTCGTCCGACTCACCGTCAACACGCCCGACGCCGCTCGCGGCGTCGCCCGCATTCGCGAGGCGCTCGACCGCTCCGGCTGCGACGTCCCGCTCGTGGGCGACTTCCACTACAACGGCCACAAGCTGCTCGCAGATCATCCCGAATGCGCCGCCGCGCTCTCCAAGTACCGTATCAATCCCGGCAACGTCGGCAAGGGCGAGAAGGGCATGGAGAACTTCGCCTCCATGATTGAGTGCGCGAAGAAGTACGGCGCCGCCGTGCGCATCGGCGTCAACTGGGGCTCGCTTGATCAGGCGCTCCTCGCCCGCATGATGGACGAGAACAACGCGCTCTCCGATCCGCTTCCCCCCGACGCCGTCCTTCGCGCCGCTCTCGTCGAGAGCGCCGTGCAGAGCGCCGACATGGCCGTGAAGCTCGGCCTTCCCGCCGACCGCATCGTGCTGAGCGCCAAGGTCTCCGAAGTCCAGGGCCTCATTTCCGTCTACCGCATGCTCGCAAGGCGCGGCAGCTACGCGCTCCACCTCGGCCTTACCGAGGCGGGCATCGGCTCCAAGGGCATCGTCGCCTCGACGGCTGCGCTCGCCGTGCTCCTTCAGGAAGGCATCGGCGACACGATCCGCGTCTCGCTCACGCCGTCTCCCGGCGCGCCCCGCACCGAGGAGGTCGTGGTCGCCCAGGAGATCCTGCAGTGCATGGGCCTCAGGAGCTTCACCCCGATGGTGACGAGCTGCCCCGGCTGCGGTCGTACGACGTCGGACCTCTTCCAACGCCTTGCCGCGGGCACGCAGGACTACCTGCGCTCGCGCATGCCCGAGTGGCGCGTCTCGTGCCCCGGCGTCGAGAACATGACGGTGGCCGTCATGGGCTGCGTCGTCAACGGTCCCGGCGAGAGCCGTCAGGCCGACATCGGCATCAGCCTGCCGGGCTCCGGTGAGAGCCCCGTGGCTCCTGTCTACGTTCGCGGAGAGAAGGTCTGCGCCCTCAAGGGCGATGACATGCAGGCCCGCTTTCACGCTATGATTGAAGAATTCGTCCAAACGACCTACGGCGCATCGTCCCGTGGGCAATCCGATAATTGACAAGAATGAGCAAAGAAAAATTCGCCGGCGTCAAGGGCATGAACGACATGCTCCCCGCCGATGCCGCCGTCTGGCAGACCCTGCAGCAGACGGCCGTCGGCGTTCTCGAACGCTACGGCTATCAGGAAATCCGCACTCCGATCCTTGAAAACACGAAGGTGTTCACCCGCGGCGTCGGCGAAGTGACCGATATCGTGGAGAAGGAGATGTACTCCTTCACCGACAGCATGAACGGCGACCAGCTCACGCTGCGTCCCGAATGCACCTCCGCCGTCGTGCGCTCCGTCAACGAGCACAGCCTGCTCTACGGCGCCACGCAGCGCCTCTGGTACTGCGGCCCGATGTTCCGTCACGAGCGTCCGCAGCGCGGCCGCTACCGCCAGTTCCACCAGCTCGGCGCCGAGGCGCTCGGCATGGAGGGTCCGGACATTGACGCCGAGATGATCATGATGCTCGCCCGCATCTGGAAGGAACTCGGCGTGGGCGATGTCCGCCTCGAGCTCAACACGCTCGGCGCGCTGCCTGAACGCCAGGCCCACCGCGAGGCCCTGATCAAGTACTTCGAGGGCAATCAGGACGTGCTCGACGAGGACGCCCGCCGCCGTCTCTACACGAATCCGCTGCGCATTCTCGACACGAAGAACCCCGAGATGCAGGAGCTCGTCAACGCTGCTCCGCGTCTGCTCGACTTCCTCGGTGAGGAAAGCCGCGCCTTCCTCGCCCGCATGGAGCAGCTCGTCTCCGCCGCCGGCATCGAGTACGTGATCAATCCCCGCCTCGTGCGCGGCCTCGACTACTACAACCACACGGTCTTCGAGTGGATCACGGACAAGCTCGGCGCCCAGGGCACGATCTGCGGCGGCGGTCGCTACGACCCGCTCATTGAAATGCTCGGCGGTCGTCCCGCCCCCGGCGTGGGCTTTGCCATGGGCATGGAGCGCGTCATCGAACTCATGCGTGAATGCGGCCGCGTGCCGGTCCGCACCCAGACCGACGTCTACGTCATCCATTCGGGCGGCGACACGCAGGTCCAGGCGATGCTTCTCGCCGAAGCGCTTCGCGACGCGGGCGTGCGCGTGATGGTGCACCCCGGCAAGTCCGGCTTCAAGAGCCAGATGAAGAAGGCCGACGCGAGCGGCGCCCGCTTCGCGGTCTTCGCCGCCGAGGACGAGCTTGCCGCCGGCACGGTCTCCGTCAAGGCCCTTCGCGAGGGCGAGAAGTACTACGCCGAGCAGACGGCCCTGCCGCTCGCCGGCGCCGCCGCGGCCATTGCCGCCGCGCTCGCCGCGTAATCATTCAATCGAGTTGACTTAAGGAGCGCAAGCGATGGCTTACGACTTGGAAGAACAAGAGAGCATTGACCAAATGAAGGCCTGGTGGGATCAGTGGGGCACCCCGATCACCGCCGCCGTCTGCGTCTGCTGCCTCGGCTTTGCCGGCTGGAACGGCTGGCAGTGGTACCAGCGCAATCAGGCCGCACAGGCGTCCGGCGCCTACGTGCAGCTGCAGAACGCGATCTATCAGAACGATACGAAGAACGTGAAGTCGATCGCCGACGGCCTCATCGAGGACTACGGCACGACGATCTACGCGCCCCTGGGCGCGCTCGCCTCCGCCGCGGCCGAAGTTCAGGAGGGCAATCTCGACCTCGCCCGAGACCGTCTCGTCTGGGTGATCGAGAAGTCGGGCCATCCCGAGTACGACACCATCGCGCGCGTTCGCCTCGCGGGCGTCGAGCTCTCGGCCAAGAAGCCCGAGGCCGCCCTCAAGGCGCTTGAGCCCGCCAAGCCCGTTCCCGACCAGACCGCTCTGGTCGAGGACCGCCTCGGCGACGTCTACTACGCCATGAACGACTTTGAAAAGGCCCGCGCCGCCTGGCAGAAGGCCGTTGAGGCCGCTGGCGAGCAGAGCCCGATCCGCGGCGTCCTCCACTACAAGCTCGCCTCGCTTCCGCCTGTTGCGGAATGACGGACTGCGCCGCCCGGCACGGCCGTGACCGGGCAGGAGGACCCTGCATGACGGCGGCGCAGGACGAATGAAAAATACGAGTCATTTGTCCCCGCTGCCGTTCTTTTTGCTAATACAATCATGGATTCAGCCGCGCGGTGGTTTGCCTGCGGCGAGAAGCCCAACACAACGAGATGAATACGATGTTTGCCAAGAAAGCTCTGCTCGGCGCCGCCGCAGCGTTGACGGTTCTCACCCTCGCCGGCTGCAGCACGCCCGACAGCCACGAACCTGCGGACCTGCAGGACTTCCGTGAAATGGTCAGCCCGAAGGTCTCCTGGACGGCTTCCGTCGGCGAAAGCGACGGCTATCTCACGCCTGCCGTGACGGACAATGCCGTCTACGCCGCGGGCGGCAGCAGCCTCTACCGCCTTGACCGCCATACGGGCGACAAGGTCTGGGAAGCCGAAGCCGGCTCCCGCATCGTCGCAGGCGTCGGCACGGACGGCATGCATCAGGCCGTCGTAACGGACCGCGGCGAAGTCGAGGTCTACGACGCCGAGGGCAAGTTCATCTGGCGTGCCACGCTCTCCGCCGAGACGGACGTTCCGCCGCTCGTCGGCCAGGGCCTCGTCGTGGTGAAGACCTCCGACACGCGCATCACCGCCTTCGACATCGTCACCGGCGAACGCCGCTGGCACTATCAGGGCCAGGCTCCCGCGCTCACGCTCCAGGCCTTCAACCAGATGGCCTGGTCCCCCGCGGGCATCCTCGCCGGTCAGGCCAACGGCCGTCTTCTCGCCCTCGGCCTCAACGGCAAGCCCGTCTTTGACGCCGTCATCGGTCAGGCCGCCGGCATCACCGAGGTCGAGCGCCTCATCGACGTCGTCGGTCGTCCGTGGGTCGACAACCAGCTCATGTGCGCCGCCGCCTTCCAGGGCAACCTCGTGTGCATGAGCTCGACGAACGGTCAGCTCGTCTGGAATGCGAAGGTCGACAGCGTCACCGGTCCGGTCGCCGACGCCCGCATGGTCTACGTCGTCGACGACCAGAGCTACGTTCACGCCTACAACCGCGCCAACGGCCGCGAAGCCTGGGTCAACCGCGACCTCGAGTACCGCACGGTCTCCGCTCCGATCCGCATCGGTGCCACGGTGGCCGTTGCCGACTATGAGGGCTACGTCACGATGATGAACCCCGCCAACGGCGAGGTCGTCGGCCGCACCCGCCTTGACGGCGCCGTGCGCGCGCCCGCCGCCCAGTTCGGCTACGGCGCGGTCTTCCAGACCGTCGAAGGCGAGGTCGCCTACGTGCTTCAGGAGTCGCTCGGCGAATGACGCCGCGCGCCCGCGCTCTTTAAAACGCCTTGAATCCACGCCGGTCGATGCTCCTCTGGAGCGTCGTCCGGCCTCTCTTTTTCCAGAAACATGCTTCCTGTCATTGCTCTCGTGGGCCGTCCGAACGTCGGCAAGTCCACGCTTTTCAATCGCCTCACGCGCAGCCGCGACGCCATCGTCGCCGACTTCCCCGGGCTTACCCGCGACCGTCAGTACGGTCAGGGCCGTGTCGGCCGCATGCCCTACATCGTCGTCGACACGGGCGGCTTCGAGCCCGTCAAGTCCGAAGGCATCGTCAAGGCCATGGCCAGCCAGGCCGAGCTTGCGATCGACGAGGCCGACGTCGTCATCTTCGTCTGCGACGCCCGTTCCGGCCTCACTCCGCACGACCAGCGCATCGCTGTTCGCCTGCGCCAGTCCGGCCGCAAGGTGATCCTCGTCGTCAACAAGGCCGAAGGCCTTTCCGCTGTCGCCGCCGCCGAGTTCTACGAGCTAGGCTTCGGTGAGCCGTGGCTCATCTCGGCCGCCCACGGCCAGGGCGTCAACGCCGTCATGGACCTCGCCCTCGAGGGCTTCGAGGAGGAGCCCGAGGATGAGGAGGATGACGACCCCGATGCGCCCAAACGCCTCAAGGTGACGCTCGCCGGCCGTCCGAACGCCGGCAAGTCCACGCTCATCAACGCCCTGATCGGCGAAGAGCGCCTCATCGCCTTCGACATGCCGGGCACCACCCGCGACGCCATCCGCGTCGACTTCGAATACAACGGCCGTCCCTACGAGCTCGTCGACACGGCCGGCCTTCGCAAGAAGGGCAAGGTGTTCGAGGCCATCGAGAAGTTCTCCGTCGTCAAGACCCTGCAGGCCATCGAGGACGCCAACGTCGTCATTCTCGTCGTCGACGCCAAGAACGGCATCGCCGATCATGACGCCCACATTGCGGGCTACGTACTCGACTCAGGCCGCGCCCTCGTCGTCGCCGTCAACAAGTGGGACCTCATGTCCGACTACGACCGCGAGATGTTCAACCTCGAGCTCGAGCGCAAGCTGCACTTCCTGCGCTGGGCCCGCATGATCCGCATCTCGGCCCTCAAGCGCAACGGCCTCAATCACCTCATGAAGGCAGTTGACGAGGCCCACGCCGCGGCCTACCGCAAGATTCCGACGCCCAAGCTCACGCGAGCCCTCTTCGAGGCCGTCGAGCGCCAGCAGCCCCCGCGCGCCCGCGGCGGCCGTCCGAAGCCCCGCTTCGCGCACCAGGGCTGCTCGAATCCGCCGGTCATCGTGATTCACGGCAACGCCCTCGAGGACATCGGCGAAAGCTACCGCCGCTATCTCGAAGGCTTCTTCCGCGAGAAGTTCGACCTCGCCGGCACGCCGCTTCGCATCGAGTTCCGCACGAAGGAAAACCCCTTCGTCAAGGACGACAACAAGCGCTGATCCTCTCGAGATCCGGGGGCGGTCGTCGCCCCCGCGTGCACGAAAACGCTCCCCTCGAATCTGGCGGGAGCGTTTTTTTCGCCGCCGTCTTTTCTGATGCCCGTGAAAACGCGTTTTTCGGTTTCTTTTTCTCTTTGCGGACGATATTTACAATCGTCAGGTGATAAGATAGAAGGGAGTGCCGCAGTACGTGCGGCCGTGCGCGGGCGGTTGCCGGAACCGGTTCAGATCCACCCGCATCGAATAACAACAAAGACTGATGGGCTGCCGCAAGGAACAGGCCCAGACGGTCGGAGAACAACAAAATGACTCAGAAAGGTCAGCTTCTTCAGGATCCGTTCCTGAACATCCTTCGCAAGGATCGCATCCCCGTTTCCATTTATCTCGTCAACGGCATCAAGCTTCAGGGCCAGATCGAATCCTTTGACCAGTACGTCGTGCTTCTGCGCAACACGGTCACCCAGATGGTCTACAAGCATGCGATCAGCACCGTCGTTCCGACGCGTGCCGTGAACATGCCCTCCGTGCCGGAGAACTGAGATAAGCACGTTCCAGATCGATGAGACGCGCGCGGTGAAGGCCACGCGCGCCTTTCTCGTATGCGTCGTCGTCGGCCGCGTCGTTTACCAGGACTCGGCCGAAGAGCTTGCGCTTCTCGTCAAGTCCGACGGACTCGAACCCGTCGGACTTCTTGATGCCAAGCGCGACAAGCCCGATCCCGCCTTCTTCATCGGCTCGGGCAAGGTTGACGAGCTCGGAGAGCTCGCTCATGAGCTGCATGCCGACGTCGTCGTCTTCGACGTCCCCCTCTCGGCGGCCCAGCAGCGAAACATCGAGCGCGCCATCGAGCTTCCCGTTCTTGACCGCACCCAGCTGATTCTCGACATCTTCCGCGCCCGCGCGAAGTCCCGCGAAGGCCGCCTGCAGGTCGAACTCGCCCAGCTCGAGCATCTCTCCACGCGCCTCGTGCGCGGCTGGACTCATCTGGAGCGCCAGCGCGGCGGCCTCGGCAAGACCGGCGGCCCCGGCGAAAAGCAGATCGAGCTTGACCGCCGAATGATCGGCGTGCGCATGAAGCAGCTTCGCGACCAGCTCAAGCGTCTCGCGCGTCAGCGTGACACGCAGCGCCGCTCGCGCTCCCGCTCCGACACGCTCTCCGTTTCGCTCGTGGGCTACACGAACGCAGGTAAGTCGACGCTCTTCAACCGCCTCACGCGCGCCAAGAGCTACGCGGCCGACCAGCTGTTCGCAACGCTCGACACCACCGCCCGCCGCTGTTGGATCAGCGACGAGGAGACGGTCGTCGCGAGCGACACTGTGGGCTTCATCAGGGGCCTTCCGCATCAGCTCGTCGAGGCCTTCAAGTCCACCCTTGACGAAACGGTCCATGCGGATCTTCTGCTTCACGTGGTCGACGCCTCCTCGTCGGTCCGAGAGGACCAGATCAGCGAGGTTAACGCGGTGCTCGAGGAGATCAAGGCGGACGACGTCCCCGCGATCCTCGTCTACAACAAAATCGACAATACGGCTCTCGAACCCGAGATCGTGCGTCATCCCGACGGCCGGCCCAAGGCGGTCTTCGTTTCCGCCCTTACGGGTGAGGGGCTCGATCTTCTGCGTCAGGCGATCGGCGAGTTCGCGCACCAGTGGCGCGTTGACAATCCGAACGAACCGCGCGCGCCCGAACCCTGGGAGGAAGAGGTCGCACACGACCTTGTCGCCCTGGCGGACGACAACATCGAGGACTTCCTCGTTCGCAAGAAGAAGAGATAGCCGCTGACGCCCTTCTGCGCCTTCATGCAAGAAAGCCTGCATTCGCGATGAATGCAGGCTTTCTGTTCATCAGGCCTGAGAGCTGTGCCCTGACTTTCCGCCGAGCCTTTCGGAGATCGCCTCGAGCATGACGTCCGTCATTGCGTCGAGGTCGTACTCGGGTTTCCAGTCCCATTCCTCGCGCGCCGTCGTGTCGTCAAGTGCGTCAGGCCAACTCTCGGCGATGCCCTGCAGCAGGGGATTCACCTCGTAGGTGAGCTCGAACCCGGGCATCCGCCTTCTGATGCTCGCCGCCACGTCCTCGGGCGCAAAGCTCATCGCGCCCACGTTGAAGCTGTTGAAGTGCCGGAGTCTTGAGGCATCGGCCTCCATCAGCTCGATGGCGGCGCGCAGCGCATCGGCCATGAACATCATCGGCAGCCTCGTCCCTTCGGCGAGCGGAGAGGCGTAGCGGCCGTGCTCGACTGCCTTCCAGTAGATGTCGACCGCATAGTCGGTCGTGCCGCCGCCGGGCGGCGTCACGTGGGAGATGAGGCCCGGATACCTGACGCTTCGGGCGTCGACGCCGTACTTCGCTCTGTAGTAGTCGGAGAGCAGCTCGCCTGCCACCTTCGTGATGCCGTACATCGTCCTCGGCCTGCAGACCGTGTCCTGAGGCGTCGGATCATGGGGCGTTTCGGGACCGAAGACCCCGATGGAGCTCGGTGTGAAGACGGAGAGGTTCTTGTCGCGTGCGAGCTCGAGAAGACCGATCACGCCATTGACGCCGATGTCCCATGCCGTCATGGGCTTCGACTCGCCCACGGCCGAGAGAATGGCCGCCATATTGAAGATCGTGTCGATGGCGTAGTGTTCGACGGTCCTGCGCAGGCCGTCCGCGTCGAGAAGGTTGACGACGGCCGTCGGACCGCCTTCGGAGAGCGCGGCGGTCAGCGGCGTGCGACCGCTGCCTGCGGCCACGGTCATGTAGCCGCGGCGCCTGAGTTCGGGGACGAGCTCGGAGCCGATCTGGCCTGCCGCGCCGATCACGAGGATGTTCTTCATGGGCCCTCCTTCCAGAGTGTTGTCCGAATCAGGATAGCACGGGTGCGCGGAGGCACAGGCTGTTCAGAACGTACAAGGAAAAAGGCCGCTCCTGCGCCTTGTGGCGCGGAAGCGGCCTTGTTGGAGCGGGCTCCGGGAGAGCTTAGCTCGCGAGAACGATCAGCTTCATCACGAAGAGCGAGACGAAGGCCGTGACGATCGGGAGAGCCATGATCTTGAAGAGGTTCGAGCCCTTGATGCCGATCACGCCGAGGCAGCGGCCCATGTACTGGACCTGGCTGCCCATGAGGTAGATCGACGGGGCGACGATGGCGACGTGCTCGCCGGTGAGAAGCCCCTGGTCAAAGAGCGAGACGGCAACACCCACGCCGCCGCCCATGGACATCCAACCGCCGAGGAGAACGGCGGCGCCGGGGAGGCCGAAGATGGCCATGATCGGGGCGAACAGTTCGCCGAAGATCGTGAGGAGGCCCGAGTGGTTGAGGACCTTGATGATCACGAACGCCATCAGGACGTTCGGAATCGTGGAGGTGACGGCGATGTTCCAGCCCTGGACGGCGCCCTTCACGAACACGTCGGTGACCATCGGATTAGCAGATTCATGTCCGGACATTTTTGTTCCTTCTTCTGTTTTTAACGTTCGTGGTTACTTGCGGGAGGCGCGGATCTGGAGGAGGCGCATCATGTTGGCGGAGAGAACCTTGCCGAGCAGGATGACGCCGAGGCACAGGCCCAGGCTGACCGGAACGGCGAGCGTGCCGTCGGCAGCGACGAGCGTGAAGAGTACGGCGCCGGAGGAGAAGAAGTTCGTGATTGGTGCGTCGGCCGTCATCTGGAACGCGGCGAACGTGTTGGTCTCGGATTCCGTGAGCTCGCCGGCGTCCTTGAGCTGGCGGGTGAGGGCGGCACCACCGTCGGTCGACTGCATCGAGGCGATGAGGGCGAGAGCGGCGGAACCGGGGATGCCGATGAGCGGACGCAGAACCGGGGTGAGGATCTTGCGGGCGGCCTTGAGGGCGCCGTAGTGCTCGAAGACGGTGATCATCGCAAGGGCGAACATCACCGTCGGAACGAGGGAAAGAGCGAACATGAAGCCGTCGATGGCGCCGGAGCCGCCCTTGCCTCGGAAGTTGGCCATGGCCGTCTTGATGGCGTCGCCCTGTTCGGTGACGCCGCTTACGAGTCGGCCGAAGCCGCCGTTGACGGTCGTGAAGTCGAAGACGCCCCACCACTGAGAGGAGGCGCAGAGGCCGGAGAAGAAGACGACGGCAAATGCGAGCGAGAGATACGCGCCGATGCCGACCTTTTCATTGACGGCCTGTTCGGTCGTTTTTTCGGGGGTCATGATACAAGTCCTTTGGTTGTTTTGGAGTAAGGGGGCGGTCTTGAGCCGCTTTTTTCCTTGCTGCGCGGGAAGGGAAAGCTTCGCGCTCGCCTGCAAATCATAATGGAGACGCCTTAAAACGTCGCTAAGCGTTTACCCTCTGCCACTGGGCATGCGGAGGAGATGCCGCTTTTGGTGATCCTTCGGACGTGTTCCGTGCGCGCGACTGCTTGAGGTGTTCCTGCCGGTTGCCGATTGGAAACGCCTATCTTACTGATGAAAAGGCGCTTTCGGATTGCTGTGTGCGAGGCCGGTAGTTGTAAAGAAGCTTGCCCGCGAGTCGGGCATGCAACAAAAGTCATTAAAATGAAAAATTCAGTTCGGGAGTCTTCAGCAGAGTCCTGCGCAGACCCGCCGACACGCCATTCAAAGACAAACATTGCTGACTGGAGCAACGCATATGCCGCTCAATGACCCCCGCTGGGGCCGCTCCTCCGACGAGGAGCCGCGCAGGGACGATCGTTCCGCCGACGAAGAGCCGCCCCGTCGTCCCGACGAGGACGATGACCGACGTGACGACAACCGCCGCGACGATCGCCGCCGCGGCGATCGACGCGATGACAACGACGGGATGGACGATCTCGACCGTCTCTGGAAGGAATTCTCCGAACTTCTGCACGGCGCAACGGGCCGCGACAGGAAGGAGGACCGCCGTCATCCCGACCTTCGCAGCCGAGACGACTTCTCCCGCGACGATGTGGATGAGCGTGATGACCGCTACGGTCGTGACGAGGATCGTGACGACGAGCGTGTCGAGCGTCCTCAGGCCCGCCGCTACGGCGACGACGCCCGTCGTGACGACCGCGCCGACCGCCCGACGGGCGCCCGCGGCATCTTCGGCGGCCTCGGCGGCATGGGAGGCCTCGGCGGCTTCGGCGGCAAGCGTCCCAATCTGCCTGCGGGCCGCAAGGGGGCGGGCATCGGCATGTCCGTGATCGTGGGCCTGGCGGTTCTCGCCTGGGGCGCCACGGGCTTCTACATCGTGCCCGAAGGCCAGAGCGGCATCGTGACCACGTTCGGTCGCTATGCCGAGACGACCGCCGCCGGCTTCCGCTGGCATCTCCCGATGCCGATTCAGGACGTGCAGATCGTCGACGTCTCGAGCGTTCGCACGACCGAAATCGGCTTTGCCGGCCGCTCCGACCGTCTGCGCGAAGCCCTGATGCTCACCGACGACGAGAACATCGTCGACGTGCAGTTCACCGTCCAGTACCGCATCAAGCCGGGCGACGGCGCGCGCGACTACGTCTTCCGCATCCGCCAGCCCGACCTCACCGTGACGCAGGCCGCCGAGTCCGCCATGCGCGAGGTCGTCGGCCGCAAGGCAATGGACAGCGTCCTCTTCGAAAGCAAGGCCGAGATCGCCGAGGCCGTCAAGAAGTCGATGCAGGACATGCTCGATCGCTACTCCTCCGGCATTGAGGTCATGAGCGTCGCCATCCAGAACGCCCAGCCGCCCCAGCAGGTTCAGGCCGCCTTCAACGACGCCGTCAAGGCCGGTCAGGACCGCGAGCGCTCGATCAACCTCGGCGAGGCCTACCGCAACGCCGTCATCCCGAAGGCCGAAGGTACCGCCGCACGCCTCAAGGAAGAGGCGCTCGGCTATCAGGCCCGCATCGTCGAGACCGCCCGAGGAGATGCCGACCGCTTCTCCGCCCTGCAGTCCCAGTACGCCAGGGCTCCTGAAGTCACGCGCGACCGACTCTACGTCGACACCGTGCGCGACGTCATGAAGAACGTCACCAAGGTCTACGTCGACGCCAAGGGCGGCAACAACCTGCTGTACCTGCCGCTCGACAAGATCGTCAACAACACGAAGTCCGACGCCATGACTCAGGCCCAGAAGGAGGCCGCCGCGCTCGACGACCACGGCGTCACGGCCGCCCAGAGCGCCGTCGAGACGACGGGCTCCGCCCAGCCGACGACTTCTTCCGCCGCTCCCGGCGACGAATATCAGCGCATGCTCCGCGACCGCCGCTAAAGGACGACAGCCATGAAGAAACTCTCCACGCTTTTGATCGCCGTCCTCGTGGCGGCCGGCCTGCTCCGCATGTGCGTCTACACCGTGAACGAGCGCGAGTACGCTCTTGTCTTCGCCCTCGGCGAACTCAAGACCGTGATCTCCGAGCCCGGCCTTCATGTGAAGCTCCCGCCGCCCCTGCAGAACATCGTCTACCTCGACAAGCGCATCCTCAACCTTGATGCGGCCGGCGCCGACCTCGTCCAGACGTCCGAAAAGAAGAACCTTCTGATCGATACGTTCGTCAAGTGGCGCATCGAGGATCCGCGCCTCTACTGGGTCTCCTTCCAGGGCTCCGAACCCGCTGCCGCGAACCGCGTCTCCGCACTTCTGCGCGACGTGCTCAACGTGGTCGTCAACAAGCGCACCGTCAACCAGATCACGTCCTCCGAGCGTGACAAGGCCATGGTCGAAATCTCGCAGCTCCTTCAGGAACGCGTGCGCGACGTCGGCATCGGCATCGTTGACGTGCGCATGAAGCGCGTTGACTTCACGCCCGAGATCTCCGAGTCTGTCTACCGCCGCATGGAGGCCGAGCGCAAGCGCGTCGCGAGCGAGGAACGCTCCAAGGGCGCCGCCCAGGCCGAGCGCATCCGCGCCTCCGCCGACCGCGAGAGCGAGGTGATCCTCGCCCAAGCCTATCGTGATGCGCAGAAGGTCAAGGGCGAAGGCGATGCTCAGGCCGCCGAGATCTACGCCGAGGCCTTCGGCCGCGATCCCGAGTTCGCCCGCTTCTACCGCAGCCTGCAGGCCTACCGCGACAGCTTCGCCGACAAGAACGACGTGATGGTCGTTGATCCGTCCGCCGACTTCTTCCGCTACTTCAAGTCGGAAAAGGCGCAATGAGCAGGCTCGACGTCATGATGCTCGCGCTCGGGTGGGTCCTCGTCATCGAGGGCTTCACGCCGATGGTGGCCCCGGGCTTCTGGAAGGAGTCGATAAGCCGATTCCTCGACGAGCCCGACCGCGCGCTGCGCATCACGGGCCTTCTGCTCGTCGCACTCGGACTGGCGATCATCTGGATCGTCTGATCCGCTGATTCAGGATCGGGTCCTCGGCTCTCAAAGCCGTTCGAGCCGAGTTGAATTGGGACACTGTCCTTCAGGGGGCGGATGCTTTGAGGTATCCGCCCCCTGAGTTTGTTGCGCTCGGCGAAGGCGTCTAAGTGGTTTTTCGGACCCTGATTCGGGAGCGGCGCGCGCATTTTGCTAAACTTACGATTCGTGTGAGAGACGACGCCCCGCCGGCGGGTACCAAGCCCTGTCGGCTTCCGCCGTGCCCGCAGACTTTGCGGTCGCCTGCAGCGGGCCTGCGTCGCCGCTCTCAATCCATTTCAAGCCCGCAGCTGCTTCCCTGCTTCTGCGGGCAGCCAATGGGCGGCTCGGATCCGCCGTCAATCTGTTCATTAAGGGTAATCTCATGGCCAAGAATGTAGTTGTGGTCGGCGCTCAGTGGGGCGACGAAGGCAAGGGCAAGATCGTTGACTGGCTGACCGAAAAGGTCGCCGGCGTCGTCCGCTTCAACGGCGGTCACAATGCCGGTCACACGCTCGTGATCAACGGCAAGAAGACCATTCTCCGTCTCATTCCGTCCGGCATCATGCATGCCACGTCCGTCTGCTACCTCGGCAACGGCGTCGTCCTCTCTCCGGAAGCCTTCTTCCGCGAAGTCGACGAACTCAACGCCATCGGCGTGCCCAACGTTGAGAAGCGTTTGCGCGTCTCCGCCAATGCCGCCCTCATCATGCCGTACCACGTCGCCCTTGACCATGCCCGCGAAGCCGCTGCCGGCGACAAGAAGATCGGCACGACGGGCCGTGGCATCGGCCCCGCCTACGAGGACAAGATTGCCCGCCGCACGCTGCGCGTCGCCGACCTCTTCGACAAGGAACGCTTCGTCGAGCAGGTCCGCTCCGTCCTGAAGTATCACAACTTCGTTCTCGAAAACTATCTTGGTGCCAAGCCGCTTGACGCCGACGAAGTCATCGACCACATGCTCTCCTACGCCGAGCGCCTCCGTCCGATGGTCTGCGACGTCTCCGCCGAACTCCATCAGCAGTGCGCCGAAGGCAAGCAGTTCCTCTTCGAAGGCGCCCAAGGCTCGATGCTCGACATCGACCACGGCACGTACCCGTACGTCACGAGCTCCAACACCGTCGCCGGCTCTGCCTGCGCCGGCGCCGGCGTCGGTCCGCACATGCTCAACTACGTCCTCGGCATCACCAAGGCCTACTGCACCCGCGTCGGCGAAGGTCCGTTCCCGACCGAACTTCACGGCGAAGTCGGCCAGATGCTCCGTGAAAAGGGCTGCGAGTTCGGCGCCGTCACGGGCCGTCCCCGCCGCTGCGGCTGGTTCGACGGTGCCGCCCTGCGCCGCGCCGTTCAGATCAACGGCCTCACCGGCCTCGCCGTCATGAAGCTCGACGTCCTCGATGGCATGGAAACCGTCAAGCTCGGCGTGGGCTACAAGTACCGCGGCGAAGAGATCGCGATCATGCCCGCCGGCGCCGATGCCGTCGCCGAATGCGAACCGATCTACGAAGAATTCCCGGGCTGGAAGGAGAGCACCTTCGGCGTCACGAAGTGGGATGAACTCCCCGAGACCGCCCGTCAGTACCTGACGCGCCTCTCCGAAGTCGCCGGCGCCCCGATCGCTCTCGTGTCGACCGGTCCTGACCGCGAACAGACGATTCTTCACGTCGACCCGTTCGAAGCCTGAACTCCGTTAGACTGAAACCATGAAAAAAAACGGCGGG
>OGGT01000575.1_pt1 | contig 17541 bp, 18 predicted proteins | sample 1571311 | NCBI WGS metagenome assembly OGGT01 (sample SAMEA2581931, study PRJEB24529) | metagenome | biome: Human gut stool | place: China | collected 2011
GAGGAAGCGTACAGAAAATTACGAACAGCGGCTGCTCAATTATGAGATCCACACAGAGAAAGGATGGTAACAACCGATGCAGGGGGCAAAACTGATACAACAGGTAAAGAGGAAACAAAAGAAGATGACGGGGGTTCTGCGGAAGCTCATGGTCGTATTCGGGGTATTTTTTGTGCTGCTTGGGATCATGATCTCACAGGCATTTATGTTAGCGGGCTTTCTTCTGGTGGCACTGTATTTTGTATTTGATGTGTTAAGCCGGAAAGAGTACGAGTACATCCTCGACGGGAAAACACTCACAATTGATGTGATCTATGGGAAGCGGTACCGTAAAACGGCACACATCATTGACATGACCGAGATGGAAGTGACCGCGCCAAACCGCCACGAGGCTGTGGCAAAGTACCGCAAAGACGGGGGCGGGGTCCGACTGCCGAAGTTTGATTATACCTCCTATGAGGATGACATTCCATACTACACGATGATCGTCATTGAGGACCGGGAAAAGAAAAAATTGTTGCTTGATCTCAATCAGGAACTGCTGTTTGCACTCAAAAAACAGTATCCTTCTAAGGTTTTTGCATAAAGTGGTGAATAAAATATGAACAGTTGCAAACAAATCATGAACAACAAATGTGCGCAAAATCAGAGAATCCATCATTTCGACGAAGAATTGCAGGAATGCAAGCGGTTGTAATGGTGGATTTGTTGCATCACATGGCACGCATAATGGCAATATGAATGGAAATAACCGAAAATATGCGAAAAAATAGTGCAAAGCACACAAAATGATTGAAATTGCACATTATACGGACAATTATGCAAACTAGATATATTCAAGCAATGCTATAATACGTTCATCAGCAAAAGTAACAAATACTCTTAGGGAGAAGGAGGAAATTTATATGAAAAAGAAAATGATTACAGCATTACTTGCAAGTGCAATGGTATTGTCACTGGTTGCTTGCGGTGGAGGCGGAACAGACAGCAACGGTGGCGGGGATACATCCTCCAGCGGAAGCGGTACTTCTTCCTCATCCGACAGTAATAAGCTGACCGTATGGGCATGGGACCAGAACTTTAACATCAAGGCAATAGAGACCGCAGCCGAGCAGTACAAGAAAGACCATCCGGATTTTGAACTCGAAGTGGTTGAGACCTCTTCTGATGACTGCCAGACCAAGCTGACAACCGCAGCAAATGCCGGTGATTACAGCACACTGCCGGATATCGTACTCATGCAGGACAACAGCTACCAGAAATTCTTAAAAAGTTATCCGGATGCCTTTACCGACCTGACGGATATGGGAATCAACTGGGATGATTTCGGAAAATTAAAACAGTCTTACTCTATGGTAGACGACAAGCACTACGGTGTTCCGTTTGATAACGGTGCTGTTATCGCATGTTACCGTACCGACATCTTAAAAGAAGCCGGATACACCATCGACGACCTGACCGATATTACCTGGAGCGAATTTGCAAAGATCGGAAAAGATGTTCATGATAAGACCGGCAAATACTTACTGACCAGTGAGGGAACTGGCGGAGACACTATGATGATGATGATCCAGTCCTGCGGTGCAAACTTTGTCAATGAAAACGGAGATGCTTACATTGTAGGAAATGACATCGCTGAGAAGTGTGTCGACATCTACACCGAACTCGTACAGAATGATGTTGTAAAATTAGTAAACAACTGGGATGAGTATGTATCCACCATCACAAATGGTGAGGCAGCAGGCGTTGTCAATGGTAACTGGATCACTGCAACGATCGCTTCTACCGAAGACCAGAAAGGCCAGTGGGCAATCACCACAATGCCAAGTGTAGATGGTGTGGATTCCGCTACTCATTATGCAAACAACGGTGGATCTTCCTGGTATGTTACCGCAAACTGCCAGAACAAAGATCTTGCAGAAGATTTCTTAAAGAGCACTTTTGGTTCCAGTACAGATTTCTATGATGCAATCCTTCCACAGACCGGTGCGATTGCCTGCTACTTACCAGCCGGAGAATCGGATGTATACAACGAGCCAAACGAGTTCTTCAACGATCAGCCGATTTACTCCACGATCGTAGAATACTCTTCCCATATTCCGGAGTTTACAAAGACTCCGTATCACTATGAGGCAAGAGAGTGCATCAACACAGCAGTTGTCAATATCGTAAATGGAACAGCTAAGGCTGATGCATTACAGGAAGCACAAGATACCTTACAGTTTAAGATGACGGAGTAATCCGGTACATAAAAAAGAATGACAAGTTTGTATAGCGGGGGGCGACCTCCGCTATATGTGAAAATGACCAGAAATGCGAAAGGGGGAATTTGTTGTGAATTCCAAGAAAAAAGGGATGTCACTTATTGCAAAACAAAGAGCGGCAGGATGGACATTTCTAGCACCGGCATCGATTCTGATTGCGATCATGAGTTTTTATCCGATGGTGCGGGCATTTATCATTTCCCTGCAAAAGGGAACGGGTGCCAATATGCGCTTTACTGGATTTTCCAATTATCAGAGAATCCTTGTTGATAAGGTGTTCCAGCAGTCCATCGGCAACACATTTTTCTACCTGATTATCCAGGTGCCAATCATGCTTATACTTGCAATTCTGCTGGCACAGTTATTAAACAACAAACATTTAAAATTGCGGGGATTGTTCCGAACCTGTGTCTTCCTCCCATGTGCGACTTCACTGGTTTCCTATTCGTTGATCTTCCGTTCGATGTTTGCAACAGACGGACTGATTAACAGTATCCTCATGAAACTTGGTATCTTACATTCCGGCTATAATTTCCTGGGTCATTCCGGAAGTGCCAAAGCGGTCATTATCCTTGCTTTGATTTGGAGATGGACTGGTTATAACATGGTTTTTTATCTGGCTGGTTTACAGAATATCGAGTATTCCGTATACGAAGCCGCCAAGATCGACGGTGCAAACGGCTGGAAAACATTCTGGAGGATCACCGTACCGCTGTTAAAACCGACGATCATCATGACCTTTATCATGTCAATCAATGGTACGTTGCAGTTGTTCGATGAGTCCGTCAACCTGACAAAGGGTGGACCTGCCAATACGACTATTACCATGTCACACTATGTATACAACACATGTTTTATCAATGTGCCAAACTTTGGATATGCGGCAGCCATGTCATTTTTGATCTTTATCATGGTAGCGATCCTTGCATTTATCAACTTGAAAGTAGGTGATACGCGTGACTAAGCAGAAAAGCAAATCAATGATCCAGAGAAGATTGATCCCGACGTATATCTTTCTGGGGATCGTGTCCTTTATTTCCGTATTCCCGCTGTATTGGATGATTTCCGCAGCCACGAATACATCCACTGACGTATCCCGTGGTCGCCTGCTTCCGGGTACGCACTTTATGGAGAACTTTAAGAACTTAATGTCCCAGCAGCCACTGTGGAGAGCCCTCGGGAATTCGTTCCTGTATGCGATCCTTACGACGGTGCTGTGTCTCTTGGTCTGCTCCATCGCCGGTTATGGTTTTGAGATCTACCATGACAAATGGAAAGACCGCCTGTTTTCCATCCTGCTTCTTGCCATGATGATACCACAGGTTGCAACAATGGTTCCGTTGTTTCAGATGTTTTCCAAGGCAAAGCTGTTAAATACAGCGGTTGGATTTATGCTTCCGATCATATCCACACCGTTTATGATCATGATGTTCCGCCAGAATGCCCGTGCATTTCCGGTTGACATCATCGAAGCTGCGCGTATTGATGGATTAAGCGAGGTACAGATTTTCTTCCGGATGTTTATCCCGACGATGAAATCGACCTATGCGGCAGCCGCTGTTATCACATTCATGAATGCATGGAATGCATACTTATGGCCAAAGGTAATCATGTCCGATAACCGTGCGATGACTATGCCAATGCTCATTGCCAACCTGATTACCGGATACAAGACGGATTACGGTATGCTCATGTGTGGTGTATTGTTCTGCTCAATCCCGACGATGATCGTATTCTTCGTATTACAGAAGCAGTTTGCAGAAGGTATCACCGGAGCGGTTAAATAAAAATGGTAAAAAATGTCTTCCTTTTTGGAGGGCATTTTTTACCATAACAGGAAAGGGGTATATGCCTATGAATACATTTGATTATAAGAAAGTAAAAGATCCTCAGTATTTTCGTGATGCGCGCATGGATGCGCATTCTGACCACATATATTACCGGACGAAAGAGGAGGCAGAAGAGAAACAGAGTTCCTACCGCGTCAGTTTAAACGGGCTGTGGAAGTTCCACTATGCAAAAAACTATGCCGACGTAGTTGCCGGATTTGAGAAGGAAGACTACTGCTGTGTAGGTTGGGATGACATCAAGGTTCCGGCTCATATCCAGATGGAGGGTTACGATGTGCCGCAGTACGCTAACGTGCAGTATCCGTGGGAAGGCCATGAGGACATCCATCCGGGCGAGATCCCGGAGCAGTTTAACCCGGTGGCAAGCTATGTCAAATATTTTACCGTGCCGAAGCAGATGCAGGGGAAGCGGCTCTTTGTCTCGTTTCAGGGCGCGGAGAGCGGACTTGCAGTCTGGTTAAACGGCACATTCATCGGTTACAGCGAGGATTCGTTTACTCCGTCTGAGTTTGAACTGACCGATGCGGTAAAAGACGGGGAAAACAAACTGGCGGTACAGGTGTTTAAGTGGACAGCGAGCAGCTGGTGCGAGGATCAGGATTTCTTCCGGTTTTCCGGAATCTACCGCGATGTATACCTGTATACTGTGCCGGAAGTACATGCCTATGATGTAAAGGTGCGGGCACTGCCGGATGCAGCACTTACCGCTGCCGAACTGGCACTGACTTTACAGATGTGGGGAAGCGGCAAGGTGAAAGTCGTCCTCAAAAAAGACGGACAGACTGTGCTGGAAGACGAATCGGCTGTTACCGAAGGGGAACAGATCCTGACCTGGAACGTGGAGCGGCCTGTTTTGTGGAGCGCGGAAGACCCGCAGCTTTATGACCTTACGGTTGAAGTCTGCGATGGCGCGGGAACTTTACAGGAAGTGATCCCGCAGCGCGTCGGGTTCCGCCGGTTTGAGATGAAGGACGGTATTATGACATTAAACGGAAGGCGGATCGTCTTTAAGGGCGTGAACCGCCACGAGTTCAGTTCCGTCAGCGGACGGCATGTGTCGGAGGAAGAGCTGCGCAAGGATCTTCGCACGATGAAGCAGAATAACATCAACGCGATCCGTACCTGCCATTACCCGGATATGTCTAAAATCTACGAGCTGTGCGATGAGTTTGGTCTGTACATGATCGACGAGACAAACCTGGAATCCCACGGTTCCTGGGATGTGGCAGAGTTTACGAAGGACGATACCTATATCGTGCCGCACAACAAACCGGAGTGGCTTGCGATGATGCTTGACCGTGCCAATTCGATGTACCAACGTGACAAAAACCATCCGGCGATCCTGATCTGGTCGTGTGGCAATGAGTCTTACGGCGGCAAGGACATCTATGAAATGTCCTGTCTGTTCCACCGTCTGGATGATACCCGTCTCGTTCATTACGAGGGGCTGTTCCACGACAGAAGTTACAACGATACGAGTGATATGGAAAGTCAGATGTACCCATCGGTGGAGAGCATCAAAGAATTTTTGGCAAAGGATTCGAGCAAGCCGTTTATCTGCTGCGAGTACACGCATGCAATGGGCAATTCCTGTGGTGCGATGCACAAATATACGGATCTGACCGACACGGAACCGAAGTATCAGGGCGGCTTTATTTGGGATTACATCGATCAGTCGATCTACAAAAAAGACCGCTACGGCGAGGAGTTTCAAGCATACGGCGGGGATTTTGGCGAACGTCCAACCGACTATAACTTTAGTGGAAACGGTATTGTCTACGGTGGAAACCGCGATGTGTCACCAAAAATGCAGGAAGTCAAATTCAATTACCAGAACATCACGGCGGAAGTGACTGCGGAGTCCGTAACGGTCAAAAATAAAAACCTGTTTGTCAACACCGACCGCTTTGCGTGTGTTGTGACCGTTGCAAAAGACGGAAAGGAGATCCGCCGGGCAGACTTACCGACGGCTGTGGAGCCGCTCTCGGAACAGACCTATCCACTGCCGTTTGCAAAAGAGACAAAGGCAGGCGAATACACCGTGACCGTCTCCTTCCATCTGAAAGCGGACACTGTCTGGGCAAAGGCAGGGCATGAGGTGGCTTTCGGGCAGTATGTCTATCCGGTTGCGGGTGAGGTAGAAACATGCACAGACAAGATCAAAGTGATCCACAGCACACACAACATCGGTGTAGAGGGTGCGCATTTTTCCGTCCTGTTTTCCGTATTAAACGGTGGGCTGGTTTCCTACAAATATGCGGGAAAAGAGATGATCGAGGCGATCCCGAAACCAAACTTCTGGCGGGCACCGACGGACAATGACTGTGGAAATCTCATGCCGGCGCGCTATGCACAGTGGAAAACGGCCAGTCTGTATGTCAGCCATAAAAGCCCGCAGGAGACGAGTACGCCGGAAGTCACGGAACACGAACACAGCATTACCGTTTCGTTCCGCTATTTTATGCCGACCACACCGGTTTCGGAATGTCGGTTGTCCTATGAAGTATTTGGGGATGGCAGGGTAAAGACCACGCTCTGTTATGATCCGGTCAAAGAATTGGGCGACATGCCGGAATTTGGCGTACTGTTTAAATTTAATGCCGATTACGACCGACTGCAGTGGTATGGACTGGGCGAACAGGAAACCTATGCTGACCGTTGTAAGGGAGCCAAACTTGGCATCTACAGCAATAAGGTAAAAGACAATGTGGCGCGGTATATGGTTCCGCAGGAATGTGGGGCAAAATGTGGCGTGCGCTGGGCGCGTGTGACTAACCGTGCCGGAGATGGCATGTTGTTTGAAATGACAGAAGAAACAGGTCCGATGGTATTTTCCGCACTGCCGTATACGCCGCATGAGATAGAAAATGCGATGCATCCGTATGAGCTGCCACCGGTACACTACACGGTTGTCCGTGTGGCAAAAGCCCAGATGGGTGTCGGCGGCGACGACAGCTGGGGCGCGCAGACGCATCCGGAATATCTGTTGCAGACGGACAAAACCATGCAGTTTTCCTTTGTATGGAAAGGCGTGGTGAGCACAGAAGCATAATTACAGGATCTTTACAATATTCAGATCCTGATCTAAAAGCAGGATGTCGGCTCTTGCCCCGACGGCAAGGGTGCCGATTTCCTGTGAACATTCGATGCTCTTTGCAGGATTGCAGGTGGCGGCTTTGACGGCCACGCCGAGCGGAATGCCAAACTGCACCGCATTTTTCATACAGTCAAACAAATTGGTGGCGGAACCTGCGATGGTTCCGTCTTTTAAGGTCGCAAGGCGGCCTTTTTTGATTACCGGCTGTCCGCCGAGTTCGTACTCGCCGTCCTCCATACCGGTTGCACGCATCGCATCGCTGATTAAAATCATGCGGTCGTTGCCAAACATGCGGAAGGCATTGCGGATGACCGACGGGTGGATGTGGATGCCGTCACAGATGATCTCTGCCATCGCATGCGGACAGTCCGCTGCCGCGCCGATAATGCCAGGATCGCGGTGGTGTAGTGGCGGCATGGCGTTGAACAGATGGGTGACATGGTTGGCACCGGCGGCAAAGGCATTTTCTGCGATTTCATACGATGCTGTGGAGTGTCCGAGTGAGATCGCAACGGTGTCTTTGAACTCCCGGATAAACGCATCGGAACCCGGCAGTTCCGGGGCGATCGTGATGATGCGGATCTTGTTTCCGCTTGCAGCAGAGAGCCGTCGGAACATGGCGGCATCCGGCGCGTGCAGATAGCTTGCTTTCTGCGCCCCTTTCTTTTCCGGGGAGAGGTATGGACCTTCCATGTGGATGCCCGCGATGTGGGCATATCCGGCAGCATCCGGCACATCGTTAATCGTCGCAAAGGCAGCTGTAAGCTGTTCTTCCGGCAGGGTCATGGAAGTCGGGCAGAATGAAGTCACACCGCAGGAATGCAGATATTGTGCGATTTCGGCAAGTCCTTTGGAATTTCCGTCACTGAAATCGTGACCTCTTGCCCCGTGGATGTGGACATCCACCAGACCGGGGATCACATAAAGCCCCTCGGCATCAAATACCGTATCGTCTTCTGCGGTTTCTGCGATGCGGTGTGTCGTTGTATCAACAACCAGTTCTTTTTTCCGAAAGGAGCCAGACTCCTCCCAGACCAGTCCGTTTTTTATGATCATGGCGTACTCCTTTTCCTAGATCAGTCCTTCTTTGATGATGCGGGATAATGCAGCTTCATCGGCAACGACGGAAACCTCGTCGTGTAACTGCAGGATTGATGCCGGTACATGCGGGGCCTTGGTGGACCTATGATGGTGCATGCGGGGTGATCGGTCCGTAAACTGCCTCATAGAGTGCATCGGCTTTGGCTTCACCGCTTGCGATCAGTAGGATGTGCCGTGCCTGCATAATGTTTTTGATGCCGGTCGTATATGCCTGTGTCGGGACTTCCTCAATGAAGGAAAAGAAACGTGCATTGGCTTGAATGGTGTTTTCGGTCAGGTCGACGCAGTGGGTTTCCTTTGCAAAGGAATCCGATGGCTCGTTAAAACCGATATGTCCGTTGTTGCCGATGCCAAGGAGCTGTAAGTCGATGCCGCCCATGCTGCGGATGATGGCATTGTAGCGGGAGCATTCCTTTTCCACATCAGCTTCCATGCCGTTTGGAATAAAGGTGTTTACGGATTTGATGTTTACGTGGTCAAACAGGTTGTGGCGCATAAAGTAAGCGTAACTCTGATCGTTGTCGGCAGGAAGGCCTTTGTATTCGTCAAGGTTGATGCTGCGGATCTGTGAAAAATCAAGATCGCCCTTGTTGTACCACTCGATCAGCTGCTTGTAGGTGCCGATCGGTGAAGAACCGGTGGCAAGTCCGAGCACAGATTCCGGTTTTAAGATTATCTGTGCGGAGATAATGTTGGCCGCCTTGCGGCTCATTTCGTCATAGTTTTTTGTTTTATAAATACGCATAGTAGTTCTCCTCCTTAAAATTGCGTTTCCTGCATTTGTTAAGTTGATTATAGGATGCAAAATTGGAAAAATCCATAGGGTTTGGGCAAATGGAAAGAACAATCCCCAAAAACGGAAAAAAAGAAAAATCGTGTGTGCTTTTGAAAGAACTTTCAAAAATATATGATATAATGAAATAAAATTACAGATCGGGTTATGGACATAGAGTTATATATCCCGTTGGACGTGGGCACCATAAACTCTGATGTTCCGCAAGTAACTGAGGAAGCAGGAAAAGGAGAAAACGCGTATGCAGACTTATGGAAGCAGTGTTGTGCCGATGATCGAGGCAAATTATGAGATGTTTACGGTGGTGGAGAAAACAATCGCCGATTTTTTTATTTCGAATGAAAAAGAGATGGATTTTTCATCGGGACGCATGGCAAAGATGCTACATGTTTCAGAAGCATCTCTGTCACGCTTTGCCAAGAAAATGGGTTACAGCGGATACCGGGAGTTTATTTACAACTACCAGCCCTCGATCGCGGAGCGACCGAATGTGGAGGAACAGACCATCCACGTCCTGTATTCGTATGAGGAATTGCTGCAAAAAACATACAGCTTAATCCGCGAACCACAGATCAAACATGTGTCCCAGCTAATCGGGGAACATACGCGCATTTTTTGTATGGATTTGGCAGTTCTGGGCTGGCGGCACAGGAGTTTCAACTTCGGTTGCTGCGGCTTGGCATGGATGCGGAGGCAATCACGGAACTGCACCAGATGGTATTGAATGAAGCGCGTATCACAAACGCGTGCCTCGTGATCGGCATCAGCCTAAGCGGCGCGACGCGCGAGCTCATTGATGCACTTGACCGGGCGAAAGCGCGTGGGGCAGCGGTCATATATCTGACTTCCTCCAACGCAGAGCGGGAAAAACGGACGTATGAGGAGATCGTGCTCGCACCGGTAAAAAAGAACCTCGAATACGGAAATGTCATTTCCCCGCAATTTCCGATCCTGCTGATCCTTGATCTGATCTATGCCCAGCTTTTAAAAGAAGATCGGCGCAGCACGGAAGCGCAGTACGATACGCACATCTGGGAGAGGATCAAGGACTATCATGTTGGATAGATGTGGTTTTAAAAACCAGATTGACAGGAAAAATCATACATTTATACTAAATGTGAAGTCGAATTTTGGTTTAAAGTAAGATTACTCTTCTTCCGGGTATTTCATACCCCAGTTGTTTCGAATTTCAGTCATGATATGCATAACATCCTGTGAATAATTAAGATGCATAAGTGATTCAATTGTGGATAAATCGCCGGAGCATACAGCGGCTTCCATGTCAGCAACTTCATAGCTTAAGGCATCTGCAGTTTCTCCTGCGGAAATAGTTTCTTTATGTCCGTCCCCGGTGTAAGTAATGGTTGCTTCCATAGCTCTTGGGTATTCAAAGATCTCGATGTAACCCTTATCGAATGCGATGGTTGCGCGCTTTGGCTGCTTTGCGTGAAGAGATAAGGTGACGGTTGCCATCTCGCCAGCTGGATTCATAAGAAGGATGCCTGCCTGTTCATCCACACCGGTTGGTGCATATTTTACCTGTGAAAATACCTGATCGGCAGTTTCGGCAAAGAACCAGCGGATCAGGGATAAGGCGTAAACGCCAATATCTAACATAGCGCCTCCGGCCAGATTGCGGTTAAAAAAGCGATTATTCATATCATATTCTTTATAGCTACCGAAGTTTACCTGAACCAGACGAAGTGGTCCAAGAGTGCCGGAGCTTATGATCTCTGCAAGTTTGCGGTAGATCGGCATGTGGAAAATGGTCATGGCTTCTGCCAGAATGACATGATTTTTTTCCGCAAGGGCAATGGCCTCATCCAGTTCGTTTGAATTTAAGGTGATGGATTTTTCGCAAAGGACATGCTTTCCGTTTGCCAGTGCTTGACGCAGATATTGAATATGCGTATTATGTGGGGTAGAGATGTAGATGATATCCACATCCGGATCGGTAAAGACATCTTCAAGGTGATCATATACCTTGGCAATCTGGTATTTTTCCGCAAATGCTACTGCTTTTTCATGTGTGCGGTTGGCAACGGAATACAGATGACGGTTTTGCCTGGCAAGTGCAGTGGCAAGTTCGTTTGCAATGACACCACAGCCAAGGGTTGCCCAATTCAATGGTTTCATAGATAAATTTCTCCTTATTTGTATTTATACTCCTTTTTACGCGCTCATTTTAGCATGAAAGGGCAGACGGTGCAAGTCGGAGAAGGATGTAGTGAGAGTGTCTTACGTGAAAGAAAAAATTGTGGAAAATCAGGTGCGCTGAATTATTTGTGGAAAGTCACAGGCAGCATAACGGAAAATACATTTTTGTCCCCCTGCCGTTCTACGGTAATTTTGCCGGAATGGTTCGTGACAATAGAGTGCGCAATGGACAGACCGAGTCCAAAATGACCGTTATCCGCGCGTGCTTCGTCTGCGCGGAAAAAACGTTCAAACAGGCGGTCACGGATTTCTTCCGGAATCGGATCGCCGGTATTTTCCACGGATAAATAAAACTTACGGCTGTGGATATGGGCGTGAATTTCTATACTTCCGTTTTCCGGGGTATAGCTTAATGCGTTATTTAACAGGATGGAAGCGAGATTTTGAATCTGACTCTCGTTTCCATCCATTTTCATTTGTTCCTGAACATCAATAGAAAGCGCAATGTGTTTTTCAAAAGCAACACTTTCCATTGGATAGATAATGTCAAGCAGTGCGTCATCTACAGGGAAAACTGCATGGGTATTCTGGATCTGTGGGGCATCCAGCCGTGTGAGCGTAAGCATTTTCTGGACAAGAGAGATCATCCGGGAAGTTTCCTGCTGAATATACAACAGATGTTTATTGTCCCTGCCTACTTCAGAAGATAACAGTTCGGCATTGGCGCTGATGACGGAGAGAGGGGTTTTCAGTTCATGACTGGCATTGGAAATAAATTTTTTCTCGGATAAAATGGTATTTTCAATCGGTTTTACCATCCAGCGGGAAAGTGCTTTGGAGGAAATGGTAAATACAATAATACCGAGAATTGCCAGAATAAAACAGAGAGAGACAGTCGGAAGTGTTGCTTTTAAAGCAGGTGTTCCGCTGAGCATCAAAACATAATATTGTCCTTTTTTGGCGCGAAGATGATTAACAGAGACATAACGCCTGATAAATACATATTTCTTACTATTGGATATGAGAGCTTTTCCCTGTTTTAAAAGATAACTGTCGGAGACATCAGAAAAAGTGTCAAACATGATATCCATTTCATTGGATTCATCAATAGAAAAAAGACAATAGGGAATATGATCAAGTTCGGACGGAGACGTCTGTCCATTAGAGATGACAAATGCATCCCATGTAGTATAGTGGAGAGCGGCACGAACGGTTTGCTGGAGATCACTCAGATTGTTCCGGTAGGAGTTGTTGACAAAAAGCAGTAAAATAACAAGCCAGATGATGGTAAGCAGAAACATAAAAAGTGTACTGATTCTCTTTTGTAAAGATTTAATCATCGGAAACCTCCATAATATAACCGACTCCGCGAATGGCGCGAATTGTCACATTGACCTGCAGATGATGAAATTTTCGTCGCAGAAAGGAAACATATACTTCTACATTATTGTATTCTGCATTGGAATCGAATCCCCAGATCTTTGTGGTAATCTGGTTTTTCTCGAGAACCTGATTACAGTTATTCATAAAAAATTCCAGTAATTGCATTTCTTTTCCGGATACCTGGACAGATTTTTGGGTCTGTGTGTTGCAGATTTCGCAGGTAGCAGGATCGTAGGAGAGATTTCCAACGACCGGGTGTGAAGTATCCTGATGATTGCTGCGTCTGCTGATCGCCTGTATGCGCATGAGCAGTTCACGAATTTCAAATGGTTTGGTCATATAATCGTCCGCACCGGTAGTAAATCCCTGTATCTTATCATCAATTTCTGTTTTTGCGGAGAGAATGAGTACCGGAACATTGTCTCCATCCCTGCGCAGGGCAGATAGAACTTCATAACCGTTCATTTTCGGAAGCATGAGATCTAAGATAACCATATCATAAATGCCGGTTGAGGCATGCTCATAGCCGAGCTGTCCATCGTTTGCAATATCTACTGCATAGTTTTCGTTTTGTAGAGCTTCTGCAATGGTATCCGCAAGCAGGACGGAGTCTTCAATTACTAAAATTTTCAATTGGAATCCCCTTTGCTAAATCAAAATAATTATTGTTGTATTTGGAATTTATTATAACGAATCTTGGAAATCTTGCAATCATAATTTTTATTTTTGGATGAATAAAAAAAGTTAAAAAGAAAATTGATATGTTTTCAAGGTTCATTCAAGGAACATTTTATATTATAACAAATGTAAAACATTGGAAAGGAATAAAGCCATGAAAACCTTATATTTGCATATTGGAACAACAAAGACAGCAACAACGTCTATTCAGAGATTTTTAGAAGAAAACAAAGACGTACTGCAAAAATATGGGTATTGCTTTCCTGATTCACTGCATGTGTATCCAAGAGCAAATAAAAGGAGAAATGCACACTTTCTGGTTGCAAAAGTGTGGGATGCAGACGGTAGCAGAAACCAATCGAAGGAAAAGGAATATTTTGAAGAGGGGTTACAGCAGATCAGAACCGCATTTGGGACATACGATCATGTGATACTGACAGATGAATCCATCTGGCATGCGTTAAGCTACTCAAAAAAATCACTTCTTCAGGAATTAAAAAAGGAGGCGGATGAACAGAAGTATCAGATTAAGGTAATTGTATATCTGCGCAGACAGGATGGCCTGCTGATTTCGCGATGGAACCAGGAGGTGAAGCAAAACTTTAATAGTGTCGCTGTTATGACATGTGAAGAGTATCTTGCTGCATCAGAGAAAAAAGAAAAAAAGATTTACCAATATGCACAGAAACTGGATGAGATTGCAGCTGTCATAGGAAAAAATAATTTAATAGTCAGGAGATTTTCTCCGAAGAGCTGGAAAGACGGATCAATCATTCATGATTTTATGCATGAGATCGGATTGGACGTCACAGAGGAATTTCAGGAATTGGAAGAAAGTGAAAATCTCCGGTTAGATAAAAATACCACGGAAATTAAGAGAATACTCAATAAGAGTGAATTTCTCACAGAAAAAGAAATCTCTTATTTTCGTAGATTTTTGAAGGAAATCTCAAAAGATTACATAAAAGAAGAAAATACAGAAATGCTTGCAAAAGAGGAATTGCAGCAGTTTCTGAAAAAGTATGAGACGGAAAATGAACGGATAGCCAGGGAATATATCGGGGATGGACAGCCTTTGTTTTCGAATGAAGTTAAAGATTTACCGAAATGGAATCCGCAAAATGAAAAAATGCAGGAAGAAATTATTCAGTTCTTTGCAGCAGTTACTATGGATCTCAGAAGAACGAATGAAATTCAGCGTCAGAAAATAAACCAGCAGGAAAAAAGAATCAGACAGCTGGAAAAGAGGGCAAATGAATTTGTGATGTTCCGGGACAAAGCAAAGCATCCGTTTCGGACGATCTGGAAAAAATTATTTCGATAAAAGGGACTGGGCAGATGACAGAGGGTTTCAATACACAAAGAGATGAAAAAACAGACAGCAGACACAATCTCACATGGCATGTGATGGACATTAACAGGCAGAAGCGCGAAAAGCAGATGCAGCAGAAGGCTTTTACCATCTGGATGAGCGGATTGTCCGGTGCAGGAAAGTCTACGATAGCAAATGCACTGGAGAAGCGTCTGTATGCAATGGGAAAAAAAACGATGCTTTTGGATGGAGATAATGTGCGGATGGGCTTAAACAGCAATCTTGGTTTTTCCGATGAGGACCGGGTAGAAAATATCCGGCGGATTGCAGAGGTTGCAAAGCTGATGAATGATGCAGGCCTGATCGTGATTACCGCATTTATTTCTCCATACCGGAATGATCGTGAGAATGCAAAACAGATTATCGGAGACGGTTTTCGGGAAGTTTATGTGAGCACTTCCGTGGAGGAGTGTGAAAAGAGGGATGTAAAAGGATTGTATAAGGCTGCGCGGGAAGGAAAAATTGCACAGTTTACAGGAATTACCAGCCCTTATGAAATTCCGGAACATGCAGATGTTGTCGTAGATACCGCGGAGATGGATGTGGAAACATGTGTGAATCATATATTGGAGCAACTGAAAAGTCTGTTGCGGGAATCCGTGTGAGTCAGGCAGGACAGTTTATCCGGTCAATGTTTTGGATCGGATGTATTGGATTTGGCGGAGGAAGCGCACTTATTCCAGTTATTGAAAAAGAGATTGCAGATCGACAGGGAATAGACGAAAAACAGAATATTGACAAAGATGTGGTGGTTGCAAGTATTACACCGGGAGCACTTCCGGTAGAGATTGCAGCGTCTATCGGGCGCCGCAAATTTGGAATCAGGGGAATGATCGCAGGTGCTGTCATGATGGCATTGCCGGGAGCGTTGATGACGGTGGCTCTGGTAGCGGTGTTGTCTGTATTTCAGGAAAAAATCCTTTCTGTTGTAAATATGATTTCCATAGGAGTCTCTGTTTTTATTTTGTATCTGTTGTTTTCTTATATCAGAAAAATGTTAAAAGACTGCGGGGAAGACGGAAAACACAGAAAGATGAAAGCGATTTTTTTAATGCTTGGGGTTTTTGTACTGTCTTTTTTTATTTCTTCGGTGCAGGTACTGATACTGGCATTTTTCAGCATTTTTTTCACCAGAGGCAATTACAGCAAAAGGAATCTGATAATTCTTACCGGCATTATTGGCAGTTATCTGTTGACACATGTACAAGTGTTTTCGTTTGATCTGTCCGGATGGCATCCTGTGGTTGATATTGTGATGGGAATACTTGGATGTTATGGCATTTTCTGTAATATAGCAGATACCGGATGGAAAAGAGAGAAGAATTGGGGTATAATTGCAAAGGATGTTGGAACATGGGTTGTATTTGCGGCAGTTTTCGTCGTTCCCGTCTGGTTTGTAAACCATGAGATCATGTGTTTTTCCGGCAGGGGAATTTTGTCTGCATGGATGTCCTTTGGCGGTGGTGATGCATATATGACCATAGCGGATGGAATTTTTGTGGGAGGAGGAATGATCACTTCCCAGCAATATTACAATCATATTGTTCCGGCGGTAAATGTATTGCCCGGATCTATTTTGTGTAAAACCCTGGCGGCAGCCGGATATTATACAGGATGGAACCTGACACAGAACATAGAAGTTGGATTATTATTTTCTATAGCAGGTTTTGGATGCAGTATTGCCGCGTCATGCAGTATTTTTATGCTTGCATATCATCTGTATGATTATCTGATCACATTACAGGCATTTCGTATTATTCGAAAATGGATCAGACCAATCATCGGTGGTCTGTTAATGAAAATCATGGTGATGCTTTGCTTGCAGAATATAGGTATGGTGATGACTTTTATGAAATAAATGTACAAACAGGAGATATAGAAATTGAGATTTACAAAGGCAAAAATTGTAGCAGCAGGAATGATACTGGCGGGAATCTGTATGATTGCACCACAGCAGCTGAGGGCGGAGGTACCCAAAACACAGATGGATGGTGTGATGGGACAAAGCATCAAAGAAGAGATGGATGATACACAGATTTCAAACGTGAGTACACAGAATGACGGATTGTTGTCCACATATGCCATGCCGCAGCTTCTGGGTGCAACCAAGGCTGCTTCCGGGTATACGCAGGATTTTCTGGATGGTTCTTTTACTTCGAAAGTGGATTATACAAGTGTTACCTATTATCACAAATCGGACTATGAAGATGCGCAGCTTTTGAACGGAATAGATGTCTCCTGGTGGCAGGCAAAAAATAAAAAAACAACAGCACTTAACTGGGAAAAAATACATGATGCAGGGATAGATTTTGCATTTGTCCGTGTAGCGTCAAGGGACACTTCCGATGGAAGCATTTACGAAGACACGGCTGCGGATTCCCATATTCAGGCGGCACTTGAAAACGACATCAATGTCGGTCTGTACATATTTTCACAGGCACTGACAGAAAAAGAGGCAAAACAGGAAGCAGAATATGTGCTGGATCTGGCAGATAAATACGGCTGGGATGTGACCCTTCCGATTGTTATAGACAGGGAAAAAGGAAGTCACAACCGCCTGACAGGGGGAAAACTCTCCAAAGCAAAAGAGACAGCGGTCTGCCAGTCATTTGCAGATACGATTTCCGATGCGGGATATCAGCCGGTTGTTTATGCTTCCTATGCATGGATCAAATCCTATATTGATACAGATTCCCTGGAGGATTGCGGCATCTGGATTGCGCGGTACAATAATACGACAACGAGCAATGCAAAAAGAGGGGAACCTTATGCAGACACAGCATATGACTATGAATTCTGGCAGTATTCATCCGTTGCAAAAGTGAGTGGATATACGGGAAATCTGG
>OGGT01000576.1_pt1 | contig 17490 bp, 17 predicted proteins | sample 1571311 | NCBI WGS metagenome assembly OGGT01 (sample SAMEA2581931, study PRJEB24529) | metagenome | biome: Human gut stool | place: China | collected 2011
AGGACTCACGTGCAGTACGTTTGTGCTGACGGCTTTCATATAAGAAAGGAATGATGACTGTGATACGTCTTGCTTTACCGCCAACGGCTGCAATGATACGTTTTAAATCTGCATAGTGATCATCCGGTGACATGTGATTTTCATGACCGCATACAGAGTAGGTAAGGCTGTAATTTGTCACATCGACCATCAGGTACAGATCGTATCCACGAACAGATTCTTTGATCACACCTTTTGCTTCACCGGTTCCGAAACGCGGAACAGCGGTAGAGATGATGTAAGAATCGCGGCGGTAATCCTTGAAGGCAAGATCAGATGCATGCTGATGCTGTCTTTTTTCTCTCCAGCCGACCAGATACTTGTCTACTTTCAGACCAAGCTCTTTGCAGCTCTCAAGCGGGATCAGACCAAGTGCTCCATCAGGTAAGGTTTCTAGGTTTCTTTCATCGTTTGGCATTGAATGGTTCCTCCATAAAAATTTGTTTACATGTATTTCAATAGATTGCTCTAATTGAAGGCAGAAAAAGTATCCTGTGTCTGTTGCAATGATTAACGTCTCCGCTTCTGCATCCTGATATCTTCCCCGAATAGTTTGATCAGAACATAATTATCCATGATTCTCGATAAGATTCGCTCCGAATACAGATCGGTAAGCTGTGATAATCCGAGATTTGTGGAAATGATGGTTGATTTCCGGTGCAGGATTCTTTCGTTTAAACATAAAAACAACTGGGAAGTTGTAAAAGAATTTGTAAGCTCTGTGCCAAGATCATCTATGATCAGAAGATCGCATGTAAAAATATTTTCATTTGCGGCAATCGCATCTTCATCTTTTGCAAATACACCCTTGCTTAATATATCAAATAATTGGAACGCCGTAAAGTAAATTACAGAATGACCGTGATCCACCAGCTCTTTCGCAACGCAGTTTGACAGAAAAGTTTTGCCGATACCGGTATCTCCGTAAAAGTAAAGATTGGAAAATGTATCATCAAAGTGATCGATAAAGTCGTGACATTTTGCGACAGCATCTTTTGCGGTTGCCAAAGATGATAATCCGGTCGCAGGGTTTACGTCTTTATCGGAATAATAGTCAAAAGAAAATGTGGAAAAATTTTCACGCAGCAGGATGCTTTTTAAGTTTGACTGGGTATAGACCAGATCGATTGCAGCCTGTGTAAAACAGTGGCAGCGTTTCCCGTCAATAAAACCGGTATCTTTACAATCCGGGCACTCGTAAGCAGTTTCTAAATAATCAGCAGCCAGACCTGCTTTTTTCAGAAGATCCTTTTTTTCACTGCGGTAGGAGGCAATCTGTTCTTTCAGGGTATTAAGAGCCATGGTATCACCGTCTAAGAGCTTTTTTGCCTGTGCAACGGAGCAGGTCGCAATGGCATCATCGATCTCACGGAGACGTGGGATCTTGATGTAGGCATAACGGGTCCGTTCTTCCCTGTCATGTTCATTTTTTAACTGTCGGGCATCATATGCCCGTATGATCTCGTCATATTGCGAATTTGTCAGAGGCATGTTCTTATCCTAATCTCCATTTTTGCCTGTTTTAGTATGAAGACAATGTTTTCACACTACTCTATGGTATCAATGTTTTGAATTGGTTGTCAGTAACATTTTTTCAAGCTCATCATATTCATAGGAACGGTGTCCGATGTTGTTGAACTTATTTTTTGAACCAGCCGCTTCCTGTGCGGAAGTCTTTGCACGTTCTTTATGTTCAAGATTTAAACGTTTTACATCTTCCATGGTATGTACGTTTAATTTACGCCAGTTCGAAAGCATTTTATCCGTGTAAGGAAAACTCGGCTGATGGATACTCTGTATGGTCTGCTGACATGCCGCACAGATGATGTCGATGGAAAAACCATACTCGGAACGCCATTTTTCAATGAAGTCTGTTTCAGATGGAACGAGATTCCTTCCGGTAATGCCAAAGGAACGCATTACTGCATAATAAGCCGGACTGTGGATCTTTGCTTCCTGTTTGGCGGAGGTTACAGTCCGGATACCGCTTTCTGCCCATTTCAACGCCGTAGCTTCGATGTAGCGGATCGCAGTATGGTTTTTGCTTACGCAGTATTCCACCAGATATTCGATCAGATCCGGTGAAAAAGAAAGTTCTTCATATAAATACAAAAGCGTGTTTGTATCAGTCTGGCTGAGAGGGCGTCCGAGATAGCGTTCTGTAATAAAAAGAAGTTCTGCTATCTGGTCATTTTCCTGAAACTGCTTTAATTCATCGCGGGTGTAATCCCTCTTTGGAGGAAAATTTTCCGTATCTGCAGAAGAAATACCATCATCATCTGAGGAGGTGTATTCGTCTGCAGATGATGAAATGCTGTTTGAGTCGGGTGCCTCTGCGGCAGATTCATTTTCTGAAAATTCGCCGGTTACATCAGTTTTATCCCTGGATGCAGAATCAATAAGGCACACACCGGTTAAGTTATGATCTGTATCGTATTCCAGACGCAAAAGATGCATGCGTTCCCAATAACTTAAGGCACGTTTTACATCTTTTTCTGTGTGTTCGAATTTATCTGCAATGGAAGAAATCGAAAAGTTCGCGTTTGCGCAGCAATGAAGTCCCCAGTGGGGACTTCAAGCGACCGAACGGTCTTGCCGCAGGCAAGATGGAGGGGCCTTGCCCCGACAAGTTCCGCGGGTCTGGCTGTTTTGCTTTTTCACGAAGATAAGCTGCTTCTTGTGCAGGGGGCATTCGTGTGGGGCAGGTTTGTATGGCTTTTATAAAATGCATTGCCGCCGGATACGTTCTCTTTTGCGCGCCAAAAGAGAACCAGAAAGGACGGCGGTGCCCGCAGGGCATGAAAGCCCCAGTGGGACTTTTGAGCCGCAGACCGGTTTGCGAAGCAAATGCCACTACCTGTTACGACCCCTTCCCGTGAAAAAGCAAAGCCGGAATGACCGCAGTCATTCCGGCTTTGCAATATACAAAAATAATAATTCCGCTGTTTATGGCGCAGCGCACGCGGAGCCATTTTAAATGAACGATCACTCTTTTTTGGCTTTCTTTTTCTTCTTTGCTGCCTTTTCCTCCGGCTTGTTCTTCATCAGCCTGCCGAGGGATGCGGCAGTGTATACGCAGAAGCAGCCCACCACCACGATCAGCACGACGGCGCTTGCGTCCAGCGCCACGGTGCCGGAGCGGACAGCGGCCAGATACAGTGCCAGCAGCACCACGCCGCCGCCCAGCCACAGGCTGCTGCTGTTCACCTGCTTTTGCCACTCCTGCTGCGGCGTGAGAGGATGCTGCTGCGCCTTGCCCTGCCGGGCCTTCTTTTTCCAGATGTTATCACTTTGAAACGGATTCATGTTCCGGTGGCTCCTTCCCTGTCTTTTTCTTTAAGGGTATTATACGCCGCAAGATGGGATGATGTCCAGAAAGAAGTGAATTTTTCACCACCTGCATCCCACATTTGTGCAGAACGACCAAAACCGGCCCGAAATATCGGCTATTCGCCAATTTACTTTTTGCGGACCGAAGAGTAATCTAATGGTAGGATGTAAAGACGGACAAGCTGTTGAGATTGAACTAAAGGTAGGATGTAGCAAAGAGCCTTTGCTGCGGGCTTGTCCGGCACGAGAACGCGAAAAACAAAAGGAGGCTTTTCCGTTATGAAGGTAGGTCTGATCTATACCAGCACCACCCCGGAACTGATCGAACTGGTGGAGCAGGAGGTCAAAAAGCAGCTGGGCGATGATGTGGAGCTGTACAGCCTGCAGGACCCCAGCATTCTGGCAGATGTCCGCGCGGCAGGCTATGTGACCACTGCACCGGCAGCACGCCTGATCGGCATGTACATGAAAGCCGCTGAGGAAGGCGTGGATGCCATGCTGAACCTGTGCAGCAGCGTGGGCGAGGTTGCCGACAGTGCACAGGACGTGGCAAAGTACATTGGTGTGCCTATCGTCCGCGTGGACGAGGAGATGTGCCGCGAGGCTGTCCGCAAGGGCCAGCGCATCGGCGTGATGGCTACCCTGCCCACCACGCTGGAACCCACCAAGGGCACCATCCTGCGCATGGCCCGCGAGTGCAACCGACACGTGGAGCTGGTGGACTGTCTGGTGGACGGTGCATTCGGTCTGGATCAGGACCAGTTCAAGGCCCGCATGACCGAGATGGCCGGTACCATTGCCGACAAGGTAGACGTGATCGTGTTTGCACAGGGCAGCATGGCCTACTGCGAACAGTATATCGCCGATAAGTTTGGCAAGGTGGTCCTCAGCAGCCCCCGCTTTGGTGCAGCCGAGCTGAAAAAGGCGCTGGAAAAGAAGGGCACCATTTAAAAAAGAAACAAGAGCCGGAGCACGAGACCGGCTCAGGAGAAGATATTTTTTTGAAGGAGAATTCTTATGAAAAAGATGATTTCCCGTCGTGACTTCCTGAAGGTGGCTGGCATTTCCGCTGCTGCTCTGGGTCTGGCTGCCTGCGGCGGCTCCGGCACCAGCACTGCTGCTTCCACTGCCTCTACTGCAGCTTCCACCGGTTCTTCCGCTGCCGCTTCCGGCTCGGCTGTCACCCTGAAGCTGGGCTTCTCCACCAACGAAGAAGACCCCCGTGCAAAGGGCGCAAAGCAGTTTGCAGAAGAAGTTGCCGAAAAGACCGGCGGCGCTGTGGAAGTTCAGCTGTACCCCTCCGGTCAGCTGGGCGGCGATGCCGACCTGATCAACTCCATCGCTCTGGATTCCGGCACGGTGGATATCATCATCACCGACGCTTCCAACTTTTCCACCTACGATGCAAAGATGGGCATTTCCGCACTGCCGTTCCAGTTCGAGACCTTCGACGATGCATGGGCATTCATGGACAGCGACATCGAGGCTGCCGCTGAGGAAGGCCTGCTGAGCCAGAATATGCGTGTGCTGGCCCACTACTGCAACGGCTTCCGCTGCGTGACCAACTCCAAGGGCCCCATGCCGACATGAACGGTCTGCTGATCCGCACCCCCGAGAACCCCGTCATCATGGCTACCATGACCGCTCTGGGTGCCAACCCCCAGCCGCTGAGCTTCTCTGAGCTGTATCAGGCTCTGCAGCAGAAGACCTACGATGCACAGGAGAACCCCATCCCCGTTATCTACAACAACAACCTGTTCGAGGTTCAGGAGTACCTGAGCATCACCAACCACATCTACTCCGGCATGTGCTTTACCATTGCCGAGAGCAGCTGGAACAAGCTGAGCGCTGACCAGCAGCAGATCGTTTCCGACGCTGCAAAGGCATCTGCCGATTACGACCGTGAGCTGAACGAGCAGCAGACCAACGATTTGGTCTCCGCTCTGGAAGAGAAGGGCATGAAGATCAACAGCCCGGAACTGGCTCCGTTTGCAGCTGCGACCGAAAAGGTCCTGACCGACAACGCTGATACCTACGGCGACCTGCTGGATCAGCTGAAGGCATGGAAAGAAGCCCGCTGAGATCACTGACCAGAAAACCTTGAAATAAAACCGAAGCAAAGGGACGAGGGGCGTGCCCTTCGTCCCTTTGCATTTTATCTGAATCGCACTTGGAAAGGAGTTTGTACTGTGAAAAAACTGCAAACCACTCTGGACAAGATCACCACCCTCATTTCCGCCATTCTCTGCGCAGCTATGATGGTAATTCTGTTCGCAAACGTTGTGCTGCGCCTGATCCCCGGCATCGGCGGCTTCAAGTGGTACATGGAGAGCAGCCAGTATCTGAACGTCTGGTCCATGCTCATTGTCTGCATCGGCATCAACGCCATGGGCACCAACCTCCGCGTGGAGGTGGTGGATTCCATCCTCGGTAAGACCCCGCTGGGCAAAAAGATCGTTGTCATCATCCGTGATGTGTTCATCATCCTGTTCTACGTCATGGTCACCTACGGCGGCTACCAGCTGTGCACCCGCGCAAAGCAGGCCGTTTCTACCATGCCGCAGTTCACCATGGGTCAGGTGTACACCATCTTCCCCATTGCCGGTGTGCTGTGCATCCTGTCCGCCGTTCTCAATCTGGTGGTTGAGCTTACCACGAAACCTGAAGGAGGCGAATCCAAATGATCGCATGGCTGCTGATCTCATTCTTTGTTCTGCTGTTTCTGGGCGTGCCCATCGCCATGAGTCTGGGCCTGTCCGCCATGGGCGGCATCCTGTTCCTGGGCGGCGGCAGCACCGTCACCATTGCCCAGCGAATGTTTGAGGGCATGAACAGCTTTGCACTGCTGGCCATCCCTCTGTACACCTTTGCCGGCTTCACCATGTCCAAGGGCGGTATTTCCAAGCGCCTGATGGACTTCTGCTACTCCATCGTCGGCCACATCTACGGCGGTCTGGCTCACGTGAACGTGCTTTCCAGCATGATCTTTGCGGGCATCTCCGGTTCCGCTGTTGCCGATACCGCAGGCGTTTCCGGTATGTTCATGCCGGAAATGGTGCGCAAGGGCTACTCCAAGAACTTTACCGTTGCCGTTACCGCCATTTCCTCCACCATCGGCATCATCATTCCTCCGTCCATCCCCATGGTGGTCATTGCCGGTATCTGCGGCATTTCCACCGGTAAGCTGTTCCTCGGCGGCATCATCCCCGGCGTCCTGTGCGGTCTGGCACAGATGATCGTCAGCTATTTCATGGCCAAGAAGGAAGGCGTGCCCAAGGAGCCGGGCCACTTCACCATCGGCCCCGTGCTGCATGGCCTGTGGGAGAGCTGGCCCGCCCTGCTCATGCCCATCATCATCGTGGGCACCATCACCATGGGTATCGTCAGCCCCACCGAGGCAGGCGTGATCGCTGTTGTTTACGGTCTGTTTGCCGGCGGCATCATCTACCGCGAACTCAAGTGGGAGGACATCAAGTTTGCCTTTGCAGAGACCGTCCGCACCAGCGGCCGTATCTTCATCGTTATCGGCGCAGCAAAGCTGTACACCGTCATGCTGACCACTGCGGGCTTTGATAAGTGGGTGGCCAAGACCATGCTGGGCTTCTCCACCAACCCCACTGTCATTCTCATCGTGATCCTGCTGATCTTCTTCATCGTCACCATGTTCATGGAGTCCATCGCAACGCTGACCCTGTTCATGCCCATCCTGTATCCCATTGCTCTGGGCGTGGGCATCAACCCCATCGTGCTCAGTGTCCTGATCACCGTGGTCATCGGTGTTGGTCTGGTCACTCCTCCGGTGGGCATGTGCATTTACGTTGCCTGCGATCTGATGGATGTTACAGTCGGCGAGGTATTCCCCACATTGGTGCCGTTTATTGCGGCCACCTTCGTCTGCATTGCCCTGATGGTCGCCTTCCCTCAGCTGATCCTGCTGCCCACCTATTTGATGGCGTAACCGTTGCGTCCGCTTTTCAGATATGGTAAAATAGTGGTGGAAGTTCAACGTGTGATGTTTGGAGGCTTTCTGCCGCAGAACGTTCCACGTTGAACGACCCCGAATATCCACCGAACCGGATTTGGAGGCGGAACTATGTCAATGGAACATCCTGAAAAACAGAAGAATGCGGTAAAGTCTGTAGTCGATCAGGTCATGGATGGGATCATCTCCCAGATCATCGACGGCACCCTGCATCCGGGCGACAAGCTGCCTACCGAAATGGAACTGTGCAAGCAGTTCGGCGCGGGCCGCAACTCGGTGCGGGAAGCTGTGAAAAAGCTGCAGGCCTACGGCATCCTGTACATCAAGCGTGCCGACGGCACCTTTGTGAGCGAAAACTACAACCAGAAAATGCTGGACCCGATGCTGTACAGCATCATCCTGCAGAAGAACAGCTGGCAGGAATTTGTGGAACTGCGCTCCGTCATCGATATCGGTACGCTGAATATTATCATTCAGCGCAATGATATCACATCCTTTCTGCCGGACCTGTACCGCACCTTCGGCGAGCTTTCTGCCGAAATGCACTCGCCGGAGCCTTCGGTGGACAAGGTGCTGGAGCTGGACAGCCGGTTCCACACCCAGATCGCCAATGCGGCCCAGAACCCCATGCTGGCCACCATCACCGAGTATATCACCCGGCTGACGATGCCCAGCCGTCTGGAGACCACCCGCAAGGTGCTGGCCAAGGGCGAAGAGGAGATCGAGCGGTTCGTAGAGCTGCACCGCCAGCTGCTCAGCGTGATCGAGCGCAGGCAGGTGGACGAGATCGCCGCTACAGTGCAGGATCACTACATCTTCTGGAAGAAGTAAGCATACAGGCCTCCTGCCTGCCGTAAAAGGCGGGCGGGGGACTGTGAGTTTACAAGATGGGATGTTTGCGCTAAAATGACGTTAGCATCCTTTGTTAAGCTTCTCCAATGCGACATGCAAGGAGTGTTCATCCAATGAAAAAAATCATGATCTCCGTGGCCCCCGTTGCGGCCACAGACATTCTCATCAATCCGCGGGCCATTGCCCGGGATGTGTATGAGTGCTACAAAAACGGCGCGTCCATGGTGCACCTGCACTGCCGCGACCTGAACGGCAACCTCACCCCGGATCTGAGCCTGCTGGAAGAAACGGTGGCCTACATCCGCGAGATGTGCGACATCGTGGTGGAGATCTCCACCGGCGGCGTGTCCAACCTGACCATTGAGGAACGTGTGCAGCCCTGCTACCCCTCCTGGGTGGAAGCCAACAGCCTGAATGTCGGCTCGGTGAATCTGGGCGCCTCGGTGTACCAGAACCCCATCAAGGATGTGGAGTACTGCGTCAAGACCATCATGGACAACAAGAAGATCCCGGAGACCGAGGTCTTTGAGCTGGGCATGATCAACACCGTGCGGGAACTGAACGACAAGTTCCACTTTGTAAAACCCATCCTGTTTGCACTGGTGTTCGGCCATGGCGGCGAGATGCCTGCCACGGTGCCGGCCCTGCGCCACATGATCCAGGCGCTGGAAGAGAACTTCCCCAACGGCGACTACCTGTGGGGCTACACGCAGGCCCACCGCGAGGACTGGGAAATGGTCAAGACTGCGCTGGATATGGGCGCTTCCACCGTGCGCATCGGCTTTGAGGATTCGGACATGATCGCGCCGGGTGTCCATGTGGACAACAACGCAGCGCTGATCGCAAAGGTGTCGGACATCGTAAAGTCCAAGGGCATGATGCCCATGACTCCCGACGAGGTGCGCGCCATGCTCAAGATCCCGCCGCTGCGCCGTTAAAAAGGAGGAAAGAAACGTATGGTGATTCAAGGCGTTACTTACCTCTCAGACTTTGAGGCAAAAAAAGCCATCATGGAAATGGCCCGTCGGCTGGAAGCCAAGGGCTGGCTGGGGGCCGGTGACGGCAGCATGAGCGTCCGCGTCGGCCCGCAGGCCGTGTGGGTGACCGTTGCCGGTGCCGACAAGGCCGCGCTCACGCAGGATATGCTGGTGCGCGTGGATATGAATGGCAAGGCGATGCTCAGCGCAAAGCCCAAGCCCCTGCCCGAAGACCTGCCCATCCATCTGAAAATCTATCAGGAAAACGAGAACGCCCAGTGCGTGATGCACACCTATCCGGCCTGCGCGGCTGTGATGGGGATGCAGGGCCAGACCGTGCAGCCTGCAGCGTTCAGCCCCGCAGTGCGGGCGCTGGGACGGGTGCAGCTGCTGCCCGCCCAGAACGTGGACGCGCAGGCACAGGCTGTCAGCCTGTTGTGCCGCACCGATAAGGCTGTCCTGCTGGAAAATGACGGCTGCCTGACCTGGGGCAAGACCCCGGCAGATGCGGCCCATCTGGTGGAAGCACTGGATTACTACGCAGCCGTCACCGCAAAGCTGGGCTGCGCAGGCTGCTCCAAATGCGGCAGCTGCGGCGGTCACTGCACCGGCTGCAGCAAGTGCGGCACACCTGCCGTGCAGCCCATGGCTCAGCCCGCTGCACAGCCTGTGGCAATGGCAGTACCCTCCGCACAGCCTGCCCAGCCGGTGAGCCTGCCGGGCGTTACCGGGCTGATCCAGCCGGGCATGGCGCTGCCCACCCTGCCCAAACAGCAGGCGGCTCCTGCCCCGGTGCCCGCCGCACAGCCTGCGGCAGTCCCTGCAATGGAAGCGGCCCCGGCCGCACCGAAGTCCGCAAATGCCCGCGATGCCGCAATGGCCGAGGTCATCCGCCGGACGCTGAAGAGCTTTCAATAACAAAAAGTTTCGTTTGATCCAACGGATATGACCTTTACGGAAAGGAACGAAAACCATGGATATCAGTTCGCAGGAAATTGAAGCGATCGTCAAGCAGGTGCTTGCCGGTATGGGCGGTGCACAGACAAGCGCCGCCCCTGCAGCCTATACCGCTGCACCCGGCGGTGCAGCAGGCGACCGCGGCGTGTTCGAGAACGTAGACGACGCAGTGGAGGCTGCATGGAAAGCCCAGCGCGACTGGGCGGCCAACTACAAGATCGAGGACCGCCAGCGCATCATTGAAGCCATCCGCCGCTGTGCCCGCGCACATGTGGAGGAGTGGTGCCACAAGATCGTGGAAGAGACCGGCATGGGCCGCTATGAGGACAAGGTGGAAAAACATCTGGCCGTCATCAACAAGACCCCCGGCCCCGAATGCCTGACCACCGAAGCCAAGAGCGGTGACGCGGGCCTGATGCTGGAAGAGTACGCACCCTTTGGTGTGATCTGCTCCATCACCCCCACCACCAACCCTACCGAGACCATCATCAACAACACCATCAGCATGATCGCAGGCGGCAACACCGTGGTGTTCAACGTGCACCCCCGCGCAAAGCGGGTGTCTGCCGACTGCCTGCAGGCGCTGAATACCGCCATCATCGAGGCGGGCGGCCCTGCAAACCTCATTACCATGACCCGTGAGCCGACCATGGAGAATGTGGACAAGATGGCCGCAAACCCCAAGATCCGCCTGATGGCAGGCACCGGTGGCATGGGCATGGTGAACGCCCTGCTGCGCAGCGGCAAAAAGTGCATCGGTGCCGGTGCAGGCAACCCGCCCGTCATCGTGGACGAGACCGCAGACATCGAGCTGGCAGGCCGCAAGATCTACGAAGGCGCTTCGTTCGATAACAACATCCTCTGCTTTGCAGAGAAGGAAGTGTTCGCCGTGAACACCGCCTACGACGGCCTGCTGCACGAGCTGCAGAAGCAGGGTGCCTACCTGCTGAACAAGGCCCAGACCGAACAGCTGGTGAACATCGTGCTGCAGCCCAAGAAGGGCGGCGGCCACGAGGTGAACAAAAAGTGGGTGGGCAAGGATGCCGCCCGCATTCTGGAGACCATCGGCGTGCATGTGCCGGATACTTGCCGCCTTGCCATCTGCGAGGTGCCTGCCGACCATCCGTTCGTTCTGGTGGAGCAGATGATGCCGGTGCTGCCCATCGTGCGCTGCCAGAGCTTTGAACAGGCAGTGGAAAATGCCGTGGTGGCCGAGCACGGCAACCGCCACACCGCTTCCATCTTCTCCAAGGATGTGGACCACATGACCCGCTTTGCCCGGGTCATTGAGACCACCATCTACGTAAAGAACAGCGCCACCAAGGCCGGTGTTGGCATTGGCGGCGAGGGCCACTGCACCATGACCATTGCCGGCCCCACCGGCGAGGGTATCACCTGCGCAAAGAGCTTCTGCCGCCGCCGCCGCTGCATGCTGGCCGAGGGCGGGCTGCGCATCATCTGAGTTTTTGAAGGACGAAACCATCACATACAATTTTTTCAGTGTTCTGACAGGAGGAACAACTTATGAAAGCTCTGGGTTTTATCGAGACGAAGGGTCTGGTTGGCAACATCGACGCTACCGATGCAATGCTGAAGGCTGCTGACGTTGAGTTCATTGGTTCCGACACCATCGGTGCCGGTCTGACCACCGTGATCGTTACCGGCGAGGTGGGCGCTGTCAAGGCTGCTACCGAGGCTGGCGAAGAGGCTGCTTCCCGCGTGGGTGAGCTGTTCTGCGTCAACGTCATTGCACGTCCCCACGCAGATCTGGCCCGCATCATGCCCGCCAAGGGCCCCGCGACCGGCAAGTCCGGCCTGCCCGCAGGCGAGCAGGTGCCGCTGGATGCCGCTCTGGGCATGATCGAGACCAACGGCCTGACCGCTTCCATCGAGGCAGCCGATGCCATGCTGAAGAGCGCAGATGTCTCTCTGGTGGGTCAGGAGAAGATCGGCGCAGGCCTTGTTACCGTGTTCGTGCAGGGCGACGTTGGCGCTGTGAAGGCTGCTGTTGAGGCAGGCCAGACCGCTGCTTCCCGCATTGGCGAAGTGGTCAGCGCACTGGTCATTCCCCGCCCGCACGCAAGCGTGTCCGAGTGCATGCCTGAGCTGCGCTGAGAACTGCGCTGACGCTGCATAAGAAAGGAGCGCTGTGCCTTGGTTTACCATGACATCAGTCAGGAACAGCTGCTGCTCCTGATCACGCAGGCCGTGCAGGCAGAGCTGCAAAAGCGCAGCCGTCAGGTGCCGGTAGGCATTTCGGTGCGGCACATCCACCTTACCCGCGATGATGTGGACAAGCTGTTCGGCTATGGCTACCAGCTCACTCCCAAAAAGGCGCTGAGCCAGCCCGGCCAGTTTGCCTGCGAGGAATGTCTGGACATCATCGGTCCCAAGGGCGAACTGAAGCATGTCCGCATCCTTGGCCCGGAGCGCAGTGCCACTCAGATCGAGCTGGCGCAGACCGACTGCCGCAACATCGGCATCAAAGCGCCGGTGCGTTCCAGCGGGGATACAAAGGGCACGCCGGGCGTGACCCTGCGCGGCCCCAATGGCACCCTGACCGTGCCGGAGGGCGTGATGATCGCCGACCGTCACATCCACATGACTCCCGCACAGGCAGCGGCCTTCGGCCTTGCCGACGGCGACCGCGTGCAGGTAAAGATCGACGGCCCCAAGCCGGGCGTGATGGGCGGGGTGCTGATCCGCGCAAACGACAAATGTGCACTGGATTTTCACATCGACACGGACGATGGCAATGCCTTCCTGCTCAAGCAGGGGCAGCTGGTCACCGTGCTGGGCAAAGAGGAGTAAGCTATGATTTTAGGGATCGTCAAGGGGACCGTTGTCGCCACCCGCAAAATGCCGGAGCTTGTAGGCTATAAGTTCCTGCTGGTGGAGCCGGTGTTCGGCTCCAAAAAGGATACCATCGTGGCGGGCGACAACATCGGCGCGGGTGTAGGCGAGATGGTTCTGGTCACCACCGACGAGACCACCCAGCATGGTCTGGACCATCCGTCGCCCATTGATGCTTTCATCGTGGGCATCGTGGACAATCCTCCCACCCTGAGTAAGTAACACCCTGCAAGTTTTGCCGCAGAGAGGGGCTTCCTCCCGGCGGGATCGTGGGGCTTAAAAAATGAAAATTATTATCATCGGCAGCATTGCCGCCGGGGTTTCGGCCGCCGCCAGACTTGCCGCCGCCCAGCGCGGAGCGCAGATCACCGTCTACGAAAAAGGCGGCTTCTACTCCTGCGGCACCGGCGGCCTGCCCCATTACCTGTGCGAGGATCTGGACAGCCTGAACAAGGCCATTCAGGCCAAGGAGACTGAGCTGAACGCGCAGGGCATCACCGCACATCTGCGCCATGAGGTGCGCGGCATCGACGCAGCCGCCCGCAAGGTGACGGTATGTGATCTTGCCACCGGACGCGTGTTTGAAGACCACTACGACAAGCTGGTGCTGGCCACCGGTTCTTCCAACCGTGTGCCGCAGGTGCCCGGCAGTGACCGCGTGGGCGTGCAGACCCTCAAGACCGTGGAAGATCTGATCTTCCTCAAGGAGTTCGTCCGCACCCCCTATGTGCGGGACATCGTGATCCTGGGCGGCAGCTGGGCCGGTTTGGAGATCGCAAAGTCCTTCCTCAAGCTGGGCCGCAATGTGCGTATCATTGAAAAAGAGCAGCAGCTTTTGCCCCAGTTTGACCCTGAGGTGAGCAAGCTGATCCAGAAGGAGCTGGAAGCGCAGGGCGTGCAGTTCAATCTGGGCGAGCAGGTGCGCTCCTTCCCGGGCCGTACCTTCGTGGAGCAGGTGCAGACCAACCGCGGCACCTACCCCTGTGACCTTTGCGTGGTAGCCATCGGCGTTACCCCCAACACCGGCCTGCTGGCCGGTACCGGGGCGCAGCTGGCACCCAATGGCGCTGTGCTCATTGGTGCCGACCTTGCCACCAGTGTGCCCAATATCTATGCCGTGGGCGACTGCGCGGCCTGCCGCGACGGCTCTCTGCGCACCAGCAGCCTGAAGGTGGCGGATCTGGAGATCGCCCGCACCGGCCTGACCGAGACCGAGGCCCGCAAGGCCGGTCTGCGGGTCAAGAGTGCAATGGCCACCGGCACCGACCGTCCGGGCATCTGCCCGAACCCCCACCGCATCACCATCAAGCTGGTGTATGAGGCCAATACCCGTCAGGTGCTGGGTGCGCAGGCATGGGGAGAAAAGAATGTTTCGGCCCGCATCAACGCCATTGCCGTTGCCATCCGCGCTGGCATGACCGTGGAAGCACTGGGTCAGGTGGATTTCGTCTATTCCTCCTCGTCCTGTTCCATTTGGGACCCGGTGCAGATCGTCTGCGGTCAGGCACAGTAAGCGGAGGGTGAACACATGGCAGAACGCATCAACGCCGTCAAGACCAGCTTTTTTGGCAAGGGTGCCATCCGTCTTCTGGGACCGGAGCTTCAGAAGATGGGCATCCGCCGTGCTTTGCTGGTGACGGACCGCTTTCTCTATGATTCCGGTGCCGCTGCCCGGGTCGGTCAGGTACTGTCCGATGCCGGTGTGGAGTACGCCGTGTACTACAATGTGCAGCCCAACCCCACCGTACAGGTGGTGAACGACTGCATTGCCGCAGCCCGTACCCTGCAGGTGCAGCTGCTGGTGGCTCTGGGCGGCGGCAGCGCCATCGATACCGCTAAGGCAACCAGCATCGTGGTGGCCTGCGGCGGTACCGTGGAACAGTACGAGGGCGAGAACAAGTCCTCCAAGCCCGGCCTGCCCATCGTGGCGGTGAACACCACCGCCGGTACCGGCAGCGAGTGCACCTCCTTCTACATCGTCACCGACCCTGTCCGCCACAGCAAAATGGCCATGGTGGACCCCAACTGCATGGTCAGCATCGCGGTGAACGACACCGACTTCATGTCCTCCATGCCGCCCAAGCTCACCGCAGCCACCGGCATGGACGCGCTGACCCACGCCATCGAGGCGGCGCTTTCCAAAACCGCCAACCCGCTCACGGACAAGGATGCCTACTGGGCCATGCAGGCGATCGTGCAGAACCTGCCCCGGGCCGTTGCCAACGGTCAGGATGAAGCCGCCCGCACCATGATGGCCTACGCCGAAAATGTGGCAGGCATGGCTTTCTCCAACGCGGGCCTTGGCATGGAGCATGCGATGGCACACGCGCTGGGCGGACACTACAACCTGCCCCACGGTGTGTGCAATGCAGTGCTGCTGCCCTACGTGCTGGCCTTCAACAGCCGCAGCCCGGTGTGTCGGGAGCGGTTCATGACCATTGCCGCTGCCATGGGCCTGCAGGGCACCTTTACCCCGGACACTGCCGCACCGGCAGTGATCCAGTTTGTCCGTCAGCTCAGTGCAGGCGTGGGCATCCCCGCAAACCTTGCGCAGCTGAACAAGGTGGACCCTGCAGATTTTGCCGCGCTGGCAGAGCTTGCCCTGCACGACACCTGCATGTCCACCAACCAGATCACCCCCACCCGCGACGAGGTGGTGGCGGTGTATACCGCCGCATTCCGCGGGTGAACTTTGAGACCTCCTCCATTTTCTCCATACCCAAACAAAGCCGCCGCTCTCTCTCTGCAAGGGAATGCGGCGGCTTTGTGCTGTAAAAAGGGGTGATGGGATTGTTTTTAAAGAGGGTTCTGTTATAATAAAATAAAAATGCGGCGCAGAAGTAAGAGGATAAAGCGATGGAAACAAGAGAAAAACAGGCGTACCTGATAGAAGCACATAAATGTGATGAGATGCTTCTGACCCTGTTGCGGATGCTGGATGTACCGTGGAATGATATATTCATCCACATGGACAGCAAAAATACGGACTACCAGCCGGAAACGGTGGAGTGCCGCATGAAATATGCGAAAGTGTTTTACGCAAAACGGCACAGTGTTGTGTGGGGCGGTGTCAGTCAGGTAAAAGCGGAGCTTGTGCTATTGAAAACAGCAGTGGCCCATGGCCCGTATCAGCATTACCACCTGATCTCCGGTGTGGATCTGCCCATTCAAACACAAGAAGATATCCGCGCATTCTTTGAGGCAAACCCGGACAGGGAATTTGTCCATTTCGACCCGCACCCATTCAGCCCGTTCAATGATGAGCGCGTTTATTACCGGCACTTTTTCCAGAATATCGATCTGCGCCGCCATCCGGTGCTCGGCGTGATCAATGGAATCCTGCTGTCGGGCCAGAAGCTGCTGAAAATAAAGCGCAATCAGGACGTTCACTTCACAAAGGGCAGCAACTGGTTCAGCTGCACTGATGGCTTTGCACGGTATCTGCTGACAAAAGAAGAGTGGATCCTGCAGGTGCTGGACAAGACCTTTTGCTCGGACGAGTTCTTTGTGCAGACACTGATCGCGCAGTCGCCGTATCAGGATAAGATCTATCAGGGGCCGGGTGATACCAGTGCCCGTGCCATCGATTGGGACAGAGGCAATCCGTGGGTCTGGAAATACGCTGATCTGGAACAGCTGAAAGCATCGCCCTGCATGTTTGCCAGAAAATTTGATATCGAAAAAGAACCGGAGCTTGTGCATGAAATAGAACGCCTGTATGCACCTCATATATAAAAACAGTGCCGGACAGTTTTCAGGCTGTCCGGCACTGTTTTTTACTGTTCATTCTTTTTCGCCAGATCCTTGGTGTACAGGGCACGGGTGGCGTTGAGCACAGCCAGCACCATCACGCCCACATCGGCAAAGATGGCGGTCCACATGCTGGCCATGCCGATCGCGCCCAGCACAAGGCAGGCAAACTTGATGGCCAGTGCAAACACGATGTTCTGGTACACGATGCGTAACGTGCGGCGGGCAATGCGCATGGCCAGTGCGATCTTGGCGGGGTCGTCGTCCATCAGCACCACGTCAGCGGCCTCAATGGCAGCGTCAGAGCCCAGAGCGCCCATTGCAATGCCCACATCGGCACGGGACAGCACCGGGGCATCGTTGATGCCGTCGCCCACAAAGGCAAGGTTCTCTTTGGGCCGCTTTGCGGCGAGCAGCGTTTCGATCTGGTCTACCTTGTCGCCCGGCAGCAGGCCCGCATGGTATTCATCCAGCCCAAGCTCTGCGGAAACGGCCTTTGCAACCGGCTCGGCATCGCCGGTCAGCATCACGGTCTTAGAAACACCGGCACGCTTCAGGCTTCGGATCGCGTCCTTTACGCCATCCTTAATACCATCTGCAATTACAATAGATCCAAGGAACTTTCCTTCCTCTGCCACATACACAACCGTACCAACAGAAGCACACTCTGTATAAGAAATTCCTTCCTTATCCATCAGCTTTCCATTACCGGCAAGCACTGTCTTCCCGTCAATCTTAACCTTCACGCCA
>OGGT01000590.1_pt1 | contig 16973 bp, 8 predicted proteins | sample 1571311 | NCBI WGS metagenome assembly OGGT01 (sample SAMEA2581931, study PRJEB24529) | metagenome | biome: Human gut stool | place: China | collected 2011
ATATTGTTAGGTATATATCTGATTGCAACCAGCGGAAAAAGGAAAGAAGCCTTTTGAATCGGAATTTGTTAAGAGTTTGAAATGTAATATCTTATAAATGTTTCCTCTTGTTGTACTTTTGTTTCTTTGTAACAAAAATGCAACGGGAGGAAACATTTTTTATGCTTATGCTAAAAGATGAACGGTACATTTGCAATGTTGTTTTTGATAAGAAATCTTATTAGAAACTTGTATCTATGTGTTAAATGTTGAACTTAATTTTAATGTAACAATGGAAAGCATGAAAAGAACGTTCTTTCTTACGTGCCTGTTCTTGATGGCATGTTTGGGTATGCAAGCACAAAACTTGCAGGTGTCTGGAACTGTTATTTCCAAGTCTGATGATTTGCCAGTTATTGGGGCAACTGTATTGGAAAAGGGAACAACAAATGGTACAATTACCGATTTTGACGGTAAGTTTTCTCTCACAGTGAAGCAAGGGGCTGAAATTGTAGTTTCTTATGTAGGTTTTAAATCCCAAACTTTAAAGGCTAATTCGGTTTTAAATATTGTACTGGAAGAAGATTCTGAAATGCTGGAAGAGGTGGTTGTCACTGGTTATACAACTCAGCGTAAAGCCGATTTGACTGGTTCTGTGGCTGTGGTTTCTACCGATGCATTGAAAACGGCTCCGGACCCAGATCCGATGAAAGCTTTGCAGGGAAAAGTAGCTGGTATGACAGTTACGACCAACGGTTCGCCGAGTGGTACGGCTACGGTTCGTATTCGTGGTATCGGTTCTTTTAACTCTTCTCAGGATCCGCTTTATGTGATTGATGGTGTGCCTACTAACATGTCTTTAAATTCATTGAATGCCAATGATATTGAGAGTATGCAGGTATTGAAAGATGCGGCTTCCGCTTCTATCTATGGTTCCCGTGCTTCTAATGGTGTAATCATCATTACTACTAAGAAAGGAAAGAAGGCAGACAAGGTGAAAATAGCTTTCTCTGCCAATCTGACTGCCCAGTTCTATACTTCACAGTCATTGATGGATGTTTGTAATTCATCAGAATATGCTACAGCCATGGCACAGGCCGCATTAAATGATGGACTGGATCCGGTTTCGTATGCAAGCAACTACGGATTAAATTTGAATGCTGCGTCGGGAACTCCTATTACTGTCTGGAACCCGAGTACTAGCCAGTATGTAAATTATACGGTCAATGGCTTGTATGACGGATATATCAACAGTAAGAAAACCATGCGTTACTCTGATACTGACTGGTTGGATGAAATATCAAGAGTAGGTTTTTCTCAGAATTATGATCTTTCTCTTTCACATGCCAATGATAAACACTCTACCATGTTCTCATTGGGATATAAAAAGAATAATGGTATTTTGAAATATACGGATTTTGAAAACATTTCTGCCCGTATGAATTCATCATACAATGTGAATAAATACATTACGGTTGGAGAAAACTTTACGGTAACTTATACCAGTCAGGTAGACTGTGCGCCGATGGAAAATGCGTTGAAGATGGCTCCTATTGTACCGGTGTATGAAGAAGACGGTACTACATTTTCTGGTCCGGTCGGAGGTATGAGTGACCGTCAGAATCCTTTGCGTGAGCAGTATCAAAATAAAGACAATGCATTGAACTACTGGAGATTGTTCGGGAATGGATATGTAGATATAAAACCTTTCAAGGGCTTTGTTTTCCGTTCGAACTTCGGATTAGATTTCTATAATTCATTTATTAATGCAATGACTCATACCTATCATTCTGATATTGTAAACAATGACATTGCTAAAACTACGTTGTCAAATAAGAATGAAGTGAACTGGACATGGTCAAATACCATCAATTATAATTTTACTGTAGCCAGCAAGCACGACATCAATGTGTTGTTGGGAGCTGAATTGTCTAAGCAAAGTTCTATTGATTTTTCTGCTTATTCAGAAGGCTATGCGTTGGAGGATGTAGATTATATGTGGCCTAATGCCGCTACTGGTGTAATGAAGAATACAGGTGCTAAGGTCGGATATAGATTAGCTTCTTTCTTCGGAAAAGTAGATTACAATTATGATGACTTTATTTTAGCTTCATTTACAATCCGTCAAGATGGTTCTTCTCGTTTTGGTAAAGGTAATCGTTGGGGTACTTTCCCAGCTGCTACATTGGGTGTACGTTTGTCTAAATTCTTGAAAGCAAACTGGCTGGATGATTGGAAGGTTCGATTGTCTTGGGGACAGACCGGTAACCAGGCTATTGATAATAATGCACAGTTTGGATTGTTTGTTGTAGATTATGGGTTGGATCGTGTGACTTCTACTGCGTATGACTTGTATCTTCAGGGTTCAGGTACTTTCCCTTCAGGGTATCGTGCTACCCAGCTTGCCAATCCGGATTTGAAATGGGAATCGGCTACACAATATAATATAGGTACAGATTTTGCATTCCTGAACAACAGTTTGTATGGAACTATTGATGGGTATATTAAGGATGTAGATGACATGTTGATTAATCCTGCTTATTTAGGAGCAATCGGTGAAGGTGGTGCGTCTTGGCTGAATGGACCTTCTTTGCGGAACTGGGGTATGGAATTCAGTTTAGGGTATCGGAAGTCGCTGGCCTGTGGCTTAGGCTTGGATATCAATGCTAATGTAGACTTCTTCCGAAATAAAGTGACTTATCTGCCGGCTACCACTACGGGTTCATACGCACATACGTCTAAAGAAAATCTGGTAGAGTCTGGTATGCCTTATGGCTCTTCTGTAGGATATGTGGTAGAAGGTATTTTCCAGAACCAGGCTGAAGTAGATGCTTCCGGACAGGCAAATGCTCGTGTGGGTGGTTTGAAGTATGCGGATTTGGATGGAAATGGCATCATTACTTCTGATGATCAGGATTGGATTTATAATCCGGTTCCGGCTTTCTCTTATGGATTGAATATTGCATTGAACTATAAGAACTTTGATTTGAGCATGTTCTGGCAGGGAGTATACGATCAGGATGTATACAATAACCAAAAGGCACAAACTGATTTCTGGAGTATTACCGATGCAGGTTCTAATAAAGGATCTCGTTTGTTGGGAGCTTGGAACACCAATAACACCGGTTCTACTATACCGGCTCTGACTACCAATAATACGGCAGACGAGGGTAGAGCTTCCAGCTATTATGTAGAAAATGGATCTTATTTGAAATTACGTAATCTTCAGGTGGGATATACGGTTCCTGCTTCTTTCTTGTCAAAGTTCAAGATGAGCAGTGCCCGAATTTACTTGTCAGGTCAAAATCTGCTGACTATCAAGAGTAAGAGTCTGACTTGTCCCGATCCGGAAAATCCGAACTGGAATTATCCGCTTGCTACTTCTGTTTCATTTGGTTTACAAATTGGTTTTTAAATTTAAAATAATGGATATGATGAAAAAATATATATTTCTGGCAGCTTGTGCATTAGGTTTGTCATTGACAAGTTGTGAAGATTTTTTAGACTATACTCCAACTGCTGTGGTGGATGAAGAACAGGCATTCTCAGAACCGGAGAAAATGGTAAATTCGGCTTATGCCATGTTGGGAGATTGCTGGTATACTTATCCGTTTAACCTGTTCCCTTATGGTGACGTAAGTTCTGATGATTGCCTGAAGGGTGGTTCTGGAACAACAGATACAGGCTATCATGCTTTTGATATTTGGACTACATTGACCGCTACTACTCCGGGTGAAATGGATGAGCTTTGGTATCGTTTGTATGCTGCTGTTTCTCGTTGTAATCGTGCGTTGATTTCGTTGGAACGGAATGGAGATAGTTTGGGAGAAGATGTGAAAGAACAGCGTGTTGCCGAAGTGCGTTTCTTGCGTGGACATTTCTATTTTAAACTTCTGACTGTGTTCCGTCAGGTTCCTTGGATTGATGAACAAGTAGTGGAAGATAATTCGTATGAAAAGGTCAGCAATACAGCCTTGAATTACCAGCAGTTGTTCCAAAAAGTCATTGATGATTTCAAAGCAGCTTATGATGTTTTGCCGGTGAAAGAACCAGGTGAAGATGGTCGGGCTAATAAGATTGCAGCAGCTGCTTATTTGGCTAAATGTTATCTGACTTTGGCATGGGGAGACGGATATGAAGCTACTACTGGTGAGGGACATATCAACTCTGAATACATGCAGAAGGTGATTGATTATACGGATGATGTGATATCTTCTGGTTATGGATATTTGGAAGATTATGGAGATATTTTCTTGCCGGCCTACAAGAATAGCAAGGAGTCTGTCTTTGCAGTGCAGTGTTCTGACTATGAAGATGATAATACAACTTATGGACGTGCTAACTGGTCGAACATGCTGAATGGTTGCTGGCAGATGTGGTCTTGCGGATGGGATTTCCACAAACCTTCTCAAAATTTGGTGAACGCCTTCAAGACCAAGAACGGCCTTCCGATGTTTGATGATTATAACAACGAGATTGATTATCCGATTAATGGACAACCTGACAACCAAAAGTGGGACCCGCGTTTGTTCCATACCGTAGGTATGCCCACTTTCCCTTACAAGTATGAGGCTGAATATACGATGACTACTGCCAATTCACGTACACCGAATACGTATGGATACTATACTTCGTTGAAAGAAGTTCCTCAGCGTTCTGAAGGGGAAACCTATAATGGTTCATGGCAGGCATTCGCAATGAATGATTATGTATTCCGTTATACAGATGTGATGTTGATGCGTGCAGAAGCTTTGATTGAACTGAACAGATTAGATGAGGCTGAGAAGATTGTAAATGACATTCGTGGTCGTGCTGCTTTATCGGTCAACAAACACATTAGTTATGCAAAAGATCAGTGTGAGATAGCCCAGTATCCTGATAATTATTTTACATCTAAGGAAGTGGCACGTAAATGTTTGCGCTGGGAACGTCGTTTGGAAATGGCAATGGAGAATGGACGTTTCTTTGATTTGCGTCGTTGGGGAATTGCGTCGGAAACATTGAATGCTTATTTCCTGACTGAGCAGAATGACGTTTACGAAGGACAGACTTATGGACAATATTATAAGGATGCTCATTTTACTGCGGGTAAGAATGAGTTCTTCCCGATACCTTATAACCAGATGTATTATATTCCTGGGTTGTACACTCAGAATAAGGGATATGAATAATAACATAGCGATATATACTAAAAACATAATTTTATGAGAAAGTATGCATATACAATAAAAGTAACCCTGTTGGGACTTTTTTTAGGAATGACATCAGTGGTACAGGCTGATTCTTCATGGACAATTCGGCATTTGGTGTGTGAACAAAATATTGTTTCTTTGGATGTCACCGAAGATTATTTGCTTCTTCCCATACAAGATGATGCACCGGAAGGTAAAATTTGTATTGTAAAAGATAATGAACAGAAGGGTACTCTTATGAATGTCCGTTTGGCTCGCGAGAGAGTGGATTCATACGTCCCATTTGCTTTGTCGGCTTATAAAGGGCAGCATATTTCAATAGAAATACAAGGGGTTCCTGAAACGGCTCTTTGCTGGAAAGAATTGAAACTGTCGGGCTCATTTGATATGGCGAACAAAGAAAGCTTTCGTCCCGTTTATCATCATACTCCGGCATACGGGTGGATGAACGATCCGAACGGAATGTTTTATAAAGATGGATTATATCATTTGTATTTCCAGTATAATCCGTATGGGTCTGTTTGGGGAAATATGCATTGGGGACATTCTACCAGTACCGATTTGATGCATTGGAAGTTTGAAGGGTGTGCCATCGTACCGGATGCATGGGGGGCCATTTTTAGTGGTTCTTGTGTGGTAGACCATGAAAATACGGCAGGCTTTGGTAAAGAAGCTGTGGTGGCATTCTATACTTCTGCTAAATCTACTCCATGGGGAGATATACAGATGCAGAGCATGGCCTATAGTCTGGATAACGGAAAAACTTTTACGAAATATGAAGGAAATCCTATTCTGACTTCTTCTGAAAAGGATTTTCGTGACCCCAAGGTATTTTGGTATGCACCGGGAAAGCACTGGGTAATGATTCTTGCAGTAGGCCAGCACATGGAAATCTATTCTTCTGTTAACTTGAAGGAATGGAAGAAAGAAAGTGAATTTGGTGCTATGCAGGGGGCTCACGGTGGCGTATGGGAATGTCCGGATTTGGTGGAAATTCCTGTAGAGGGCACTCGCGAGAAAAAATGGGTACTAATATGCAACCTGAATCCTGGAGGTCCTTTTGGAGGTAGTGCCGCTCAGTATTTCGTAGGTTCATTTGATGGTAAGAAGTTTGTGAACGAATCGCCTACTCAGACAAAGTGGATGGATTGGGGAAAGGATAACTACGCTACTGTAACATGGAGCAATGCACCTGACGGACGTTGCATTGCATTAGGATGGATGAGTAACTGGCAGTATGCCAATAATGTTCCTACCCGTCAGTATCGTAGTGCCAATACTCTTGCTCGTGATTTAACGCTTTATCGCGAGAGACAGGAGTTGTATTTAAAAAGTACCCCTTCAGTGGAAGTGAAAAAAGCACGTGGAAAGAAAGTTTCAATACCTTCATTTAAGGTTTCCGAGAAGCATGAAATAGTAAATTTGTTCGAAGAAAAGCAAGGAGCCTATGAAGTAGAAATAGTCATTCAGAATGCAGGCGCATCAAAGATTGCTTTTTGCCTGTTGAATGATAAAGGAGAGAAAGTCTCTATGTATTATGACTTGAATCGTAAACAATTTGTGATGGATCGTAGTGAGAGCGGAAAGGTTGATTTTAGCAAGGACTTTTCTGCAGTTACGGTCGCTCCGGTGAATGTTGACAAAGAGTTGACTTTACGTTTGTTTGTCGATCGGTCAAGTATTGAAGCTTTTGGTGAGGATGGAAAATTTGTGATGACAAATTTGGTCTTCCCTTCACAGCCTTATGTGAAAATGTGCTTTGAAGCGGATAAGAACGGGTATGCTGTGAAAGCATTGAATGTGTATAAATTGCAGTAACTGTCCTCCTTGCTAGTAAAAATGTTGCGTCCTGTAGTAATATTGTTGCATGAAACAATATTGTCATAGGATGCAACATTCGTTATGGCCTTGTAGCTGGCAATCACTTACTTTTGCGGTGAACAAATAAAAAATTTCATGCTAACATACTAATTTTAATAATGCTATGAAGGCCGAAAAAAAACAGTTTTCAAATCGTATGGGAGCTGCGGTATTGCTGCTCGCCTTGGCTTGTGTAAATGGATATGCACAAGAAAACAAATCATCAAATGACGGTAGTTCTAAAGAAGAAGCTAACCGTAATGTAATGTTGAATGCTGCCAGCGCAAACGGACCTCGTGAAATTCAGATTGGTCTTCCTTCTGCGGATGTGAATGTGCTTGAAAATGGAATTCCGGTAACGTATGCTACCAATCCGCACAGTGTAAACTCTTTGTGGCGTGCAGATGCCAGCTTGAACCATGTAGGATTGTTGAAAATTTCAGAAACTGCCATTACAACCGGTAATATCGGATATGCAGTCAACTCTTTCACTCAGCTTGGTGAAAAAGGTTTTCATGGAACATTGAATTATAAGTCGAATCATTTCGGTATGCAGGAGTTCTCTCTGAATCTGAATGGAGAAATTGCTAACGATTGGTTCTATAGTGGAAGCATCTATCAGGATTTTGACCCGGGAACATTCAAAATCAAATCTACTCCTTTCCAGGATCGTACACAGATTTATAAGTTTGCCTTGACAAAACGCTATAACAATAACCGGGGTGAGTTTACGGCTATGTATCATTACAGCAACAGCCATCCGGTATATATGTATGCCACTCAGTCGGCTCCATTTATCTACGTAGGCGATGGTAGTGTAAGAGAATTGGGGGCTTTTGCTTTGGGTACGACTTCTTATCTTCCGGTTGACAATGAAATGGTATATCGCGACATGCGTACGGGAGAGTTGAAGAGAACAAACTTGTATGATGCCGTACAGAATAAGGGTAGTGAGTTTACCTTGATGAACAATTACAACTGGGATAACGGTTTGTCTTGGAAAGTAATTATGAAATACGACCATGCGACAGGTTCTTGTGTGTACCAGACTCCGATGGAACTTTCACAGCGTGCAAACAGCGCTATCAATTATATGTATGAAGCAGAAGACGGTAGCATGAGAGCATACGATGGCGAATATGTACAGAGCCGTATGTCTTGCTTGAACCGTGGTTTCATTGATGAAGTAATGTTTACTACTGAGCTGTCTCGCAAATTGTCTAACGGTACATGGCGTTTGGGATTGAACGAATGGTACTATGATATTGATTATGCATCAAATACTACGATGTATGACCAGTCTGTACCGACTGACGGAAGCTATCCGGTTCGTCTTTATAATCCGGACTATGCTACATCGACAGCTCGCGTATATGGAGGAAATGGATATTACTATGACTTCAACAAGAATGCATCAGAATATTATAAAGGTCATGAAAACAAATTGGCTGTATATTTCACTCACGACTGGGATGTAACCGACAAATTTAACCTTTACTACGGTGCTCGTCTGGAATACCAGGCTCTTCGTGGAAACAATGCAGCTGTTAAAGATGCTGATGGTAATTTCGTAGGACGTTTTGCTGATTATTATCTGGGAGCTACTGCATCTAATGGAACAAAGATTGAACCGACTCCGATGGAGTATGACTGGTTTAATTACGCACTGAGTGCAGCCGCTACTTATAAGTTGACCAAACAGTTCGGATTTACAGGAGACTTTACTTACATTACCCAGCATCCGAGAATTGAGAACTTTGCTCCGGCTGTATTGCCGAATACCGATAAGATTTCAGTACCTCTGGGACGTGCCGGTATCTACTATAACAACGAATGGTTGAGTTTGACTTCATTGTTCTCTTATATCTCAAAGACCAACAACAACTCTACATTGAACTTGCAGCATAGCGTAAATGGAGTAAACGAAATCTTGGCTGCTCCGTTGAACTATGACATCAAGACATTGGGTTGGACTACTGACGTGGTAGCTCGTCCGTTTAAAGGTTTTGATTTGCACTTCCTCTTCACTTACCAGAAGCCGACATACAAGAAATATGAAACTTCTGTGAAGTTCTCAGACGGTTATGTAGGTCAGATCAATGCTACTGGTAACATCGTAGCAGAAATCCCGCAGGTAATCGTGGAAATCGACCCGAGCTATATGGTTACAAAAGATTTGAAAATCTGGACCAGCTTCCGTTACTTTAGCAAGACATACGCTAATATCAACGATGCCTATTATTTCAATGGCCGTTGGGAAACCTTCGGTGGTTTGAACTGGCAGGTAAACAAGAAGCTGTCATTAGGCTGTTCAGTTGTTAACTTCCTGAACCAGACTGGTGCAAAAGGAAGTATTGCAGGTGCAGAACTCGTAACGAAGGAAGAAGCTGGAAAATATGCCAATACAGTAATGGCAGGAAGCTACATCCGTCCGTTCACAGTAGAATTCTCTGCACAGCTTAAGTTCTGACATTCATTTTTCTATTCCGATAAATTCCCGGCACAACGAATCAATGAGTTGTGCCGGTTATAAAAAGTTTTCAATAGGTATTTTTTAAATAATAATTTGTATTTTTAATCCCATAAAACAACGTATCATGAAAAAGAATTTTGTTAACCTCGCATTAGGAGCGTTTTTCTTGACTGGTATGTGGGCATGCCAATCACAAAAAAATAACTTAGTATTTGAGCATCAGGGAGACACTTTGACTGTCGTACACATAAAGAATCCTTCTAAATATCTTTTGCTTCCTATCCAGGAATCATCTAATGAAGGAAAGGTGAAATTAGTAACCGGAAGCCCGGCTGATATGCCGATGGATGTACGTCTGGCAGTAGACAGCGTAGAGTATTACGTACCCTTTGAATTGCCTCAAGGAGCTAAGGAAGCTACTGTTGCCATTGGAAAGGTGGCTGCAAACGCTGTATGCTGGGAGCATATTCAGTTGTCGGATACTTTTAATACGGCAAATACGGACTATTATCGTCCGGTATATCACCATACACCGCTTTATGGCTGGATGAACGATGCCAACGGACTGGTGTATAAAGATGGAGAGTATCATTTGTATTTCCAGTATAATCCTTATGGTTCCAAGTGGGGAAATATGCACTGGGGACATTCTGTTAGTAAGGACTTGATTCATTGGGACCATTTGAATCCTGCTATCGCACGTGACACATTGGGTCACATTTTCTCAGGAAGTACAGTGGTAGACAAGAACAATAGCGCAGGCTACGGAAAAGATGCCATTATCGCTTTCTATACATCTGCCAGCGATGAACACGGACAGATTCAGTGTATGGCTTATAGCAAAGACAATGGACGTACTTATACAAAATACGAGAAAAATCCGATTTTGACTCCGTTTGACGGACTGAAAGATTTCCGCGATCCGAAAGTGTTCTGGTATGAACCAGCTCAGAAATGGTATATGATCGTTTCTGCGGACAAGGAAATGCGTTTCTATTCTTCTTCTAACTTGAAGGACTGGGAATATCAGAGCGGATTTGGTAAAGGTTATGGTGTACAGCCTAATCAGTTTGAGTGTCCTGACTTTATCCAGTTGCCGGTTGATGGTGACAAGAACAATATGAAATGGGTGATGATTGTAAATATCAACCCGGGTTGTATGTTCGGTGGTAGTGCTACAGAATATTTCGTAGGTGATTTTGATGGAAAAGAATTCAAATGTGACACGAAACCGGAAGTAACTAAATGGTTGGATTTTGGTAAAGACCACTATGCTACTGTTTGTTTCTCAAATACTGGAGACCGCGTGGTTGCAGTGCCTTGGATGAGCAACTGGCAATATGCAAATGTAACTCCTATCCGTCAGTATCGTGGAGCAAATGCCTTGCCGCGTGAACTGTCATTGTATACAAAAGATGGACAGATTTACATGGCAGCCAATGCAGTAAAGGAAACAGCAGGCTTGCGTAAAGAAACACGTACCATTGACAATCAGACTGTGAAAGGTGAAAGCAAGATTGACGAAATCTTCCCGCAGAATGAGGGTGCTTTTGAAATTGAAATGGATGTAACTCCGGGTGCATCTGCTGTGGCTGGAATGGAACTGTTGAATGACAAGGGTGAAAAGACCAAGATTTACCTGGATATGAAAGCCGGTAAACTGGTGATGGATCGTACAGAAAGTGGGTTGGTTGCCTTTGGTGAAAAAGCAGAACCTCATGCCATCGAAAATCATGACCGTCGTAAAACGACTTCTATCAACTATAAGAATGATTTTGCATTAGGCACATGGGCTCCTCTTTCATTGTGTGAAGGAAAAACTTATCATTTGCAGATTTTTGTAGACAAGTGCTCTGTAGAAATCTTTGCTAATGGAGGTCGCATTGCCATGACAAACTTGGTATTCCCTACCAAGCCTTATAACTCTATCCGTCTGTATAGTGAAGGTGGCGATTATAAGGTTGAGAATATGAAGATACATAAATTGGGGTTGTAATTATTAAAAACCAGACAGACCATGAAAAACTTTTTTATTACGGCTTTAGGCTTGTTTTGGGGTTTTCAGTGTGCGGAAGCTGCAGAAGAAAAGATTATCCGGATTTCAACGGATAATACGGTTCTGGTGCTTCAGGTGGCTGAAAACGGACGGCTCTATCAGACTTACTTGGGCGAAAAACTGTTGCATGAATCGGATTTGAAGAAACTGGACTGGCAGATACATCCTGCATCAGATGCCAGTGTCTCTCCACGCGGATGGGAAGTCTGTTCAGGTTCAGGTAACGAGGATTTCTTTGAACCGGCTTTGGGAGTGACTCATGCCGACGGTAATGCTTCTACCTGGCTTTATTACGTGTCTTCTTCTACAAAAGCTGTGGAAGGAGGAACACAGACAGATATTCATTTGCGTGATGATAAATATCCGGTGAATGTAACCTTGCATTACGTGGCTTACGAAAAGGAGGACGTAATCAAGACTTGGAGTGAAATCTCACACCAGGAGAAAAAGCCTGTACAGTTATTCCGTTACGCTTCTACGATGTTATATTTCAATCGTCCAGCTTACTATTTGACTGAATTCAGTGGTGACTGGGCGAAGGAAGTACAGATGAGTACACAGAAGCTGGAGTTCGGTAAGAAAGTGGTAGATACCAAGCTGGGAAGTCGTGCTGCCATGCATGCACAACCTTTTTTCATGGTCGGTCTGGATACTCCTGCTGCAGAAAATCAGGGGGAAGTCCTGATGGGTACATTGGGATGGACAGGTAACTTCAGCTTTACTTTCGAAGTGGACAATGTGGGTAATCTGCGTGTGATTCCTGCTATTAATCCTTATGCTTCGGTGTATGAGCTTCAGAAGGGCGAAGTGTTCACTACTCCTGAATTTATTTTTACTTTGAGTAATAAGGGTACGGGCGAAGGTAGCCGTCGCCTTCAGAACTGGGCACGGAATTATCAGTTGAAAGATGGAAAAGGTTCTCGTCTGACGTTGTTGAATAACTGGGAGAATACAGGATTCGGCTTTAATCAGAATATTCTTGTCGATCTGATTAAGGAAACGAAAGAACTCGGTGTAGACATGTTCTTGCTAGATGACGGATGGTTTGGCAACAAATACAAACGCAGCAGCGATACAGCCGGACTGGGCGACTGGGATGTAACGGCCGACAAACTTCCTGATGGAATCAATGCGCTGGTTCAGGCGGCTGAAAAAGAAGGAGTGAAGTTCGGTCTCTGGATTGAACCGGAAATGGTGAATCCGAAGAGTGAATTGTTTGAAAAGTATCCTGACTGGGCAATCCATTACCCGAACCGTGAAACCTATTACTATCGTAACCAGCTGGTACTCGATTTGAGTAACCCGAAGGTGCAGGATTATGTGTATTGCATTGTGGATAAGTTGTTGAAGGAAAATCCGGGTATCGCTTATTTCAAATGGGATTGCAACAGCCCGATTACCAATATCTATTCTTCTTATCTGAAAGATGCACAGGGACGCTTGTATATAGATCATGTACGTGGCGTGTACAATGTCATGAAACGGGTAAAAGAGAACTATCCGGATGTACCGATGATGCTTTGCTCTGGTGGTGGCGCACGTTGTGACTATGAAGCGTTGAAATATTTCACGGAATTCTGGTGCAGTGACAACACGGATCCGGTGGAAAGAGCTTATATCCAGTGGGGCTTTTCTCAGTTCTTCCCGGCCAAGGCCATGTGTGCACACGTGACAAGCTGGAATAAGAATACTTCTATCAAGTTTCGTACCGACATGGCATCCATGTGTAAGCTGGGATTTGATATCGGCTTGAAAGAAATGGCTGCAGAAGAATTGGAATATTGCCAGCTTGCGGTAGCCAACTGGAAACGTTTGCAGCCGGTGATTCTGGATGGGGTACAGTACCGTCTGGTATCTCCGTATGAATCTAACCACATGGCAGTGAACTATGTTAGTCAGGATGCTTCAAAGGGCGTGATATTCGCTTACGATATCTATCCTCGCTTCCAGGAAAAGCTGATTCCGTTGAAGGTAAAAGGATTGGATCCGAACAAAATGTATCGTGTAAAAGAAATCAACCTGATGCCGGGAACAGAATCTACGCTGGAGGCCGATGGAGAATTATTCTCTGGTGATTATCTGATGAAAGTCGGATTGGATGTCTTTGGATTCCGCCCTACTCAGAGTCATGTGATAGAACTTACTGCTGAATAAGAAAGACGATTCTCAACAAGAGATGAAGCTGAATTTGAACAGATTAAAAACAAGTAAAAATGACAAATACTCAATTAAAATATGCCAAGCTGTTTCCTGTGATGCTTTGCTTCTTTGCCATGGGATTCGTTGACTTGGTAGGAATTGCTTCAAACTATGTAAAGGAAGATTTAGGTCTGACAGACTCTGAGGCAAATATTTTTCCTTCCTTGGTATTCTTTTGGTTCTTGATATTCTCAGTACCCACAGGAATGCTGATGAACCGGATTGGAAGAAAAAAGACTGTGTTGCTGAGTCTGGGAGTCACTTTCTTCTCTTTGTTGCTTCCGATGTTTGGTGACAGCTATGGATTGATGCTTTGCTCCTTCTCTTTATTGGGAATAGGTAACGCCTTGATGCAGACTTCACTTAATCCGCTGTTGAGCAATATTATCTCGGGCGACCGCCTGGCCAGTACGCTGACCTTCGGCCAGTTTGTGAAAGCCATTGCTTCTTTCCTTGCACCTTATCTGGCCATGTGGGGAGCTTTACAGGCCATTCCGACTTTTGGCTTGGGATGGAGAGTGTTGTTTCCTATTTATATGATTGTAGCTGTATTTGCAATTTTGTTGCTTTCGGCTACTCCTATTACCGAAGAACAGCCGGACAAGGCATCAGGATTTGCTGATTGTCTGAAACTGTTAGGAAAACCCTTTATTCTGTTGTCTTTCCTTGGCATCATGTGTCATGTGGGAATTGATGTGGGTACCAATACTACAGCTCCTAAGATTCTGATGGAGCGTATTGGAATGACATTGACTGAAGCCGGGTTTGCCACCAGTCTCTACTTTATATTCCGTACGTTGGGCTGCTTCTCTGGTGCATTTATCTTGCGGGCTGTATCGTCCAGAATCTTTTTCCTGATAAGTGCCATCTGTATGATGCTGGCCATGATCGGACTTTTTGCTTTCGATTCGCAGACGGTGATTTATATTTGTATTGCGCTGATTGGTTTTGGTAACTCCAATGTGTTCTCTATCATCTTCTCTCAGGCTCTTCTGGCTATGCCCGACAAGAAGAACGAAGTGTCTGGACTGATGATTATGGGCTTGTTTGGCGGTACTGTATTCCCTCTTCTGATGGGAGTGGCCAGCGATGCAATCGGACAGAATGGTGCTGTAGCTGTGATGACAGCTGGTGTGATTTATTTACTTGCTTATACGTTAAAAATTAAACATTAAGACTATGGAGAATACAATAGTTGTAGGTATAGGTGAAGCACTGTGGGACGTGCTGCCTGAAGGAAAGAAAATTGGTGGAGCTCCGGCTAACTTTGCATATCACGTATCACAGTTTGGTTTGGACGGTCGTGCAGTTAGTGCCGTAGGAGATGATAAATTAGGAGCAGAAATCCTGGAAAACTTCTATGAGAAGAATCTGCATAGCATGATTGAAAAAGTACCGTATCCCACAGGTACGGTTCAGGTAGAACTGGATGCAGAAGGGGTTCCTTGTTACGATATAAAGGAAGGTGTGGCATGGGATAATATTCCTTACACTCCGGCTTTGGAAGGATTGGCTAAACAGACTACAGCGGTTTGCTTTGGCTCTTTGGCACAGCGAAGCGTGGTTTCCAGAGAAACAATCAACAAGTTCTTGGATGCCATGCCGGAAGATACATTGAAAGTATTTGACATCAACCTTCGTCAGGGCTTTTATACGAAAGAAGTGCTTTGCAATTCTTTCCAGAAATGTAATGTGCTGAAGATAAACGATGAAGAACTGGTTACTGTAAGCCGTATGTTCGGTTATCCGGGTATTGACCTGCAGGATAAATGCTGGATTCTGCTTGCCAAGTATAACCTGAAAATGTTGATTCTGACTTGTGGTGTGAACGGAAGCTATGTCTTTACTCCAGGTAATGTTTCATTTGTAGAGACTCCGAAGGTAAATGTAGCCGATACGGTAGGTGCAGGTGATTCATTCACTGCTACTTTCGTGGCTTCTATTTTGAAAGGGAAGACCGTACGCGAAGCGCATGAACTGGCAGTAGAGGCTTCGGCATTTGTATGTACCCAGAATGGGGCTATGCCGGAATTCCCTCTGTATTTGAAGGAAAAAATTTAAGCTATATAGTTTATCTTGTGAAAAATCTCCGGAAGTATGTTTCTGTACTTCCGGAGATTTTTTTGTCTGATAAGATTGGAAAGCCTGCTGAAGATAATGACGCTTCGGCTTTGTATGTTTTATGTTTTCCGTGTGAAAACCATACGTTTCCCGAAGCGAAAACGTAGGTTTCTCACCCGGAAAACGTATGGTTCCGCTTCGGGAGACATAAAAAGAGCAGAGCTGTTGAACGAAAAATTGTGGGTCGGTTTCGTGATTTTTGTATCTGTCAGACTGTATAAATCGCTGCGATTTTCATACATTTGCAGAAATAGATATAAAATTATGAAACATTTAGTCTGTGGTTGGATAGGTGTGATTTGCTTGCTGCTGTTGTCTGTAGCTTGCTCCCGAAAGGAGGCGGACTATACGATAGCCGTATCACAATGTAGTGAAGATGATTGGCGTGCCCAGATGAACAAAGAGATTCTTCGGGAAGCTCTGTTTTATCCGGGGGTAAATGTGGAGGTTTATCAGGCTCATGATGATAATACCCATCAGATTAAGGATATAGAATCTTTGATTGAAAGAAAAGTCGATTTGCTGATTGTTGCCCCTAATGAAGCCGAAGCTATTACGCCGGTGATTGAGAAGGCATACGATGCAGGAATTCCTGTCATCCTGGTCGACCGGAAAATCAATTCTAAAAAATATACAGCCTATGTGGGTGCCGATAACTACGAAATTGGTCGTAGGGCGGGGGAGTATATTGCAGACCGTTTAAAAGGAAAGGGACGAGTGATAGAAATTACCGGGCTGAGAGGTTCAACTCCGGCAGTAGAACGTCATCGAGGAATGATGGAAGCTTTGAAAGCTACTCCGGGAGTGCAAGTGGTGGCTTCTGCTGAAGCTGGATGGTTCCGGCAGAAGGCTGGGGAGGTAATGGATACGTTACTGGATGCTCACCCACAAGTAAACCTGGTCTTTGCACAGAACGACCGGATGGCTATCGGGGCGTATGAGAAGGCACGTCAGAAGAATCGTGCCGGACAGATTGCTTTTGTAGGAGTTGATGCGGTAGCTGCTGGAGTAGAAAGTGTGGCGGAAGGCAAACTGGATGCCACCTTCATTTATCCCACGGGCGGAGATAAGGTGATTCAGGTGGCCATGGCTA
>OGGT01000596.1_pt1 | contig 16831 bp, 9 predicted proteins | sample 1571311 | NCBI WGS metagenome assembly OGGT01 (sample SAMEA2581931, study PRJEB24529) | metagenome | biome: Human gut stool | place: China | collected 2011
TGTTTCAGAAGCCTGTTCTTCTTGCGGATGAACAGACTGCTTATACCCACTCCGAGCAAGAGCAGGAAAATGACCGACAGCGCAATGTTGAGCATGCTGTTGGTGGCTCTGATTTCATCTGTATAGGCATTGGTAATCATCTGCAATTTGGATGAAATCTCAATGCGGCGCAACCGGTTGTTGTATGCATAAGCATCTTCCAGGGATAGATTGATGTATTCCTGGGCTTTTTTCAGACTTCTTGTCTTATGTTTGTAGATGAAGAGTGCGATGTCCTGTAGGGCTACGTTTTCTTTTGTGGCAGAAGTGACGTCTGAGATGGCTGCAACCAGAAGGTAATGCTCCATAAGCGCTAGGTTGTTGGCTTTCTGATAGATCTCAGAAAGCGCAAAGGCGGTCATGGCATGCAGACGGCTGTTGGTCTTTTCCATGCTCAGTGCCTTTTTGTAGCATTGTATGGTCTTGTTATTGTTGGGCTGATTGCTGTAATAGTATAATTCTCCCATCAGATAGTAATAGAATGCATCTTTCTTTGGAGATAGTTCTATTGCTTTCTTCAGGTATTTCACTTTCTGCTGGTTGTAATTCTTGCTGAATTCATTGTTTTCACAATAGGTTGACCAGTTGTTGTATAGTCCGTAAAGTGTATAATAGTATTGAAACTGATAGTCAAGTGGATCTTCTTCCTTGGGTTCTATCTTCTGCATGATGTTTTTTGCTTCAGCATAGAATCCACGTGTGATAAGCAGGCTGGTTTGGCTAAGTTGGAATCTTTTATGATATAAGATGTTGTTGCTCTTTTGGGCAAGAACAAGGCCTTTTTTTATGTAAGTCATCGCCGAATCATACTCGTAGGCTTTGTATCCATTGGCGAGTTGCTCGTAAAGCTTGAGCTTGTCCTCGTTGCTGGTTACATATTTGGCACCCTGCTTGATGTCGTTCAGACTTTTCTCTTTTACTTCTACATAATGCGCACGTTTTTCTATGGCAGCATCCAGCTGTTTGTAGAGCTGGCTGTTGTCTGCTTTTGCGCATAGTGGTAGTAGTATCAGTAGTACGATAGTTATAAAATGTCTCATGTTTCTTATGTTTTAAAGATTCTGCTGCAAAAGTAATAAAAAACTTTCAGAATCTCGCATCTACTAACGTGTTTTTTTTGAAAATATTTAATTTACTGATATTCAGCCTGATAAATCGGATAGTAGATAATGGTAATCTACTAAAAACCTACTAATCGCAACAACCTATTGAATTTTGACGTACTTTTGCGGCATCAAACAATTTTAATCGTTATAAACCTATAGATTATGGATAAAAACAACCTTTCAAAGAAAGTAGGTCTGCTGTTAGCAGGATGCTTTATTACTTTTAATGCTCTTGGTCAGACAACCATTAAGGGTCAGGTGGTAGATGCCACAGGTGAACCTGTCATTGGTGCCAGCATTCTGGTGAAAGATACCAAGAATGGTGCAGTGTCCGACTTGGATGGTAACTACAAGCTTGACAATGTTAAGGATGGTGCCGTCCTGGTATTCTCTTATCTGGGCTACCGTACCCAGGAAATTCCTGTAAAAGGAAATCATGTTATTAATGTTTCGCTGAAAGAAAACGACGAGGTGCTCGATGAGGTGGTTGTCGTTGGTTATGCTGTGGGCAGCAAGCGCACGGTGTCGGGTGCTGTTGATCGCATCAAGAAAGAAGATATGAACAAGGGTGTGGTAACCAGTCCTGCCGAGGCCTTGAAGGGTAAGGTTGCGGGTGTTATCATTTCTCAGGCTGGCGGCGACCCTACCAGTTCGCCAAGCATTCGTGTTCGTGGTACTTCTTCTCTTTCAGGTGGTAACGACCCGTTGGTTATCATTGATGGCGTCTTTGCTGATATGACGATGTTCAATTCTCTGGCTCCTGGCGATATTGAGAGTCTCACCATCCTGAAGGATGCTTCTGAGACTGCCCAATATGGTTCACGTGGTGCTTCCGGTGTCATCGTTGTTACCACAGCCAAGGGTAAGTTGGGTTATTCCAGCCTGAGCTACAATGGCCAGTTTGGTGTCAATACAGTCTATAAGAATCTGGATCTGATGTCGGCTTCAGAATATCGTGAGACTGCCAAGTCTTTTGGTCTGAACTATACCGATATGGGTGGCGATACCAATTTCCTCGAGGAGATTGAGCGCAATGTGGGTCTCACCCAGAATCATAATATTTCTTTCTCTTCTGGTACAGACACTTCCAGTCTTCGTGCTTCTCTGGGATTCGTTCTCCGTCAGGGTGCCTTGAAGAATTCTGATATGAAGAATTTTACAGCAAAGCTGGATGGAACCCAGTATCTCTTCGACAAACATCTGAAGCTGGAACTGGGCATATTCGGTTCTCAGCGCAATAGCAATATCCAGTATGATATGCACAAGATGTTCTATTCTGCTACAGCCTATAACCCTACTTATCCTAATGTAAGAAACGACAAGGGGGAATGGGATGAGGATCTGAATGCCAATGAAATCTGGAATCCGCTGGGATTGCTCGATATTGATGACTTCTACAAGGATGCCTCTGTCAATGTTCATGGCAAGGCAACGGTCAACATCATCGACGGACTCTCTGTAAGTGCCTTTGGTTCATACAACTATTGGAATCGTGACAATAAGTTCTATATTCCTAACAATATCCAGATGGGTAAGCTGAACGGTAACGGATGGGCTTATATCGCCAATACCAACCGCAAGGACTATATGGGCAATATCATGGTGAATTTCTCCAAGGATTTCGGCAAGCATCACATTGATGCCTTGGCTCTGATGGAGGGACAGAAGTACACCTACGACTGGAACTCACAGGAGGCACATGGATTTGATACCAACTACTTCAAATTCAATAACATGAAGGCTGCTGCCAATGTGAGCTGGGGTAATCTGCAGTCTAACTACACCGAATATACCCTGAGCTCTTATATGGCTCGTGTCAACTATATGCTGGCTGACAAATACATCGCTACCGTCAATGTTCGTACCGATGGTTCTTCTAAGTTGGGTAATGGTCAGAAGTGGGGCTGGTTCCCTTCTGCTTCCTTGGCATGGGTAATCAGCAATGAGCCTTGGATGAAGAAAATCAAGCAGATAGACAATTTCAAGATTCGTGCAGGATATGGCGTAACAGGTAATCAGGATGCCATCGATCCTTATACTTCTCTCGCACTGATGGAACCAAATGGTGTTACTACCGTCAACGGTGCAACAAGTACTACTTTTGCGGTTACCTCTAACAGCAACCCTGATCTGAAGTGGGAGGTAAAGAAGACATTTGATGCCGGTTTCGACCTGTCGATGTTCAAGCAGCGTCTCAACGTAACCTTCGACTGGTACACTTCTGAGACATCAGATATGCTTTATACCTATACCGTGCCGGTACCTCCTTTCACTTACGACCGTCTGCTGGCCAATATGGGTACCATGACTAATATGGGATTTGAACTGGCTGTTCGTGGTGACATCATCAAGACAAAGGACTTCACCTTCAATTCCGGTTTGAATTTCTCTTATCAGAAGAACAAGCTGAAGAAGTTGAGCGGTACCTACAAGGGACAGCCTATGACAACGAGCGAGCATATCTCTGTTGCCACCGTAGGTGCGGCAGGTCTGGTACATAATAATGGCGTAACCTATCTCATTGAGGGACAGCCTGTAGGTGTATTCTATCTGCCTCACTGCACAGGTATTGATGAGAATGGACAGTATATCATCGAAGACCTTGATGATAATGGTACCATTGATACGGGTGACAGTGGCGACCGCAAGGTTTGCGGACAGGCAATTCCTAAGTACTTCCTCGGCTGGGATATGAGCTTCAAGTACAAGAACTGGGATCTGACTATGCAGTTTAACGGTGCTTTCGGTCATAAGATTTACAATGCTACCTCCATGACCTTGAACAATATGAGTAATTTCCCAACCTATAATATCCTGAGCGGTGCACAGCATCTCAATAACGGCAAGGGTATCCATGATGTTCAGATTTCTGATTACTGGCTGGAAAAGGGTGACTATATGAACTTCGAGTACGCTTCTCTGGGCTACACCTTCACCAAGGATATGCTCAAGTGGAAGTTCATCAACAACATTCACCTTGCATTGTCTGTCAACAATATCTGTACCCTCACTGGTTACAAGGGCTTGACTCCAATGATCAACTCTGCAACCATCAGTGGTGACAATCTGGGTATTGATGACAAGAACATCTATCCTCTGAGCCGTACTTATACTTTGTCGCTCTCAGTGAATTTCTAGATGTTTACGCTAGTATATAATGGATTATATTATTCTTATCAAGAACTACATTATTAATATATAAAGGATTACAGTTATGAAACAATATATTATAGGTTCGATGCTTCTTTCATCGATATTACTGGCTAGTTGCTCACTGGATGAGACTCCACGAAGCAAGTTTTCTGAGGAGGAGGCTTTCAGTACCCCTAAGCTGGTATATGTAAACACAGTGGCTAACGTATATTCTTCCATCGGAAATGGATTGTATGGAAGCGATGGTGGCTCGGTACACACCTTCCAGGAGTTCTCTTCTGATGCCAGTATGATTCCTGGTCGTCAGGGTGACTGGGTAGATGGTGGAGCCTGGCAGAATATCTTCCTCCACAACTTTGAGTCGTCTGTAAGCAAGTATAACGATGTGTGGAACAACCTGTATCGTGTCATCGGTCTTGCCAATTCTTCTATCGACCGACTCAACAAGTACTTGGATGAGCATCCGGAGTATGCTGAATATGTATATGAGTTGAGAGCTCTTCGTGCTGTCTATTATTACTATGTGATGGATCTCTTCGGACAGGTGCCATTGGTTGTTTCTTCTCAGGTGAGTGCCAACGAGGTGGCGCAGTCTAACCGTTCTGATGTCTTCAAGTTTGTCACTTCTGAGTTGGCAGAATGTATTCCTCATCTTTCAGACAGTAAGAGCCAGAACGAGGGTGAATATTATGGCCGTATCACCAAGGCTGTGGCATATATGTGTATGGCTAAGTGTGCCATCAATGCACCGGTCTATACCATCGATGATACCACTCCAACCAGCTACAGCGCCTTTGTAGGAACAGACAAGAGCGGCAAGGCTACTGCCAGCGAGGAGCAGGGAAAGACGGTTTCTGAAATGGGCAAAAATATAAACATCACTTTGGATGGCAAGACTCGCAATGCGTGGGAAACAGCAGCCTATTGTGCCGACCAGATTGCAAACTTGGGTTACCGCCTGCAGCCTAGCTATGCCGACAACTTCATCGTAGCCAACCAGAATTCCGTGGAGAATATCTGGACCCGCCCGAATGATTGCGTCAACTATAAGATAGAGGATTATAACATCGTGCGCACCCTGCATTACAACCATGGTGGTGCCATCGGTTACCAGGGCTGGAATGGAGCCTGCTCTTCCAAGCAGCAGATGCTGGTATATGGCTATGGAACGGCTAATCCGGACCCTCGTCTGAAACTCAACTTCTATACCGATAAGGATTATATGGAGGAGACAGGAAAGGCTGTAGAGGACGGTGCTACAGATAAGCCACTGGAGTATATGCCATTGGCTGTAAAGGTGGATTTCACTGCTGCCGATGACCCGCATGCCATGAAGTGTTCCGGTGCCAGAATGAAGAAGTATGAGTTTGACAAGTCCACTACCCAGCAGTATAGCTTCAACAACGACCTGGTAATCTGGCGTTATGCCGATGCCTTGCTTCTGAAGGCTGAGGCTGAGTATCGTATGGGTAACAAGGCTGAGGCTCTCACAATTGTCAATGAGGTTCGTGGCCGTGTTGCTGCTACACCTCGTACAGAACTTACGCTCAATGACATTCTGGATGAACGTATGCTGGAACTGGCTTGGGAGGGAGTACGCCGCCAAGACCAGATCAGATTCTGTACCTTTACAGAGCCTACTGCTGACCGCTTCAAGGGTGTGACCCACAATGCTTCTGCAGGTGATTACAATGATGATACGCAGGGCTATACCATGGTTTATCCTATCCCTTATGCCGTGCTCAACTTGAACAAAAAACTCGGCCAGAATCCTGGTTATACCAAGTAGAATGGTAATTTTATATTGAATATTACAAACTAAAAAGGAAATAATATGAAAAAACTCTTTTTGCTCGCAAGCCTTCTCATGGCTTTTGGCATCTCAGCAGATGCAGGAGACATCACTTCTCCTAACGGACAAATCAAGGTGAACTTCACCTTGGATGGTACTGTGCCTACCTATAGTGTGACCTATCAGGGTAAGACCATCATCAAGCCTAGCCGTCTGGGTTATCAGCTCGCCAAGGGCGGTAAGGATGGCAAGGACCTGCTTGCCGATTTTAGTGTTATCGATGAGAAGACTTCCACTTTCGACGAGACCTGGACTCCTGTTTGGGGAGAGAACAAGTCGATCCGCAATCATTATAATGATATGCTGGTAGAGTTGAAGCAGAATTCCACCGACAGTTATATGAACGTTCGTTTCCGTGTCTATGACGATGGAGTAGGATTACGCTATGAGTTCCCTCAGAAAGGCAGTCTCAACTACTTTACCATCAAGGAAGAGCGTACTGAGTTTGCCATGACGGGCGATCATACCGCCTGGTGGATTCCTGGTGATTACGATACCCAGGAATATGAATACACCAAGACTCGTCTGTCGGGCATTCGTCCAGCCTTGCATGCTGCTGTCAGCAGCAATCTCTCACAGACTGTCTTTTCAGATACCGGTGTACAGACCTCACTCCAGTTGAAGACAGATGATGGTATCTACATCAATCTGCATGAGGCTGCCCTGGTAGATTATCCAGCCATGCATCTGAACCTGGATGACAAGACCATGACTTTTACCTCTTGGCTTACCCCTGATGCACAGGGTATGAAGGGATATATGCAGACTCCGTTCAAGAGCCCTTGGCGTACGATGGTCATTACAGATGATGCCCGCAAGGTGTTGTCTTCCAACCTGATTCTCAACCTCAATGAGCCTTGCAAGATCAAGGATACCTCCTGGATTCATCCTGTGAAGTACGTAGGTGTATGGTGGGAGATGATTTCCGGTAAGGGTGAGTGGGCTTATACCCATGATTATCCTACCGTGAAGTTGGATGGAACCGACTATGTACATGCCAAGCCATCTGGCAAGCATTCTGCCAACAATGCCAATGTACGCCGTTACATCGACTTTGCTGCAGCCCATGGTTTCGATGCTGTCCTGGTAGAAGGATGGAACATCGGTTGGGAAGACTGGAGTGGCTATATGAAGGAAAAGGTATTCGATTTCCTGACTCCATATCCTGATTTCGACATCAAGGCACTCAATGAGTATGCACATTCCAAGGGAGTGAAGCTCATCATGCATCATGAGACCTCTTCTTCTGTGATGAACTACGAGAAGTATATGGACAGAGCTTACCAGTTGATGAAGGATTATGGCTACGATGCTGTAAAGAGCGGTTATGTGGGCAACATCATCCCTCGTGGCGAGCATCACTACAGTCAGTTGGAAATCAATCACTATCTGCATGCCATAACCCGTGCTGCCGATTATCACATCATGGTAAATGCCCATGAGGCTGTGCGTCCTACCGGTCTCTGCCGCACTTATCCTAACCTGATTGGCAACGAGAGTGCTCGCGGTACTGAATATCAGGCTTTCGGAGGTACCAAACCGGGACATACCGCCATCTTGCCTTTCACCCGTCTGCAGGGTGGTCCGATGGATTATACACCGGGTATCTTTGAAATGGATTGCGCCAATGGTTCTCATTGCAACTCTACCATCTGCGGTCAGTTGGCACTCTATGTAACGATGTACAGTCCATTGCAGATGGCTGCTGATTTCCCTGAGAATTACGAGAAGCACATGGATGCCTTCCAGTTTATCAAGGATGTGGCTGTAGATTGGGACAAGTCTATCTATCTGGAGGCTGAACCAATGGAGTATATCACCGCTGCCCGCAAGGCAAAGGGTTCTGATAACTGGTTTGTCGGTGGTGTTACGGGCATGAAGGCTCATCAATCTACCGTAAAGCTCGATTTCCTTGACAAGGGAAAGAAGTATGTGGCTACCATCTATCAGGATGCAAAGAATGCCAACTACAAGACAAATCCTCAGGCTTATGTCATCACCAAGAAGACTGTGACCAGCAAGTCGGTCTTGAAGTTGAACTCTGTTGCAGGTGGTGGATTCGCAATTAGCATTCTTGCACAATAAAATGCAGAATTTTGAGTTATTAGGAAAGAAAGTTTTCTTGAATTAATAATGATGCTCATGAAAAGAATGAATAAAATGTTGTTGGTTGCTGCTTTGGCGGCAACCACACTTTCTGCTCAGGCAGAACAGAAGAAGGGACCGGCTTGGTTGAGTGATGCACTTTTCTATCAGATTTATCCATCTTCCTATATGGATACTGATGGCAATGGTATTGGTGACCTGCCGGGTATCACTTCCAAGTTGGATTACATCAAGTCGCTGGGTGTGAACGCCCTTTGGCTCAATCCGATCTTTGAGTCGGGATGGTTTGATGGTGGCTATGATGTCATCGACTTCTATAAGGTGGATCCTCGATTCGGTACCAATACCGATTTGGTAACATTGGTCAATGAGGCCCATAAGCGTGGCATGAAGGTTTGTCTCGACCTGGTGGCAGGACATTCCAGCACCAAGTGTGCCTGGTTCAAGGAGTCTTCCGAGAAAGATCCTAACCAGCGTTACAGCGACTATTATATCTGGATGAACGATATCCCTGAGAGTGAGAAGAAAGAAATAGAAGCCCGTCATCAGGAGGCAAGTCCGGAGTCTAGTACCCGAGGCAGATATGTGGAGGCGAATGCTCCTCGTGCCAAGTATTATGAGAAGAATTTCTTCGAGTGCCAGCCAGCCTTGAACTATGGCTTTGCTCATCCCGACCCAAATCATCCTTGGGAGCAGAGCGTAGATGCGCCTGGACCACAGGCTGTTCGCAGGGAAATACGTAACATCATGGCTTTCTGGTTTGATAAGGGTGTGGATGGCTTCCGTGTTGATATGGCGTCATCGCTCATCAAGAACGACCCTGACAAGAAGGAGGTTTCCAAACTCTGGAATGAGATGCGTGCATGGAAGGACAAGTACTATCCTGAGACCGTCCTGATTTCAGAGTGGGCTAATCCGCAGCAAGCCATTCCTGCCGGCTTCAACATCGATTTCTACATCCATTTCGGTCTCAAGGGCTATGCCTCTCTGTTCTTCGACCGCAAGACTCCATGGGGCAAATGGGAGCAGAGCTATCAGAACTGCTATTTCGACAAGCAGGGCAAGGGTTCGCTTAAGGAATTTAGCGAGAACTTTACCAAGGCTTTCAATGCCACCAAGAATCTCGGCTACATCGCTGTTCCATCTGCTAACCACGATTACCAGCGTCCTAACATCGGTACCCGCAACACGCCAGACCAGCTGAAGGTGGCGATGACCTTCTTCCTCACCATGCCAGGTGTTCCATTTATCTATTATGGTGATGAGATTGGTATGAAGTATCAGATGAATCTCCCTAACAAGGAGGGTAGCAATGAGCGCTCTGGTACCCGCACTCCGATGCAGTGGACCAAGGGCAAGAATGCCGGCTTCTCAACGAGTGCGCCTGATAAACTCTACTTCCCTGTAGATACGGAAAACGGAAAGTTGACCGTTGAAGCTCAGCAGGGAGATCAGAATTCTCTGTTGTCATATACCCGTAAGCTGACCGCTTTGCGTCATTCAGCCAAGGCTCTTGACAATGAGGGAGATTGGAAGCTCCTGAACCAGAAGGGTCAGGAATATCCGATGGTATATGAGCGCACTTTGGGTGATGAGAAATATGTTGTTATCGTGAATCCTGGTGCCAAGGCAGCCTCTCTCAACATCAGCTCTGTAGGTGGTAAGTCTGTTTCTGTTCTTTCTACAGGCAAGGTTGTATATAAATCAGGCAAGAAGACCGATGCTATCAAAGCTTCAGGCATTAGTGCCGCTGTATTCAAGGTGGCTAAGTAACCTGTGAACATGACCATAACGTTTTATATCTATTTCATGTTACATGTTTTATGAAATGCCTCAACCATACAGGGCGAAATCTGTTGTTATTAGGTTAAAACTGTAAGTAAGTAAACGATTTCATACAATTATAATAAGGAATCGTGTGGTTATTGCTTTTCTTTTTGTACCTTTGCACACGTTTGACAATTGTACGTGCCAAATCATACGTAAGGGAAAAAAGAATATCTAATAATAAATAAAAAGTAATGACTACACTTACAATTTCTATTATTGTCGTTTTCGTGCTCGGCTATGCACTCATAGCTACCGAAAGCTTGACAAAGGTAAACAAGGCAGCGATAGCCCTGTTGATGTTGGTAGGTTGTTGGACCCTCTACATGATGGATCCAATGCAGTATCTCCAGTTGATGCACCCTGATTATACAGGCGGTGCTGCTGGAATGGTGGAGAAGGTGACCGGAATCATCCAGGAACATCTGGGCGATACCGCTACAACACTCTTCTTCCTGATGGGTGCGATGACCATCGTGGAAATCGTTGACCAGAACGGCGGATTCAACTGGGTTCGCAAGGTGATGAAGACCAAGTCGAAGCGTGCGCTCCTCTGGCGTATCGCTATCCTTACCTTCTTCCTCTCTGCCATCCTCGACAATCTTACCACCAGTATCGTGATGATCATGATTCTCCGAAAGCTCGTCACCGACCACAAGGATCGCATGGTTTATGCATCCCTCGTCATCATCGCAGCCAATTCGGGTGGTGCCTTCTCACCAATCGGCGACGTTACCACCATCATGCTCTGGAACAAGGGATTGATTACTGCTGCCGGCGTTATTGCCGAAATCTTCATCCCGTCTGTAGTTTCCATGGTGATTCCTGCCCTCATCCTTCAGACCATGTTGAAGGGCGAACTCGTGATGCCTGAGGTTTCTGCCCAGCAGAATGCATCGGTCAGCGATTTCACCGAAGGTCAGCGCAAGGCTGTGTTCTGGTTGGGAGTAGGCGGTTTGATCTTCGTTCCTATCTTCAAGAGTATCACCCACTTGCCTCCATTCGTAGGAATCCTTCTAGTATTGGGCGTTCTCTGGACTGCCACCGAAATTTTCTATCGCGGTTTGCATCGTGGAGCTGATGCTGAGGGCACTCAGAAGCGAGTAACCAAGTTGCTTTCTCGTGTTGATATGAGTACCATTCTCTTCTTCCTCGGTATCCTGATGGCAGTATCCTGCCTGGCTGAAATTGGCGTATTGACTGCTTTGGGGCAGGGCTTGAACGTCGTATTTGATGGCAACCACTACCTGGTTACTGGTATCATCGGTGTGCTTTCAAGTATCGTTGACAACGTGCCTCTGGTAGCCGGATGTATGGGAATGTATCCTGTGGCTGCCGCTGGCGATATGGCTGTGGATGGCATCTTCTGGCAGTTGCTGGCCTACTGTGCCGGTGTCGGTGGTTCAATGCTGATTATCGGTAGTGCTGCTGGTGTGGTAGTAATGGGCTTGGAGAAGATTACCTTCGGCTGGTATATGAAGCATATCTCCTGGATTGCTTTTGTAGGTTACATCGCAGGTATCGTTTGCTACTGGTTCATCCGCACCTTCCTTTATGCTATCTAAAGGATAAGTGTTTTCAGATGTAGGCTCCACACGCCCTGAAAGGGCAGAAGCTCTTAGCCCAGGGCAGCGCCCTGGGTAATGATGGATACAAGCCTGTCGCCCTGTAAGGGCAAAAGCTTTCTTTCTTACGTGAAAAAGTTTTTTGAGGAAAAAGTCTCAAAGTCTCATTTTCTATTGAAAATATTGACTTAAAGACTTGATAGATAATAAGATAAAGAGAATGAGACTTCTCGGTTTTGGTGCCGAGAAGTCTCATTAAAGTCTCATAGAAGTATCATTATTTCACTTTTTCTTTACAAGATACTTCATACCATCTGCAAATCTTTTATGTTTTAATTCACTCATATTCGCCAGTTTTCTGCCGAATCCCATCAAACTGTTCACCTTGAGCGATGAACCTATCTGCTTTTTCAGATAGTCGAAAATCTCGGCGGCAGTCAGATATTCGCCCTCTCTCTCATTCTCAACCAAATCAAAATAGAGCTGGAAATACTGGTCTATCGGCTCAGCCACCTCAAACTGGCAGTTGTTCTTCATGATCAACTTCACCTGTTCCGCATCAAAATAACTCTTCTCGCCATTGTGCAGGGCGGTCAGCGCCTGGGCGAAAAGTTGCTGATAGTTCGGACGCACACTCACATCGATCGGTCCCGTCAGTTCCACACCGATGAATCTTCTGTTGCCGGATGGATCGGTGAGAATATCCTTCATGTTGCTCGTGGCGATGAACGAGGCGAGACGAGGAAATTCCATGACATGACTGCCATACGGAGGCTTGTATTTCAGCGTAGGCAACTGGATGAGATTCTTCAGAAATCCCTGCTGCACCTGTGGCGAAATCTGGTTGAACTCATCGAGATTGATGACCATAAACTGCGCCATCGCCTGATAAACCTGACGTTTTTCTGACAGAATCAGATTATCGTTATATCCCCACTGCAGTTCCGGCGGTAACAGCCGGCGACAGAAAGTACTCTTGTTGTAACCCTGCTTGGAAATGAGAAGCGGAGCCACCGAGTTGCCATACTGGCGATGGGTAAAGCCGCGCCACTGGTCAACCATGCCCAGAAACCAGGTGTAGAACCAGTCTGCCCAGTAAGGATTGTTGGTAGGAACCGTACGAGCCAAGGCACGTATATGGTCCTTTCCGTCCCATTTGTCGTAGCATTGGAAGAGATATTCATCTATCGGATTATAATTCTTGATATAATCAGACTCCAGAAAATTCCTGACATCCTTGATGCTCACTCGGATATCAGCGAGCTGCACCTCCAGCGTCATGCGCTTCTGTACTCTCGGATCTACGGGCTGGAAACCATACCAACCTTTCTCTTTCGGCATGTATTCCACGAATTTCATCACCGTGTTGTATCTGAAGTTATATTTACTTTTCAGCAGCTGCATCATGCTCATGATATTCTCGCGAACGCTGTTCTTGTCAACTTTCTTTTCTTCTTCCGAAGTATCGGAACCAGGAATCATCTGCTGATTATCTTCCGTGTTGAAAGCCTGATTCTGAGGGCGCATGTTGCTGTCAATCTTCATCGCTCCCGCCTTATTGTTGAAATAAGGTTTCGCATCGAGCGTCATCATAAAACTGTTGTGCATCGAAGGCTCAAAAGATAGGTTAGAGCCCGCTTCTATAGAAGGTTTCGGTCCGTCTATGAGCACCGAAGCCTTGGCAATCGCCTGATATACTGGCAAAATCTGCTGGTAAGCGATGCGGTAAAGTTGTTCGGCATCCGCCTCCTCAGTAGGCAGCAAGTCATCTTCATTGCTGAATTTTACCAATACGATAACCGACTTACCGTCAGCACCTTCCAACGCAGCAAAGGTAGAAGGCAGCATGGCAACCGAGCGCTTCACGCCCTCCACGCCGTCCACATCCGTAATGTTTCCGAATTTCAGCAGCAGGATACCATTGCACGCCTTCATCTTCAGGTTGTTGTTTTCATCTTTGGCGAATTCAGCAGCGGGGTAGATGTGCATCCATGTTGGCATATCCTTGTAATACTCGTAGCCGCTTTCCATATAGGTCACGTATTCGCGGAAATGGGTAACAGTAAGTCTGCTGTCATCTTTTGCGATACGTTGCAGCAACTTCTCCATCGTCTTTGTGCTGACGAGGAGCTGCTTCTTGTTGTTTGTATGAACGATTGTTATCTTCATTGAATATATTGATTAGGATGTTTCTTTGTTAACTATTAACCATAAACTGTCAACTATAAACTATAAAATCTTATCAGCGTTGCCCAAAGTTTGGTTGGTAAATTGGGCACTCGTTTCCCGTTGTACGGGCAATGGCTGCCCGTCACTTGTTCTCTCGTAGCCCGTCACGTGTTCACCGGTAGCCCGTCACGTGTTCTCTGTGGGACCGCTTAAATGGCATGGCTGGAACATCTGGAGGGCAGAGAAAAAGATTAGCTTTTAGTGAAATCAATCTCTTCTGAGAAATGGTCGAATTCAACATCTTTATATCCGTATCTGGCGAAGAGCTGTTTGATATATACCTGTTGTTCCGGCAGGAGTTTCAGTTGTCCCAGTTTGTAACGGTAGTATTGTCCTTTGCTGCCGAGGTAGTCTCTCATTTCGGCGCGCAGTGCAGGAGCGTCTTTCACTTTCATTTCGGCAAAGAGTTTGTCGAATCCCCATGCCATTTTCACGACACGCAGCGGAGCGAAGTACTTGCAATTCCCGTTTTTCAGGGCATTTGGGAAAATGGCATCCCCTCTATCAGTCTTCTCGTTTTTGTAGAGTGCAGATAGATAGTGGATACATTTGTTTTTCATCGGACATGGTTCGGTGAAACAGTAGGTGATGTTGCTAGGTACGTTTCCGTACTCAAAAGCCTTTTTCAGTAATTCCTTTTCATCCATGTTTCTTAAGTATTAAGAATAAAACATTCTGTTTTACTAAACGCAAAAACATCCTGTTTATTGCCTTAAAAATGCTATTATTATCACTTCATAAAGCATTTTTTTTCGATACCAAGCAAGAAATCATGATACTTCTCCCTAATTTATGATACTTCGATGAGACTTCTCCCTTCGTTTTTAGAGAAGTCTCATTTGTGGTAAAGTTCTGTATATTAAAGATATAAACATTGTTTTCTGCCCAAAAATGAGACTTTGAGACTTTTTTCGAGGAAAAAGATTTATACGTGTGCGTATCAATCTTTTTTGTTTTACAATTTTCTCCAGAAAGAGTAGTTACCATAATAGCTTTCTATATTAAATAAGGTAAAAAAATGAGCAATGATTTGGTTGTATCGTAAGTCTTTTGTATCTTTGAGGGCAAAACAATTAACAGGAAAAGTCCATGCAATATCCTTTGATATCAGAATATGTAAGAGCCATACAGGATGCTAGTAACAATCTTGATGAGTTGGCTCATTTGGTACCAGTGCAAGATGATCATGGTGAGCCATATCGTAGCAGTGGTGCCTTTGCCGTCGTGTTCAAAATGAAAGATGAACAGACTGAGAAATGCTATGCTTTGAAGTGTTTTACAGAAGAACAAGAAGGTAGAACTGAGGCTTATCGACAGATTGCAGATGAGTTGGAGTTCGTAGATTCCTCTTATATTACTTCCGTGAAGTACTTAGACAAAGAAATCTTCGTAGATAGCAGTTGTGAGGAAGACGAGTTTCCTGTTCTTCTGATGGATTGGATTGATGGTGAAACAATGGAGAATTACATTGCAGAGAACTATCAAGATAATTATATTATGGCTATGCTTTGCTATCGCTTCTGTAAAATGGCAGCGTGGCTTCGTTCTCAGCCATTTGCTCATGGTGACATTAAGCCAGACAACATCATGGTTCGTCCTGATGGAAATCTGACTTTGGTAGATTATGATGGTATGTTTGTTCCTGCCATGAAGGGACAGAAATCTCCAACAATTGGTACAAAGGACTTTTCTCATCCTTTGCGAACAGTTGATGATTTTGATGAAACCATCGATGACTTTGCTTTGGCAAGCATCGCCTTGTCGTTAAAGGCCATTGCTCTGAAGCCTTCGTTACTTGATGAATATGGTGCAGCAGATAGATTACTCTTTTCTGCAGAGGACTATCGTGACTTGAGTAAGAGTAAGGTACTGGCTGCTTTGCAAGAATTGATGAATGATGAAGAAGTTAATACGCTTCTTTCTATGTTCTTGTTGGTGTGTGCAAAGAAAAATCTTGGAATGTGTTCTTTTAGATTGTTTTATTTGTGTAGGTCAAATAATGATTTGGAGGAAATAGTAAAATTGGCTGATGCATATTATGAAGGTAAAGAAAAGGACTATAACAAGGCTTTTTCTTTATATTCGGATGCGGCATCCAAAGGAAGTTTATATGCTTTAGCGTGTTTAGGCTTTTGCTATTGTGAAGGGAAAGGGTGTATGCAAGATTTTACAAGAGGATTGATTTTAATTAGAGAATCAGCTAGTCAAAATAACCCTAAGGGACAAAATGTTATGGGAATATGCTATTCAAAAGGGTATGGTGTGCCTAAAGATGATACAGAAGCAGTAGAATGGTATCGAAGGGCTGCAGAGCAAGGCTATGCTCGTGCTCAGAGTAATTTGGGTGTATGTTATGCAAAGGGCTATGGGGTGGTTCAATGCTATGAAGAAGCAGTAGGATGGATAAGAAAGTCTGCAAATCAAGGATATGCTAAAGCGCAAGGTCTTTTAGGTGTTTGCTATCAAAAGGGCAAAGGTGTGGATCCTGATGATGTGGAAGCGGTTGAATGGTATCGTAAGTCTGCAAGACAAGGTAATTCAACTTCTCAATGGCTTTTGGGGCTTTGTTATGAACAGGGCAAAGGTGTGATACAAAACTATAAAGAAGCAGTAGAATGTTATCGTAAATCAGCAGAGCAAGATAATGCAAGTGCGCAGTATCATTTAGGATTATGTTATGAGAAAGGATATGGTGTAGTGCAAGACTATGGACAAGCGATATTTTGGTATCAAAAATCTGCAAATCAAGGATATTCCAAAGCTGAACATCGTTTAGAAATATGTTATAGAGGTCAGGATATTGATGCTGGTTGTTATGTTTCATATTTAGATGATTCAGGTTTGGAGGGTTATGATTTTTCACGTCTTCGTTTAAAGAGAGATTTATAGTAAAATCTAGAATGAGTTTGAACTACGTTAAAAGAAAGTGCAATGGAAATATATAATTATAAAGC
>OGGT01000599.1_pt1 | contig 16724 bp, 10 predicted proteins | sample 1571311 | NCBI WGS metagenome assembly OGGT01 (sample SAMEA2581931, study PRJEB24529) | metagenome | biome: Human gut stool | place: China | collected 2011
GCCAACGGACGACTCAGTCTGCAAATGTACCAGCGCAGCGCCGATACCTTCTTGGGAGTACCTTTCAACATCGCATCGTATGCCCTGTTGCTGCAGATGATGGCACAGGTAACCGGCTTGAAAGCGGGCGACTTTATTCATACACTCGGCGACGCTCATATTTACCTGAATCACCTGGAACAGGTAGACCTGCAGCTCACCCGTACCCCGCGCCCCCTGCCTACCATGAAAATCAATCCGGACGTGAAAGATATTTTCAGCTTCCACTATGAAGATTTTCAGTTAGAGAATTATGACCCCTGGCCTCACATTGCCGGAAAAGTATCTGTATAAACATTAAAATCCTCAGACATGACACTATCCATCATTGCAGCCATCAACCAGAAAAGAGGAATAGGCTATCAGAACAAGTTGCTCTACTGGCTGCCTAACGACTTAAAACGCTTCAAGGCACTGACTACCGGACATACCATCATTATGGGACGCAACACGTTTGAATCTCTTCCGAAAGGAGCTCTCCCCAACCGGAGAAACGTGGTACTCAGCCGCCAGGAACTGCACTTTGAAGGTGCGGAATGTTTTCACACACTGGCCGATGCCCTGCATACCTGCAAGGAAGACGAGGAGGTATTTATCCTCGGGGGAGCCACTCTCTACACGGAAGCACTCCCATTGGCCGACGGCCTGTATCTTACGGAAGTAGACGATAAGCAGGCACCCGCCGATGCTTTCTTCCCGGAAGTAAGTCCAGAGCTATGGAAAGAAAAAAGTAGAGAATGCCATCCGACAGACGAAAAGCATCTCTACTCCTATAGTTTCGTGGATTACGAACGTACGCAAAAATAAGCGTCGCGATTTTAATCTTCATCATTCGCCAGATCCATTATCGGCATCTGGCGCTTGATAGCTTCACGGAAAGAAATAATTGTTTCCGAGCGCGACAAGCCCAACGGTTGAAGTTTATCGTGGATAATTTCCAGCAAGTGATGATTGTTCTTTGCATAAATCTTGATGAACATGTCATACTGCCCTGTCGTAAAATGACATTCCACTACCTCCGGAATAAACTTCAAAGCTTCCGTTACAGTGTCAAACTGTTCCGGATCCTTCAAATACAAACCGATGTAAGCACAGGTTTCATAACCTATCTTTTCCGGATCAATGATAAATTCTGAACCCTTCAGAATTCCCAGGTTCGTCAACTTCTGAATTCGCTGATGAATAGCGGCTCCCGATACATTACAAGCACGTGCTACTTCCAAAAAAGGAATACGTGCATTGCCTGCGATCATACGCAGAATTTGTTCGTCTAAACTGTCTAATTGATGATGTCCCATCTTCTATGTTTTTGTATTCGTGCAAAGATAATACTTTTTCTTCATATAATTTCAATATTTATTACTTTTACATGCCTTTAATCATGAACTTTACAGAATACCCGACATTTTTCATCAAATATTTACATTATCGGCCATGCATTTTTTAATTTTGCAATTTCTAAATAGCAAAGAAAGATCCGAGATACAACTTACTCTTCTTTTACTTCAGAATCAGCGCCCTCTTCTTTTTCCTTTTCTCCTCTTCCTCCTTTCTGATAGACGGAAGGAGTCACACCAAACTGAAGTTTAAAGCACTTACTAAAATAAAACGGATCATTAATACCTACCTGATACGAAACCTCAGCCACCGTCAGATTTTCTGGAGAAGAAAGCAGTTCTGCCGCTTTTTTCATTCGCATAATACGTATGTATTCATTTGGAGAATAGCCTGTTACGCCTCGCACCTTACGATAAAAGATAGAACGTCCTACCCCCATCATGGAAGCAAACTCATCTACGGTAAACTGAGGATTTCCCAGTTGCGTTTCCATAATGCGCCCCATCTTCTCCACAAAGAATTTATCCTTATCAGAGGAACAAAGAGCCGGACGCACCTGATTGGGGTCATGCGAAAATTTCTCCTTCAGTTTTTCACGCTGCTCTATCAACTTAAACGCCCGTGTCAACAACAGTTTCGGACTAAACGGTTTCGTGATGTAAGCATCAGCTCCACACTCCACTCCTTTCACATGATTATCTACCGAAGTCATGGCCGTCAGCAGAATCACCGGAATATGACTGGTATTAAAATCAGTCTTCAATTTCCGTGTCAATTCAAAACCTGAACATCCCGGCATGACCACATCACTGATAATCAAATCCGCATCATAATTACGCGCACGTTCCAATCCTGCATCTCCATCGGCTTCTACTACAACCTCAAAATATACTCCCAGCTCCTCTTTCAGGAATTCACGCACATCATTATCATCCTCCACAATCAAGACCTTGTATTTATTCAGCGGATTCACCGGAAGAACTTCCTCCAGTCCTTCTTCATCTTTCAATACCACATCTGCCAAATGCTTTTCGGCCCTCTCTTCTTCACGCAGAAGTACATTGTTCGGCACAAGAAAATCTTTTTCTTCATATACAGACTTATCCGTCGGCAAAGTCACAATAAAGATAGAGCCTCCTCCCGGATTCTCTTCATAAGTAATTGTTCCTTTATGCACGTTGACCAGTTCATGCGTCAGATGCAGCCCCACGCCTACACTGTCACCAGAGAAATTACTTTGCATAAACCGCTTGAACAATTCGCCACGTTTTTCCTTGGGAATACCCACACCCGTATCAGATACACTCATTTTCAGTCTTCCAGCCGATTCGTCTACATTCACCACAAACTCAATCTTTCCTTTTGACGGAGTGTATTTAAAGGCATTAGACAAAATATTATACACTACTTTATCCACGTTTCCCTTATCAATGAACATCCGGTACGACTGACAAGAAGGAATAAAACGGAATTCCATGTTCTTTGATTCTGCCGCGTCCTTGAAGCTCAAATAAATTTCATACAGAAAAGCTATCACATCTGTCTCTTCCAATGACAAGGCCAGCTTATTATTCTGCATTTTACGGAATTCAAGCAACTGATTAATCAGACGCAACATACGTTCCGTACTCTTGTCCATAATCTTAAGAGAGTAAGCCATTTCTTTCGGCACTTTCAAGCGGTGAATTTTCTCCAACGCACCTTGTATCAACGTCAACGGCGTACGGAACTCATGTGAAATATTGGTAAAGAATACCAGTTTATACTCGGTAAGCTGTTCCTCTACCTTAATCTTGTTACGCAAAGTATTCATATTACGTATAATACGGAATACAATGTACAACAGTACAGCTATCACTATCACATACAAGATATAAGCCCATGGCGTTTTCCAGAAAGGAGGATTCACCACAATCTTCAATACAGATTCCTCCGCTCCCCATAATCCGGAAGCATCAGAAGCTTTTACATGAAGATAATAGGTTCCTGGAGAAAGATTTTTATAAGCCGCAAAATTCAAGGACGAAGGAACACTCCATCCCTTATCATAGTTTTCAAGCTTATAACTGAACTTAGAACCTCCTGCTCCCGAGTAGTCGAAAGTAGAAAATTCTACCACAAAAGAACTTTGATAATACTGTAAATTCACCTCTGAAGCATAGGCTAAAGACATATCCAAAGGAGAATCCGGTTCATCTGGACTAACCGAAATGCCATTCAACCGCAAATCTGTAAACGTAACTTTCGTTTTACTTTCCGGATGTTTTACCCTACGCGGATCAATCACCGTCAATCCATAATTTGTACCAAAAGCAATACGGCCGTCATCCAAACTTAGTCCACAATTCTCGGCATACACATTGCCCAGCATATTTGTAGAAAAGAAATAGTTTTCGAATGTTTTACGGGCCGCATCAAAGCAAGAAACACCGAATTCTGTGGTAATCCAGATTTTACCATTCATATCTGGAATGAAAGTTTGTACCATTCCGTTAACCAATCCATCCTCTAATCCAAAATGTTCAAACTTCAGCTGAGCATAATTTCCATTTTCAGGAAGAGAGCACACCGAAAATCCGGCTCCCGACTCTGCTATCAGGATGTGCCCTTTCCCATCAGAAGCGATGCTACGAATCTCATTACTTCTCAACATTCCGTTATCGAAGGTATAACTATAATATGCAGACGGATCTTTCAACAGTTTATCAGGCTGAAACACATAAACGCCTTCACTGGTTCCAACCCAAACCCAATGATTGTCATCTTCAAAAATAACCCGCACCTGACGCTGTCCATAAGTGGAAGTCAAGAAATGACGGAAAGTATAGCCATTCTTACCTGGAACGGCCAAATCAAGTCCTCCTTCAAAAGTTCCAACCCATATACGGTTTTTACTATCCTTCAACAGACAAAATACTTGATTCGATCCCAATGAAGATGAATCGGAAGGATTATGTGTATATACACGGTTACCCACAATCAGTCCCTTGGTACGCGAAGCATACCACTGAACTCCATCTGCATCCTCTACAACCGCATAAATATTACTTCCATAAGTTGTTTCTTCCTTTTTATTATTCAACTGTGAATCGTATTCATACATTCTTCCATCACGGGTTCCAAGAATGATATTTCCTGAAGAACAACGGTGCAGGGTACGTACCGTATTCGAACGATTAAACTTCCCTTCACCTGCCGGGAAAATACGAAGTGTACCTTCATTCAGGACTTCCAAACGGGACACTCCCGTATATTCCGAACTTACCCATATATTTCCAGAATAGTCTTCTATGACACATTGCAAAAAATCTGAACCAATCTGACTTTGCGCATTGTCTGAGTCGGCTACGATATGTTTCATTTGTCCGTTTGCCACATCATATACAAAAAGACCGTTACCATAAGTACCAATCCAAATAATTCCACGTGAATCATGTACCACATAATAGCGTTCCCGGTCCACATAATTACGCTTCTCTTCCGGCATCAATAAAAAAGGAGTCACTTTTCCCGATTGGGAATCAATCCAAGTTAATACTCCACTGTTTCCATAAACCCACGATTCTCCCTTGTTATCTTTAATAACCTTCGCTCTTTTTATTTGCAGTGCTTCTTCAGCTAAAGTCAGTACATGCGTTTCAAAGTCAAAGCTCCAGGTATTGGTACCACTAAAAATAACCCACTTCTTACCTAATATCAAATTATCATAGTAAGTAAAATCTCCTTCAATAGAAACTTCCTTCTTTAAAGCCCCATTCAGGAAAGTATACACAGCCCCTTTATTCGTCAGGAAATAGGTCTTCTTCCCATGAACAGCTATTCTCATAAAATCCATACGCTCATCCACTGCATGAAGTTTCTTTCCATCCCAATAATAAAGTCCTTTTCCTGTAGCAATCCAGGCCCAACCTTCTGCACCTACCTTCAAATCACGGATAAGGTTGGACGCAAGCCCACTACGAACATCGAAGGCAATTGAAGTAAAAGTACGGTCTTTCCGGTAGCGTATCAACCGGCATCCTTCTCTTTCTCCTGTTACCCAAGCTTCATTTTTATTGACAAAATAGACATTCGAATAATGGCGTAAATATTCACCACTACCTGTAAAATCTACAAAGCAGTCCTTCTTCAAGTCGTAACACCCGACTGACTCTCCTGTTGTTTTTATCCATAAAAAACAATTCTGGTCCTCTATAATTTCCTGTATACGATGATCTGGCAATGAAGGTTTATTTCCTTTTCGAGGACGGAATGTAATAAAAGAAGTTCCATCAAAACGACTAAGCCCGTTAAGAGTTCCCATCCAAATGAATCCCTTACTGTCTTGATACATATATCTGACCGAATTATTGCCTAACCCGGATGTGGTTGTAAAGCGAGTGGAACGCACATCCACTGCAGCCTCAACTCCTTCTACCAACAATACAATAAAAAAGAATATGAAGAAGAATAGCCTGTTCATTCTGCTTTGTTTTTATATACTATTTGCAAAAATATAAAAAAGTGCATCACTAAAAAAGCCATGCACTTTTTTCAATCTTGTACAGAATTGCCTGTTTAATCCATGTGGAAAACTTCCGGCAAAGGAATAGTAACCGGAGAATTGTCAGGATTCACCTCCATAATGTCAGCCATATAATCCCACCATTTCTGTACAATCGGGTTATTTCCCATATCCTGAGAAGATTCTTCACCTTTCGTTTTCTGACAGGCAAACAAGATATTAGTATCTTTATCCCAATAGATAGAATAATCATACACGCCATTTTCTGACAACATCTGTTTCAGTTCCGGCCAAATAGCAGCATGGCGTTTTTCATACTCTTTTTCAAATCCTGGTTTCAGGAACATTTTAAAAGCTTCACGTTTCATAGTACCTCCATTTATTTTAAGTAGTTTTTCAATGTGCAATCTGTTTCTTTCAAACCGTCTGCAATGCTTTGTGCATTCAAGTGCGCTCCTTTCAATGATGTATGTGTATGATCCTTACAGAAATAAGGAGCTACGTATTTCAGACCTTGCTCATAACCAATCTGTTGCAATTTATCTGCTGACAACTTATTCAAGTCAATAAAATACGCACCTGTTGCTTCAGCAGCTTCCCGTGTCCATTTTCCAAAAGACGTAGTATTACGCTGTATCTCATTATTATCCCACATATTACGTGGCGTATGACTCAACACAATAGGGATAGCCCCTTTTTCCTGAGCATCGCGGATAAATTTACGCAAATACCAGCCAAATGTATACACCACATCATAAGTTTTAGTGGCTTCCATTAAAAAGACTTTACTTTCTTCTCCAGCCCCTGGAAGTTCAGCACGCGCCTTTCCTGTATTAATAGCTCCAGCGTCGTTATGCCCAAATTGAATCAATACAAAATCACCAGGTTGCAAGGCATCATAGACCTTATCCCAGCGGCCTTCCTCCAAATAAGTACGGGCACTACGGCCTGCTTTAGCACAATTCTCTACAGAAATTCTATTTAAGTCAAACAGTTCGGCAATCACACTTCCCCATCCCCACTGACCATTCTCGTCTTTATCCTGATTACGCACCGTACTGTCACCTATGGTAAATAACACCGGACAGCCTTTCTTTCTGGTTGAACCAGTGACCGTATCTTGTTCGACAGGCTTCAAATAACGGGCAAGTTCCAGTTTTTTATATTCACGAATACCTTCGGCGGCAGATTCAGCATTTACCCGTGCTCCAAACACACTGGTATGGATACGATCCAAATAGAACATATATTTTACCTTTTCCTTGCCAAAAGTCTCAAATTTACGAGCTGTTATCTCATTAAGGTCAATAAAAGGTACATGTTCTTTTTTAGCCACTTGCTTGGCCCACAAACCAAAAGTCTTATTTACACGAGTTATTATGGTACTGTCCTTATCCTCCCAAGCATTGCGCGGAGTAAGAGAAAAAAGAATTGGATGAGCTCCTTTGGCCTTGACTTCACGAATATAACGACGCATATATTCGCCATAAGTATACACTGTTTCCTTAACTCCTGTCTCCTTAATTGTTACTTCGAGACTGTCTTTACCAATGCCAGGAATAGACGCACGTGCCCGGCCGCTATCATACGGTCCGTTATCGTTATGTCCCAATTCGATAATAACCCAGTCACCTTTCTTTACTCCTTTCAGGACATCTTTCCACAAATGAGTATAAAATGTACGGCTACTGGTTCCACCCAACGCATGGTTTTCAACTGTAATCTTATTTTCATCAAAATATTCATGGAAGAAATATCCCCATCCCCACTGTCCGTTATTTCCATTGCCTAACGTTCCGGTGCGCATCGTTGAATTTCCTACCAAGAAAAGTACAGGATTATTCCCCTTACGGGTAGACCCCGCAACCGGTCTGGCTGTTTTTGCTTTATTCAAGCTATCCAGTGTCAAATCGACTACCTGGTTAACATCTTCCATTGGCGCTTTCACCTTGTTTTGCGCATAAGCAGAAAAAGAAAAGCAGGTTGCCCCTAGCAACCAGACTCCCCACATTATGTGTTTTTTCATATACATATTTACTTATTTTCAAATTCCAAAGATAGCAGAAAGAGATTACTCTCGCATGGAATATTGTACACAATCATGTGCTTTTGTACATAAATCTATTGACAAATAAAAAAAGAACGAACTATTGATCATTTAGTCCGCTCTTTCTCCCTTTTACCTCAAATAGCTTATCCTACCTATTAAAACTTATAAGACTCTATAACTTACAAAAATCAATTTCCATCAGGTTTCTCAATCTCCGTGAAAGGACTTTCATTCCACTTGAATGTATCTACTTTATCTGGACTCGCAGGATTAAAAGGATGATAATCATCTCTCAAATATTTAACCCAGGGAAGATTCAACTGCTTAATACCTTCAATCACACATTTAGCAATTTCATAAGCTCCATAAGGATTGAAATGGGTATTATCAGCCAAAGCCTTCGTCTGATTGGGATAAGTTCCTGCCGGATAATGCACAAAAGCTTTTTTAGAAGGTTCTACTCCCATAGCTTCATAAAACACACGGGTCATGTCATGCAATTCTATCACCTGCACTCCCTCACGCTGGGCAACCCAACGCATCGCATCAGGATAGTCTTCGTGTGTTTCCTGTATTTTACCAGAATTGTCAAATGAACGACGTTGGGTAGGAGTCACAAAAACCGGAATCCCCCCTTTTGCACGTACTACATCTACAAAATATTTCAAATTGCTGGCAAATGAATAATAGGCTCCCTTGCCCGGTCCTTTTAATTTCTGGTCATTATGCCCAAACTCGATAAACATATAATCCCCTTCTTTCATCTGAGTTAAAGCCTTCTTCAGGCGACCAGCCTTAATAAAGGTATCGGCACGTTCACCACTTTCTGCATAGTTTGCAAAACATACATGTTCATCAAAAAAGCGCGGAATCATCTGTCCCCAGCTAGCCCATGGCTCATTATCCTGGTCTACTACAGTAGAGTTACCTGCTAAAAAAACGGTCACCACATCATTTACCGGTTCAATTTTCAGACTAGCCAGACAAGGAGCATCTCCATTAAACTCAAATGTCAACTTATCATCCCAGTTCAATTTATTCTTTTCCCGCTCCTTAATCTGTACTTTTTCCCCATCACTTATTATCGTATTACGCTTATTCACCGTAAAACGATAAGTTAGAAACTCTCCTTTCCGAGTAGATATATTTTCAAGGAACAAACGTCTGGATTCTGCACGCACTGTAGTAGAACCAGCTTTCCGGGCATTACCTAAAGTAACTGTCACCAGATAATTTCCATCAGGAACATCTACCGAAAAGAAAAAAGGTTCGTTACTTTTCTTCACCGGTGCAGGCAGGAAATCATATCCATACCCACCTTTACAAGGATATATTGAATCTGAAGAGATTTGAATCACTCCTTTCTCGACTTTTTTCTTCTCACTAAAATCAAACTGATAACTTTGTGCATAAGCCACATTTGCCAAAAACAGACCGGCAAGACCAATATTCAGAAATCGCTTTATTTTCATACATTTTCATCTTAGGTTATTGTAAAGGCAAAATTAAACGCTTATGGCCAAAAAGGATGCAGACAAACGTACGGAATCATAGAATATCGTACAAAAATACATTTATAAGGACATTCACACCTGATTTATTTCCAAAAGAATGCTTTCCTTTGCCACAAAAGGCATACTAACTAATACATTACCATGAGAAGCAAAACATTATTTTCTATTTTTGTTGCCAGCCTGATGGCGTATACAACTTCAGCACAAAAAGTGAACGTACAACCTGTACATGTGGAAGCTCCTTTCCCTATGGATTCCGTACACTTGTGCACATTCCCCAATAAAGAATTCTCCATCACAAAATATGGAGCCCAAAAGGGAAGCAATCATCTAAACACCCAGGCATTTGCCAAAGCCATTGAAGCATGCCACCGTGCGGGAGGCGGACGAGTGGTAGTCCCAGCCGGTGAGTGGTTTACCGGACCTATTCACCTCAAAAGCCATGTCAACCTTTTTTTGGAAGAAGGAGCTGTAGTCAGATTCTCTGACAATCCCAATGATTACCTTCCAGCTGTAATGACCTCCTGGGAGGGGCTGGAATGCTATAATTACTCGCCACTTATCTATGCATTTGAATGTGAGAATGTAGGTATCTCCGGAAAAGGAACACTGGCTCCAGTCATGGGCACCTGGCGTACGTGGTTTAAACGTCCGGAAGCTCACTTAAACGCATTAAGACAATTATATTCCATGGGGTCAACAGATGTTCCTGTAGAACAACGCCAAATGGCAAGAGGAGAAAATCATCTTCGTCCACACCTCATTCATTTTAACCGCTGCAAAAATATATTATTAGAAAATTTCCATATCCGCCAAAGTCCTTTTTGGACCATCCATCTCTATTTGTGTAACAGTGGCGTAGTACGCCACCTCGATGTGCAGGCTCATGGGCACAACAATGACGGAATCGATTTGGAAATGAGCCGGAACTTTCTGATTGAGAACTGTAAGTTCGACCAGGGAGATGATGCAGTAGTCATCAAAGCCGGCCGTAACCAGGACGCATGGCGGCTTAACACACCTAGCGAAAATATCGTCGTCCGGGATTGTGATATTCTCAATGGACATACCCTGCTCGGAATCGGAAGTGAAATCTCCGGAGGAGTACGCAATATCTACATGATCCGCTGTAAAGCTCCACAAAATGTACACCGCCTGTTTTTCTTAAAAACAAACCATCGTCGTGGAGGGTTTATCGAAAACATTTACCTGGAAGACATCGAAGCTGGAGACATGCTTCGTACCTTTGAAGTAGACACTGAAGTATTATACCAATGGAAAGATTTAGTTCCAACTTATGAAACACGTATCACCCGTATAGATGGAATACATGTAAAGAACATTCATTGCCAGTCGGCTGATGCCATTTACGAGCTAAAAGGAGATGCCCGATTACCAATCCGTAATGTATTTGTTGAAAATGTAAAAGTAGATACAGTACGTCAGTTTATCAATCGGTTATCAAATGTGGAAAATTTTCAGGCTAACGAGGTATCCGCTACTATCTTACTTCACAAAGAAGCACCCAGTATAGATTTAGATAAACTATATAAACAGAAAGCAGAATAATAAAAATAGCGAGAAGCGGCATCCCTCACCGATGCATCTTCTCGCTATTTCATTATAATTGATACAAATTAAAACTGGAACAAAGCAGTCAGTACGATGCGGTTATTTTTCACCAGATGGGTGTTGGTCACCCGTGCCTTGTCGGTATAATCGCCATACCACGCGCCGGTCCAAGTATATTCTGCTCCGAACTTCCAGTTCGGGCGATTGTAAGTCAGTTCGGCTCCCAGTGTATTCAACTGGTCGATATTTGTTCCTGTACCCAATACTCCAGTCACACTTTTCGATGCTCCCAAGTTTTTGAGATACCCGGCAAACACTCCGCCACGGAACTTGCTTCCATACATCATATTTACCCAAGTATGCGATACACGCAAAGGAGTATACTCCTGTTCACCCGTGCGAGAGTCGGTACACGTAATGCCATACCCGCCAATTGTACTGGTTTGCGTCAGGTTTGACCCTAACACGCTCTTGGCTGCCAGCAAGAAACGGCGGTGCACATATTTCACATGCGCCTCAGCTGAAACTCCTGTCACGCGTTCGCTTACCTTGTATATATTGTCATTGTATTTCGATTCTGTACGAGGAGACATGGAAGACACATGCACACCAGCCCCAGCAAGCAATCCGGGACGATTGTAATCCATGCCTAAATAAAACTCAGGCAAGCAACCATTCTTCATAAAGCTCTGACTTTTAACCGTAGCAACCTCTCCTGCTTTATTGGAAGAAGGCCCTACTGACAAATATTGTGACTGCCATATGGCAGCAGCAGTCAACTTGAAATTTTTGTTTGTAAACCGATAGCGAACCTGCGGTGCACGGCTGAACGGCTGATAAGGTGCTCCCATGTTCAAGTTCAGAATTTCAGGAGCTACATCTCCATACAAAGGATGCCATGTTTGTCCAACCAGCAGAGCCGACTTTCCCCAATCAAGGTTGAAATACACGTGACGAATACGGAACAAAGAATAAGTGGTACCCGAACCACGGAAATCGACTTCCACCTTTGCCGAAGTCTTTGCCTTTCCCAAGGTAGGTCCGGTCACATTCACTCCCAATCTGGTGTACAAAGTATAGAAGTTACCATCCGGTTTGGCATTCAAATCCTTTCCGTCCGCATCAGGAGCTACATCCTTAGGATACATGTAAAAAAGTCCGTCGACAGTTTCTGAGTTAGAACGGCTGTTATAGAATAAGTCGGTCCGCACCTGTCCATAAAATTTATAACCAAAACCTTCTTTCTGAGCCATTACCCCTGCCGAAGCGGCCATCATGACCCACATTAAAAAGCATCTTTTTTTCATTTGAAATTACTTTTACCTTTACAGCCCGCAAAATTATACATAATCTATAGAACAGCCAAACAATTCTTTATAAGGAACGTATCCGGCGGAACCAGCATACAAACCAGACCGCAGCCACCAGTGCACAACACAATCCGGCAGGATAAGCCACTTCGGCCGACAAGGCCAGCCCTTCGGGAGCAATGAGAATATAGGTGGCACAAACACAAGTCATAAACAGAGCCGGAATCAAGGTTACCCAATAGTTTTTCCGTGCACAAACCAGCCAGACCGTAATGGCCCACAAAGTAAAGACAGACAAGGTCTGATTACACCAGGCAAAATATCGCCAGATAATCTTGAATCCTTCCGCATCTCCAAAGCTGTACACCAACAACAAGATGGTAACCAAGAATATGGGGATACAAATGAAGAGACGTTTAGCGATAGAGCGCTGATCTACATGAAAAAAGTCTGCCACAATCAGACGTGCCGAACGCAAGGCGGTATCACCACTCGTAATAGGAGCTGCCACAATTCCCAATATGGCCAAAATGCCACCGAATGCCCCCAACCAGTCTTTTGAGATATCTGTAGCGACCTTGGCTCCGGAATAAGCCACTCCGGTCACTTTATCCACAATACCGTTCTCCTGAAAGAAATAAGTCGCCGCAGCAGCCCAGATAAGTGCCACAATTCCTTCTGTTACCATCGCTCCATAGAAAATCGGACGGCAGTGCTTTTCATTTGTAATGCAACGCGCCATCAAAGGCGACTGGGTAGCATGAAAACCGCTGATGGCTCCACATGCAATAGAGATAAACATCATTGGGAAAATCGGGTTCTTCTCGTACTTCCTACCAAATCCCTCCCACATTTCAGACAAGGCCGGACTTTTGACATACAGCATAACAAGAATGCCTACAGCCATAAACAACAAGGCAAAGGCAAATAAAGGATAAATGCGTCCGATGATTTTATCAATAGGAAGCATGGTCGCCAAAATGTAATACAAAAAAATCACGACCATCCAGAAATACACATCCAGCGCAGAAGGAGTCATACCGGCCAGCAGCTCTGCAGGTCCTGAAACAAATACCGCACCGACCAGAATCATCAGCAAGACAGTAAACACGCAGGCCACCTTTTTAGTCCGGCTTCCTAAATAGCGACCGATAATTTCCGGAAGGCTTTCTCCATTGTTACGCAACGATAAGGTACCGGACAAAAAATCGTGTACGGCTCCGGCGAAAATCGTACCGAACACAATCCACAAATAAGAAGCCGTACCAAACTGCGCCCCCATTATCGCTCCGAAAATAGGTCCGAGTCCGGCTATGTTCAAAAACTGAATCATAAAAATTTTCCATGTGGGAAGGGGAATAAAATCCACCCCGTCGGCCATTGTCAAAGCCGGCGTTTTACGTGTAGAATCAGGAGCAAACAAGGAATTGACGTACTTTCCATAAACCCAATATCCCACCACCAATAATACCAATGCGAGAGTAAACGTTATCATATCTATCAATTTATCTTTTATTATCGCGCAAAAGTAATAAAAAGAAACAAACCATTACTATTTCCAAGAAAAATTTACTCCAAAGCCCTCATTCTTTCACCTCTTCTTCCGGCTTATTATCTTCTTTCTCTACATATCCGTAATTTATATGTATATTTGCACAAACATTTAAAAGATATGCGCATACTATTAATCGGTCTTCTATTTATAAGCAGCTTGCTTTCCTTACAAGCTCAGCCTAAAGAGGAAATACGCGCCACCTGGCTGACCACTCTTGGAGGAATGGACTGGCCTACACGGAAAGCGAATTCGGCCAAGGGAATTGAAGCACAGAAAAATGAGCTGATCCGGCAACTTGATGCCTTAAAGGCAGCCAATTTCAATACCGTACTTTTTCAAACCCGTCTTCGGGGAGACGTTATCTACCCTTCTGCAATTGAGACCTTTGCAGAAAGTCTTACAGGACATACCGGCAAGAACCCCGGATATGACCCACTGCAATTTGCGATAGAAGAATGCCACAAACGAGGACTGGAACTTCATGCATGGCTGGTGTGTATTCCTATCGGAAACAAGCGCCAAGTAACGCTGTTGGGAAAGAACTGTGTAGTAAAAAAACAACCGGCACTATGCAAGCAGTTCAACGGGAGCTGGTACCTTGACCCTGGAAATCCAGGAACAGCCGATTACCTGAGCCGGATAGCCAAGGAAATTACAAGTCGCTATGACATTGACGGCATCCACTTGGATTATATCCGCTATCCGGAGCAGGGCGAAAAGTTCCCGGACAAAGATACCTATCGGAAATATGGGAAAAAGCAGGAGCTCAAGCAATGGAGACGGGATAACATTACCCGCATTGTCGCACGAATTTACGCGGAGGTAAAGCAACTGAAGCCGTGGGTGAAAGTCAGCAGTTCCCCCATCGGGAAGTTCAACGACACACGGCGTTATTCATCCTTTGGATGGAACGCATACAGCACAGTATATCAGGATGCACAAAAATGGCTGAATGATGGTATTCAGGATGCGCTTTTCCCCATGATGTATTTCCAGGGAAATCACTTCTACCCTTTTGCACTCGACTGGAAAGAAAACAAGAATGAACGTTGGGTCGTACCCGGACTGGGAATCTATTTTCTTCACCCTAAAGAGCAGAACTGGAAAGTAGATGAAATCATACGCCAGATTTATTTCTCCCGAAGAATTGGATTGGATGGACAGGCTTATTTCCGTAACAAATTCATGCTGGAGAATACCAAAGGAATACTGGACGAACTGACGAACCATTTTTACGTATACCCGGCAGTAGTGCCTCCCATGCGATGGACAAAAGGCAATCCTCCCTCTCAGCCGACTTCTCCTTCTTTGGTATTAAAAGGAAACAATATCGAAATGAGCTGGAAGGCATCCCCATCTTTGCCGGGAGGAATCTATTACCGGATTTATGCATCTGCCACTTATCCGGTAGATACAGAGAAGACTCAAAACCTGATTATTACGCGTACGGACAGTTGTCAATACACTTTTGTGCCGGATTTGTCTACAAAGGGAGGTGTCTATTGGGCGGTTACAGCCGTAAACCGTTTTGGATATGAAAGCACCCCACTGGCTTTAAACATACCGGCTAAAGACAATCCTGTGATTTATTACGGAAGCTTTCCGGCTATCCCAAGCGGATATATACTCATTGTGAGTGACGCCACAGGCATGGAGATTCTACGTACAGTCCAGCCTGAGAAAGACATTCCTCAGAAAACGGGAAAAGGCTTTTTCCGATTCAGCCTGTTAGCTCCTGACGGCACAATTACCCCTGCAGGAGTAACGGTGTACTGATTTTATCCCGAAACGCATGGTAATAAAAGGAATAATCACTAAATTTGCACATTCAATTGAAACAAACAAACTTACTATACTCATGAGCAATCAACGATACATGCAGCGCGGCGTATCTGCATCTAAAGAAGATGTACATAACGCTATCAAGAACATTGACAAAGGTATTTTCCCAAAAGCATTCTGTAAAATCATTCCTGATATTTTAGGAGGTGACCCGGAGTACTGCAACATCATGCATGCCGACGGAGCCGGAACAAAGTCTTCACTGGCTTATTTGTACTGGAAAGAAACCGGCGACTTGTCTGTATGGAAGGGTATCGCACAGGATGCATTGATTATGAACATCGATGACTTGTTGTGCGTAGGAGCGGTAGATAACATCTTAGTATCTTCTACCATCGGCCGTAACAAGCTGCTTGTACCGGGAGAAGTGATTTCTGCCATCATCAACGGAACAGATGAGTTGCTGGCTGAACTTCGCGAAATGGGTGTCGGCGTATATGCCACAGGTGGAGAAACTGCCGATGTAGGCGACCTGGTTCGTACGATTATTGTAGACAGTACGGTAACTTGCCGTATGAAACGTGCCGATGTCATCGACAATGCCAATATCCGTCCGGGTGACGTAATCGTCGGTCTGGCTTCTTATGGTCAGGCTACTTATGAAAAAGAATATAACGGCGGTATGGGAAGCAACGGACTGACCAGCGCCCGCCACGATGTGTTCTCTAAATATCTGGCAGAGAAATATCCCGAAAGTTATGATAAGGCCGTGCCCGAAGAATTAGTTTACAGCGGAAACCTGAAACTGACAGACAAAGTGGAGGACAGTCCGCTGGATGCAGGCAAGTTGGTTTTATCACCCACTCGCACATACGCTCCGGTAGTGAAGAAGCTGTTGGATGCACTTCGTCCCGAAATTCACGGTATGGTTCATTGCTCAGGCGGTGCACAGACCAAGATTCTGCACTTTGTAGACAAAGTACGTGTAGTGAAAGACAACCTGTTCCCTGTTCCCCCGCTGTTCAAGACCATCAAGGAACAAAGCGGCACCGATTGGGAA
>OGGT01000607.1_pt1 | contig 16415 bp, 9 predicted proteins | sample 1571311 | NCBI WGS metagenome assembly OGGT01 (sample SAMEA2581931, study PRJEB24529) | metagenome | biome: Human gut stool | place: China | collected 2011
GGCGTGCAAAGCCGGTCGGTTCGGGTAGATTTAAAATCCGTTCTCAAATAGAAAACACTTTTTAAAAACATTGTAAATAGATAAAAACATTATGAGATTTAAATTAGCAATGGCCTTATTGGCCTTGGGAATGGCAACCGCGACTTTCACCTCTTGTGGCGACGATACGCCGGACAAAGGTTTTGAACTGACAAGTTATCTAGATGGAAATTATACGCCTACCAACGATACCTGTCACTTGTCGGCAACCATTAATGGGGAGAAGGTGTCCGAAAAGGCTTCAGTTACCTTTCATACCAAGAACTTGCAGAGCGGAAACATGGTATTGAACAATTTCTTTGAGGGATATGCATCCATCGAAATCAAAGCATTTACGTTAATCCAGGAAACAGAAGGCGAATCTATACGTCTAACGTTTGCAGGTACTCAGCAAGTAGATGAAACACTCCAGTTCAGCTATTCCGGTTATGTGGTTTATGGAAAACTGTACATTGAGTTTAACATGGAATAAAAAGAAGAGAAGATTGTACCGTTAGTTCTTATCATCGGATAGGAAAGTAAGTCGGATCCGAATCTGCCATTCATCCAGAATCTGAGAAGGTCCAAATACATCACATAAAATGCATCAAAAAAGCAAAAGAATTTGAGCGATTCTTTTGCTTATATTCACAAAGAATGCATTCTCTACATACCATAAATCATGAGCATGGAAGAATCTTTGTAACATAAATACCATAATCGTTCTTATAGTTGCTTAAAAACGAATAAAGTGGTCTACCATACAAAATAGATAAAGACTTCACTATGTAAAGATAGCTATATACACTTTCCTTTTTTATGTTTCCCTTACGTGAAACGTACGGTTTTGCCGAGAGAAACCTACGTTTCGCGTAAGGGAAACATACGGTTCTGCAAGGAGAAACCTAAAACATACAAAAACGTTTTTCAGTTCCTCCCCTTGTGTTTTTTCAAATAAAGCCTACACATGTATAAATCAGAGGATGTGTCAAAATGATGCATCCTCTTTTTCGTTATAGAACCATCGGTTTCTCATTTTTCATAGAGTATGATTTATTTTTCCCTGTGTCCATGCTTTCTGGTGGTACAATATGCCGTAGATGGCTTACGCCACCCTTATATTTTGATAATTTTTGTCTGTCATCTTCTCATTCTTGATTTTAGCACACATTTTCTTTATATTAAAAGCAATGGCAAAGAAGGCAAAGTCCATTGTGACCTTGTCTTTTCCAAAATGCCTGAACCTTTTGTATCCCATGTCGTATTTGATTTGTCCAAAGACGGCTTCAGGCTCTATGCATCTTTGCCCTCTATGTTTGCTACCTTTCTCTGAGGTAAGTCTTTCACGCGCTTTTTGTTTATATTCTTTCAGCCTGTGATTGACTTCTATGGTACGTCCTGGTGATTTTGAGCTGAAACACATACATCTGAGAGGACATCCCTCACATCTTGCAGCCCTATAGGCGATGCTTTCTGCAATATATCCACTTTCCGTTTTATAATGCCGTACACCTGTCCGCTTCATATGTTGTCCCATGGGACAGACATAATAATCTTTCTCCTTGTTATAATATAGGTTTTCTTGTTTGAAAGGATTTGTCACATATTTGTCTGCTCTTTGCTCCTTATGAAAGATATTGTACTTGACATACGCCTCTATTCCGTTTTCTTCCATAAAGCGATAGTTCTCTTCCGAACCATAACCGGAATCGGCAACCTCTTCCAATGGGAAACGGTTGTAACGTTCATGAAACGAATTTTCGAACGGAATCAATGTTAGAGTGTCTGTTGGATTGTGGAAGAGTCCAAAATCGAGCATAAACTGGTTTTCGGTTCCGATTTGCAGATTATATCCCGGTTTTAATTGCCCGTTTCCCATAGGGTCTTCCTTCATATGCATAAATGTAGCATCAGGATCTGTTTTGGAATAAGAATTCCGTTTGCCGAGTATTCTCATGTGCCTGTTATATTCGGCAAGTTTCTTGCAGTGTGATTCCAATAGATTGATTTGCTTTGCCTTCTGTCTTTTCGTTTTCTTTTCTTCCTTATCCGATGCGGTTGGGACATTTTCAAGGGAGGCTTTCAACTCTGATATCATATCTGTCAGCATGGAAGGAGTAAACTCTGTAGCGGTATTCTCAATGCAGGCATCCTCCTGTGCCACGACATCATCAATCTGCTGTAGAAGAATACGTATCTTTTCAAGAAGCCTGGCGCGGTTACGTTCTACGTTCTTACGCCATACAAAGGTGTATCTGTTGGCTTTTGATTCAATCTTTGTGCCGTCAACATATTCAACATCAAGACTTATGAATCCTTTGGAGGCAAGGATGAGGACTATCTGGGTGAATATTCCGTTTATCTCATCCTTGACACGGTTACGGAAACGGTTTATAGTCCGGTAATCAGGTTTTTCATAACCGGCAAGCCATATGAAATGAATGTCACGCAGCAGGGACTTTTCTATTTTACGACAGGAATAGATATTGTTCATATAGGCATACAAAACAGCTTTGAGCATCATTCGCGGGTGATAGGCAGAACGCCCGGACTCCTTATACAATTTATGAAATGAACTGAGGTCAAAGCTATCAACCATAGCATTCAGAATACGTACAGGATCGTCCGATGGAATATTTTCATCTATTCTTTGTGGGAAAAGGACGATTTGATTGGGATTGTAAGAACGAAAATGTATCTTTGCCATATTACTTTGCTTATGTTTAAAGATACAAAATCTTTAGGTAATAACAAAGCCTCGGCTTGGGAAAGTCGGGGCTTTGTCATAAAAAAAAGAGGGTATGCATTTTGACACACCCTCTTTCTGTATAAAGAGATATTCTTCTATCAGCCCTCCCCTCAGGGAGACAACTGAAAACAGGAAGTTAAATCTTTCCGTATGCTTTAAAGTAAGATACCTGACAAACTCCGGTATCATTATTGGTTTCTGTGATGATCAGCTTGACATAACGGGCTAACACAGGTTCAGCCAATGAAATAACTTCTTCAGCTGGAACTAACGGACTATTTCCTGTTACGATTGTACCATCAGGAGCTTGCCATGGCAAAGCAAATGTAAATCCACCCACTTGAGTGAAATTCTCATTGTCGGTGCTAACCCACAATTGCAAGGTCTTTACTGTAGGATAATTATTTTCCCCGTATGCACGACGGCCAATAGCAAAGCTGATGCATTCCAGTTCTTCCTGCATATCGATGACCAACGTATGAGGAAGCGGTGCATTTCCACCGGAATAAGCACTGTGCCAGAATTGGGTACGGTCATCGGTGAACAGACTGGGATAACCTCCTCCGTCGCCCGCTTCTACGTCAGAGCCTGTAGCTGTCCATTTGGTCCAATCGTATTGCAGTGTGGTCTGACCTTCATACTTCTGCAACACCGTGAAAGAAGTTGTACGATAGCCACATCTCACCTGAATAGTAGCAGTACGGAAATTCGAAGGATCCGGATTGGCCTTAGTTGCTTTTACGGTAATTTCTTTACCTGACGCTGATACTGTACACCAGTCCACTCCGTCTTCCATGGTAAAAATCATTTCAGAAGGAATATCCGTATCAGCCGTTATTGTCGTGGTAGAACCTTCAGCTGCATCGAGTACAGCCCGTTCAATGATAATGTAACCCACATAAGGTTGTTCTTGTTCCTTACAGCCACAGAACAAGGCCAGTAAGAGAAGCGACAAAAAATATGATATTTTTTTCATTTTACAGTTTCTGTTATGTATAAAAAATTATGATTCCCAAATACTACCTGCCTCTCTGAGGGAAAGGCAGATAGTCCTATTTCTAAATCCTCCTATTTATGTTCATTAGGGATTCTGTCCTAAATCGTAAGGATATGCATCATATTGAGCCTGTGGAATGTACTCGCATACAGAAGGAGAATTATAAGGAATCTCCAGATAGCGGTCACCTTGTCTTAACGTATGTCCACCCGGATATTTGCGGTCGAGCGTATGACGCCAACGGAATACGTCGAATCGACGGAGACCTTCCCATGCAAATTCCAGCATACGTTCTTCTTCAATAATCTTATGTATGTCTTTCGGTTGACCATTTTCAGCTGTCTGAATATTTTCCAGTGTCCATTCTGGAATACCGGCTCTCCTACGAATCTCGTTCACATCATCAAGAGTAGTCTGTGTATCTCCACCTTTTTCCAGATTAGCCTCTGCACGAATCAGATACATTTCAGCCAAACGAGAGATAATGGGTGACCACAAGTGGAAGTACTGTTCCTGATAAGAACATTTATTGATGGCATATACCAGGAACATAGCCTCCTTCTTACGAAGCGTTTTGGCATCGTACACACGCGGCTCGATACGGCCTACATATTTTGTACCGTCCGAAGTCTGTACATAGTAGCGGGTTCCTAGATTATAAGGTTCCGACTGGATGGTCGCACTACGGAAATTGGTAGCATCATCCGCACTCATGGCATATGTTCCGTCATCCTGCTTCGTGACAGAAATCTGACGGTACTCATAATTAGCGTTAGCCCCTGCCTGCTTGGCTGCATACACAAAAGTCCAGTCCTGATAATTCCGCTCTGGATTACCGGTGATAGGATACTTGGAGGTATCTGTTCCATCCTCTACATAACGTTTGGTAATGAAGCTACTACGCAAATCCTTAGGATAACCTTTATCATCCAGATACAACTCCAGCAAATTCAGGTAAGGAGCAGAAGCATACATTTCCTCCCAACCATTATTGTCTACCTGAATGTACAGACCTCCCATTCTGCCATTTCCACCATCGTCTTTCAGTTTTGTACGACGTACGGCAAAAATGGTTTCAGAGTTATCTTCAGGAGTAAACTGAGAGTAGATTTTATAATCATTATCCCGAAGTAAATCAAAACGACCAGAATTAATAACTTCATTGGCCATATCCCAAGCACCATCCCAATTTTCCATGTATAAATATACGCGTGCCAATAATGCTTGAGCAGCTTCTTTAGTGGCATAACAACTATTTTTCGGTTTAAGCCCTGATGGCAAGGTCATATAAGTAATGGCATCTTTTAAATCCTTCACAACCTGACCATAGATTTCGGCTACTGTAGAACGGAATTTTGGCAGGTCGTTCGGATCGCTAGTTAGCTTCAATGGCAGCCCTGGATTCTGCGTAGGATTATTGGAATAAGGCTGAGCGAATTCGTTCACCAACAAGAAATAAGACAAAGCACGAAGATAATAATTCTCACCGACAATGACTTTTTCCTCATCGGTTATGTCCGCACCTAGTTCGGCTCCCATCTCAATCACCTTGTTACAGTTACCGATAGTACGATAACCCAACTCCCAGGCATATTCTGTAACTGAACTGTTGATTTTACGGCTATAGTCGTAGATATCGAATTTCTCGTCAGTCGAAGTACCACCCCATGAAAGGTCGTCAGCACCATAAGCCCAGAAATAATATCCATAATCAATCAGTCCGCCATTGTATTTCAACATGCTGTAACTGCCTTGTGACAATTCCACAATGTTACGGGCTGTTACGTCCTCACCCGTCACACCGTCGTACATATTCACGTCCAAGCTACAGCCTGCCAATGCAAACGCAGCCACCAAGGCTCCTAATGTATATTTCAGTTTCATAATTTTATCTTATTGTTTTATCAGTACTTAGAAGTTAACATTCAATCCTACAGAGAAACGTCTTACGGTAGGATAGCCAAATCCACTGGCATTACCATTGTAAGAAGAGGACAACAGAATTTCAGGATCTTGACCAGAGAATTTAGTAATCGTAAACAGATTTTCTCCGCTCACACTGATATTAGCTCCCGAAATCTTCAACGAATGCAACCATTTTTTAGGAAGGCTGTACGACAAGGTCAAAGTCTTCAGTTTAAAATAGTCGCCATTTTCCAGGTAACGGGTAGAAGTGTTCGAAGCACCATTGTTACCTCCGGCTCTCAACTGAGGATGCGTAGCGATGTCACCAGGTTTTTCCCAACGGCTCCATCCATCAGGCAATTTCATAGCTGGCTGAGAAGGACGTTCTGCATCACGGTCAAGAGCACCGGCACGCATACTGTTGTAAATCTTGGCCCCAGCACTGAAAGTAAAATTAGCGTTCAATGACAAACCCTTCCAACTGAGATTAGTACTCAAGCCACCAGTCACTTTCGGAGTAGGCGAAGCATCAAGCAGCACATTCGTTGCTTCATTGTAATTACCTGTCACGGTCTTCACACCAGTATCAGGATCTACCTTGAACCAAAGCGGTGTACCCGTCATAGTATCCACTCCGGCCCATTCTTTCATATACCAGTTCATATAAGGATAGCCTACAGCAACCGCCTGCATCGTCAAGTCATCACCATCGGGCAGATAAGTCACCTCATTGCGGTTATAACCCATGTTGAAGCTAATATCCCAGTACCAGTCTTTGGTCTTAATCAGTTCAGGAGTAACAGTCAGTTCTACACCGGAGTTTTCCATCTTACCATTGTTAGCTGTCTGACGGTTGAAGCCCGTAACAGCAGGCAAGTGACGCAAGTAAATCAAGTTCTTCACTTTCTTCAGATAGTAATCGAAAGTGATATTTACACGGTCGAACAAACGGATATCGATACCGGCATCGAAGTTAGCAGTTTCCTCCCAAGACAAGTCGGGGTTACCCTGATAGTTGGACAAGAATGCGATTTCGTTGGCATACTGAGAAGTATAGCCAAAAATAGTGGCCCACTCGTAAGCACCGCCCGGCTGGTTACCGCTGATACCATATGACACACGTGGCTTCAACTCATTAATCCATTCTACCCCGCTGAGGAAGTTTTCCTTGTGCATATTCCATCCGGCACCCACTGACCAGAATGTAGCCCAACGCTTATCACTACCGAACTTAGAAGAACCGTCGCGACGGATCATTCCTTGAATCAAATATTTGCTATCGAACGAATAGTTGACATTCAGATAAATAGCCGCATTCTTCGATTCCGATTTCGTGCCACTGGCGGTAGGATCATCCGCACCTGCATTGATAATTTCGGCTCCCTGGAAAATCTTATATGCCGTAGCCGAAAGATCCCAGTAACGATATTCATCGTAATCATAACCCAAATAAGCATTGATTTCGTGTTTTTCGCCGAAAGTCTTCAGGAAACGAAGCAACTGACTGGTGTAAATAGAACGGGTATTTGACTGTCCGTCATAGTAAGAGCCACTGGTACCCGCCCCCGCACGGCTGTTAGGATCCACGTAAGAATTAGAATAGTTATTACTGAAACCAACGCGGTTGTTAGATTCAAAAGTCAATCCGTCGATAATCTTAAAATCAAGACCGAGTCCCAGATCGATACCGTTGCTACGGGTCTTGCCCCAGTTCAAAGCTCTATCGTACAAAAAGTTGGAGTTTCCATCTGAGTACCAGTAATCATCCGGATTGGCAGTTGGAGCATCTGCAGCTGTCGGTACCCCCTGCGTACCATCCTTCAGGTTTCCTTGCGAATCCCAAGGAGTATCCCACGGCGTATAGCTAGTATGTGCCAAAGAATATTCCTGGTTATTAGTTTCCTTGTAGCTGGCAGAAATCTTAGATTTCAAAGTCAAACGGTCATTAACCACATAATCAGTATTCGAACGGATGGTGAAACGATCGTAATCGAATCCTTTGATGGTACCTTCTTCAGAATAATAATCGGCCGACAAATATGCCTTGATTTTTTCATTACCATAACGATAGCCGATGTTGTAATTCTGTGTCAAAGCATTCTGAGTAGCCAAATCCCACCAGTCGAAGTTACGGTCACGCAGATAAGGCTGTAACCATCCCTGTGCATCCAGTGTTCCAGCATTTTCGTAAGCCGTACGCACATAATCGTAATATTCAGCACCAGACATCATTTCCAGATTACCTTTCTGCAACTGAGATACACCGAACTTAACAGACAAATCAATTTGTGAAGGGCCTGAAGTAGCACGTTTGGTGGTCACCTGAATGACACCGTTAGCACCACGCGAACCATAAAGAGCCGTAGCCGAACCGTCCTTCAGAATAGAAATAGATTCAATATCATTAGGGTTCAAATCGGCAGAAGAAGCTCCTACAACCCCATCAATTACCCACAAAGGCTCTACATTACCACGGATAGACCCAATACCACGCACACGGATGCTCACTCCGTCACCCGGACGACCAGAAGTAGGAACTACTACCGCACCGGCAATTTTACCCTGTAGCATATTAGCTACACTCGGTGTAGTAATGTCTTTCAATTTATCCGCTTTAACAGAAGAAATAGAACCAGTGATAGAGCTTTTGCGCTGCATACCATAACCCACAACTACTACTTCATCGAGTGCTTCCGAATCTTCACTCAATTTAATAGTCTGGTTATGAGCCATCGCTGTCACTTCAATGGATTTGTAACCCACAAAAGAAATAACCAGTTTGGCACCTACCGTACCTTCAAACTCATAATTTCCATCAAAGTCAGTAATTGTACCGACAGCCGTACCTTTAATCAACACATTCGCTCCGATAATCGGCTCACCTGTCTTTGCATCTAATACAACACCCTTAAGTTTCGTTGTTTGTTGAACAACTGAAGCCATTGATTCCGGTACAGTGGATGTTGCAAATGTTGGAAGAGATGCGCAATATAAAGCACTTGCTAACACCATCAGCCGGCTAACATTGTTTGTTTTTCTCATTTTCATAATATTAAAATTGAGATTAATAGAATAGACTTATATTTAATCCTCGCAAATTTATAGAAAAAAATCAAATACTTCCATAATAACTCTAAAACATTTTAATATTTAACTATTCTATTTTGTTTCAAACATGTATTACAAATGAAATTAGTGAAATAATTTATTATCCATCACTATTTATGCACTCTTCTATCAAGCCTAAAAGTCAATCAACTATAACAGAAATCACTCATATCTTTCCCACCATGCCAATAAACTATCCCACGAAAATTCACAATAAAAGCAGAAAACATTTACCTTTGTCATCAATCATCATTTCTAAACACTTAATTCACAAACTATGAAAATGAAACTAGAATGCCTGGCATTGTTTGCCGCATTATGTCTTCCTCTATGCGCACAACACGTGTATGACATGTCTCATTTCGGTATTCAACCGGGAAAGAAAAGCAACATGTCGGCCCGAATGGGAAAGGTACTTGCAAAAATTAAACAAGAAGTAAAAGAAGGCGAAGCAGTAACCTTACGCTTTCAAAACGGGACCTATCATTTCTATCCTGAAGGAGCTGCAGAACGCACTTACTACATTTCCAACCACGACCAGAATAATCCTAAAAAAGTAGGTCTGGCACTGGAGGATATGAAATCGCTGACAATAGAAGGAAACGGAGCAGAGTTTATCTTCCATGGACAAATGATTCCGATATCTCTGCTTAGAAGTACAGACTGTACCTTGCAAAATTTCAGCATTGATTTTGCTAACCCACACATAGCTCAAGTGGAAATTATAAAAAATGAAGGAGAAAAAGGAATTACCTTTCAACCTGCTCCATGGGTAGAATACCACCTGACAAAAGACTCTGTTTTCGAAACAAAGGGAGAAGGTTGGAAACTTCGCCCGATGTCGGGTATAGCTTTTGAAAAGGCCAGCCGACATATTGTATACAACACCAGCGACATCAGCTGCCCGACCAAAGGTTGTTCTCTAGTAGGAAAGAATTTGATACATGCCCCTAAATGGAAAGACAAACGACTTCCGGCAGGGACTATTGTCGCCATGCGCTCATGGGACCGTCCGACTCCCGGTATCTTCTTGTCACATAATACCCGGACCACAATAAAGAATGTCAAGGTACACTATGCACAAGGCATGGGACTGTTAGCCCAGCTATGTGATGACATCACGATGGATGGTTTTGGTGTATGTTTGAAAGGAGAAAACGACTCCCGCTATTTCACTACTCAGGCCGATGCAACCCATTTTTCTCAGTGTAAAGGAAAAATCACCTCTGTCAACGGATTGTATGAAGGTATGATGGACGATGCCATCAATGTACACGGAACCTACTTGAAAGTACTCCAACAAATTGACACTCATACTCTCAAAGCCCGCTATATGCACGACCAAGCTTGGGGATTTGACTGGGGATTCCCAGGCGACAGCGTACAGTTCATCCGTTCAAGAACCATGGAACTGCTAGATGGAAAGAATTGTATAGAACGCATTACAGCCTCAGACAAACCGACAGCAGACGGTGCCCGTGAGTTTATCATCCGTTTCAGTCAGCCACTTCCTGAAGCTTTAAACGAACAGACTGACTTCGGCATTGAAAACCTGACATGGACACCAGAGGTTTATTTTGCCGGTAATGCCATCAGCAATAACCGCGCTAGAGGTTCTCTGTTCAGTACACCTAAAAAAACAATCGTAGAAAATAACCTGTTTGACCATACTTCAGGAACAGCGATTTTGTTGTGTGGTGACTGCAACGGCTGGTATGAAACCGGTGCCTGCCGGGAGGTAATCATCCGTCACAACCGGTTCATCAATGCACTGACCAATATGTTCCAGTTTACCAACGCCGTGATTTCCATTTATCCGGAAATCCCCGATTTGGAGCATCAGGTAAAATATTTCCACGGAGGGAAACCAGGTGCCATCCAGATTACAGACAATGAATTTGACACATTCGATGCACCTATTCTATACGCCAAGTCTGTAGACGGACTAATCTTTAAACAAAACAAGATTACAACAAATAACGCCTACCTACCTTTTCACTGGAACCAAAACCGATTCTTACTGGAGAAAGTAAACCGAGTAGAAATCACTGAGTGACATTGCTTCAAGGACTACTCAAAGCCCTTTGCACTCAACTTATACCATACAAATAAAGCTGTTCAAAATAAGATTTGAACAGCTTTATTTGTATGGTGATATCCACTTATTTTCAAGCTTTCTTTTCCTTCACATCCCGATGAGCCTCTACCACATTCACTGCATAATCGCCTAACTTCTCACATTCGGCGATAATGTCCATGTAGTGTACACCCATCTGATAATCGTATTTCTTTTCATTGACGTCAATCACATTCTGGTTCTTCAACTGGTTACGATAGTTGTTGATTTCTGTCTCGATATTGAACGACTTGTTGACATCCACCTGCTGATGCACATCTTTCACCAGGGCAATCATCTGTGTCAGGGCATCGTCTGTCAGCTGGAACATCTGTGTGATGTGTTCATATTGCGCACTCGTGAAGTCCTCATTTCCGCGGCGCTTCCGGTTGATGGTACGAGCCAGATTATAGCAGCTGTCACCAATACTTTCTATCTCCGTGACTTCGCGAAGCATACCTCGAATCTGTACCTTACTTTCAGAACTCAATCTGCCTTCCGACACCAGCGTCAGGTAATTGGCAATCTCCACTTCCATGTTGTCGCTGATATTCTCATACTTCTCAATCCGGCTGAACAACTTGTTGAAATCATTTTCATTCTCCGTATGCAACAAGTCACGCACCATGCGGAACATACGCTGTATACGTTCTGCAAACAGATTGATTTCTTTCCGTGCCTGAAGGATAGACAATTCGGCCGTAGAAAGCATACCGCCCGTAATAAACTGCAAACGGTATTCTTCTTCCTGCTCCTTCTGAGGAATAATCTTGCAAACCGTTTTCTCGATAAAATGTACAAACCATATCAGAATCAGCACATTACACACATTGAAGCAAGTATGGAAAGCTGACAATTTGAAAGATACAGCTACTCCGTCTGCCTCGCTCACGTTCATAAAGTCGGAAATTATCCAGTCTACCATCGACAGGAAAGGCTTAAATAAAATCAGTACCCAAAGCACACCGAAAACATTAAACATAAGATGAGCTAAAGCTGCACGGCGTGCCTGCGTATTAGCAGTCAACGCAGCCAGATTAGCCGTAATCGTGGTTCCGATATTCTCACCTAATACCAAAGCGGCTCCCAGTTCAAAACTAATCCATCCATTGGCACACATAATCAATGTAATAGCCATAGTAGCTGCCGAGGCCTGCACAATCATGGTCAGCACAGTACCAATCAGCACAAAAAGCAGAACAGAGAAAAAGCCCATGTCCGTATAATTCTGGACAAAGGCCAGCATATCAGGGTTATGACTCAAATCGGGTGCATTGCTTTTCAGCAGATTCAATCCCATGAACAGAAAAGCAAACCCGAAGATGAACTCACCGACAGATTTACGTGTACTTTTTTGAGAGAAAAGCAGTGGAATACCAATTGCCAGAAGCGGCAGAGAAAATGCAGATATATCTACTTTAAAACCGAGAGCTGAAATAATCCACGCCGTCACCGTGGTTCCGATATTTGCTCCCATGATCACCCCGATAGACTGAGAAAGCGTCAGCAAGCCGGCGTTTACAAAGCTGACCACCATTACGGTTGTAGCAGAAGAGGACTGAATCAGAGCGGTAATCAACATACCTGTCAGCACTCCCGTCACACGGTTTGTGGTCATTGCGGTTAAAATACTACGAAGGCGGTCGCCCGCAAACTTCTGAAGTCCCTCACTCATGATTTTCATTCCATAAAGGAACAGCGCCAGTGATCCAAGAAGCGCTAAAAAATCATAAAAAGAATATTCCATTTGTAATTAGTTAAGTTGGAAAGAGGCTTTTAATTGTTTAATGAGTAAATTAACTGCCTATTCACAAGGTTAGTAACACATATTACATTTATGCTACAAATATATTGCAAAAATAATAATTCGACAAGAGAATTCCCGGAGGGAAGCTCACTTTTGGATATTTATAACGGTTTTAATCTGGCTATGCCCTACGGTCCGGTCAGTGCCAAAGTCAACAATAAGGTAGAGAGTCTCGACTTCCGGGTGTACTACAATAAAGACATTGAATTTCTTGACATTACCAGTTCTTCCGGCATGCGCACTTATGTCCGTTCACTCTTTTTCATCCTGGTCAAAGCGGTAGAAGAACTCTATCCGCAAGGCAGTATTTCACTGGAACATCCCATCTCAAAGGGATATTTCTGCAAACTGCATATCGACCGTACCATCGGACTGGATGACGTGCAGCGCATCAAACAGAAAATGCAGGAAATCATCGCGGCCGATATTCCCTACACACGCACTGAAAGTCACACGGAAGAAGTGGTTCGTCTGTTCGAAAAACGAGGGATGATGGATAAGGCACGACTGTTGGACACTTACGGTCAGCTTTATTCTTACTACTACCAATTGGGCGACACGGTGGACTGTTATTATAGCAGCCTGGTACCCAGTACAGGATACATCCGCCTGTTCGACATTGTAAAATACTACGACGGACTGTTGCTGCGTATCCCCAGCCGTGAAAACCCGACCAAACTGGAAGAGGTGGTGAAGCAGGAAAAAATGCTGGAAGTGTTTCAGGAATATCACCGCTGGAACCAGATTTTGGGCATCAGTACGGTGGGCGATTTGAATGTGGCCTGCAATCACGGACATGCTACCGACCTGATTAACGTATCGGAGGCCTTGCAGGAAAAGAAAATTGCCCAAATAGCCGATGAAATTACCCACCGCAACCAAGACGGAAAACGGGTAAAACTCGTACTTATATCAGGTCCGTCCTCTTCCGGAAAAACCACTTTCAGCAAGCGACTGAGTATTCAGCTCATGACCAACGGTCTGAAGCCCTACCCCATTTCACTGGATGACTATTTCGTCAACCGGAACGATACCCCGCTGGACGAGAACGGCAAACACGACTTCGAATCCTTGTATGCCGTAGACCTCCCCTTCTTCGAAGAACAGTTGACTACCTTGCTCAACGGAGGAGAGGTGGAACTGCCACGCTATAACTTTACCACCGGAAAAAGAGAAATGAGCGGTAAGAAACTCCGGATAGATGAACACATGATACTGATTATTGAAGGTATCCATGCACTGAATCCGGCACTGACTCCGCACATTCCCAACGAAAACAAATACAAAGTGTATGTGTCGGCACTGACCACCATCCTGCTGGACAACCACAACTACATCCCGACAACTGACAACCGTCTGTTGCGACGCATCATCCGCGATTACAAGTACCGCAACTACTCGGCCGAGGAAACCATCGCACGCTGGCCAAGTGTCCGCGCCGGAGAAGAAAAATGGATTTTCCCCTATCAGGAAAATGCCGATGCCATGTTCAACTCGGCCCTGCTGTTCGAACTGGCTGTATTAAAAGACTACGTGGAACCCGTTTTGCGCAAGGTGCCCAACCGTTGTCCGGAATACTCCGAAGCGCACCGTCTGCTCCGCTTCCTGAACTATTTTGTTTCCGTACAAGACAAGGAATTGCCCCCTACTTCCCTGCTACGGGAGTTCTTAGGAGGCAGCAGTTTCCAATATTAAAAATTTTGCCTTTTTCTTTGAAGTTCATTTTAATTATTATTTTTGCACGCTGTTAACTCAAGACAACAATAAAAATGGTACAAGGTTCACGTCAGGTACAGACACAGGCGCAACAACAAGTACAGACCCTGTCTCCCCAACAGATACTGGCTGTCAAGTTGCTGGAACTTCCGACTTTGGAATTGGAAGAACGGATTCACGCTGAATTGCTGGATAATCCGGCACTCGAAGAAGGAAAAGAAACTTCCGACGCTTCCGATGCCCTCAACGATGAGTACAATACGACTGACCAAGACGGAGAACCTAATACCGATTCAGGTGAAGACATCGAACTGGGCGATTACCGCACGGAAGACGATATTCCGGATTACAAATTGCAGGAAAACAACCGCTCCAAAGAAGACCGGGCGGAAGACATTCCTTTTTCGGACAACGTATCTTTCTACGAAACACTGAAAGAACAGCTCGACATGCAACACCTCACTCCGGAACAGAAGCTATTAGGTGAATACCTTATCGGCTCACTGGATGACGACGGACTGCTGCGTAAATCCACTGAAACGATTCTTGATGAACTGGCTATTTACCAGGGAGTCTACACTTCCGCAGAAGAGCTAGAGCATGTGCTTTCAGTGATTCAGGACTTTGACCCTGCCGGCATCGGTGCCAGAAGTCTGCAAGAGTGTCTGCTCATCCAGATTCGCCGGAAAGAAGATTCTCCGCTCAAGCAGACTGAGTTGGACATCATCGGAAAGTGCTGTGAGGACTTCACCCGCAAAAATAAAGACAAGATTATTCAGAAACTGAATATTACAGAAGAACAATATAATGCGGCTGCCGCCGAACTGACTAAGCTGAATCCGCGACCGGGAAGTTCCATGGGAGAAGCCATCGGGAAAAACCTGCAACAGATTATCCCTGATTTTCTGGTAGAGACGGAAGACGACGGCACGATTAACCTCAGCCTCAACAACCGGAACGTACCGGAACTGCGACTGAGCCGGGAATTTACCGAACTGCTGGACGAACACACCCGCAACAAGCAGAACCAGAGCAAAGAATCAAAAGATGCCCTGATATTCCTCAAGCAGAAGGTAGATGCGGCACAAGGATTCATCAACGCCGTGAAACAACGCCAGCAAACGCTGCTCAGCACCATGCAGGCCATCATCGACTTGCAACGCCCGTTCTTCGAAGAAGGGGACGAGTCTCTGCTTCGTCCGATGATTCTGAAAGACGTGGCTGAACGTACAAAGCTGGACATCTCCACCATTTCCCGTGTGAGCAACAGCAAATATGTACAGACTAACTTCGGAATATATCCACTCAAGTTTTTCTTCAGCGACGGATATGTAACAGAAAACGGAGAAGAATTGTCTGTGCGTGAAATCAAACAGTTTCTGAAAGAGTGTATCGACAAGGAAAATAAGGATAAACCTTACACCGATGACGAACTGGCCGACATGCTAAAAGAAAAAGGATATCCGATAGCACGACGTACGGTTGCCAAATACCGCCAGCAGCTTAACATTCCAGTCGCACGACTAAGAAGATAAACCAAACGACAAAAAACAATCATAACACAAGGATGGAAGAAACTAATATTCCCGATCAGTTAACATATCATGCTCCTTCTCAGGAAACAACAAAAGAGCCTAAAGATGCACTATTTATGGCAGCACGTATCATCTCTGCCATATTTACACCTTTTATGGTTCCTTTTGTAGCGTTTTTGCTGCTTTTCTTTTTTACATATTTACGAATACTCCCCCTGCAATATAAACTGACAGTTCTGATCATGGTATATTGCTTTACCATTCTCCTTCCGATGCTTGGTATATACCTTCTTCAGAAAATCAATGGCTGGACGTTACGGGGGCTGGGGAAGAGAGAGAAACGCTTTCTGCCATACCTGATTACGATCATGAGTTATACAGGATGTTTTCTGACCATGTACCGGATTCATCTTCCACGCTATATGAGCGGAATAATCATAGCTACTCTGCTTTGTATGGGTATC
>OGGT01000608.1_pt1 | contig 16381 bp, 22 predicted proteins | sample 1571311 | NCBI WGS metagenome assembly OGGT01 (sample SAMEA2581931, study PRJEB24529) | metagenome | biome: Human gut stool | place: China | collected 2011
GGGTTACTCACTTTGGTTTTTTGGTGCCTACTCCGTACCGCCATGTGGTACAAGGTTGCCACTGCGCAGTGGTTCAGTATTAGCACGGTATCAGAAAAAAAGAGAGTGATACTATTGTACCACTCCCTCTGTTATATTTTAAATTATCTTTTACCTGTCAAGTCTACCTGTATTGCACTTCCATTCCAGTTGCCACTATTTCTTGTTACTGTCAACCAGTGCGCACCAACACTTGTAACTTTTGAAGGGAAAGTGCCAGTCCCTGGTATTGTTGTTGTTACTGTCCATTCGAATAAGTTAGCATTTTCTACTGGAATATATACAGCTCCACTGTTTGCATAGGTAGGTACAGTTACTGTTATAGTGTAACCACCTTGATATTTATGATCAAGTGCTACTATTTGTGTAGTAGAATCCGGTGAAAGTGAGATACCATTATTATCACCAGGTATGTATCCATAATTTTCAGAACTTGTTAATCTAAAAAGTATCATTTTATTTATATTGGATGTATAAGAGCCAGCAAAGTTAAGTACTAAAGGCGAACCAGTAGCACCAAAATTTAATTTAGCGGCATCATCAATAGCAACGGCATGTTGTGAACCATTTATTTTACATCCTATTGCATTAAAGTACTGTTTAGCAACGTTTGCGCTAGCTTCATTATGAACATAAATACCGTCACTACCATAAAATTCACAATTTTTAAAAGTATAATTGCAGCCTCTTGTACATCCACACCCTAACGCTGGTTGATTCTCACTAGTAAATTTACAATTCACAACATTTAATGTAGTACCATAACTTGTATCGGTACTTCCATCAAGATGAAAGGCATAAGCAGTTTTACTTGTTGAATGAAAAAATATGCCCTCAATATAAGTATCACCATAAATATTTGCAGGTCCATTAGGATATCCTGTATCGCTAACAATCTCTGGCATACCAATACCAATAAGGTCTATACCTGGATTTTTTGTAAGTACAATACTTTCTTTGTATACACCACTGCAGATTAAAATTGTAACTCTGTTATTTCTACTGCAATATCTCTTTGCAAAGGTAATAGCCTCATTAATTGTATGAAATCTTCCACCACTTTTGGCAACTGTAATAACACTAGGGGTGTCACCATCAAACACAACGTTTTTTAATTCATTTAATGCACTTGTTGTTAAATCAATTTTTTTATTAAATTCAGTATTAGTATTAGCCTGATTTTTTTTAAATGTCTGTAAATCACTGTTAGTATTATTTGCAAGCTCTTTAGCTGCGAGGGCTTCTTTTCTATACTCTTCAACCTGTGCATTATAATTACCCGTATTAACCCAATAATCTGTATTATTAATTTCCACATTCGCAGGCACTGGCACTTTACTCGTAAAGCTATTACCCATATACGTTACCACACTCAATGCTTCATACTGCAAAGCCTTATTCCACTCACCCATAATCTTTGGCACATACCTAGCACCAACATACTGTCTGTTAATTAATTCATTACTCATATCACTTTTACCTCTCTTTCTTAATAACTTAATACTAAATGACCATAGTCATAGTTACCAACACCGATATTATTTTCAATATCTAACCCAGTAGTATTAAATGTAATATTCTTCCAATTAGCAGGAATATTATAAATAATATATCCACTGTCACTAATAGTAACAAATATCATAGTTGCAAGATACTCTCTAATAATACTTTCTGCAAAACTAGTATCATAGTTATTAATCCATTCCTGCACCTTTTTCATTTCCTGCTTTAACTTTTCAACATCATTACTAATAGCTTTATCATTTTCAATCAAATTATTAATATAGTCAACACACTTGCAGATAACTTCATAATAACTTAATTCATCATCATACACTAGTGGTAACACTTTAAAGCACCAAAACCTAAACTCTGTTAAGTCTCTATAATTTGCGTCCATTATTACCTCTCTTTCCCTTCACCATAAAGTAAAGAAACAATCACTACAATCCTCAATAATCATCATATCAATATTGAGAAAAGTCTCTCTAAATTTCTTTAATAAACTACTATAATTTTCTGTACCCTGTTTGCCTTTTACTGTCTCAATATACTTATTAGTATTATTAATATTTTCTGTACCACTTCCAGTTTTATTGTCATTCCTTGTCAAAGTATCTGTACTTTCATTAGTAGTCGTATTATCTTCATTCACCTTAGTAACAGTAGTCAATGGTACACTATCAGCAATACCCTGTGTATCCATACTATTCTGTGGTGTATCACTAAATCTATTTAAGGTAACAGTATTACTTGTACCGCTACCACTACTAACATTTTTACTTGTACCACTATTAGTCTCTGTATTATTACTTGTCTTATTACTTGTACCGCTACCCTCTCTACTCCTAGTCAAATCTACATCATAAAAAGGATTAAACTCAAGCAACTCACTTTTATACAACTGATTGTAATAAGGCATAATCTCATTGAGCTTAGCATTTAACGCAAGCTTCCACCTGCCTACAGTCTCATGCGCAATCTCTCTTGTATAATAATGTTTCAATATCTTCCTGCACAAAACCTGTCTATAGTTTTCATCAAAGATAGGAAAGTCAAAATTAAAAACCTTATTCCAACACTTATCTAAAATACTATCAACATTGTCTGCACCCTCACTCTCACTCAAGCCTGCACTATTTTCACAGATAAATCGCACCTCTGTTGTATACTTACTCATTATTCTCACCACCTTTACCTACATCAGTCTCATTACTTAAATCTGCTTTATCGGCATCATAAGTATCAAGTACCTGCATGTCCTCTCTATAATCAACACTAATGTTTAAACCAAACATTTTGTTAATCTGCTCGCATGCCTGCTGTCTCATAAACAGTCTTGAATATCTACTAGCAATCGTTCCACCTAAGTTTCTTTGTACTTCATCAGTTATCATTCTCTCTTTCTTTACAGTATTAACATTACTAATGCCTAAGTAAGTTAATGCTTCATTCCAGTACTGGGTCTTTAATTCATACAGTTTATCCGCAACATATGGACTTGTAGTATCAAAAGTCTTAATACCGCTTAAATCCAAATTCTTATCGCCAAAAATGAATGGTTCATTACCCATATACTGTGCATACAGATTTTTCATTACTAATCTCTGATTTTCAGTACAAGTGATAATTTTAGGTGTTTTTTGCTGTATTACGTTTACGTCAATAGTTCTCTGTATTTCATACAGTCTTTTACTCATTTCCTGCACATCAAGTATACTGTTAGTGTGTAGCATATTATTAAAGATAATAACACTGTTACTTGGGTCAAGTTTCATCTGATAACCATTTTGTGCAAACGCTGTTCGTGTAATAGGTATTCTGTAAACATTAAGCTTACCACCAATCATAACTTGCAAGCCTAAATACCCCATGACTTCATCTTTAAAAAATACTGCCATTCCGTCATTGAAAAGTGCTAGTTCTAAGAACCTTGCGTCAATAGTATCGGGTAAGTTCTTCCAGTCAAACATTGATATGCTTAATTCTGTTAGTCTATTAACATACTGTAGATATGTTCGCTGATTTTGTAAGAAAGCTTCGGTCTGTGCTTTTCTTCCTTTTCTACTCATTGTCTCACCTCTTTTCTAATTAGGACTGTTATCTAATGAATAGTTACCTATTTCACTAGCATTTTTCCAAAAAGTAATACCATTGTCAAAAATGTTTTTAATAGCTGTAATATCATTGTTGCTACAATTTATACTAACTAAATTACATTGTTGCGTTTTGGTATAAGTCCAGTGCGGTCTTACATTTATATTAGGTACTTTTACTTCATTTGTAGCATAACCAAACATAGTAAAATAATCATCAATTATTTTTGCTATCTTAGGATGTACATGAGTGTTCATACTGTAGAAATCAAGGAATGTGGTATCTAACATAACATTATTACCACCACCGCCTCTTGAACTAACTGGCAACGTTTTAGCTTGTTGCATTTGAATTAAACTGTTTTTAATATCAGAATAGCCACTAACAACCATTCCTGCTTGCATAGCAGACTCAATTGGGTTACTACTCATATTACCACTGCCGATATATTGTGGTGACATTGGACGCATGACACTATTCATGTCAAATTGTCCATTACCTGCTAGTTTAATAGATGTATTAGGATTTATCTCTGTTGCTTTTGGTTGATGAAATACACCCCCACCAGTTGGTATCATTGGTTGTGCTTCTGTTAAACCTGCTCCTAGTGTAAGTTTTGCTAAACCAGTTGCGATATTACTTTGCACACTTACTTTATTTTGCGCCCACCATACTTTGAATGTATCACTACTCCATGGTACAATTGGCATATTGTCAAGTGTTAAACTAAAATCAAAATTTATTGTTGTATCACCTGCACTTGTTGTTTGTCCACTACTTGTACCATTATAGTTTAATGGACTTGCCATATAATATCCATTAATAACATCACTAAACACTTCAAAATTGCATTTACCACTTATATCATCAAATAGCTCGTAACGATATTCTATACTATTACCACTACCATTACTCATTGTTAAATAAGTATATGGGTAACATAGTAATTTATGATTTTTAGGCACATAAGAACCAACTTTATTTGTTGGTTTTTTTATTTGAAATGGTAATGGCTCATTTTGTTTTAGCCCATAAATAGGTTTTTTATTTGTGAGTGTTTGTCCATTTGTTAATAGATGTTTGATTATTGATTTAGGTGTTAATATGATATTAATTATTTGGTCTGCTTTTCCTTTATTATCAAGTGCCATTATAAACTCAGCTAAACTGTGTTGGTCATTATCACAATATATTAACATACATGGTGAATACATACCATTATAATTATATTGTAATTCTGAAATAGCTCCTTGCTCATCAGCACCACTTACCACTATTAAACACCAATCATTAAAAATTCCACTTTTAATGGGTTGGTCATACATCATTTGTCCAGTTGGTATATTTTCACCAACTAAACAATCATTTGTGGTATCTGTTGCATGATGTTCTCTTTCAACAAAACTCTCTTTAAGAGTACAGTCAAAAAGAAACCATGTTTGCATAACATCAATAGTAAAATATACATTACTAACTTTATCGTTTACATATTCAATATTAGTAATAAAAGCGTAAAACCATTTAGTGCTGTAGTTACTATTCTGAAACATCATATAATTGCAATTATAAATACTTTCAGCACTAGCACTCATTCTTACAACACCCTGTTGTCCGTTAATTCTCTGAAAACTAGCCTTATCCATAGTCTTACTAACTTTACTATCAAAATAACTTTTCTGTGCGCTTCTGCTTGCAAAATAAATAGTATCTTTATAACTGCTATCTATCGGCACGCCACTACATAATTTGATAATACTATTAGGTTGTATCTGCATATCTTCACCACCTTTTCAATAGCAGGAAAGCAATTACGCTCTCCTGCCATATTCAATTTACGCAATTGTAATAGTTGCTTCGCCAACCTTAGTACTATCAAACGTGCTAGTAGCTTTAACTGTAATAGTTTCTGATGTAGCATCACTATTAACTTTAAGCATACCTGTACTTGAAATACTAGCCTTAGCACCCTCTTCTGCAATACTCCAAATAACACTTTGTGGTGCATAGTTATCGGTAACAACAGTAACATTTAACTGCAACTGACCGCCTGCGCTAACTGTAGCTTCACTAGGTGTAACTGTAACTGTCTTGACTGCAGGAACACCTGCAACAAATACTGCATTGTTTGAGAACGGGGACACTGAAAATGTTTTCCATACATGATACCAGTAGTTCCAATACAGTCCCTCACCGCTGTACTGTTCTGTAAAGTTCTGATAGTTGTCGAATATCATGAACCAGTCACTATCAACCATTACACAAGGTATAGCGTCAAGTGCTTCAAGTTCTGCTTTTCCTATCTTCGTGTAGGTTGGGTCATCAGCAAAGAGAATATTTAATCTCTCAATATCTAAATCACCAAAACTATCTACAAGTACATGATGTCCGTCAAACTCTGCTCTATCCATATTGAAAGCACTTGCAAGTACTTCAACATTCATAGTAGCATCAAACCGTGAATTGACTAACAAATACTGCTCCTGTTTAGGTGTATGGTTCATAACACCTGCAAGGTTATTCTTTGAGCTAAGGAAAGTAAACTTGTTTGATACCCCCTTAATAGTACTAACAATGCTATTCATGTTTGCTGTGTTAATAGCAGGAATGGTAACTGGGTTCATTAGACCATTTAAAATATGTTTTGCAAGCATATACTTCATAGTCTGAAACTCGTCATAGTTAGCACCAGTATACATAGCATCTACAATTTTAGCAATCAAATCTGTAATGCCGTCAATAGATAAAAAAGCCTGTCTTAACTGGTCATTTGAGATTGTAGCTTTGTAGAACTTCTGATAGTTCATAATGTGAAATGCACTGCGTACATCAGGAATTTCACGCTTGAATACATTGGACTCTGCAACCTGTGGGTCAAACTGAAACGGCTTTGCGATATTAACAAATACTTCCTCTATAGACTCACCAAATTCGAGCATGCCCTTTTTAAATATAGCCCATGGGTTGTCATATGATTTGCTTGTTAAAATTACTCTGCCTATTCTGTTTACAAGAGCTGATAAAAACTCGTTCTGCAAAGCAGGATAGTCCATAATTACTGCACCGATTTCTCTAATCGAGTCAGAGTCAGCTGTAGCCTGCGGTACATAATCTCTGTAATTTGTGCTTGCGTTATTTCTTATTGCATTTAAGATGTCAACGCTTGAATTAGTAAGTGTCTTAATTTTTGGTTTTGTAGCCATAATTCCTAGTCCTCTCTTTCTTTAAATAAATCATCAAAGGAAATGTCTTTACCATCATCGGTAATATCTTCCTTTTGGTCTTTCATTACTGTTGTAGGGTCTGTACCCTCTTTGCCCTCAAAAAATCGTGCTTTATATTTCTCTCTCCACTCATTGTCATTCTGTTCATATTTTGTTTTCCAATCAGTAGTATCACTTGCACGTGTTTCAAGGTCATTAAATGTATCAGTAAAATTCTCAATCATAGTAAGTGTGTTATCATCAGCGTTATCACCTGCTAAACCTTTTACTGCATTCATAAAATCATCATGTGAAAGTACTGCCATTTTTCTCACCTCTTTTCTTTTAAAATAATGGTCTACACATCATCCAAATCGGCATTCTTTTTCGTTTAGTTGGTGTAGGTGGTGTGGGTGGGGTAGGTGGTGTAACACCGGTTAGGTATTTATACCAGTTACTAGAATATGTTAATCTCTTGCTTAACGCTTCAACTCCTGCTCGTTCTCTTTCATATAGATATGCTTTGCAGGCTTCTGCAACATCAGTCAGCTGTGAAAATTCTGCACCAGTATATCCGTAACCTAGTGACGGCTTAGGTATCCATTGTCCACCATATCCATTTATTATTTCATCCCACATTAACTGTGTTTGTATTTCACCAGTTGCCCAGTAAGTGCCATGCGCTGTTGCATAATCTGTTAGGTTACTGCTAGGTGTCCATTGTATCAAACCCCAACCACTACTTGCACTTGCTGTTTGTTTCATACCCGGGTTAATGTTTGACTCCTGTTGAAGATTACCTAGCATACCTGCCACACTTTCAATGGTAAAACCTTTACTGTTAAAATATCCATAAAACTCTGTAGCGTTGTTTTCCATTTCAGATTGTGTTAAATATGCACTTACTCCAACTTTAACTATCCATGCCATTATCTTATACCTAAACTAAAAAGTTTATTCCATGTGTTTTTACCACACTTACCGTCAACAGTTAGTCCATAATCTGTCTGAAAATTCTCACATGCTCTTACACAACCTGTACCATATTTTGTATCAATGCTACCACTGTAATATCCTAACTTTGTCATAAGTATTTCAAATACTGTTACGTCGTTATTTGCTGAACCTTTTTTCAATAAATTCATATTATAACCTGCACTTCCTTTGTCATCTTTATAGCGTAAATGATAATTCCAACCATAACTAGGTGTGTAATATTTTCTTATGCATATTTCTTTTCCAGTCTGGTCGCCTGCTTTACGTCCTTTTGTAGTTCCATTTTCATCAATACTTGCATGAACTATATGCTCACTATCTGTTGAAACACAAACATGATGTCCTACAGCTAAGTGAATATCACCTTTTTGAAAAGGTCTGTTGCAAGAAGTAAAGCCACAACGTTTTAACTGTTCGTACAAGTTTCGTGTTGTACTGTTTACATTTACATTAAAACCTGCTGTAGCAAGTGCGTGTCCAACTAATGAGCTACAATCAAAGTCTGGATTGCCGTTTCTGTTAATCTGTGAATAGCCGTGCGAATTGTCATTTGCTATTGCAATCATATAATCTGTGTAAGTATCAACTTTACTCATTTTTGTCACTTCTTTCTACATTAAGAATGTCACATAATTTCTGCAAGATAATAGTATTATTGTTTAGTGCAGTGGCAAACTTATCTGTCTCCACTTTGTGTATATCATTTAGTTTCATACAGTACCATGCTAAACATAAACACATTACTATTGGAAATCCTATTGTAGTTATAGCTTGCATAACCATTTGAAATGTATCCATACTTCATCACCTTCCTTTTATTCTCTTTTTAATTATATCATATTACTTGAAATTTTGCAATATATATGTTATAATAAATTGAGATAATATAGTTAATTTTAAGAAAAGAGTACAACAATATGAGTGAAAATAAATACTATGACGGAACTAAATTACTTTCAATGAAAGACATAAATGGTTTAAAGCCTGAGTTATTTATGTGTACTACTAATAGAAGTGGTGGCAAAACAGTGTATTTCGGTAGATTAGAAGTCAATAGATTTTTAAAACAACATAAAAAATTCTGTTTAATCTATAGGTATAATTACGAACTGGATGATGTAGCTAATAAGTTCTTCAAGGATTTACAGACATTGTTCTTTAGAAACTATACTATGGAAAGTGAAAGGTGTGCGAGTGGTATCTATCATAGTTTGTTTTTAAATGAACAACATTGTGGTTATGCTATTAGTTTAAATAGCGCAGACCAGTTGAAAAAATATAGTCACCTGCTTAGTGATACTGATAGTATGCTATTCGATGAATTTCAGAGTGAAACTAATCACTACTGTAGTGATGAAATAAGAAAATTTATTAGCGTACATACCAGTATAGCAAGAGGTCATGGAGAACAAGCAAGGTATCTTCCAGTATATATGTTAAGTAATGCAGTTAGTATTATCAACCCTTATTATACAGAGTTGGGAATATCTGAAAGATTAAACAGTGAAACTAATTTCTTAAAAGGAGATGGCTTTGTATTGGAAAATGGTTTTATAGAAACTGCAAGCAAAGCACAAAAAGAAAGTGGCTTTAATAGAGCATTTAAAAATAACCAATATGTGGCATACTCAAGTGAGAATGTGTACTTAAATGATAACACTGCTTTTATTGATACACCAGTAGGAAAAGGAAAGTATGTTGCAACGTTAAGATATATGGGTCATGATTACGCTGTGAAACAATATAGTGAGCAAGGTTTCTTATATATTGATGATAAAGCAGATAGTACCTTTAGAAGTAAAATAAGTGTTACTGTTAATGACCATGATATTAATTATGTTATGCTAAAACAGAATGATTTGTTTATTAGTCAGTTGAGATACTATTTTGAAAAAGGTTGTTTTAGATTTAAGAACCTTAAATGCAAAGAAGTTTTATTTAAGACTATCAGTTATTAGGTATCTGCTATTGTATGTTCACTTGATACTGCTAGGTAGCACGTTTGGAAGATAACGCTAGTATGTATTGTCGTAAATGCTGTGCGCTTGTGTTCTGCAATAGTTATAGATATAGAAAAGGCAAGAGTTTTTACTCCTGCCTTTTTGTTTTTTTTATTTATAACAATTTAATATTAAGTGACTAATATCGCTTTTAGCTTCATGTAATATTTTTGATATAGTTGTATTAAAATCACATGGTATTCTTATTTCATATTCATTACTATTTATTTTAATATATAACTGTATTGTTACCCTATTATGTTCTTCTTTCAATTTATAACTAGTAAATTCAAGTTTTGTGTATTCTTCAACTAAACATTCTGTTATAAAATCAGCAAATTTATTAAATTTTTTCATATAATATTTATCCATAATTTGTTCTCCTATGCCTGTTACAATATGTGCAAATATAATATTATTTTCATTTTTATTTATCATACTTTTTCTCCTTTACTTATAAAAATGATTGTGTATATCTGTTGCAATTAATATGCTTAATGACAGTACAATTTCTCTTATATCTTTTTTCTTTATAAAATCGTATGATAATAACTTTGAAATGTATAAGCCATTTAAGCAATATTCTATTTTATACTGCTCTGTGCATGGCACATCATAAAACTCGATTGAACCTCTAAATCTTTTACGTAGTTCCTGCACTACTTTTTCCATTTTATCATTCATAATAATGGTCACTCCCCTCTAAAAATATCACATTCATATCTATACTTACAAGCAAAGCAAAGATAGTTACACTGCTTGTGTATAAAATGCTGTCTTATTTTATATTGTATTAGTAAGATTAACCTAATTAATAATAGAATTAGTAATACAATTGTTACATATACAAATCTGCTCATATTATTTCACCTCATTTCGTATGTTGTGTCCACTAGTAATACACCGCCTTTAATTCTCTTAGGTAATAATTTCCCGGGAACACATAAACCAACTTTAAAATCACTATAGTCTCTTTTTGTTTCTAAGAATTTTAATTCACTCTGTGTATAGTTATCACTCTCCTTTACTTCATATCCCTGCATTGATTTGTTAAATAAATCTTTGCATTTCTGTGGCATACCTGCACATTTAATGTCATTGTATGGTTCATCAACTGGAATTAAATCGTTATGAGTTATGTGTTCTATATATGTTTTCTGCCTTGTAAAAATAGCTGTGTCCCAACTGCTCTCAAGTTTCCAACAACAGAATTTTACTGGATCTACTGTTATTCCTTTTATCTTATCAGCAGGTAAGTCACAATGTATGCTGTCGGTGTCAGCGTAAATAAATCCTGCTTTGTCTACACCATAATAGTTCTTTTGAGCGGCTGTGATTGTAAAGTTACGCGCGTATGACGTTATAGCACTTCCAGTTGCTATATGTCCAACTTTTTTATTATTGGCAGGCACTATGTAAAAACCTATACTTTCATCCTCTTTAACATATGCAACCTTAAAACTACTATTGGAACTACTGGCAAGTTTACCATAAAGATTATTGAGAAACAATTTTGCTTCCGTACGTTTTGCACCTTTACTGTTCATTTTAATTTCTGCGTAATGATTGATGTAATTATCAAATATTCCTATCTCAGAATAAAACCAACAGCCATCTAAAATTTCAAAATCTACAAGTTCATAGTGCTTTAACATTAGTTTATAATCTGTCATGGTTACTGTCATTATTACTGTACTGTCATGTATATTTCCGTTTTTATCTTTATAATAACGATTGTATGTTCCATCTTTATTTAATACATCACTAGTTGTTAATGACTCTGTACCTTTATATAAATGATTACCTTTTATTTGAATAAATGGTAACATATTTTCTTTGATATAAAAACGTGTTTTTATTCTTAAGAAGTAATATTTATTTTCTCCTATAGCTTCATTAGGTATTATATTTCCACTCCAAAAATACGGCTTACCTATTGGAAAATGATTACCACTTTGTGAGTGCATCATACTAGGATATAAAGAGTTTACATCCCCTGTTGTACCATTATGTCTAACTTTATTTTCTTTTCCTTTTACTAAATAGCACCAACCCCCTCTATAACTGTGACGTATATATTCATCAGCATTCGACGAACCGAAAATATTTTTATCAAGAGCAACTTCATCAAGAGGTGGAAATAAATCTTTATAATCATAAGCACCAGTAGTCTTTTTATATTCTTCCATACAACACGAACCTATTGTAAGTTTATCGTGTCCGTCATTGAATAACTGTTCGAGTGCTTCTTTAACTACTAATATATCATTAGCTATGTATTTTTTTTCTTCATCAGTTATATTACAACCTGCATATCTGTAGCCAATGTATTCCATATCTAATTTTTGGTGCTTTGTTTTAAAAGATTTTCCTATTTGCTTTACTGAAAATGGTAATAACTTTAAGCTATCTCTTAATTCTATTATGTGGTTATTAACTTTAATAGTTAATGTATACCATTGACCCATATCAGATATTGTATATCTAAAAGTTTTATTTTTCATATCTTTTATTCTAATAAATTCTGCTTGAGTCTGTTCGTTATTTAAGTAATGTATAGCCTGCTCATATTTTAATTCTGTTAGCAAATACGATAACCAAAAATTTCCGTCAAATTTTAAGTTATGATAATAAGCAATTATGTCACAATTCAATGTTTTAAAATATTGAAACTGTTCGTTTATCGAATGAAAAACATTTACATTTTCTGTATAAAACTCAACGCTTGCACTTGCCCAAACTTCCGTTGATGTTTGACCCTCATAAACTGTAGTTTCAAAATCGCACATAAATTTTCTAACATTTTGTTTCTTATTCTTCATCATAATTAGCAAGTGTTTCTAACCAATTATTCGTGACTATTTCCATTTCTTTTGACATATTGTTATAAGATAAAATGTTTAATGCTTGTACTATATTTGACCTTATTCTACTATCTTCGCTATCACCTGCTATTACTTCTAAACTTTCTATAATTTTACTTTCATTGTCCCTTAAATGATTATAATATGCTTCGCCAAACTCCTGCATATTATCTTGTAACATTGATATAGCTTTATAATAAAAACTTTCTAATGATATGTCATTAAATTTATTGTATGAACGATTATAAACATATCTGCTATTAGGTAAATCATATAACATTTCTTTAATTGTATCTACAATATCGTGTTGCGGTGCCGTAAATCTCTGTTCTAAATCTTCTTTTGTTTCTTTTAAAAATTTTTGTGTTATAGTTTTAGGATTATCAATGTATGAAACATCAACACCTTTATCAGCATATTCTTGCATTAAATTATAAAGTGCTTGTTGATTTTTTGTTAATCGTTTCTTTGCCATACTTTTTTCTCCTCTCTAAATTAATAAGACCCCTGCTAACTTAATAGCAAGGGTCAGCAGTAAGATAAAATTTTATTTTACTGATTTTACATCAAGTGCACAGTCAATATACGGTCTGCCTGCTTTTGTTGTACCGCTAACTTTAATAACACTGAACTGTTTACCATGCATGATATTAGAAATATTATCAAAACTACGCATGAAAGTAGATGACTGACAAGAGAATACCTCATTGTCTGGTGTAATGATTGATAATATATCAACACTATCTCCGTTTTCTTTTTCATCTGTAAATGTCAGATATCCTGCTACTGGAATACTTGTGTTGTCCGTTACATCCTTTAATGACTGAATACCTCTATCTAATGTCATTAAATACTGCTCTACCTCTGTAAAATCCTTTGACTGTGAATTAATTGTAATTGCCATGTTTGTTTATCTCCTTTTCTTTTTTATTCTGTGTCTGACTGCTCTGTCTCAATCGCTTTACGTGTAGCAGGGTCAAGTATCTTTGCGCCCTTGATGAAGTCTGCTTCATCCATGCCATAAAGTTGGTTGAGCTCTTTAAGTTCACGAATTGCAACAATTGTGCAATCATCAGTGTTATACTGCTTTGATACTCTCTTTAGCACCTTGTCCTTGTCAACAATCTTACCAGTAAGTATGAACTCCTGCTCGAATGTCTCAGCAGTCTGTGGATTTACGCATAAAGCTGTGATTGATGTTGAAATAACTGTACGTGTAACCATTGGTTTTCTCATAGTCTTTTTTCTCCTTTTCTTTGTGCTATGATTTGTAAAGTTAAATGTAATAAAGTTGTAACACCATAAGGTGTAGTAGTCAAGTTGATTTTTTGCAATCTATTTGATGATAGCTTTACTATCTCTTGACTATTATGCAGGAAAGAAAATCATCTGCTATATGACGAATTGCAATTTTACAATCCTCGCGATATATAGTTTCTATAGTAGCTCCTAGTTTATCAGTTTCAACCTCAATCTTTTGTGTATTGGGGTCTGTAATAAGCTGTGCATATAATGTTTCTATCAATGTTAATCACTTCCTTTTTTTCTTTGAGGAGTCCGCACTATTGAGTGTCGTATTGGCTAGCAATAGTGTGGTATCATAGTATTAAAGCAAATGTTTTGTAAAAGATGTATTACCTCTTTACATATTATATAGTACAGTAGTAATGTAAATGCAGTATGACTAATTTATGAACATTCTATGAACTTTTTCGTATTTGATTTTCTGTAATTTACGAAAATTTACGAAAATACATACGATTTAGTAATAATTGTGAATAATATTGACATAATACATATAGTAATTATTATTACCCATTAACATAAAATGTCTTTCATCTTCGGATATCCTACCAGTATCATATAAATACCATACTTTGAAACGTAATAAATCTGAAATATGCCGTAATAATATTAATGGTTTATCTTTAGGATAACATGCAGTAATAAAACAGTTGTACTCGTAGCGTATAATTCGCTCTAATTGATGTAATCTCTTATTCATACTATAAAAAATCTCCTTTCAATTATCTTGTGATAAAGCTTGACTATTTTATCTGCAATTTCCTTTGATGATAGACCACACATCATGTCATGTGTAAGTGTATCAAGGAAAAATCTTTTTTCACCTAACTCACGTGTTTTAACTATGATATACCACATATTTTCTATATTAGCATACCCATAAAATATTTTACCCTTTACTTTTGTAGCAACTTTGGTTGCTATTTCTATAACAAAATCCTCATAAATTTCATCAATATCAGATTGTGACATTTTTCTATTTTTGTATAACATGTTTTTTTGTACCTCTTTTCTATTCTTCTACTTTAACGTAAATCATTTCTTTTCCTGATAATGCTTTAAAACTTATTACTTTCAGTCGTGATATCTGTTTGTTTTTCAATATTTGAGAACGAGTATAAAACTCGTCGATATCATACTGTATATCATGCAACCAAAAGCTAGTAGTAGCACTAAGTTTGGCTAAAGTGCCTAACTTTATATTGTTAGTCATTTATTTTCACCTCTTTCATTATTTACTATATTCAGTTGTAAAGCCTATGCGTGGACTTGCACCACGCTGTGCGCTTTACGCTTAGGCTGTGAAAAAATTTTTATGATTTTAAATCTATTATTATGCAACTATATCCTTCGTCCTCTACTGAATAAATAGTATCTATCAAATAATCAAAATATTTATTAGGAATATCTTTAGCCAAGCCATGCCATTCTTCAATTCTATATTTTGTACTAAAAACTATTTCTTCAGTACTCAATAGTACTCTATATATGTCTTGCACTGTCAAATTATTTCACCTCTTTTCTATTTTCGTCCAGTTCAACCGCATATTCTAAAAAATCTTTTTCAGTAATACCATATAACTTTGAAGATTTCTCTGCATTTACAAGTTTTAAGAATTTTGCGCTATTGCTATAATCTATTGCAAACTGTTTTTCAATATCCTTATCGCTTAAATCTCCGATATAAGACTCATTTAAAGTTATAACTTCGTTTGTGTCAAGATTAAAAGCCATAATCTCTGCATTGGTTGTTACGATTGTACGTGTTATCATTTTTTCTTTTCTCATAGTTTTTTGTCTCCGTTTCTTTTTTGTGCTTGTTTATTTGCTACTTGCTGATATTGCTATCAGTGATACAAGGGAGTCGGAGTTGCACCGACTCAAAAGTAACTAAGCTACTTTCCAAAACTCTTGCCTTGTTTTTTTGTAATATATAATTTACCTATAAATATATCAGTTGCCATGGCATATACATCCATTGATAGCGTAAACATCCTGCAATTACAACTATTTATTGTAAAATGTCTAAGTGTATAAGATGTCTCATTTTGGTTACTTTCATAATACCATTTAAGCCAACTAAAATAGATTTCATATTATGCACCTTTTGGTACTCCCTTTTAGGTACCCCTTTCCTTTATCTTTAAGTACATTATAACGGTCAGTTGTGAATAGCGTATGAACAAATTGTAAACAAATTGTGAACATTTTATATAGTACTATGGTACTAAGTTAGACACAACTAACTTCGCGCACTCACGGTACCACACTGACGTGTTAACACTGTACCACTGCAATGCGTCATCACTTTACCACTGCGCAGTGTCAACCTTGTACCGCATGGCGGTACGGGGTAGGCACCAAAAAACCAAAGTGATTA
>OGGT01000619.1_pt1 | contig 16105 bp, 14 predicted proteins | sample 1571311 | NCBI WGS metagenome assembly OGGT01 (sample SAMEA2581931, study PRJEB24529) | metagenome | biome: Human gut stool | place: China | collected 2011
GGCAGTGGCAGATATGGTAAAAGAAGAGACTGCCTCTGTTATGGATAAGGTGCTGTTTGAACTGAGCAATCAGATGAAGAACGCCTACTCCCGTTCGGACGCTTAAAACACATCCGACCCGGAAGGGAAAATCATTTCCGACAAAACCGTCAAAAACGGTCAAATCAACCTACAAAACCGTCATCCGCCCCGAAGCTGACCGCTCCGGGGCGGATTTTTTGTGCTCTTTTATGGGTTGTATCCCACTTCTTGTGCAGGATGCATGATTTTGATGGAAATATTTTGGCAGATAAACGGACGGAAAGTGATTGATTTTGACGGAATATTTGCTATAATACAGACAGAAACAGTCAAAACGATTCAAACACAAGCAGAAACGTGCAACAGGAGGGATGAAGATGTTGGCAGAGGAGCGGCTTTCCCGCATCATGAAGCTGCTGAGCCAGCAGCGCACCGCGACGGTGCAGGAGCTCTGCGAGGCGCTGGACGCCAGCGAGTCCACCATCCGCCGCGATTTGAACGAGCTGGACAGGATGGGCAAGGTGAACAAGGTACACGGCGGCGCAACGCTGCCGGACAGTCAGTTCCTCGCGATGGCCGCAAAGGAAGCGCTGGCCGTTGTCCAGAAAAAGTGCATCGCAAAGGCGGCGGCGGCCCTCATCACCGCAGAGGATTTTGTCTTTCTGGACGCCGGCAGCACCACGCTGGCGCTGGTCCGGGAGCTGAGCGGCCCGGCGCTGGACGCCCGGTACGTCACCAACGGCGTCGCTCACGCCCGTCTGCTGGCCCAGAAGGGCTGCAAGGTCTTTCTGGTGGGCGGTCTGCTGCGGCCCGAGACGGAGGCCATCATCGGCGCTGCGGCTCTCCACAGCCTGCAGCAGTACAACTTCACGAAAGCGTTCCTGGGAGCCAACGGCGTGGCGCTGGACGCAGGATTCACGACCCCCGACCCCGAGGAAGCGGCTGTCAAGGCCCCGGTCGTGCGCCGGGCGAGAGAAGCCTGGTTCCTCGTGGATGACTCGAAGTTCGCCCGCATCTACCCGGCGGTCATCGCCGAGCTGTCCGGCGGAGCGATCCTGACGAATCATTGTCCGAATCCGAAATACAGACAATTCACTCTGGTAAAGGAGGCAGCAGAATGATCTATACCGTGACATTCAACCCGGCCATCGACTACGTCGTGCGGCTGGACACACCGCTGGAAGTGGGCGAGGTGAACCGCGCCAGAGGCGAGGACTGCGTGCTGGGCGGCAAGGGCATCAACGTGTCCGGTGTGCTGGCCGAGCTGGGCTGCCGGAACACGGCGCTGGGCTTTGTGGCTGGTGAGACGGGTGCGTGGCTCGAGCGGGGTCTGGCCGCGCAGGGCATCACCACCGACTTTATCCACCTCGAGCAGGGCATGACCCGCATCAACGTCAAGATCAAGGCCGGGCAGGAGACTGAGCTGAACGGCGCAGGCCCGGACATCCCCGAGAGCGCCATGGAGCAGCTGGAAGCACAGCTCGATCAGCTGGCCGAAGGCGACATCCTCATTCTGGCGGGGAGCATCCCGTCCAGCCTGCCCCAGACCACCTACGAGCGTCTGCTGGCCCGTCTGGAAGGCCACGGCGTGCATACGGTGGTGGACGCCACCCGCGACCTGCTGGTGAATGTGCTGCAGTATCACCCCTTCCTCATCAAGCCCAACAATCATGAGCTGGGTGAGATCGTGGGCCGCACCCTCACCACCGACACCGACATCACCGCTGCCGCCCGCACCCTGCAGGAAAAGGGCGCCCGGAACGTACTGGTGAGCATGGCCGGTGACGGTGCGCTCCTGCTGGACGAGAAGGGCGAAGTCCACCGCATCGGCACGCCCAAGGGCAAGGTGGTCAACAGCGTGGGCGCAGGCGACAGCATGGTGGCCGGTTTTGTGGCCGGGTATCTGCAAAGCCGCAGCTACGCGCAGGCGCTGCGTCTGGGCACTGCCTGCGGCAGCGCCACGGCCTTCAGCCTTGGGCTTGCCACAAAGGAAAAGATCGACGAGCTGCTGGCGCAGCTTTGATAGGATAAAGGAATAGGAGGAACGTTTATGCGCATTACCGAGTTATTTACCGCACAGTCCATTGCGCTGGACGAGGCGCTGCAGACGCAGGAGCAGATCCTGAGCCGGCTGGTGGAATTGCAGGCCACCCACGGCAACATCACCGACACAGAAGCCTACAAGAAGGCTCTCTACGCCCGGGAAGATGAGGCCTCCACTTATGTGGACAACGGCATCACCGTTCCCCACGCCAAGACGAATGTGGTCACCCGGCCCAGCCTGGCCGCCCTGCGTCTGAGCACCCCGGTGCAGTACAACGCCGAGGATGACGGCAAGACCGACCTGCTCTTTGCCATTGCAGCCCCCGAAAACGGCAGCCTGCATGTGGATATGCTGGCCCGCATGATGCAGATGCTGATGAACGAGGACTTTGTGGAAAAGCTTAAAGCCGCCAAGACCCCCAAGGAGTTCTTGGAGTGCATCGACGCACAGGAGGAAGCACAGTTCGGTGCAGAGAGCTTTACCCAGCAGGCTATCCCGCAGGACGGCTACCGCATTTTGGCTGTGACCGCCTGCGTCAACGGCATTGCCCACACCTACATGGCCGCCGAGGCGCTGGCCAAGGCCGGTGACAAGCTGGGCCTGCCCACCAAGGTGGAGACCAACGGCTCCGATGGTGCCAAGAACGTGCTGACCCGCGCTGAGATCGAAGCCTGTGACGGCATCATCGTGACTGCAGACAAGAATGTGGAGACCGCCCGCTTTGACGGCAAGCCCGTGCTGTTTGCCCGGGTGGATGACGGCATCCACAAGCCCGAGGAGCTGCTGAAAAAGGTGGCCCACGGCGAAGTTCCCGTTTATCACGCCAAGGGCGGTGCTGCCGCTGCCGAAGAGGAGACCTCCGGCGACAGCTTTGGCCGCAAGGTGTACAAAGACCTGATGAACGGCGTGTCTCACATGCTGCCCTTTGTGGTGGGCGGCGGTATTATGATCGCGCTGGCCTTCCTGCTGGACGACTACACCATCGACCCCTCCAACTTCGGCATGAACACCCCGCTGGCCGCCTTCTTCAAGACGGTGGGTTCTGCGGCCTTCAGCTATATGCTCCCCATCCTGGCGGGCTTCATCGCCATGTCCATCGCGGACCGTCCGGGTCTGGCAGTCGGTTTTGTGGGCGGTGTGCTGGCCATGAACGGCACCAACTTTGCAGGCCTTGCCAATGGTGAGACCACCGGCATCTCCGGCGGCTTCCTGGCCGCTCTGCTGGCCGGTTTCGTGGCCGGTTATGTGGTCGAGTTCCTGAAGAAGATCACCGAAAAGCTCCCCGCCAGCCTGAACGGCATCCGTCCCATGCTCATCTACCCGCTGGGCGGTATGCTCATCCTCGGCGCGGTGATGTGCGGCATCAACCCGGTCATGGGCATGATCAACACTGCCATGACCGATTGCCTGAACGCCATGGGCGGCACCTCCAAGGTGCTGCTGGGTGCCATCGTGGCCGGTATGATGAGCATTGATATGGGCGGCCCGTTCAACAAAGCAGCTTACGTCTTTGGCACGGCAGCCCTTGCCTCCGGCAACTATGAGGTGATGGCCGCTGTCATGGTGGGCGGCATGGTTCCTCCCATCGCCATCGCCCTGTCCACCACCTTCTGCCCCAAGAAGTGGACTGCCGACGAGCGCCGCAACGGCATCGTGAACTACGTCATGGGCCTGTGCTTCGTCACCGAGGGCGCGATCCCTTATGCAGCAGCAGATCCGCTGCGCGTTCTGCCCAGCTGCGTGGCCGGCGCAGCGGTGGCCGGTGCGCTCTCCATGACCTTCGGCTGCGCTCTGCGTGCACCGCACGGCGGCATCTTCGTGTTCCCAGTCGTGGACCATACCGCTCTGTACTGTGTGGCGCTGGCTGTGGGCAGCGTACTGGGTGCTGTGATCCTGAGCCTGCTCAAGAAAAACCGTACCGACGCAGAATAAACGCCATTCCCTCCATATTCGAGATACTTCATAAAGCCGCAGCAAGCCCCCGGGGAGACCCGGGGGCTTGCTGTATTACGCAGGATCGCGCGAAGGATCAGAAGGATAAAAAGAAAAAGTAACCGCCCACGACTTCCAATCCAATCAGATATAACATGATACACCCGCTGTCAAAAACGCGGCAAGAACCATTTTCACAAAAAATGCAGCAAAGAACAGCGCGAAACACCGCATTTGCTGGAAAAAGCTTTGCAGCCGCCCTTTTGGATTGCACCCGGTTTTTGAGTGTGGTATACTGTTTCTGTTATGGAAAAGTTCCGGTGCGGTGTGCCGGGCACAGCAAAGAGGAAAAAGGAAACGAACGATGAAAATTGGATTTGACAACGACAAATATCTCTCGATGCAGTCAGAACATATCCGCGAGCGCATCAAGAAATTTGACAACAAGCTCTATCTGGAATTCGGCGGCAAGCTGTTCGATGATTACCACGCGTCCCGCGTACTGCCGGGCTTCCAGCCCGATTCCAAGCTGCAGATGCTGCTGCAGCTGAAGGATCAGGCCGAGGTGGTCATCGTTATCAGCGCCGAGGACATCATCAGCAACAAGATCCGCGGCGACTACGGCATCACCTACGATCTGGATGTGCTGCGCCTGATCGATGCCTTCCAGGAAGTAGGCCTGTATGTGGGCAGCGTGTGCGTGACCAAGTACGCCGCTGCACCGGAGGTGGAGGCCTTTGAAAAGCGGCTGAACAGTCTGGGCATCCGCACCTTCCGCCACTACAAGATTCCCGGCTACCCCAACGATGTGGCCCGCATCGTCAGCGACGAGGGCTACGGCAAGAACGATTACATCGAGACCCAGCGCCCGCTGGTGGTCATCACGGCCCCCGGCCCCGGCAGCGGCAAGATGGCCACCTGCCTGTCCCAGCTCTACCACGAGCACAAGCGGGGCGTCAAGGCCGGTTATGCCAAGTTCGAGACCTTCCCCATCTGGAACCTGCCCCTCAAGCACCCGGTCAACCTCGCCTACGAGGCCGCTACCGCCGACCTGAACGATGTGAACATGATCGACCCGTTCCATCTGGAAGCCTACGGCGTGACCACCGTCAACTACAACCGCGATATTGAGATCTTCCCGGTGGTGAACGCCATGTTTGAGCTGATCGCTGGCAAAAGCCCGTATAAGTCCCCCACGGACATGGGCGTGAACATGGCAGGCAACTGCATCGTGGACGATGCGGTCTGCCGCGAAGCCTCCCGCAAGGAGATCCTGCGCCGCTACTTCAAGTGCCTGTGTGAGCAGAAGATCACCGGCACGGTCAAGGAGACCGAGCGCTACAAGCTGGAACTGCTGATGAATCAGGCCGACCTGACCGTGGGCCAGCGCGAAGTGGAAAAGCAGGCTCATGCCCGCAGCGAGAGCACCGGCGGGGCCCCTGCTGCCGCCATTGAGCTGCCGGACGGCACCGTTGTTACCGGCAAGACCGGTCCGCTGCTGGGTGCAGCAGCATCTGCTCTGATGAATGCTCTCAAGGTGCTGGCCGGTATCCCGCAGGAGACCGACCTTGTGAGTGCGGCTTCCATTGAGCCCATCCAGACCCTCAAGACCAACTATCTGGGCGGCAAGAATCCCCGCCTGCACACCGACGAGATCCTGATCGCGCTTTCCAGCTCGGCTGCTTCCAACGAGCAGGCTGCAGCGGCCATGCATCAGCTGCCCAACCTCAAGGGCTGCGATGTGCACTCCACCGTGCTGCTCTCGGGTGTGGATACCAGCACCCTGAACCGGCTGGGAATGTACCTGACCTGTGACCCTGTTTACGAGGAAGAGGACCGCAAGTACCACAAGCAGTAAATTATACAAAAAACAAAACAGGCGCATCCAAAGGCCGAAAGGCTGGCGGATGCGCCTGTTTTTTATTGGTTCAGATGCCGGTAAAATAAGGTCTGTACTTTTCTGCGTACAGCTGGGTGCCCATGCGGCGCAGGCCGCCGTACAGGTGCCGCCGGATCAGCGGTTCAATGGCATCCAGGTCTTTTTCCCGGATCACCCGCAAAATTTCCCGGTGCTCGCTCAGCACATCCGGCACATTGTTGGCCCGCACCACATCCAGACGGGTAAAGCGGGAATAATCCGGCTGCGGCTTTGTCAGGTTCTGCCAGATGTACCACTTGTTCATGCTGCAAAACCAGATGGCGTGCATTTCCAGATCCAGCGTCAGGAAGGCATTGATATCCACATTGTCCGGGTCGGTCATGGTCTGGGCCATCTCTTCCAGCAGGTCATACTTATGCTTGATCTCAATGTACTCCTTGGGGGAACACACCTGGATAAAATCACGCAGGACCATGCTTTCCACAGCGGTGCGCTGGTACACGATCTGATCCACGATATCCAGATTGATGGGGGTGACGATGGTGCCCTTGCAGGGAATGATCTGCACAAAGCCGTTCTGTTCCAGCCGCTGCAGGGCAGCGCGCACCGGTGTGCGCGAAATGCCGAACCGTTTGCACAGCTGATTTTCGCTGATGGTCTCTCCGGGCTTGATCTTCAGCGTGACGATCTCATATTCCAGCGTCTGGTAGATGTCCTCCGGATGCAGCTGTTCAGCCATGTGCTCACACTCCATTTACATAGTTGATGATAAGACATTTCTATTTTAGCCTGCTAAAAAGAGATTGTCAACGTATGAGAATGAAGTATACAATAGCCTGTATACAAGTATAGGAAAAGCTCCGAAATTTATCATATCTGACAAAAATTGATATATCAGATGAAAATGAACCAAATAGTGTCGCCGGATTGTAACAGTTTCCACGAGAAACGGATAAGATTGTTAGTTATGCACAAAGAAACTTTACGAAGTTGGTGAAGTTTGGCTTTTGTGCGGATGTGAATTTTCTGTTACGATTAGCGTGCAATGAAAATGCTGTATACAGGGGCCGCCAAAAACTTTGCTAGCGTATAAGGTAAAAAGGTACCCCTGAAACAAGGAGGAAGAAGATTATGAAAAAGATCTCTCGTCGCAATTTCCTGAAGGTGTCTGGTGCAATGGCAGCTGCAGGTGCTCTGGCAGCCTGCGGCGGTTCCGGTGCATCCACCCCGGCTGCTTCCGGCGCAGCATCCACCAGCACTGCAGCAAGTGCCGCAGCAGCCGGTGAGGACAAGTTTGCATCTCTGGGCGATTTCACCATGACCGTGGGTCATGCACAGCCCGAAGGCAACCCCCGCTTTGTTTCCATGGAGCAGTTTGCCGCCGATGTGGCAGAGGCCACCAACGGCCATGTGAAGATCGAAGTTTACGGCAACGGCCAGCTGGGCACCGAGAAGGAGATGCTGGAGCAGGTCGTGGCCGGCACCGTGCAGGGCATGCGCGGCGGTCAGTTCGACTTCAGCCCCCGTCTGCTGATGTTCACCCTGCCCTTCCTGACCAACACCCGTGCGCAGGTCACGGCTCTGCTGCAGAGCGATCTGGCACAGAAGGTGTGCGCTGAGGCCGAAGGCGAGACGGGCACTGTCATCATTAACCTGTGCGATGCAGGCGGCTACCGCCAGTTCTCCAACTCCAAGCACCCCATCAAGGCTCCCGCAGACCTGAAGGGCCTGAAGATGCGCACCAACGGCATGAAGACCATTGACATGACCTTCCAGGCAATGGGTGCTACCACCACCATCCCGTACTCCGACCTGTACATGGGCCTGAAGACCGGCGTTGCAGACGGTCAGGAGAACCCTTGGGTCAATGCTCATGTACGGTAGAGAAGCACAAAGCAAAACAAAGACAGCCAGTCCTGCCACTATTCCGAAGTCAGGGGAACGCAATAGAAAAATTCATAGCTGTATGCTATACTTAATTAGCATTTGAACATATCAAGCTGACACAGCAATCTCTTTGCTTGCCGTTAATGCGCGTCTACCAATAGTCCGCAGAAAGCAAGAGTAGCGTAAAGGTATAAAAATTTCAAACTTCTTTGTAACGAAATTCCGATTTCTCCGTCTAACCTATGAAGCTGAAGGAGGTGATGACAAGTATGGACTATGAAAAGCTCTATAAAGCCTACTATTTACAGGTATACTCGTATACTATTTCTCTTGCCAAAAATCGTGAGATAGCAGAGGAAATCACGCAGAACACATTCTATAAGGCTGTTTCTACAACATCACAATTCAAAGGTAAGTCAGATGAATTGACATGGCTCTGCTCCATAGCAAAAAACCTTTACCATGATGAAATGCGAAGCCGTCAGCGAGTAGCTGATGTGAGTGAAATCAATGACTTGCCATCAAATGAAAATGTTGAGAACTCAGTTGCAGATTCTGACATGGCGTTCCGCATACACCTCGTTCTTCACCGTTTGGAAGAACCATACAAAGAAGTCTTTCAGCTTCGCGTATTCGGGGAACTATCTTTTTCACAAATCGCTGCAATTTTTGGAAAAACAGAATCATGGGCGAGAGTTACTTATCATCGTGCAAAGCTAAAAATTCAAGAAAGGATGGATGAAAAGCATGAGTAAACAATGCGATATTGTTCGAGATATTCTTCCGCTGTATGTTGACGGTGCTTGCAGCGAAGCAAGCGCAGAGATGGTAAAAGAGCATTTGAACGCCTGTGCTGACTGTAACGCAATTTATCAGAAATTGCTTTCTCACACGAGCGAAGATGTTCTTCACGAAGAAAGCGAAAGCGTTATTATGCGCCATGAGGCAAAAGAAAAGCAGAGAGGCAGAAAAAAGATAACGATTGCTGTTCTCGTTTCCATCGCTCTTTGTATCATTGCAATTTTTACAGCTCTCTTTCTGTTACCTATAAACATTGCTTATGAGCCTGTCAAAATCGACTTCCCATTTGAGGTTGAAGATGTCGAAAACGTTGAAATGTACCACTATGACGGAGTGCCTGCATCAGCAGAAAAGAAAGTAGTTGTTGCTGAAAATGATATAAAGACCCTGTATGATAAGTTCAAGGGCTTATCCCTAAAAGACAAAACGACTGAGGAAACTGCCGGAGCAGATGTGACCAGCTTTAGATTTAACCTCTCAGATGGAACAAGCTACGATTTGATTTACGCCTGCTATGGGGTTAAAAACGGCGAATTGAAGTCAGCAGCAGGCGGTTTTAAGTATTTCACAAGTGCGGATATCGGCTCTTATTGGAACAATTTGAATACGGAACTTGAGGCAATTCCTATCAATGAGAGTGAATTGCCGTGAGCAGATAGCAAACCCAGCCGAGCCTGTCAACGGTCAAGATGAACGGCGCAAATGCGCCGCCGTTGACAGCCCCGCCCGTCTTTGCTGTTCGGTAATCAAGAGGGCGACAGCACAAGATGCTGCCGCCCTCTGCCATTATTCAGAAAGGGGGATTTTCCATGACCGAACACGAAAAGTATCAAGAACATATCCGGCATACATATGATGCCTTTTGCAAGACTGTTATTCGCCACGCTGCCATAGACGCAGCCCGGAGCATACGGAGCCGCCGCAAGCGGGAAATCTCGCTTGAATATCTGATAGAAGAAAAACACTATCCATTCAGTACCACAGATAAATACTTTGCGGAGCAATCCGGCATGACCAGCTATCCGCTTTTCGTCTGTGGTCAGATGGTGCTTTTGGAAAGTCCAGAGCTTGCCGCAGCCCTGTCCGCACTATCACAGATGGAACAGGAAATCATTTTCTTGTACTACTTCCAACGATTGACGCATAGGGAGATTGGACGGAGATATGGACGGGCTGGCAACACAACCGGGCGGCGTATTCAGATGATTTTACGGCGGCTACGGGCAGAGTTGGAGGGTTTGTCCTATGAGCCAGCTACTTCCCTATGAGACAATCGTTAAGGCAAGCGAGGGCGACCCGGAAGCTGTTGCCGCCGTCCTATCCCATTATGCCGGATATATCCGCTCTTGTGCGAAAATGGACGGATAATTGGTGCCTGACACAATAAACACAGGTATAGCTTTAAACTATGACAAACCGCCAAAGAAAGGTATTATACAAATAAACTCTGAGATGGTAGGATAACCTCAGCAAAACAAACAGACAAAAACCAGAAAAGAAACAGGAGGTTATCGGATAAATGAATACATTAAAGACACCATTTCGTTATGATTTTGTAGGAAGTTTTTTAAGACCGGAAAAATTAAAAGCTGCAAAGAAAGCTTTTGAGGAAGGAACCATCACAAAGGAAGAACTTGACCGCGTCACGGATGAGTGCGTGACAGAAATCGTTGCAAAGCAGAAAGCAGCAGGCTTCCATGCGATCACCGATGGAGAGTTCCGCAGAAAATTCTGGCACCTGGATTTTATGTGGGGATTTGAAGGCGTTGCCCACGAGAAAGATGGCGGCGGTGTACAGTTTAACGGAGAGATGGCAGATCTTGAAGCAACTTATCTCGTAGGAAAGGTAAAAGCAAAAGCACATCCGTTTGTGGAATACTTTAAGTTTTTAAAGCAGTTTGAAGATGGGCAGACCGTTGCAAAATATACGATCCCGGCACCGGCACAGATGTATCAGCAGATGATCGTTCCGCAGAACATCGGGCAGACGAGAAAGTTTTATGTAACCGATGAGGAACTGATCGAGGATATCGGAAAGGCATATCAGGATGTAATCAAGCAGTTTTATGCAGCCGGATGTCGCAATCTGCAGCTGGATGACTGTACCTGGGGCGCAATTGTCGGAGATGCTGCAAAGCAGAGATACCAGTCACTTGGTGTTGATATTGAAGAGGTAAAGGTCCGGCTCTTAAAGGTGAATAACCTTGCACTCGAAAACAGACCGGAGGATATGGTGATCACTTCCCACATCTGCCGTGGAAATTATCACTCTACATTCTTTACCAGCGGTCCATACGACTCCGTGGCAGATTACGTGTTTGCGCAGGAGCATGTGGATGCACTGCTTTTGGAGTATGACGATGAAAGATCCGGTGGTTTTGCACCGCTTGCAAAGGTGTCTCCGGACAAGAAAGTTGTACTTGGTCTGATCACAACCAAAAAGCCGGAACTGGAAGATAAGGATAAGGTGATCGCAAGAATTCGTGAAGCAGCAAAGTATATTCCGCTGGAGCGTCTGTGCCTGAGTCCGCAGTGTGGATTTGCATCCTGTGAGATCGGAAACAAGCTGACCGAAGAGCAGCAGTGGGCAAAACTTGCACTTGTGAAGGAAATCGCGGAAGAAGTGTGGAAATAAAACCGAAAAAAATAAGTGAGAAAATTTTTTACCGGTTACTGTTTACAGGGAAACCTGTGGATGGTAACCGGTTTTCTGTTAATGACAGGAAACAAAATCAAAGAAGGCAAAAAAATAAGAAATTGTTGTAAAATAAAAACCTGAAGCTGGCACTTCAGATTTTTATTGACCCACTTGGAATCATAATCACTTTTCTTAGCTAAATATATATTACAATCATATAAAAGAAAAATCAAGTAAAAAATATTGTATCGAACATATTTTCGTGTTATCATAATTTTGCTGTCGACTCTTTCCAGCAGGAAGGGGGTGACTTGTTTGGAGTACATAATTACTTTTCTTATTTCTGTATTGGCATCTGTAGCTGGCTACTACATTTCTCCGTAATGAACTTTAGAACCTTGGGAGCTGGCACTCCCAAGGTTTTTTAAATAATATGTCATAGAAATAGTTTTTACAAGTAATTACTTTATGTAATTATATAAAGTAAATAACTGAAAAGAGGTATTCAAAATGACAGGAGACAAAATCAAGGAAGTCATGGATGCATGCTATCTCGCAAAGCGTGTAAGAGATATGCTTCCGAAGTTACCCAACGGAGTAACATTCTCCCACATACACTATCTTGATACGATACGAAGGCTGGAAAGCAGCAGATCCCCGCTTATATTCGTGGCAGTCGCATGTGTTGTAAACATTATCGGGGATTTAATTCTCGTCGCAGGATTTCATCTCGATGCGGCAGGAGCAGCAATTGCAACTGTTGCAGCGCAGGCAGTGAGTGTGGTTCTTGCGATTATACTGTTAAAAAAGAAAGATTTAAAATTTGGCATTCAAAAGAAGGATTTCAGAATCAACGGGCAGTGTAAGCGGTTCCTGAAAGTCGGACTGCCACTTGCCTATGTTATGAGTATACAGCCACATGCAAGCCTTACAAAAATCGGACTGGCAGCTCCGGTCGCCACCTGTTTTGGAATCGTGTTGAATGTCATTTTTTATTTGATTTTTACGAGGAAAATGGAGTGGGAAAGGAAAAATAAAAAGTTGTTGTAAAATAAAAACAAAATAATTATAACTGGCGGAAGAATACTAAAAATGATATTCTTCCGCTAATTTTTTGTAAAATGGTATTAAGTCACACAAATTTATCCAACTCACATTACAAATAAATCCAAGTACAGCAATCTATAACATGATATAATAAAATAATCAGCGGAATAATGGGAGGAGAACATGAAATTACGCACAAAAATTTTTATTATGGTGTTGGGGTGTGTTTTGGCAGCACTTATTATACAAACATGTTTATTTCAAAATCTTTCTTCAAAATTAATATATGAGCAGGCAAAAGAAGAAAGTGAACAATCTATGCAGAGTATGCAAAATGAAATTTATGGATTGATTAAGGGGATAGAAAATAATTTAATAGAAATTTATATGGATGATGAATTATTGCAAAGCCTGAGAAAAAAAGAAACAATTAAGGAATTGCAATCGAAATTTTACAGAAAAGCATATGACATAGCGACCGATGAATTTGAGACAGGGGATGATGTGGTCTCTTTTTATTTGTATACAATGGATCATCAGGTCATCAGCACTTATCGAAGAGCGGTTACACCAAAACATAATTATGCTTCGGATATATATTCAGATCCGGAATATACAAATGCTGAAATTGTGAAAAAATATGTGGAGTTAGATAATCCCGTAATGCTGGTATCCAGCTATTATAATGAATACAGGAATAAAAATATATTACGTTTTGTTATGAAACTGTACAATGAAAGTAATCTTCAGGATAAAATCGGATACGTGGTGTGTGATGTAGATACAAAGAATCTTGAAAAAATTATGGATAAATACAGAATAGACCGCACGGCATTCATGTGGCTGCAGCCAACCGGGGATCGGCCGATTGATACATTGGGAGATCTGGATGCAGAACAGACAAAAGAATATAATGCTTTGGAAAAATCGATTGCCTGTGGGAAAAAAGCTGAAAATGAAACCAATTCAAAACAGGAATTTTTCCGTATTGATCAGCAACATTATAATTTAACTGCATATTCCATGATGCCGCAAAAAGTATTAAGACAAAACCAGAGAAATCTTACAATTAACTTATTGGCGATCGCTTTATTAATGATCTGTGTCTCAATGATTATAACTGGCTTCATATCGAGCGGATTAACAAGACCTTTGGAATTATTAATGAATACGATTCAGAAAATTGGAAATGGTAATGTTCAGCTTCGGGCAAAAATTGTAAAAGAAGATGAGATAGGAGAGTTAGCCCAACAATTTAATGAGATGCTGGATCAGATGGAGGAATTAAAACAAAAAGAATACCAGACCAAGCAACTTTTAAATCGGGCAGAGTACAAAGCATTACAGGCACAGGTTAATCCACATTTTTTATATAATACACTGGATACAATGGCAAGTATTGCAGAAATTCGAAACTGCCCGGAAGTCAGTCATATGAGTCAGTCACTGGCGCTTATATTTCGTTATAGCTTAAATATGAAAGATCCATTTTCTACTGTTGAAAATGAGATTGTCCATCTGAAAAATTATATTTATGTTATGGACATGCGGATGCATGATAACATTCAGTATACATTTGATGTGGATGAAATGACATTAAAAAGTAAACTGCCACGACTTTCACTGCAGCCGATTGTGGAGAATGCAATTAATCATGGTCTGCGTAATAAAAGAGGAAAAAAGAAAATTGGGATACAGATAAAACGAGAGCAGATGGATCTGGTTATTTGTATCGAAGATAATGGAATAGGATTGGACACATCTGCAATAAATGAAAGTTTGCGTAAGAATGAACTTGATTTTGTGGAAAAAGGAAATTCCATAGGTTTACATAATATTAATGCCAGATTAAAAATGTTATATGGCAATCAATATGGAATGCATCTGGAAAGTATGCTTGGAGAAGGGACAAAAGTGTTTATGATTTTACCAGATCGTGGGGAGGATAGCAACAATGAAGAAAAAGACATATAAGGTTTTATTTGCAGATGATGAGTATTGGACGAGAGAAAAAATGCGCAGTATGATTCCATGGGAAACATATAATTTATATTTTTTAGAACCAGCAGCAGATGGGGAGGATGCGTGGGAAAAGATAAATAATTATCAACCGGATATTTTTATTACAGATATTAATATGCCATTTCTAAGCGGGGTGGAGCTGTTGCAGAGGGTAAAAGACAAATATCCAGAAATTATTACTTTTGTAATTAGCGGATATGATGATTTTGATTATGTTAAAAATTCCTTTCTGTCAGGCACAATGAATTATCTGATTAAGCCGATTTCGAAAATTGATTTAATTCGTGCGATTGTAAAAGCATTGGAAAAAATCAGTGCAAATGAAAATCAGCAGGCAGAATTATTAAAAGCATCCTCTATCATGCAGGACAGGGAATACAGCCAGTTGATTCATAAAACAGAAAAATGGAATAATACTTTTGCAGGTGAAAGAGGTTCTGTAAAAATGCAGGGGGTACGGTTAATACTGGTCAAAATTCATAATTTGTCAGATATTATAACCACTTATGAGAGAAAATGTGAATGGTTATCATATGACATTAAAAATATGATTCGTCAGGTTTTTCAGGAGGATGATATTATTTTTAATAACATCTATCGTATGAATGAATATATAATTTTAACCCAAAAAAGTGAGCAGGAACTTCTACAGCTTTCAGAAAAGCTACGGGTAAAGGCTTCTGCAAAATACCATACTTGTATGACCATTTGTGTTGGATCTCATTTTTATGCCATGGAAAGTCTTTCTATGGCATATGTAGAGGCAATTAGTATGCTTATGACGAGAAGTTATGTTTATAAAGATGAAATTGTAACTTCCTCTGATGAACAGGTAGAAAAATGGAATCAGCATATTTCTGTTGAAGTTGATAAACAATTAAAAAATGCATTGGGATGTGGAAACCAGCAGAAAATTAAAAAGATTGTATTGGAAATGACAGGCTTGTGTGATTGTCAGGAACAACGGTGGAGTTATCTGGAAGTAAAGCAGACGGTAAAACAGATTTTTGATATTATTCTGAATTACATATTTCAGAAACATGGGGAAGTATTGGTTGCAGATGCAGAAAATGTGGTGGAGGCAGTAGATAAAACAATAGAAACCTTAAATTATGATGAATTGCAAAGAAATATAGAAGATGCGATTATTTATTTACTTCCTCCAAAAGCTGAGACAGAAACAAAATCTATGAAATCAATTGTTCAATTGGTCGTGGAATGGATACAGGAGCATTATGCAGAGGAAATGTCATTATCTGCACTGGCAAATAAATATCATGTGGACAGTTCTTATCTGTCAAAAATGTTTAGTCAGGAAATGGGAGAAAGCCTTATTCTATATATTACTAATAAGCGGATAGAAAAGGCAAAAGAATATATGAAAAATTCAGAAATCAGTTTGGCGGATGTTGCTTTTATGGTTGGATATGATGATTACACTTATTTCAGCAGAGTGTTTAAAAAGAGCACAGGAATGAATCCAAGAAATTACCGTATAGAACTACAGGGGGAAAAAGAAGCATGAAAAGATGGCTGGCAAACCTGTTTATTGTGATATTGCTGTTGTCACTGACAGGATGTATTTCCTATAAAGAAAATAATAGGGAAACGGAAAGGGATACGATAGTAATATCTGTATTAGCAGGGCAATCAACATCAGATGCCGGAGTGGAAGATATGATCGAGAAATAGTGTCATAACCTTCACCATACAACGGCGGGAACAGGAAAATCAATATACTCAGCATGGCTCCTCCAATAAGGAACTTCACATATGGACTATTGTAACGGCGGAAAATATTCTCAATCCAATTCATGGAACGGGTAAAATACCA
>OGGT01000620.1_pt1 | contig 16059 bp, 11 predicted proteins | sample 1571311 | NCBI WGS metagenome assembly OGGT01 (sample SAMEA2581931, study PRJEB24529) | metagenome | biome: Human gut stool | place: China | collected 2011
TGACGACCTTCCTCGGCGTCTCGGGCACGGACAGCATGTCCCGCTCGATCGAGAACCTCCTCGCCAAGGTGCGTGGCCTCAAGCAGGAAGGCGCCTCGGGCTGGATGTGGACGAGCAATTACTCCTACCCCGTCACGACGATCACGGATTCCGTCAAGACCGAACTCTTCGCCATTCCCGAAGTGCTCGGCGTCAAGATCGCCCTGGGCGATCACCGCTGCTCCTTCCCGTCGATGGAGGAGGTCCGCTCGATCGTCGCCGACGTCCGCGTCGCGGGCATGCTCACGGGCAAGACTGGCTTCGTGCACGTTCATCTCGGCGACTACACGTCGTCCTTCGACATCTTTGACGGCATCGTCGCCTCCGGCCTGCCGATCAAGCACATCCGTCCGACGCACGTCGCCCGTCATCCCGCCGTCTTCGAACGCGCGATGGGTTTCGCGAAGCAGGGCGGCTGGATCGACATCACCACGGGCGGCGGCAACTACATGGGCTGCGCGGCCGACGCCTATGACATGGCCGTCGAAAACGGCGTGCCCGTCAACCGCATCACGATGAGCTCCGACGGCCACGGCTCCATGCCGCGCTTCAACGAGGCGGGCGAAATGGTCGGCCTCGGCGTCGGCTCCATCATGTGCAACATCGAGACCGTTCAGGAACTTGCGCGCCGCCACGACCTGACGACCGCACTGCTGCCGATGACCCGCACCGTCGCCGAAGCGCTCACGCTCGAAGGCAAGGGCGTCATCGAGGTCGGCGCCGACGCCGACCTGCTCATCCTCAACGCCGAACACGAGATCACCGACGTCTTCATGGGCGGCGTCCAGTGCATGCGCGCCGGCGAAGTGATCGTCAAGGGCGCCTTTGAGGAATGAACATCGGGCATAATGTCCTGAGCAACAACCGCAACTGACCTCACTCAGGTCCGCCGCGAACATTCAAGCGGCGGGCCTTTTTCGCAAATGGACGCATCAACACGCGCAACTGCAGTCGGTCTTCTCGCACCCGTCCTCTGGGGCATGAGCGTCGGGATCTGCCGCGGCATCGCCGAGGACTTCGGGCGAGGCCCGGGCTTCACGGTGATGTACGCCGCGGCCTGTCTTCTGCTTCTTCTCATCTTCGGACGCCCGCATTTGCGGGCCTTCTCCCTCAAGTACCTGCTTCTGGGCGTGGGCGCCGCAAACGTCTGCGCCATCTGCTTCATCTTCTCGCTATCGATGGCCGAGGACGCCACGCAGACCATGCAGGTCGGCATGGTTAACTATCTGTGGCCCTGCCTGACGATCGTCTTCGCGGTGCTCTTCAACGGCGAGCGGGCGAGGTGGTGGATCGTGCCGGGCGTGCTGCTGAGCCTGCTGGGCGTCATGGTGGTGCTCGGCGGCGAGGACGGATTCAATCCGATGCACTTTGCGGCCAACTGGATGAAGAATCCGTGGAGCTACACGATCGCCCTCGTGGGCGCCGTGCTCTGGGCGGGCTACGGCTCGATGACCAGGGCCTGGTCGGGCGGGCACAATCCCGTGGTCATCATCTTCTTCAACGACATGCTGATCTTCGGGCTCATCTGGCTGCTTACGCCCACGCCGCCCGGCGAGTGGATGCATCCCGGTTGGCTCGGCGTCTTCCTCGGCGCGGCCGCGACGGGACTGGGCTACGGCGTCTGGACCTACGGCATGCAGTACGGCAACATGACGCTTCTGGGAATCGGCTCCTACTTTACGCCCGTCCTCTCCTGCGTCTTCGCCTCCTTCTACATCGGGTCGGATCTGAGCGCCACGTTCTGGCAGGGCGTCGCGCTCGTCGTGCTCGGTTCACTCGTGTGCTGGACGTCGGTGCGAAAGACGAAGCCTGTCGAACGCAAGGGCGAGCCCCTCAATCTGCATCACAAGCACTGAGACCAGTTGAGTCTTTTCTCAAAGACGTTTTCTCAAAGGCGGTCGGCGCGTCGTGCGTCGACCGCCTTCGTCATTGTGACCGTGAAGGCGGCGCCGCCTTCAGGGGCCTTGCCCGCCGTTACCGTCCAGCCCGAGCGGCGGCAGATGCGCGAGACGATCGAAAGGCCGAGTCCGGCGCCCGAGCCGTCGGCGACGGCTGCACTGCCGCGCACGCCGTGCTCGAAGATGCGGGCGGCCTCGTCGCCGGCGAGTCCCGGTCCCGAGTCGGAGACAATGAAGCCCTCGGACGTTTCCGTGATCGTGACCACGCCGCTTTCGGTGTAGGCGACGGCGTTCTTCACGAGGTTGTTGGCGACGGTGCCGAGCATGACGGGCGAGTAGGCGCCGGGGCACTCGGCCTCGCGGCGAAGCACGAGCGCGAGGCCCTTTTCGGCCGCAAACGGCTCCCATGTGTCGGCGACGGCCTTGAGAATGCCCGCGGCGGAGTCGGGCTCGGGGCCCGTCGTCTCGTTCGAGAGGCGGGCGAAGGAGAGAAAGAGCGACATCAGCTCGCGCATGTCGCCCGCAGAGCGCGTGATGCGCTCGACCTGCTTCGCCTGAGCGGGCGAGAGCGGCGTCATTGAGAGAAGCTCGGCGCTCGTCTCGATCACGGTGAGCGGCGTCCTGAGTTCGTGGCTCACGTCGCCCGTGAAGGCCTTCTCGCGCTGCAGGGCCTCGTGGAGCCTCTTCATGGCGCCGTCGCAGATGCGGGCGAGTTCGCCCACCTCGTCGTTGGTGAGCTCGACCGAAAGCGGCTCGTAGGTGCGGGCAGCGCTGGCCTTTCTCACCTCGTCGGAGAGCGTCTTTACGGGCTTCATGATGTTGCGCGCAAGGATCCAGCCCGCGAGAAGGCCGAGGAAGAAGACGGCGAGAACGGAAAAGAGCGTGATCCGCCTGAAGACGCGTTCCGTGTCCTCGAAGCCAAGCTGATCGCGCGTGAGCACGAGCGGCTCACCGCGCCAGGCGCCTGTATGGACGAAGAAGTCGCCGTTGTTCGAAAGTTCTCCGAAGCCTTCGGGCAGGCCGCGCATGGCGGGCGGAGGCGCCTCAAGGGGAGGCGCGCCGTAGAGCCGGGTGTCCTCGGGGAGCCTCGGCGTCTCGCCGCGCTCAAGCGTGTCGACCGCCCTGGCGACCTCGTCCCTGAGGATGCCCGAGATGAGCTGCTGCTCGGTGAATTCGATCGACTGGTAGAGCGCGAATGCGTAGAACCCAGCCACGAAGGTGACGAGGAGCGCGTCAGCATGATGCGCTGGGCCAGGCTGCGCGGAGGCGAATGTCGGACGGGCATGGCGGCGTTTCAGGAGACGGAGTCGGGAAGATCGGCAACGGACCAGCCGAGGCCAGGATGCGTGTGGATGAGCGGATGGTCGAACGGCTTGTCGACCGCCTGGCGCAGAAGATAAAGGTTCGAGCGCAGGCTGTCGGAGGCGGGCGGCTCGCCCTGCCAGAGGACCGGCGCGAGACGATGCCGGGACTCTGCTGCATGAGCTCGCGAAGGAGCTGCAGGCAGGTCGGGTTGAGCCTGATGTCACGGCCTTCGCGCTCGACGCGAAGCGTTTTGAGGTCAAGCGAGAGCGGGCCCGCAGTGAGGTGCCCCGCCGGATTCGCGCCGCTTCGGCGCAGCAGGGCCTCGACGCGGGCGGCGAGCTCGCGAAGCGAGAAGGGCTTGATCAGATAGTCGTCTGCGCCGCTCGTGAGCCCCTCGACGCGGTCGTCGATCGTGTCGCGCGCCGTGAGCATGAGGATCGGCGCGGTGAAGCCCGAGGCGCGAAGCCTTCGGGTGAGCGTCATGCCGTCGGTGTCGGGCAGCCCCACGTCGAGGATGACGAGGTCGAAGGTCGAGCGGTCGATGCGCTCGAGGGCCTCGAGCCCCGTGGAGGCCGTCTCGGGCGCCCAGCCGTCCTTCATGGAAAGGAAGTCGCGGACGTTGGCAAGGATGTCGGGATTGTCGTCGACGACGAGAATGCGGATGCTCATGAGAGTGCTTCTTTTCTGATTAGTCTTCCTGCAGGGATGTTACGCCTTGCAGCCTGCGCGCGTCATTGTGCGGCGCTCGACCGATTGTCCGTCAGGTCCCATCTGGGGCGTCGGCTCGTCGACTGCACGCCGAGCATGCCGAGCACGGTCGAGTAGAGGTGCTCGTGCGTGACGCCGCCCGCAGGCTCGCGGGCAAGATTCGCCGCATCAAACCCGAAGGTGCGGCTCCAGTCCTTCGAGAGCCACATGACCATCGGCACGCGGATCTGCTCGGACGGCGCCATGAAGTACGGGGCGCCGTGCAGGTAGAGGCCGCCTTCGCCGAGGCTCTCGCCGTGGTCGGAGACGTAGACGAAGCCCGCGTCGATGTCCGTTCGGGCCTTGAGCCTTTTCACGAGGCCCGCCAGCACGCCGTCGGTGTAGCGCACGGCGTTGTCGTAGGCGTTGATGATGCTCTCCTTCGTGCAGGCGCCGAGGTCTGCGTCGGTGCATTCGGGCGTCCAGACCTTGGCGTGCGCGGGCGAGTCCGCGTGGTAGCGCGGGCCGTGCTCGCCGTACATGTGGTAGAAGAGCACCGTCGGACGGTCGGCGGGAAGGTTCGCGAGGTCGGCGTCGAGCTCGTCGAGAAGGACGCCGTCAAAGCACCGGCCCGAGGCGCAGGCGGCGCTCTTCGGGTCGGGGCTTCGTACCTCGGTGCCCGCACACGTGCCCTTGCAACCGCTCTGGTTGTCGACCCAGACGACGTGCGCGCCCGCACGGGCGAGGAGCGACGGCAGAGCCTCCTCGCCGATGATGCGGCTGCGGTCGTAGTCGGAGCGGCCGATCCTGCTCAGCATGCAGGGAAGCGAAACGTCGGTGCTCGAGCCGCAGGCCGTGACGGACGGATGGCTGATCACGCCTTCGGCGCGAAGCGCGGGCGTGGTGTCGCGGGCGTAGCCTGCGAGCCCCCAGCTCGCCGAGCGGGTGGTCTCGCCGATGACGACGAGAAGGACGGCGGGACGGCTGAGCCTGACGGAGAACTCGGGCTTCGGATCGACGATGCGCTTTTGGGCCGCATCGGGCGAGGCGTCCCTTGCGAGCGTGGCGGCGAGGCTGTAGGGGACGTTGACGGGCGTGATGAGGTAGCGCAGCGCCTTGTCGTTTCGCATGACGGCCGCAAGCGTGTTCATCTGCGTGAATAGCGCGCCTGCACCTGCGGCGAGTGCAAGGATGGCGAGCCCGCCACGCACGGCGGCCGGCCTGAGGCCGGCGGGCGTCATGTCGGCCGCGGAGGCAGCGAGGACGGGCGGAAGGCCTGCGGCCAGAGCGAGCAGGAGCGTGCGTGCGGAGAAATAGGCCGAGGCCTCGTGTACGTCGGTGGAGATGACGTTGCGGGCCATGTTCGGGTCGAACGCAATGCCGTAGACGAGCGTGCCCGCGAAGAAGATCGCGCCGGTCAGGCTCAGGAGCACGAGAACGCGAGAACGGCGCGGCGCACGGGACGAGGCAGCGCCATGACGAGCGTGAGGAGCGCTATGGAGATGAAGAGAAGGCCGAAGGAGAGGCCCGCGAGCGTCAGGGCCTCGCGCATGCTCCAGGCGAAGTTCGGCTCGGAGAGGTCTGCGGCGCGTGCAAGAAACGGCATGTTGAGGACGAACGTCCACCAGAAGGCTGTCAGGAGGACGAGGCCCCTTTCGGAGAGCGGCTTTGCGAAGGCGGGCGAGCTGCGGTCCTCGAGGATGAGCGCGTGGAGCGCCGCGCAGATGAGCCAGTCGACGATGCCCGTGACGAGCACGTGCGAGACGAAGTGCGCGCCTTCCATGACGCGGACCGCGCCGCACAGGAGCCCGAAGGCGACGGCGAAGAGAAGTGCGCCTGCGGCAGCACGCGGGCGGACGTCCTTGAGCGCAAAGTAGAAGGCAATGAAGACGAAGCCCGTGCCCGCGTGTCCCGAGGGCCAGCAGCGGCCGGGAACGTCCGTGAGGCCGAAGGCGGGATCCGTCATCGGAAGGGCGCCGCCGAAGGGCTCGACCGACCAGGGGCACGCGACGCCCGTCGTGCTCTTGAGCCACCAGACTGCGGCGGCACAGGCGCCCATTGCGATGACGACGTAGAGTGCGCGTCTCGAGGCCTCCTCCTCGAGAATCCTGCGGCCCTGGGCGAGCACGACGGCGAGACGGACGAGAAGCACCGTCGCAACGATGGCGGGCACGAGCTTCGGAAGCCGGTAGAAGATCGTCGTGAAGACTTCGTTCCTGTGCCAGGGCCAGCCGTCGCTGAAGAAGAGCTTCGAGACGGAGAGGTCGAAGGCGTGCGGCGGCACGATGGCGAGGATGATGAGAAGCGACGCGGGAATGAGAAGGCCCGTGAGGACGGGCGTCGGAATGCGTGCGGAGCAGAGATGGTCTTGGACGGACATGCGGATGCCTTCGGCGTGTTTTTGCTTGATGTCCGCAGTATCGGGCGTGAGGCGTCAAAACCGCGTGAGGCCTCGTCAACGCGCCGTGAAGCGTCCGTCAAAGGAGCGTCAAAGACCTTGCGCCATGTCATGAGGCATGCAGATGGGCGCGGGGAAGAAAAAAGCGCTCTTCCGGTGACCGGCCGGAGAGCGCTTTCGGGGGAGAGGCTTTCGGTGAGGCAGGAGATATGGAGGAGAGCATCCTCACCGAAGGTGTGGGAGAACCTGCATGACGGTTCGGGTGATTACGGAACCTTGTAGCCGAACTGGTGGCACTGGTCGCAGAAGTTTTCCGTCTCGCCGTGCATGATGTGGCAGTTCGTGCATTCAAGTTCGTCGCGGTAGTGCGGGGACATGTGCGGGTTGGCCGGCTTGACGTCCTTCGTCTTTTCAACGAGGGCCTTGACGTCGTGGCACTGCTTGCACGTGTCGATCGTGGGTTCCTGGGGATTGGCCTTGTCCGGACCGTGGCAGGTCTCGCAGGAGAGGCCCATGCCGACATGGCGGTCGGCACCGAACTTCTGGTCGGCAGCCTGAGCGGTGCCGAAGGCGAATGTCGCGGCGCAGAGCGAGGCGATGATCAGCGTCGTCATCTTCATTTTTGTTTTCCTTTCTGGGTTCTGAGACCGGAAGCGCGGAGTCTGGAGCTCCGGACGGGCTGTCCGTCCGATGCGCTTTCGTTGGGTCAAATCATATGCAGGCGCGCCGGCGTTTCCTACCTACCAAAGTATGTATTTCATGCATACCCGGGTATGGGGTTTTCGGTTGGTCAATAAGAAACGTCTGAAGGAGAGTGATTGTTATCGGTGCGGAGGGACTGCGGCGGATGTTCGCCGGACTTTTGCTGCGGGGCGGATGCGGGGGAGCGGAGGGGGCGGTCCCCTGGGGGAAACCCTCCTTCAACGTGTCGTCCACAGGAGGCTTTCCGCCGGAGAGGGCGTGTTTTCAAGGGTTTGGGGAAAGGGAAGGGTAAACCCTGCATACTTTGGTATGTGCAAGGTCCATACCGCGGTATGTAGCCGAAAGGAGGGCGGAGGAGAAGAATAGCGGTGTCGCCGACGAGGAGCGAGCGAGAGAATCCGCCCCGCCGGTTGTGTTCCCAATCCGAATGGAGAATCCTCAGAATGACCCAGATCGATACCAGCCGCCGCGGCTTCCTCAAGTCCGCCGTCGCCGCCTCCGCCGCCATGATGTCCGCTGCCGCCGTGCACGCCGGCATTCCCGCCAAGTCCGTTGCCAAGTACGACGAAACGTTCGACGTCGTGATCATCGGCTCCGGCTTTGCCGGCATGGCCTGCGCCCTCAAGGCCGGCCGCGCCGGTCTCAAAGTCCTCATGATTGAGAAGATGTCCACGGTCGGCGGCAACTCAGCCATCTGCGGCGGCAACGTCGCCTGCCCGGTCAACCCGGTCCAGAAGGCCCAGGGCATCAAGGACAGCAAGGAGCTCTTCATCGCCGACTGCCTGAAGGACGGTCTCGGCATCAACCACACGAACCTCCTCTCCACCATCGCCGACCGCTGCAACGACACGATCCAGATGGTCGTCGACTGCGGCTGCGAATTCGTGCCCAACAAGATGCTCTTCGAAGGCGGCCACTCGGTTCCGCGTTCCTATGAAATCAAGGCCGGCACCGGCTCCGGCTACATCCGTCCGATGCACGAAGAGCTCAAGAAGCTCAAGAACGTCGTGATCCGCACCCGCTGCAAGTTCGACGACTTCGTCATGGAAGAAGACGGCTCCGTCGCCGGCATCGTCTGCCGCACGGGCTACCGCTTCAACAACAAGGCCGTCTCCGACGACCTCGAAAACAAGACCGGCAAGAAGTCCGTCGTCCGCGCCACGAAGGGCGTCATGCTCGCCGCCGGTGGCTTCTCCCGCGACATCTTCTTCCGTCAGATCCAGGACCCGCGCGTCGTCCCGACGACCGACTCCACGAACCAGCTCGGCGCCACGGCCGGCGTGCTGATCAAGGCCCTTGGCATTGGCGCCGCTCCGGTTCAGCTCTGTTGGCTCCAGTTCCTGCCGTACTGCAACCCGCGTGAAAAGGGCTTCGGCGTTTCCGTGAACTTCACGAACCACGCCTGCATGGACCTCGGCCTCGTCGTCGACCGCAAGACCGGCCGCCGCTTCATGGACGAACACGCCGGCCGCAAGATCAAGTCCGACGCCCTCTTCAAGGTCATCGGCACGGACGAAAACTACCCGATCGCCGTCTGCGACGACTCCATCGTGAAGGCCATCAACCCGTCCTTTGTCAAGCTCCCGCTTGAAATGGGCACGGTCAAGAAGTTCGACACGCTCGAAGCCCTCGCCGACCACTTCGGCATCAAGAAGGACGCCTTCCTCGAAGAAGTCAAGAAGTTCAACGGCTTCGTCAAGGCCGGCGAAGACAAGGACTTCGGCCGCATCCTCTCCTTCAACAACGGTCTGACCGTCTCCCAGGGCCCGTTCTACGGCATCGAATGCTGCCCGAAGATCCACCACACGATGGGCGGCGTCATGATCAACGAAAAGGCCGAGGTCATCTCCGCCACGACGCAGAAGCCGATCAAGGGCCTCTACGCCGGCGGTGAAGTGACCGGCGGCGTCCACGGCGCCTCCCGTCTCGGCACGGTGGCCGTCATCGACGCCCTGACCTTCGGCATGATCGCTGGCGAAAACTTCGCCGCTATGAAGTAATCCTCCTGCGTCCATCCCCTCGGACAGGATGACCGACCGCCAAGAGCCGGCACAAGAGGAATACAGGGAAAAAGGAGCACGCCTTAGGGGCCGTGCTCCTTTTTTCGTTTCAGGACAATGACGGGATCATGCCGGCTTCGCGAAACCGATCCTTATGCACGCCTCTGCTAGTTCTGTTGGCGGATGTATGAAGATTCTCAAAATAGTATGATGTCGGGACGGGGACGGGCTCTGAGGGCCGCGGGCCCCTCCATTCACTCCTTACGGAAGGACAACATGACATGAAGCGAACGCTTGCTCTTGCCGTCGCCTGCGCACTCGTGCTTGAGGGCTGCGGAGAATCCGACGCGCCCGGGGAAGCCCGGAAGAAGACCGTGCTCGAATATGCGAGCATGAAGGACATCCGCAACATCAATCCGCATCTTTATCTGGGCGAGATGGCCGCTCAGGCCATGGTCTTCGAGCCGCTCGTCTTCAATACGCCCGAAGGGGTTAAGCCCGCGCTTGCCGAGCGCTGGGAGATCTCCGGGGACGGCCGCACCTACACCTTCCATCTGCGCCGCGGCGTCAAGTTCACGGACGGCACGCCGTTTACGGCCGACGCCGTCAAGAAGAACATCGATGCCGTCATGGCCAACCGCACGCGCCACGCCTGGCTCGACATGATCAACGAGATCGAGTCGAGCGAAGTGGTCGACGAGCACACCTGGCGCCTGCATCTCAGGCATCCGTACTTCCCCGCACTCATCGAGCTCGGGCTCTCGCGCCCTTTCCGCTTCATCTCGCCCGCCTGCATGAAGGACGGCGGGACGAAGGACGGCGTGACCTGTCTCGCAGGCACGGGTCCCTGGGTGCTCTCCGAACATAAGGACCAGCAGTACGCGCTCTTCAGCCGCAACGAGGGCTACTGGGGTGATAAGCCGATCGTACCCACCGTTCGCTGGAACGTCGTGCCCGACACGCAGACCATGCTGATGGCGCTTGAAAAGGGCGAGATCGACCTCGTCTTCGGCGCCGACGGCGACCAGCTCACGGGCGACGCGTTCAAGAAGCTCACGGACGAGAAGCGCCTCAACACGGCGGTGAGCGAGCCGATCGCCTCCCGCGCCATTCTCGTCAACTCGAAGCGCCCGATCACGAAGGACGTGCGCGTGCGCGAGGCGCTGGCCTACGCCTTCAACCGTCAGGCCGTGGTCGACGGCATTCTCAATGGCACGGAGGCGGCCGCCATGACGCTCTTTGCGAAGAGCGTGCCCTACTGCGACGTTCCGCTCAAGGAGCGCGGCCATGATCCGAAGAAGGCCGTCGAGATTCTTGATGCGGCGGGCTGGAAGGCCGGTGCCGACGGCATCCGCACGAAGGACGGCGCAAGGCTCGTGCTCGACTTCTACTTCAACTCCAACAACGCCCAGGAAAAGACGATCGCCGAGGCCATGCAGGGCGACCTGCTCAAGATCGGCGTCGAGCTTCGCGTGATCGGCGAGGAGAAGCAGGCCTTCCTCGACCGCCAGCGCACGGGCGAATTCGACCTGCAGTACTCGCTCTCCTGGGGCGCGCCGTACGACCCGCAGAGCTATCTCTCCTCCTGGCGCATTCCCGCGCACGGCGACTATCAGTCCCAGATCGGGCTTGCCGACAAGGCGCACATCGACGCGACCATCACGGCCCTCATGACCGAGGCCGACGAGAAGAAGCGCGCCGCCATGGTTCGCGACGTGCTCACGCGCATCACGGATGCGGCGGTCTACATCCCCGTCTCCTATTCGCGCACGAAGGCCGTTTATTCGAACAGGATCAAGGACGTCTCCTTTGCGGTGACGCAGTACGAGATCCCGTTCGAGAAGATGAGCTTCACGGAGGCGGGCAAATAAATGGGCGGCATGCTCGTGCGGCGCCTCGCGCTCCTCGTGCCGATGCTTCTGGGCATCACCTTCATCGCGTTCATGCTGGGTGAACTCTCGCCCTCTGATCCCGCCGAGGTGTCGATCCGCGTGAACGCGATGGTGCCCACGCCCGAGCTCATCGCCCAGACGCGTCATGAACTCGGGCTCGACCGCCCTCTCATGACGCGCTACTTCGAGTGGCTCGCGGGCGTGCTGCAGGGTGACCTCGGCACGAGCTTCGTGACGGGGCACAAGGTGACGGACGACTTCCTGCGAGCCTTCCCGCCCACGCTGGCGCTCGCGGGCGCGACCCTTCTGATCGTGCTCGTGACGGGCGGGGTGTGCGGGTGGCTCTGCGCAAGGCATGCGGGCGGTCCCGTCGACAGGGCGATCCGCAGCGTCCTCTTCACGATCTCGGCGCTGCCCAACTTCTGGGCCGCGCTCCTTCTGATGTGGCTCTTCTCGCTCACGCTCGGGTGGCTTCCGACGAACGGCATGAGGACTCCCGAGTCGGTGATTCTGCCCGCCGTCTCGCTCTCGCTCGCCTACGTCGGCACTTACGTTCGCCTCATCCGCACCGAAATGCTGAGGACGGCCGAGTCCGACTGGGTGATGTTCGCCAGGGCGCGCGGACTCTCCGAGGGGCGGATCTCGCTTCACATGATGCTCAACAGCCTCAGGGGTACCGTCACCGCACTCGGCATGTCGATTCCGAAGCTCGTCGCGGGCACCTTCGTGATCGAGAACATCTTCGCCTGGCCCGGCATCGGCAGGCTCTGCGTCTCCGCCATCTTCAACAGGGATCTGCCCGTGATCATCGCCTACGTGCTCGTGATGGCCGTGTTCTTCATCCTCTTCAATCTGCTTTCGGACCTTGCGCTGGCAGCGCTTGATCCGCGCGCCCGCAGAGGCGGCGCAGGGGAGGCGGCATGACGAACCGCTGGCGCAGGGCGCTGGCCGCCCCGTCGGGCCTCTTCCTTCTCGCCGTGCTCGCTGCAGGCCTTGCGGCGCCCCTGCTGCCGCTCGCCGATCCGACGGCCATCGACATTTCGTCGAAGTTCCTGCCGCCGAGCCTCGAGCATCCCTTCGGCACCGATCTTCTCGGCCGCGACATGCTCTCGCGCATGATCTGGGGCATCCGCACCACCTTCGTGACGGCGCTCCTCACTATGATCGTGACGGCGGGCGTCGGCATGATCGCTGGCGGCGCTGCGGCAGCGGCCCGAGGCAGGGTCGATGCGCTCATCATGCGCTTTTGCGACGTGTGGATGTCGTTTCCGAGCGAAGTGCTCATCCTGGCCCTCGTCGGCATGATGGGCCCGGGGCTTGAGAACGTGCTCATCGCCTGCCTGCTCGCCAAGTGGCCCTGGTACGCACGCATGATGCGCGGCCTCATCCTTCACCTCAATTCGGCCGGCTTCGTGCAGTTCGCGCGTGTGACCGGCGCCTCCAACATGAAGGTGCTCTTCGGACACCTCGTGCCCAATGCGGCGGGCGAATGCTTCGTGCTCGGCACGATCGACACGGGCAGCGTCGTCCTCATGATCTCGGCGCTCTCCTTCCTCGGCCTCGGCGCACAGCCGCCCATGCCCGAGTGGGGCTCCATGCTCGCGGACGCGAAGAACGTGATGACGCTTTATCCGGGACAGATGTTCGTGCCCGGCCTCGCGATCCTGCTCGTGGTGGCGGCGCTCAACTTCCTCGGCGACGCGCTTCGCGACGCCTTCGACGTGAGGAGGACCGAATGACGGACGCAGACGACGTGATTCTCAGTGTCGCGGGCCTTCGCGTCCGTGATTCCTGGGACAGGGAAATCCTGCACGGGCTCGACCTCGACGTGCGCAGGGGCGAGTGCCTTGCGCTCGTGGGCGAGTCGGGCGCAGGGAAGTCCCTGACCCTGAGGGCGCTTGCGGGGCTTCTTCCGCACGGCTTCACGGTCTCGGGGACGATGGACTTCGAGGGCCGGACGCTCTGCGCACCGGGCGCCTTCGCCGCAGTGCGCGGCAGGCGCATCCTCTACATGGCCCAGCAGGCGATGACCGCCTTTGACCCCCTCGTGAGGATCGGCGTGCAGCTCGGCGAAACCGCTTCGGCCGCAGGACTTTCGGGCTCGAAGGCCGATGAGGCCGTGAGCAGAGCGCTTCGTGCGGTCGGGCTCGATCCCGCCCGCATCCTCAGGGCCTTCCCGTGCGAGCTTTCGGGCGGGATGCTCCAACGCGTCATGACCGCCTGCGTCCTCATCCTCAGGCCCGACGTGATTCTCGCCGACGAACCCACGAGCGCGCTTGACGTCGTCAACGTCAGGGCCGTCCTCGCGAGCCTTCAGGAGGTGAGGAGGACGACGGGCTCGGCGCTCGTGCTCGTCACGCACGACCTCGGCCTCGCGGCGGGCCTTGCGGACCGCTTCGTGATCCTCATGTCGGGCGGAATCGTCGAAAAGGGCGGCCGCGAGATCTTTGAGCGCCCCTCGCATCCCTATACGCAGAGGCTTGCGCTCGCCTGGCGGCGTGCGAACGCCGTTCTGCAGGAATCCCTGGCTGCAGGCCCTGCGCCCGCAGCGGAGGAGCCGCAGCGTGCGCCGGAAGCTGAGCCCGTGCTCCGGATCGAGGGCGTCACGAAGTACTATGCCTCTGGATCCTTCCTGCGGCGGAGCGTGCACGAGGTGCTCCGCGGCGTGAACCTTGAGGTCCGCAGGGGCGAGGTCGTCGGACTCATCGGCGGCTCGGGCGAGGGAAAGTCGACGCTCTCGCGCCTCATCCTCGGGCTCGAGGCGCCGACGGCGGGCCGCATTCTCGTGAGGGGCGCTGACCGCTCCGAGCTTTGTTCGGGCGAGGCGAGCGTCGTCTTCCAGAACTATCTTGACTCGGCCGATCCCGTCTGGACGGTCGGGGACGTGATCGAGGAGCCCGTGAGGCTTGCGGGCGGCCGCGTCGATGTGCGGGACCTTCTCAGGCGCGTGGGACTTCCCGCCGAGTACGCGTCGCGCCGTCCCCACCAGCTCTCGGGCGGAGAGCTCCAGCGCGTCGCGATCGCGCGCGCCATGGGGGGCGGCCCGTCGCTCGTCGTCTTCGACGAGGCGCTCAGCAGCCTCGACGCCTCCGTGCAGGACGAGATCATGGAGCTTCTTGCCGAGCTCAAGCCCGATCATGCCGGCTGGCTCTTCATCTCGCACGACCTCAAGGCCGTTGCAAGGCTCTGCGACAGGGTCGCCGTGCTCTCCGAAGGCCGCATCGTCGAAGTGATGGACGCTGCACGCATGGGCAGCCCCTCGAGCGAGGCGGGCAGGCGCTTCGTCGAGGCCGCCGCGGCGGCGCTCCCTCGGGCGTAAACGGTGATGTGAGAGGTCTCCGACGGCGCCTGCGGACGGCGTGGACCTCCTAGGAACATAGGATGTTCATCCTATGCCGTCCGGACGCCCTGAACGGGATCCTGCCCCGAAGGACAGTCGTTTCGGGCGGTTTTCGGGCGTTTTCAAGCTCGGATGAAGATCCTCTTTTGTTTCGGGACGAGCCTCCTTAGACTAATTCTCAAGCGGTGCCCCGGCTGACCTCGGTGCATCCGCTCCTTGACCAAGATAAGGAGAAGTACATCATGACCAACCAGTCCCGTCGTTCCTTCCTGCAGGGCTCCATCGTCGGCGCCGCCGCGCTTGCCTCCGCTTCCGTTGTTCAGGCCGCCCCGCGCTCGAAGGTTCCCGCCAAGTGGGATGAAACCGTCGACGTGATCGTCGTCGGCTCCGGCTTTGCCGGTCTTGCCGCCGCCATTGAAGCCCGCAAGGCGGGCGCCAAGGTCGTCGTTCTCGAGAAGATGCCGACCCCGGGCGGCAACTCCATCATCAATGGCGGCATTCTGACCGCCACGGGCTGCCCGCAACAGCTCAAGCACGGCATCAAGGACTCCGTCGACCTGCTCGCTCAGGACATCCTCGTTGCCGGCGCCTACCTCAACGACCCCGCGAAGGTTCGCGTCCTCGCCGAACATGCCCTCTCCAACTATGAATGGACGGTGAAAGAACTCGGCGTCGAATACAACCTCGACGCGATCGGTCAGGAAGGCGGCCACTCCGTTCCGCGCTATGTCTTCACGAAGAACGGCTCCGGTTCGGGCATCGTGCGCAAGGAACTCGACAAGTGCAAGGAACTCGGCGTTGAAGTCCGCCTGCGTGCCTACGTCGAACACATCATCCGCGACGACAAGGGCCGCGTGGTCGGTCTCGAAGTCCGAGAAGGCTATCGCTTCCCGAAGAAAGACTCCGGCAAGGTGAAGTTCATCGCCGCCAGGAAGGGCGTCGTTCTCTGCTACGGCGGCTTCTCGGCCGACGTCAAGTTCCGCCAAATGCACGACCCGAAGCTCACGGACAAGTTCAGCACGACGAACCAGCCGGGCGCCACGGGCGAACTCTGGCGTGAAACCTACAACATCGGCTGCGCCCAGATCCAGAACGACTGGATCCAGTGCGGTCCGTGGTCCAACCCGAAGGAAAAGGGCATGGGCATCGGCTGGACGTTCACGCAGTCCGCTGCGGCTGAATACGGCCTGTGGGTCAACACGAAGGGCCAGCGTTTCGTCAACGAGCTTGCAAACCGCAAGGTCCGCGCCGACGCCATCTTCGCTGAAGAAGCCAAGGGCCTCAAGGCCATCGCCATCGCCAACCAGTACGGCGCCGACAAGCTCGAAGCCGCACGTCCGGGCATCATGAAGAAGCTCGTCGAACCGAACATCGTCAGCAAGTACGACACGCTCGAAGCCCTCGCCAAGGACTTCAATATCCCGCTCGACGAACTCAAGAAGACGCTCGCCCAGGTGAACGAATCCGCGAAGACCAAGAACGACAAGCCGTTCGGCCGCTACATCAACAACGAGTTCAAGCCGCTCACCGAAGGTCCGTGGTACGCAGCCATCACGAGCCCGAAGGTCCATCACTGCATGGGCGGTCTGCTCACCAACATGAAGGGCCAGGTCCTCGACATCATGGATCAGGAACCGATTCCGGGTCTCTATGCCGCCGGCGAAGCCACGGGCGGCATCCACGGCGCCGTGCGTCTGGGCTCCTGCGCCATCCTCGACTGCCTTGTCAACGGCCGCATCTGCGGTCAGGAAGTCGCCAAGTAACCTCTCCTCCTGAAGTCTCGGCGTGAGACGGCGGG
>OGGT01000625.1_pt1 | contig 15932 bp, 8 predicted proteins | sample 1571311 | NCBI WGS metagenome assembly OGGT01 (sample SAMEA2581931, study PRJEB24529) | metagenome | biome: Human gut stool | place: China | collected 2011
GTTTCGTAAAATATCAAATCAAGAACAATGCAGTTCAGGTTATTGCAGAACGTCCCTTCAAGACCAACAGCTATAAGGTGCGTGCCTACACACATGCCTGGATTGACGACAATACACTCATCATCATGTCTACCAATGGCGGGAAAGACCAAGTGATTTATACAAAGCTGAACGCAAAAGACCTGACAATCCTCGATGAAGGTACTCTGAACATACCTGATCCTACCAACTGGACCAAGCTGACAAGCTCCGGTATCCTTACCTACCGCAAATCGGACAATAGATTGTACTACTTCTATTATTGGAAAGAAAAAGCCGGTCTGACAATTGCAAGCGAACAAGAGCCTAATTTCCACACAGCCATCATCAATCCGGTAACTATGGAAGTAGAAAAAGACATCAAATCTCCCGTTGAAGGTGAAATGGCAGGAAGTGCCTATGGAGAGCTGATGCAAAACTGCGTGATGTATGACGAAGCAGACAACCTCTACCTGGCTTGTTTCCATGAAGAGGCAAGTGGTATTGAAAAGGGGATGCTACTACGCATTAAGGTAGGCGCAACAGAATTTGACACTTCCTACAACGGTTATCAAAATGCAGACGGTAAGTTGATGACAGTTCAGTATTTAGGAAACAACAAAGCTTTGGTCTATGCTCGCAATGACAAAGCTCCTATCAGCGATAAAGCAGCTGCTGCAGGAATCAAAAAGCCTACAGCTATCGATGCATTCTCACACTACTATACCGTCATCGACCTTGCCACCGAAACCAAGACACGCTTAAGCTATGATGGCAAGGAAATCGGTTACAGCGGCGGTCGCTTCTCACAGCGTTCTGTCATCTTCAACAACAAAGCATACATTGGTGTAAACACTGAAGAAGATGCCAACGCCGTTATCTACATCTATGACATCAAGACCGGTAATGTAGAGAAAGGAGCCGAAGTGGACGGACGCTTCTACTTCGATATGATACGTGTCATAGAGAACGATTAAAACAAGCATCAGTATTTATGAAGAATTTGTTTGTCTTTTTATTCCTTTGTAATTTCCTCCTCCTCTGCCATGCGCACGGGGGAGGCAACTACGAGCACAGCGATATGCTTGCAAGTATGAAACCCGGCGACAAAGCCGCCCTGCTCATGGTGCACTTCGGCACTACGCACGACGATACCCGCGCCCTCACCATTGATGCCATCAACGCCAAGGCACAAGCCGCCTTCCCGGAGTTGAAGTTCCAAGAAGCCTATACGTCGCGCATCATCATCCGCCGCTTGAAAGAGCGCGGCATCACGAAGCTGACTCCACTGGATGCCATGCTGAAACTGCGCAGCGAAGGTTACACACACCTCATCGTACAGAGTACCAACATCATTGACGGAGTAGAAATGGAATCCCTCCGCCGGGATGTGGAAAACGCACTACCCTTCTTCAAGGAAATACGTGTAGGTACTCCCCTGCTCTACTCTATCGAAGATGCAGAGAAAGTGGCAAGTATTCTGGGGAACCGCTACAACGCCCCGGCACAAAGCAAGAAAGCTACCAAAGAACACTTCGTCCTTGTGGGCCACGGCACCTATACCCCCAGTACCGCCATCTACAGTCAGATGGACTATATGCTGAAAGCAGGCGGACTGACCAATTTCCATGTGGGCACCATCGAAGGTTATCCAACCTTTGACACCATGCTGGCACAACTGAAAGCCGGGAAAGCCAAACGTGTGACCCTCATACCCTTCATGTTTGTTGCCGGAGACCATGCCAAAAACGACATTGCCGGAGAGTGGAAGGAGATGCTCGAGAAAGAAGGCTTCACCGTCAGTGCACAACTGGAAGGACTGGGACAAATTCCGGAAATTCAAGAAATATTCATTGACCATATCCGTTTCGGACTGAAGCACCGCATGCTGGACATCATGACGAAGAAGGCGGCCTATGCTGCCGGAAAAGACACAGAATAATATACCCATTAGTGGGTATTTAGTGTTCTTGAATCATCTTGTACTTTTGCAGGAAAAACGCGAACGACAATGAATGTTATCACCAAACTGATGTACTCTATTCATAGGATACTGGGCACTTTGCTCTGTATCCTATTTCTCATGTGGTTCCTCTCCGCCTTCGTGATGATGTACCACCGCTTTCCCCGTGTCAGCGCCAAAGAGAAAATGCAAAAGCTGGATATGCTCTCCCAAACCGGAGACTCACTTCCGGACATCTCCTCCGTCACAGCCCGCCTGCCCCGTGGCGTAAAGGTCAGGTCTACGATACTGAACCTCAATGCCGGACACCCCGAGTTCAGCTTTAGTACCACAAAAGGCACGCTTCATTTCCTTGCCGATTCCACCATCTCACGACCCTCTCTGGACAGTGAACACCTGCACCGGACAGCAGCTTTGTGGTGTTCTTCTCCCATTACCCGTATCGACACCCTCCACTCTCTGGACCAATGGATTCCCTTCGCTGAACTGAAAAAGGAAATGCCCATTTATAAAATATACTTTGCCGACGATGCCGGGACACAGCTCTATCTGAGTTCACAAAACGGTGAGGCCTTGCAGTTCTCCAACAGAAGCGAACGCTTCTGGGCATGGCTGGGTGCCATTCCCCACTGGGTATACTTCACCTGGCTGCGGCAGGACACCGTCCTTTGGACTAAGACCGTCATCTGGCTCACAGCTCTGGGTTGTCTCATGGTCATTGCCGGCATTTGGGTAACTGTGGATGTATGGCGTAAGACGCACCGAAGCCGCCATCCCAAGTTCTCCCCCTACCGAAAAAGATGGTATCACTGGCACTACGTCAGCGGAATCTTTTTCGGCATCTTCGTACTGACCTTCACCTTCAGCGGCATGATGTCTCTGGCAGACATTCCCGAATGGATTCATAAACCGGCACTGAAGAAAGGCAGCGCCACACGCACGCTCCATGCCCGTGCCCCACAACCGGAGGATTACCCCTTGGACTACCGCCGTGTCATAGCTGCCTATCCCCAAGCTTTGCAGATAGAGTGGCGCAACTTCCGCGAACATCCCTACTACATCGTAAAAGATAGAAAAAACGAGTATTACATCGATGCCGCCGACAGCCTGCCGCGTCCGTTACAACTCTCCGAAGAAGAAATCCTGAAAGGCGTGGAAAGCATTTATACCTCCCAGCGTGATTCTTCACAACATATCCCCGGCATACGTATCTCCCGGCTCGAACATTTCGAGACCTACTATCGCGACATGAGCAATATGTATCGCGGACGACCCCAGCTTCCCGTCTGGAAGATAACGGTGGACGACCCGGACCGGAGCGTCTATTACATTCACCCGGAAACGGGAATCATCCGCCATGTAGACACCTCCTCCCGCTGGAAATACTGGAGCTATACAGCCCTGCACCGCATGCGTCTGCCCGGTCTGAACTCCAATGCCACCCTGCGCAAGACTGTGCTTTGGGTATTGCTGCTTGGAGGTACAGCCGTTTGCATCACGGGTGTGGCGTTAAGTGTGAATTATATAAGAAGAAAATGTTGTAAAAGACAAAAACGCTATTAACGAGAATAAACTTGTATGAATAAGAAAAGACTTGGAATATTCCTCGGCAGCATAGCCCTATTGATTGTCTGCAGCTTTGCGGCCTATCAGTACTGGCTTGCTCCTACACGTATACTTATTATCAACGCAACCCTGGCACAAGCTGCCGACATTGCCCTGAACAATGACTGCGCCCGGATAGAAGTCACCTGCATAAAAAAAGAAGAGGTGAAGGACCTTTCCGGCTATGATGCCATCGTGATGTACAGCAGAGGGCTATACCTTGACGACGGCCAGATTGCCGAAGTGGAACGGGTGGGTGCCAGCGGAGTACCAGTCTTTACGAATACGTTACGAAATTTCACCCTCTCCCTCAATCACAATGTTACCAATGAACAACAGCATACGCTACGGGAGTATCTCAAGAACGGCAACAAGCACAACTACCGGAATGCCTTACTCTACCTGCGCCACATCGCCACTCCCCACCGGTGGGGACACCAGGATTACGAGCCTCCCATCCCATTGCTGGAGAACATGTTCTACCACCGCGAATACGGCCGCTACTTCAGTACTCCGCAAGAGGTGACCGCCTATCTGAAAGAAAAAAATCTCTACCATGAGGACGGACGCAACCTTGCCCTGATTTCCGGACTCAACTTTCCGATGGAAGGAAACCGTGCCCACGTAGATTCCCTCATCACGTGCTTGACACAAGCAGGCTTCAATGTCTATCCTTTCACAGCCGGAGGTCAACCGCGTGCCGATATGATACGTACCCTCCATCCCGATGCAGTAGTCTACCTGCCTATGGGACGGCTGGGCAATGACTCACTCATCAACTGGCTGCACCAGGAAAACATTCCTTTATTCATGCCCTTCCCGCTGATTCAGCCCCACGAGGAATGGCTGGACCCGGATACCCCCGTCAGCGGTGGCACACTGACCGCCCGTGTAGTGGTGCCTGAGATAGATGGAGGCATGCTACCCCTCTGCATCGCTACCCAAAACGAAAACAAACACGGATACTATCTGTACACCGCTGAAAATGAACGGATAGATGCCGTAGTGGACCATATTACCAAGTACATGTCCTTGAGAGACATGTCCAACAAAGAAAAGCGCGTTGCTATCTGTTACTTCAAGACTCCGGGAAAAGACGCCCTGCTGGCAAGCGGTATGGAAGTGATTCCTTCACTCTATAACTTCTTGAAACGCCTGCGTTCGGAAGGGTACGACGTCAGTGGACTGCCTGCTACTGTAGAGGAGTTCGGCAAGCGGATACATCGTGACGGTGCCGTCATGGGTTCGTATGCCAAAGGAGCACAAGAACAGTTTTTGAAAACGGCACACCCGATATGGCTTTCTACCGAGCAATACGAACAATGGGCACACGAAGTACTCCTTCCCGAGAAATATCAGGAAGTGACAGACAGATATGGAGATGCGCCCGGCAATCTGCTGGTAACAGAGGACAGTATTGCCATTGCCTGCCTGCAATTCGGCAATATCCTACTCTTCCCCCAGCCCCGCCCGGCATTGGGAGATGATGAGTTCAAACTGGTGCATGGAATGCCGGTAGCGCCGCCCCACAGCTACCTGGCTCCTTATCTGTATATGCAAAAAGGATTCAAGGCAGATGCAGTGATTCACTTCGGCACCCACGGCAACTTGGAATACACGCCCGGAAAGAATGTGGCACAGTCGCAGGCCGACTGGTCGGATGTACTGATTGGTAACCTCCCCCACTTCTATTTCTATACCACCGGAAACGTAGGCGAGGGTATCATTGCCAAACGCCGGACACATGCCGTACTGGTCACCCATCTCACTCCGCCCTACGTGGAGAGCGGTATGCGCCAACGCTATTCGGCCTTGCTCGAAGATATTCACAAAGTGCTGGACGAAGGTACCGAAAAACACCGAACCCTAGGAATAAGTATCAAAAAAGAAGCCATGCGTCTGGGACTGCATCGCGACCTCAACCTCGACTCCATCTCCAGTGACCCCTACACAACCAAGGAGTTGGAACGTCTGGATGCCTTCACCGAAGAGATAGCCAACGAAAAGATACTGGGTGCGTACTACACCATGAACGAGCCTTATTCTGACCGCGACCTGCTGACTACCACTCTCGCCGTCGCTGCCGACCCGCTGGCATACGAAACGGCCCGCAAGGACCGCGATAAAGGCAAAATCACCACAGAGCAGTTGCAAGACTTCACCTATATAGCCCACCACTACTTGCCTGCCGCCAGGAAAAGACTGACCGCCTTACTCCAGAATCCACCCAAGGATACTGCATCTGTAGCACCGGAGCTTCGCCCCGCCCTACTCTATCGCGAACAGTTGCTTGCCTCCCCCGTCAACGAACAGAATGCCATGGTGCGTGCACTCAGCGGAGGAACCGTATTCCCTGCGCCGGGAGGTGACCCCGTACTGAACCCGAACGTTCTGCCCACCGGACGCAACATGTACAGCATCAACGCCGAGAATACTCCCAACCCAAGGGCTTGGGAAGATGGAAAGCGATTGGCAGAAGCGACTTTAAAACAGTACATCAGCAAGCACGGCGAATATCCCCGGAAAGTAAGCTATACCTTCTGGGCAGGCGAATTCATCAATACGGAAGGAGCTACGCTGGCCCAGGTATTCTGGATGCTGGGAGTAGAACCCGTACGCGACGCCCAAGGCAGAGTGGTTGACCTGAAACTGGTGCCCAGTGAAGAACTGGGGCGTCCGCGCATCAATGTGCTGGTACAAGTGTCCGGACAGCTACGCGACATAGCCGGTTCCCGCTTGAAGTTACTGACCGATGCTATACGTCTGGCATCGGAAGCCGGAGATGAGACCTATCCCAACTATGTGGCATCGGGTACACTGTTGCAGGAAAAATTACTGGTAGAAAAGGGAACTTCCCCCAAACGTGCCCGTGAAATGTCTGTGATGCGTGTATTCGGACCGATCAACAGCGGATACAGTACCGGTATGATGGCCTATACCGAGCACAGCGGCTCGTGGGAAAGCGAAAAGGAGATAGCCGAAGGATACCTCAACAATATGGGTGCCTCTTATGGGGACGACGGAAATTGGGGAGACGTCCAGGAAGGTTTGTTTGCCTCGGCACTGTCCGAAACGGATGTTGTCATCCAGCCCCGTCAAAGTAACACATGGGGCCCCATCTCCCTGGATCATGTATACGAATTTACGGGTGGACTCTCGCTCACCGTCAAAACCGTGACCGGCAAGGAACCGGATGCCTATATGGCAGACTACCGCAACCGGACCAACCGCCGCATGCAGGATGCCAAAGAGGCCATTGCCGTAGAGACACGTTCCACCGTCTTGAACCCTACCTTTATACAAGAGCGGATGAAAGGCGGGGAAGGTTCGGCACAGATGTTCGGCGAAATCTTCCGCAACATCTTCGGCTGGCACGTCATGCGTCCGTCGGCCATGGACAAAGAACTGTTCAATGACTTGTATAGAATGTATATAAAGGATGAGAATAAGCTGGGCATTCACGAGTACTTCCTCCGCGTCAATCCCGCCGCATTCCAGGCTATGACAGCCGTCATGCTGGAAAGCGCCCGCAAAGGTTACTGGAAAGCATCTGATGAGCAACTGAAAACCACTGCTTCCCTGCATGCACAAATCACACGCGAAAAAGGTGCCGCTTGTACCGAATTCGTTTGCGACAATGACAAGCTACAGTCGTTCGTTGCCGACCAGTTGGATAATAGCGAGAAGCAGACCTATACCCAGAACATGAAGGAGGTACACGAAGCATCCGCAACCGATGGCAAGGATGTCGTACTGAAAGAACACAAACTGACTTCCGAACAAACGGTACGTAAGAACAGGGTGAACGGAGTGATTGCAGGCAGTCTTGTCGTCATCACCTTCATCGGACTGGTCGTACTGTTGAAGAAAAGAAAAAAAGAATAAATAGAAACAGAGTATTATGGAATACGCCATTCATCTGTTAGCCCTATTCATCGCCCTCAATTTTCTATTAAAGGTGGGGTTCTATCCACGCTGGGGAATGTGGACGGTTGCCGCAGGCTATGCCTTTTTTGCGTGGCTGGTGACTCCATGGATGACGGAACAGTCCAAGACCGTGGTGGCAGCTTTCTTTGCCTCCCGTCCACAGATGTTGAACTTGTCGGTATGTGTCACTCTGGAAGCCGCCGTAATGATAACTTTCTGTTTCGACTGTTTCGCAGAAATGCGTACCCGCAACACGGCCTTCAAACAAGCGGTCACCCTCTTCCTGAAGTTATACCCCGGCATACTGATAGGCGGAGTAATATGCTATGTCCTGGCACTGCTGCTTTTCACTTTTCCCGGAATAGATTTCGGCAGTCTCTCATGGATAGCAGCCGGCGTTACTTTCCTTGCAGTTTGTGCTGGGAGCCTTCTGCTGCGGCATGCTATCGGTGATAAACCACTGCGCTTGGAAGTACTGTTCATTGTTAATATTTTCATTGTTATATTGAGCATCATTGCCACGGGCTATTGAAATAAATTAAAGAATTAAAAACTAAAAAGATATATGGAAACAATCTCAAACACACTGTTCTGGATTTCAAACGGGCTGCTGGTTCCCGTCGTAGTCCTGCTGCTGCTATTCTTTCTACGTGCCATTATCCTTGCGGGAGGTTTCTTCGGCGAGTTCTACCAGCGGATGAAATTACAGAAGCAATTCACTGAAACACTGGAGAACATCACCCCAGAGAATATAGACGGACTGCTGCAGCAACTCCCATCGGCAGGCAACTCCCCTCTCCTCCGCAACTTGTCCAAATTGTCCGCACACCGGGACGACGCTGCCTACTGCGAACACCTGCTTGCCAACTATGAAATGGAAGCCGAGAAGGAGTTGGGACGTTCGCGTACATTCATCAAACTGGGTCCCATGTTGGGACTGATGGGTACCCTCATCCCGATGGGTCCCGCACTGGTGGGGCTGGCACAAGGAGACATCTCCTCCATGGCCTACAATATGCAGGTGGCTTTTGCCACTACAGTGGTAGGGCTGGTCATTGCTGCTGTCGGCGTCATTACCCTGCAAGTGAAACAACGCTGGTATGCCCGCGAAATGAACGACTTGGAATATCTGTACAAAGTGATAAGCCGCCAAACGGCCGAAAAGGAATAACGGACTAACGATACGAAAACTATGAAGAGTAAGAGAAACAGATTACTGCACAGCGATTCGGACTCCGACCCCATGGGTACGGTAGCCAATCTTTTTGACGTAGCGATGGTCTTTGCCGTAGCCTTGATGGTGGCTCTCGTCTCCCGCTTCAATATGACGGAGATGTTTTCCAAAGAAGACTTCACCATGGTGAAGAATCCCGGAAAGGAAAATATGGAAATCATTACCAAAGAAGGGCAGGAAATCAAGAAATACACTCCCAGCGAAGACCAAAAGACCTCCGGTAAAAGAGGAAAGAAAGTGGGAGTTGCCTATCAGCTTGAAAATGGAGAGATTATCTATGTGCCGGAATAAGGGAATACAGTACCTATTAATAGCTATTTGGCCATCGCAGTATAACAACTATTAAGTATTTCACCCTCCGATAATGGTATGTACATTTGCAGCGTTATATAAAATAAAACAATATATGATAAAGAAAAGACTTCTCACAGCTCTCCTTATGGGAGGAATCATCGCCACCGGTGCCTATGCACAAGCAGAAAAAGGTGACAGCGACGATATGACCAAGAAAACTCACGAGTTGAACCCGGTCGTAGTAACGGGTACGGGTACACATCAGCGACTGAAGAACACTCCGTCTCCGGTATCGGTTATCACTGCCAACGAGATAAAGCGTGCCGGTATCACCGACTTCCAGCAGGCCTTGACCATGATGGTACCCTCGCTCTCCTTCCGTCCGAACGCAATGGGGTCCTATCTGATGATGAACGGACTCTCCAACAAACACGTGCTGATATTGGTAAACGGACGCAAGGTCACGGGAGACATTACCGGTAACATCGACCTCAACCAAATAGACATGACCCGCGTCAAGCGCATCGAGGTACTGAACGGAGCCGCTTCTTCCCTTTATGGTTCGGATGCCATCGGCGGTGTAATCAATATCATTACCAACGAGCCTAAAGATGTGGTAGCCTTCAGCAGCAATAGCAGCTATACGAGAAAGAATCAATTCTCCCAAGGCTTGAATCTGGACATCGCCCAAGGAAAAATAGGGTCCTATACTTCCTATAAATACGACCACTCCGACGGTTGGCAAAACAGCCATCTGACAGAAGATGGAGAAGACATCATCGAAACGATTGCCCCGCTCTCCCTGGGCTACAGCTCGAATAACTTTTCGCAGAAGTTTACCTATGATGCTACGGACCAGCTTTCCTTCTATGCCAACGGCGGATACTATAACCGCGGACTCGAACGTCCGGTAGAACGCGAAGACATCACCGGCGGAAGCAAGTACAACACTACCTACGAAGGTTACAACTGGGGGGCAGGCGCCAAATACAAACTGAGTAAACGCAACGTTATCCAGTTCGACTATTCAGGAAACAATTACGCATCACGCTACAAATACCTGATAGAAAACAGCGGATACCTGCCCGGACAGTATGCGCTTACCAAGCTTCAGAAATTCCATGATGCCGAGTTGAAAGGTATCTTCGGTTTTACAACCAACAGCACTACGGTGTTCGGTGTGGACTATCGCCGTGAAGTGCTCCGCCGTCCCGACTCCGATTTGGACAAAAGTGTCTATACGACATCAGCCTACGGCCAGCATGAAGTGAAGCTATGGAACCATCTGACCGGTGTTGTGGGTGTACGCTACGACCATCACGAACAGACGGGCGGACGCTTCACCCCCAAAGTGGCAGCCATGTACAACATAGGCAACTTCAATGTACGTGCCACCTATGCTGCCGGATTCCGTGCTCCGGGCATCGACGAGCTCTACTACCACATGTTCAAGAAGACAATGGGTACACGGGCCACCATCTCATTGGGTGACGAGAACCTCGACCCCGAACGCAGCAACTATTACTCCATCAACATGGAATACCGTACCAACCGTTTCAGTGCTTCTGTCACCGGTTACCTGAACTATGTAAAGAACATGGTAACTTCCAAATCCACCAAATTCGATGACCTACCAGAAGCAGAGCAGAACCGGTTGCGTGAAGAGTTCCCCGAAATCGGTGACCTTTCATCCACGAAAAACCTAAGTGTCAAGAACTACTTCAACTTCGAGAAAGCTACCGTCAAAGGCTTTGAAGTGAACTTGAACGGCAATCTGTTCCCGGGCTTCACCCTGGCCGGAAACTATACCTACGCCTATGGACGCGGTCTGAACGAAGGAGGCGAATGGCAAAACATCGAACGCAGCATACGCCATACAGCCACCATCACCGGAAACTATACACACAGCTGGAGCGACTATACCTTGAACCTCAACCTGAACGGTCGTCTGCAAAGCAAAGTCTATTATCCGGGCGACGCGGACGGCAATGCTCCGGGCTACGGCATCTGGAACCTCAATACCCGCCATACCTTCGACGGCTTCCGCAACTTTGTCATCGAACCGGGCATCGGCATAGACAATATCTTCAACAAGAAAGACAACCGCCCGCTGAACAAGAACTTCGCCTTGTATTCTCCGGGACGTTCGGTAGTAATCAGCCTGGCACTCAGACTAAAATAATCTCTCCATAACGCATTTAGAAACAACAACAATTATGAGACATTTTTTCATCACTCTCTATTTACTCGGCATCAGCCTCTTCTCCTCCGCACAACAAGAGGAGAAGGCGGCTCTGCTCATCACCCATTATGGCAGTTCGGACCCCCAGACACGTGCCTTGACGCTCGACGTCGTGACCCGTGAGGCACAAGAAGCCTTTCCGCAGTTTACAGTGCGCGAAGCATACATCTCGCCGATTGTACGAAAAAGACTTGCCAAGGAGGGTGTGTACAAAGACAGCCCTACGGATGCACTGCTGAAACTTCGCGCCGAAGGCTACCGGACCATCTACGTCCAGAGCACCACCTTGATAGAAGGCAGTGAGATGACCTCCGTCCGCAGGGATGCAGACAAGTTCCGTCCCTTCTTCAAGGAGATAAAAGTGGGAAATCCCCTGCTCTACTCCGTCGAAGACTGCGAGAAGGTAATCGGTATACTGACCGCCGAACAGCCGGAAAAGAAAGAAGACATTGTCTATGTGGGGCACGGCAACCAGCTACCCAGCACGGCTACTTACGCCATGCTCGACTTCATGATGAAAGCCCATGGACTGAAGAACTTCCACGTCAGCACCATTGAAGGATATCCTACCCTGGACGCAACCCTGCTGCAACTGAAAGAGACACGCCCCAAGAGCGTGACATTGGTTCCGTTGCTGTTGGTATGCGGCAACCATACCAAGGAAGACATTGCCGGCGTGTGGAAGACGGAACTTGAAAAGCAAGGCTATCAAGTGAATGTACGCATGCAGGGACTGGGCGAAAACAAAGCCATCCGCCAGCTCTATATGGAACACATCAAAGCTATGCTAAAAGATTGATAACCAGCAAGCGTAAAAGGGCTACACCTTTTACATACCAAGGCTACACCCTTTGCTCCGGATGGCTACACCATCCCGGACAAAGGGTGTAGCTCTTTTCAATGTACACAGATTACGGACATTTGTAACCATATTACGGATTCCTCCTCCTGCGATATGGAACTTTCCGGATTATTCTCTACATTTGTACAAAACTAACAGGAACGTTTATGGAAGAAGTAATCAAGCTCAATGCTGTAGACCAATACAACAAGATGTTCGGTCTCGAAACCCTGCATCCGCTGGTCAGCGTAGTCGATTTGTCCGAAGCCACCGGATATCCCAGGCATTTCACCTTGAACTATGGCGTATACGCCCTTTTCCTCAAAAACACCAAATGCGGAGACATACGCTATGGAAAACAGTATTACGATTACCAGGAAGGCACGGTAACCAGCTTCGCCCCGGGCCAGGTGACCGAGGTCAACATGCTGGAAGGTATGCAGCCCAGCGCCTCCGGCCTGCTGTTCCACCCCGACTTGATAAAAGGCACCTCGCTGGGACAGGGAATAAAGCAGTATTCCTTCTTTTCCTATTCCTCTACCGAGGCACTGCATTTGTCCGAAGACGAGAAAGAAATCTTCCTCGACTGTCTGAAGAAGATTAAGATGGAAATCCAACGCCCCATCGACAAGCACAGCAAGGGTCTGATTGCACGCAACATCGAGCTACTGCTGGACTACTGCATGCGTTTCTACGAACGCCAGTTCATCACCCGCTCGGCAGCCAACAAAGACATCCTGATGAAATTTGAAGCACTGATAGACGACTATTTCCAGAGCGACAAACCGCAGACCGAAGGACTGCCTTCCGTGAAATACTTCGCAGACAAAGTGTTCCTCTCCTCCAACTATTTCGGAGATTTGGTGAAGAAGGAAACCGGAAAGACGGCGCAGGAATATATCCAGAACAAAATCATCGACCTGGCCAAAGAAATGATTATAGGAAGCGGGAAGACAGTCAGCCAGATTGCCTATGAGCTGGGATACCAGTATTCGCAGCACTTCAACCGCGTGTTCAAGAAGAACGTAGGCTATACTCCGAGCGAATACCGGCACTTACAGGTTTAGACAATAAGGATTCACCACAGATTACGCGGATTAACACAGAGTTTTTTCGGTTTCATCAAATATAAGTTCTATCTTTGTATGCCAATAGAACATATGGATATGAAACACCCCAAAATAATTGTTGCCGGCATCGGACCGGGCAATGAATCGGATATAACTCCCGCCGTAATTTCCGCTTTGCAAGAATCAGATGTAGTGGTGGGATATAAGTACTATTTCCAATTTGTAACCCCTTATCTCCACCCCTCAACAGCATGCATAGATACCGGCATGAAGCGTGAGCGCGCCCGTGCCGAGCAGGCTTTCGAGCTGGCGGAGCAGGGAAAGACGGTCTGCGTCATCAGTTCCGGGGATGCGGGCATTTATGGTATGACGCCGCTTGTCTACGAGATGAAGCGGGAAAGGAACAGCGACGTAGAAATCGTTTCGCTGCCGGGCATCAGCGCTTTCCAAAAGGCAGCCTCACTGCTGGGAGCTCCCGTAGGACATGACTTCTGTGTCATCTCCCTTTCAGACCTGATGACTCCCTGGGAACGTATTGAAAGACGTATCACCGCAGCCGCTGCCGCCGACTTCGTGACGGCAGTCTACAACCCCAAAAGTGAAGGACGCTACTGGCAGCTTTACCGCTTGAAAGAACTCTTTCTGCAGGAAGGACGCTCACCGGAAACGCCCGTGGGATATGTGCGCCAGGCAGGACGCCCGGAACAAGCGGTACACATCACCACGCTGGGAGATTTCAATCCCGAAGAGGTGGATATGTTTACAGTCGTATTGATAGGCAACTCACAGTCCTACGAATGGAACGGAGCCTTCATCACTCCGCGCGGCTATTACCGGGACACGAATACCGAAGCCACGGGCATCGGGCAAGACATCATGATTCGCAGTTTCCGTACCATCGAAAAGGAACTGAAGAACAAGCATATTCCCCTCGACCATAAATGGGCTTTACTCCATGCCATACATACCACCGCCGATTTTGAAATGGAGCATCTGCTGCATACGGACGAAGGTGCCGTGGCTTCCTTGTATCAAGCCATCGAGAAAGGCGAAATCAAGACCATTGTCACAGACGTCACGATGGCAGCCAGCGGTATCCGCAAAGGAGCTTTGCAGCGGCTGGGCATAGAGGTGAAATGTTACCTCGGCGACCCGCGCACGGCGACGATGGCTGCAGAGAAAGGCCTCACCCGTACCCAGGCAGGCATCCGCCTGGCTGTGGAGGAGCATCCCGATGCTTTCTTTGTATTCGGCAATGCACCTACGGCACTTATGGAACTCTGCGACCTGATACGTAAGGGCAAGGCACATCCGGCGGGCATTGTTGCCGCACCGGTAGGCTTTGTGCATGTGCAAGAGTCCAAACACATGGTGAAACCCTTTACGGAAATACCCAAGATTATCGTAGAAGGACGTAAGGGAGGCAGTAACTTAGCTGCCACGCTGGTGAACTCCGTGCTGTGCTACAACGATGCGGAGCAGTTGCGCCCGGGCAGGGATGTGTAAGTGAAAAAAGACATTCCATAACATTACTTGTTACGACCGATAACATTACTTGTTATGCCCCTTTACATTACTTGATATTTTCATAAGATTACCCGTTGAATGAAACACAGATTTATAATCATAGGAATGGATGACAACCGTTCCCCCTTCTTTCCACCGGAAGCACTGGCACAGATACGGAAGGGGAAGGTCTTCTCCGGTGGCATACGGCATAAGGAGATTGTCGGTCCTCTGCTGCCTGCCGGGGCCGAATGGATTTCCATCACCGTACCGCTGGACTGTGTCTTTTCCCATTATGAAGAAATATTTACCCGCTTCGAAGAGACGGCTACGGACAACTCCATCATTGTATTCGCGTCCGGCGACCCGTTGTTCTTCGGTTTTGCCAATACCATAAAGCGTAAGCTTCCCGAGGCAGACATTCTGCTCTATCCCGCTTTCAATTCCTTGCAGACATTGGCACACCGCCTCGTCATGCCGTATGACGACATGCGCACCGTCTCCCTGACAGGACGCCCCTGGCAGGAGTTCGACCGTGCCCTCATAGAGCGTGCCCCCAAAATAGGCATCCTCACCGACCGCGAACATACCCCGGCCACCATTGCCGCCCGCATGCTGGAATACGGGTACTCCCACTACACACTATACATCGGCGAGCATCTCGGCAATCCCGAAAAGGAACGCATACGCCGGATGACACCCCAGGAAGCGGTTTCCGGTGACTTCGAACATCCCAACTGCCTGCTGCTGGACAGCCATCCCGGACAATGCCGCACAAACTCCCTGCACGGTAGCGAAGCCCCAGACTTTCCAGTCCGTCCCTTCGGCATCCCCGATGAAGAGTTTGCACATCTTGACGGACGCGCCCGCATGATAACCAAGGCTCCCATCCGCCTGCTCACCCTGCAGGCATTGGAACTGAACCGCCGCCGCGTCTTCTGGGACATCGGTTTCTGTACCGGTTCCGTCTCCATCGAAGCCCGCCTGCAATTTCCTCATCTCGCCGTCATCTCCTTCGAGATACGCCCCGAAGGAAAAGAGCTGATGGACACCAACTCCCGCCGCTTCGGCGCACCGGGCATTACGGCGGTAACCGGAGATTTCCTGCACACCGACCTCACTCCCTTTGCCCGCCCCGATGCCGTCTTCATCGGTGGACACGGCGGACATCTGGAGGAAATGATAGAGAAAGTGAAACAAGTGCTGCACCCCGAAGGCTGCATCGTCTTCAA
>OGGT01000636.1_pt1 | contig 15767 bp, 10 predicted proteins | sample 1571311 | NCBI WGS metagenome assembly OGGT01 (sample SAMEA2581931, study PRJEB24529) | metagenome | biome: Human gut stool | place: China | collected 2011
GGCCCGGACCAGATCCGCCTGCGCGATCCCAAGATCAATGTAATTTCCGGACAGAAGCCGCAGATTTGCCGCAGATCCGGCGGTGTTTTTAACTTCAAATTTCAGGTCGGAGGATTCTTCGGATGCCAGACCGGCATAAGCATTTGCAACGGTATAATACATCCCACCGATGTCGGCTGCACCGAAACGGATGGTCTTTGTCTGGTAGCTGCATCCGGTAAGGAGCAGGGCAAGGCAAAGAAACAGTCCTATTTTTTGTTTCATAGCTATAAGTCCTTTCTTAAGTTGTTATGCAATAAACATTGCCGTAAAATGTATTTTACACGAAAAGAGTGAAAAAGAAAATATAAAATTCCGCAAGGTGATTGTATCCTAAAATGAAATTTTCCTGAAAGTTAAAGTTTTGGTTGACAGACACACTGTAGTGTATTAAACTGTTAATAAATTAAAGAGAAATAAAATCATTGAGCGAAGGTAAGTACAGCAGATGATTCCTTTCAGAGAGCCGGCGGCAGGTGTGAGTCGGCAGGATAGTTTGTCATGGAATGGATTCGTTAGATGCAAGGTGAAAGCGTAAGGCGAGTAGTTGAGCCGTTTCCCCACGTTACAGGGGCATGGATATCGAGACAAAGAGATTTTGTTTTCTGTATCACAAGAGGTTGCGTAATTGGTGGCAGTTATTTCCGGTTCGGGGATGGCTGCCTTTGTTAGTTTTCAGTTACGGAGCGAAGAAGGGTGGCACCACGAGGATAATCGTCCCTGATCCGGCAGCAGTCGGACCAGGGACGTTTTTTATTTGGAAAAAAGGAGCAGTAATATGAAGCGGAGATTACGGGTATACAAAAAGACAGTCAGCATTGTAAATGAAACAGCCATCGGCATGTATGAGAGTCTGGTAGGAAACAAAAAAGGATTTCTTCTGGAAAGTTATGATAAAAATTATGACAGATATACGTTTTTTGGAAAAGAACCGGAAGAGATCATTACTTCCCGCGGGGATGCACTCGTGATCCGGCAAAACAACGGGACGGAAGAAATCCGGAAGGGAAATCCGCTCGAACGTCTGAAAGAATATTACAGCGAGTTTGATATCGTAAAAGAAAACGAAGAGCTGTCTTTTTCCGGAGGACTGGTCGGAAATCTGGGATATGATTTTGTCCGCTATGCGGAAGTACTGCCGGATAACAATCCAGACGAGATTGGAATCGAGACCATCCAGATGATGCTCATGACAAAATTTATCCTGGTGGATCATGTGGCAGAGACGCTGACCGCAGTGATTCTTGGAGAAGATTCGGAAGACGGAAAAAAGAAAGCATTAGCAGAAGCAGCAGAACTGATTGAGGAGGCAAGAAAAAATGCCGGACAGATACCGGACAGAAATTTTACACATGACGGTGTGATTGTCAACCAGTCCGATACCTTAGAACAGTATTGCGAAAAAGTCGAAAAGATCAAGCAGTATATCCGGGAAGGACATATTTTCCAGACCGTGCTTTCCCAGAGATGGACGATTGAGACAAAACAGACCGGATTTGAGCTGTATAAAGAGCTCCGGGAACTGAATCCATCCCCGTATCTGTATTATTTCAATTATGGAGAGTTTGAAGTGATCGGAAGTTCCCCGGAAATGATTGTAAAGCAGCAGGGAAGCAGGGTGTATACCTGTCCGATCGCCGGAACCCGGCGCAGGGGTGTGGATGCCGAGGAGGATGCATTGCTTCGGGATGAATTGCTCCGAGATGAAAAGGAACGCGCCGAACATGTTATGCTGGTGGATCTTGCGAGAAATGACATGGGACGGATCTCAGAATTTGGAACCGTCAAGGTGACACAGTTTATGGAAGTGCAGAATTATTCCCATGTAATGCACATCGTATCCATGGTGGAAGGAAAGAAAAAAGGAGAATTTCATCCGCTGGATCTGGTTTCTTCGTTCCTTCCGGCAGGAACGCTTTCTGGAGCACCGAAGATCCGCGCGATGGAGATTATCGATGAACTTGAGAGTGTGCGCAGAGGACTCTACGGAGGCGCAACCGGATACATTGATTTCTCCGGTGACATGGATTTTTGTATTACGATCCGGACAATGATCAAAAAGAAAAACCGTGTATATTTGCAGGCTGGAGCGGGAATTGTTGCAGATTCTGTTCCGGAAAATGAGTATCAGGAGTGCTGCAATAAAGTAATGGCACTGGCCAAGACGCTTATAGAGGAGGAAAATTTATGATTTTGCTGATTGATAACTATGATTCTTTTACTTATAACCTGTATCAGTATATCGGAATTTTTAACTCCGATATCAAAGTTGTCCGAAACGACAAGATTACCATTGATGAAATTACTGCGATGGACCCGGAGCGGATCGTGCTTTCTCCAGGACCGAAAAATCCAAAAGAGGCTGGCATTTGCATGGATGTTGTCCGGGAATTTACCGGAAAGAAACCGATTCTTGGTATCTGTCTGGGACATCAGTGTATTGGTGAGGCATTAGGGGGAACCGTTTCTTATGCAAAAGCACTGTTTCATGGCAAACAGTCACTGATTGAGCATGATGGAAGGAGCGTATTTACGGGAATCAATTCTCCGATCCGTGTGGCAAGGTATCATTCGCTTGCGGTACAGGAAAAAGATCTGCCAGATTGTCTGCGGGTGCTGGCACGGACAGACGATGGCGAGATCATGGCTATGCGTCATAAGGAATATCCGGTTGTCGGATTACAGTTCCATCCGGAATCCATTTATACCGAACACGGCAAACGCATCATAGAAAACTTCGTAAATGATATGTGTTAGATTTCCTTGGAAATCTAACATGTAGCGTCGGTCCTTTGCCGAAGGCAAACTTTATATGGACCGATGTTCCCGAAAAGTGTTAGGAGATACGATATGATTTTAGAAGAAATTGTAGCAGACAAAAAAAGACGGCTTCCAGAACATATGGCCCGCATTTCAGAAAGTCAGATGCGCCGTATGGCAGAGGAGACAAAGACGAGGGAAACCAATTGCTTTTACAATCATTTAAAGAAACCGGGACTTTCTATTATCGGAGAATTTAAGAAAGCATCCCCAAGTCTTGGAACAATTACAAGCAAGATTGATCTGACGGAGCGGATCGCGGAATACAATGCATCTGTGGATGCCATTTCGTGTCTGACAGAAGAAGATCATTTTCACGGAAATGTAGAATATTTAAAGGAAATCCGGGCGAAATCACAGCTTCCGATTTTACGGAAAGATTTTATGATCTGTGAGTATCAGTTTTATGAGGCAAAAGTGATCGGAGCGGATGCGGTACTTTTGATTACGGCAATTTTGGATGATGCACAGATGCATGATTTTTATCAGCTGGCAAGAGAACTTGAACTCGATGTGCTGGTAGAAACGCATGATGAGGCAGAGGTAGAGCGGGCAATGAAAATCAATCCGCGCATTATTGGAGTCAATAATCGAAATCTGAAAGATTTTACGATTTCTCTAGAACATACCAGACGGCTTCGCCCTTATGTGCCAGAGGATAAGGTGTTTGTGGCAGAAAGTGGAATTATAGGGGATGAAGATGTACGTTTTCTGCGCGATTGCGGAGTAGATGCCTTTTTGATCGGGCGGGCATTTATGGAATCGGAAAATCCGAAAGCACTTGCACAAAAATGGAAGGAGCTGTATCAGGCATGAGACCAAAAGTAAAGATCTGTGGACTGAAAAAGCCTGCGGATGCGCAGTATGTAAATGATGCAGGGGCCGATTACGCAGGATTTGTTTTTTATGAGAAAAGCAGGCGGAATTTAAGCCGGCAACAGGCAGAAGAAATCATGAAAAAAATCAGTCCACGGATAAAAAAGGTTGCCGTAACCGTTTCTCCGGATGCGGCACAGATAAAGACACTGCAGCAGATGAAATTTGACATCATCCAGATGCACGGAAAGCTGTCAGAGGATGCCATAACGGCAGCAGAACTTCCTGTCTGGTATGCCATAAACCTCTCAGATCCGGAAGAGTTTGAGGCAAAAACAAAGAGCTTTTTTGAACTTCCGGAAGAACTGCAACAGAAAATTACAGCGATTGTCGTGGATGGTGCAGGCTATGGCGGGGGAAAGAGTTTTGACTGGCAGAAGCAGCTTCATATGGACCGGCAGGCGGGGATTTTCGCCGGAAGAAAATTTGTCCTGGCAGGAGGGTTACATGCCGGAAATGTTGCCGAAGGAATCCGGTTGTTTGACCCGGATATCGTGGATGTAAGTTCCGGAGTGGAAGAAAAAGATCAAAAAGAAGAAGCATTGATAAAACAATTTGTAACATGTGTCAAAGAGGAAGCAGAAGAAAGGAAAGAAAGATGAATAAGAAAGCATATTATGGACAATTTGGCGGACAGTATGTGGCAGAGTCGCTGATGAATACTTTACAGGAGCTGGATCAGGCATATGAGGAGGCAATCCATGATCCGGAGTTTATAAAACAGTACCATTATTATCTGAAACAGTATGTCGGCAGAGAAACCCCGCTTTACTATGCGGAGCGTCTGTCTGCAAAATACGGTACAAAAATTTATTTAAAGCGTGAAGATTTAAACCATACCGGTGCCCACAAGATCAACAATGTGATCGGTCAGATCCTTCTGGCAAAGCGTATGGGAAAGACAAAGGTAATCGCGGAGACCGGTGCAGGACAGCATGGTGTAGCTACTGCAACGGGAGCAGCACTGTTTGATATGGAATGTACGGTGTACATGGGAAAAGAAGATATCCAGAGACAGAAACTGAATGTGATGCGTATGGAGATGCTTGGTGCAAAAGTGGTATCCGTGGAATCCGGAAGCAATACCTTAAAAGACGCGACAAACGAAGCCATCCGTACCTGGGCCAAAACAGCGGAGGATACGTTCTATATTATCGGATCTGCGGTAGGACCGTATCCGTATCCGAAGATGGTGAAAGAGTTTCAGAGTGTGATCAGCCGGGAGGCAAAGCGTCAGCACATGGAAGCAGAAGGAAAGAATCCGGATGTGGTTATGGCATGTGTGGGCGGCGGTTCCAATTCCATCGGAATGTTTGCCGATTTTATTGATGAGCCGGAGGTGGAACTGATTGGTGTAGAAGCAGCGGGCCTTGGAATTGAGACCGGAAAACATGCCAGCGCCATGGCTTTGGGAGAGCCTGGAGTATTGCATGGCATGCGTTCGTATCTGTTGCAGGATACCGATGGAAATATCCAGCTGGCACACTCCATTTCCGCCGGACTGGATTATCCGGGAGTCGGACCGGAGCATGCATATCTGCGGGATACCGGACGTGCAAAATATGTGGCAATTACGGATGTGGAGGCAATGGATGCGCTGATGGAACTGTGTAAATTAGAAGGAATTATTCCGGCAATTGAGAGTGCACATGCCGTTGCCTATGCATTTAAAAAGGCAAAAGAAATGACCATGGATCAGAGCATGGTTATCTGTCTGTCCGGTCGCGGAGATAAAGATGTAAACACCATTGCGGATTATCTTGACGGAAAAGGATATCTGAATTAAGGAGGGCATAACAGGGATGAATCGAATTGAGACAGCGCTTCAGGCGTTACAGGAAAAGAAAGAAAAGGCATTTATTACTTATATCACAGCAGGTCTGCCGGATTATGATAAGACAAAGGCGATCATCAAAGCACAGGAAGCGGCGGGAACGGACATTATTGAACTTGGAATTCCGTTTTCCGATCCGGTAGCGGACGGTCCGGTTATTCAGGCGGCTTCCTATGAGGCAATTCTCGGCGGGGCAAATCTGGAGAAGACATTTACCTGTATGAAAGAGATGCGTGACGATGGTGTGCAGATCCCGATTGTATTTATGATGTATTACAACACGGTACTGCATTATGGAGTGGAAAAATTTGTAAAAGAGTGCAATGCCTGCGGGGTGGATGGACTGATCATTCCGGATCTGCCGCTGGAAGAGCAGGAAGAACTCCAGACACAGTTACAGAAAGAGGATGGAACCATTCTGATCCAGCTGGTTTCTCCGGTATCCAAAGACCGTGTGCCAAAAATCCTTAAAAATGCAAGGGGATTTGTCTACTGTGTGTCTTCCATGGGAGTTACCGGACAGGAAGCAACCTTCCACCGTCAGATTTTAGAATATCTGACGGCGGTAAAGAAAGAGGCAAAAATTCCGGTTATGATGGGATTTGGTATCCGCACGGCGGAGGATGTACGTCCGATGAAAGAGATTATTGACGGAGCCATTGTAGGCTCTCATTTTATCACACTGATGCGGGAACACGGTTTTGATCCGCAGGCTGCAGCAGACTATTGCAGCACATTCAAAAAAGAGTTAAATGAAATGTAACGGAAAAGCGAATCAAACAGGAGGATATCATAGATGAAAGAGATTCTGGCCAAACTGGTAGAGGGAAAAGATCTGACAAAAGAGGAAGCGATGAAAGCACAGGAGCTGATTCTGACCGGACAGGCAACAGAGGCGCAGATTGCATGTTTTCTGACAGCACTCCGCATGAAAGGGGAAACGCTGGATGAGATTACGGGACTGGCAGCCGTATTGCGCAACAAGGCAAATACGATCAGTCCGAAAGTGGCAGATTATGTGGATTTTGTCGGTACCGGCGGAGACTGTACCTATTCGTTTAATATTTCCACAACATCAGCGTTCGTTGTGGCAGCAGCCGGGCTTCCGGTGGCAAAACATGGCAACCGTTCCATTTCTTCTAAAAGTGGTGCCGGAGATGTGTTAGAAGCACTTGGCGTAAATATTTCCGCAGATCCGGCTGTGGTAGAAAAGTGTGTGGAGACGGTCGGGATCGGATTTATGTTTGCACCGCATTTTAATCCTGCCATGAAGTATGTGGGACCGGTCAGAAAACAGCTGGGCATCCGCACGGTGTTTAATATTTTAGGACCACTTTCTAATCCATCCCGTGCCAGGGCAATGCTTGTAGGGGTGTATTCCCCGGCACTTACGGAAGTGATTGCAGGAACCATGATGAACCTCGGGGTAGAACGGGGAATGGTTGTCAGCGGAGAGGATAACATGGATGAGATCACACTGACCGGTGAGACCACGGTATCTGAAATTAAGGACGGAAAAGTAACCACCTATACAATCACACCGGAACAGTTTGGATTAAAGCGGTGTGAAATCGCAAAACTGCAGGGTGGGGATGGAGCCGTAAACGCACAGATCACCAGAGATATTCTTTCCGGAAAGGAACAGGGACCAAAGAGGGAGATTGTGCTTTTGAATGCAGGAGCCGCTTTGTATATTGGGAAAAAGGCAGACAGTATTGCAGATGGCATTGCACTTGCAGCAAAGACGATCGATTCGGGAGCAGCAGTCAGAACCCTTGAGGCAATGGTACAGGCAACAAACGCATAAGGGTTTGCCTGATACGGAAAACAAAAAAGAGGCATTTCATGGCATAAAACATGGAATGCCTCTTTTCTTCGTCTTATTTCACAAAATATTGAAAAAAACTTAGTGATTTTTCCAATTTACAGATACAAAAAATTAAAATATAATGAATTACGAAAAAATGCGAAAATAATATATTTCAGGGAGGAGAGAGGGAATGCAGCAAAGGATTCCATATGATGGAAATGATCTGGGTGCTGTGTACACGAAGAAAGGTACGGATTTCCGGCTCTGGGCTCCGACGGCGGATGCAGTAACGCTGTGTCTGTATCAGGAAGGAGACGGAGATTGCCTGTCGGATACCATTCCGATGAAGCGGGATATACAGGGAACCTGGACGATCCGGGTAGACGGAGATCTGCGGCATGTTTATTATACATACCGTCTGGAGCGAAGTGGAAAAACTGTAGAATCGCAGGACCCATATTCGGTAGCTGTCGGTGTAAATGGACAGCGAAGTATGGTCTTGGACCTAAGAGAGACCGATCCTGAGAATTTTAAAGAGGATCATGGCCCCGCTTTTAAAAACCGCACAGATCTGGTGATCTGTGAGATTTCGGTGTTAGACAGTACCGCAGATGTATCTTCCGGTGTAAAGCATCCGGGAAAGTACCTGGGTTTAACAGAAAAAGGAACCAAAAACAAAGATGGGGAACCAACCGGGCTGGATTATCTGAAATCGCTCGGTATTACGCATGTGCAGATCATGCCAATGTATGATTTTGCAAGTATTGATGAGGCGGCACCAAAGAAGCGGGAGTATAACTGGGGATACGATCCGCTGAATTATAACGTACCGGAGGGATCTTTTTCAACAGATCCGTTCCATGGGGAGGTGCGTATCCGGGAAATGAAAGAAATGATTGCGGCTTTTCACAGGGAGGGCATCGGAGTGATCATGGATGTGGTGTACAATCACACCTATGATCTGGACAGCTGTCTGCAGAAATGTGAGCCGGATTATTATTACCGGATGAACGGAACCAGATATTCCAATGCATCTGCCTGTGGCAATGAAATTGCTTCGGAGCAGCCGATGATGCGCAAATACATCGTAGAATCGGTCTGTTACTGGGCAAGGGAATATCATGTGGATGGGTTCCGGTTTGATCTGATGGGTGTTCTTGATATTGATACCATGAATGAGATCAGCCACAGGTTAAAAGAAATCAATCCATATATCATTCTGTATGGAGAGGGCTGGACAGGCGGTACTTCAACCATGCCGGAATTTAGGCGTACCATGAAGAGAAACGCGCGTATGCTGGACGGCATCGGAATGTTTTCGGATGATATCCGGGACATGGTGCGCGGACATGTGTTTTATAACAAAGACTGCGGCTATGTCAGCGGAAAGAAAAAAATGAAAGTTGCGGTGCGTTACTGTGCAGCAGGAGGTGTGTGGCATCCACAGGTAGATTATGCAGCTTATACCTATGCAGCCGGCGGCACAAAGCTGAAAACTGTCCATAAGACAGGCAGCACTACCACCACGACGGACTATTGCGGAAACGTGGTCTATGAGAACGGTGTTCAGAAGTTGCTTCTTACCGAAGAAGGTTATGTGACACTGAGTGACGGCAAGTATCATTACTACTTGAAAGACCATCAGGGTAATAACCGGGTTGTGATTAACCAAAGCGGCACGGTAGAGGAAGCGAACCATTACTATCCTTTTGGTGGTGTATTTGCAAGCTCAGGCAATGTGCAGCCTTACAAGTACAACGGCAAGGAGTATGATGGCAAGAAGGGGTTGAACTGGTATGACTACGGGGCACGGCATTATGATGCGGCGCTGGGGAGATTTACAACGAATGATAGGTTTTCCGAGAAGTATCACTCATTGTCTCCGTATCAGTATGGAGCGAATAATCCAGTGAATACCATTGACATCAATGGAGATAGCTTGCTTATTGTAACTCCAGCAGCTATTGAAGCTATTTACAATGGTTTGCAGGATGGTAGTAACATAAAGATGCAATTCAATAATGGTATATTGGATCCAACTTCCATTGCGAAACAAGCTAATAGTAGTAATGATTTCTTTCTGAAAGACTTATTTGAGATTGCCAATAGTGAGAAAATGGTAGAACTGTCATTATCTGATAAGAATACATATAAAATGAATGGGAAGACTGTAGAAGAAACTTTTGGTACTCCTTATGACGATGATGATAGCGAAATACCTGCTCATCAAAAAGAAGAGTATTCAAAGGCTGGAGTCCCTTTTGGAAAACATATTCAAGGAAATTTAGGTCAGACATTAGTACCTGACAAGAGGTTAGCTTCCGGTAAGAGTTCAACCAATAGCCATGTACAAGTCATAATTAATAAGAATGGCACTTTGAATCATCGAACAGTTGGGATTGCACACGAATTTGGGCATGTTATTTTATACTTGAGGAATGTACCGTTTAGCCACGGACAGCCAGGGGTCAATAATTTTATATACAATAAAAGAGCTGATGTAATGTCAAAACGATTAGGATATGACTATTAAATTAAAACTATTTTTCATGTTTATTATGCTTCCGCCATTATTGTACGGACAAAATAAGTTGGTGGAAGAAAGTATAATATATTCAAGTGATATAAGTTCCTATAAAAAGAAGATAGAAAAAACTATCTTTTTTGATACTGAGACCAACTTACCAGTTTTTGAATTGATATTGGATACTGCAAGATCTTCTAAAATGTATACTTCTTATTATTTTAGGAAGCGGTTGCGAGAAGTCTCAACGGAAATTTCTTATATTGGTGGAAACGAATCATTAAGGAAATACCAAGATAGTCTTTATTGGGAAAACTACAATGGTGATGAACAGAATGCCTCTTGTTTATACACTATTCTTTTTGACAGAAAACTTAAAATTAGAGAAATAAAAATTGTGAAAAGGGCAGGGTATAATAACTCCAAGTATAATTACGATAAGTTAATAAAAAAAATACTCCTATCCACTGAAGGAAGTTGGCAAAAAACGAATAATGCACTTTCTGAAGAATGGTATTTTATATTTGGACGTTTCTTGATAAGATAAAATATTCTGTTTCAGTGTATGTTCTTCCCCCATTGTTCCCAAGTCCCCGAATCTCTGATTCAATAAACTAAATGATTCCCTGCTTATGTCTTTTGAATATAAGCAGGGAATTTGTTTTTCAGTTTGGCTTCGTGAATCATCTGCCTTTTGCTTTCTATACGCAATTTTTCCGGTCAGCTTTCGGTTATTAAAACCACCGATGAAGACTTGAACGTGAGCTACACCTTCACCGACAAGATGGGGCATGTTGTATTGTCCCGTCAGATGAAAGGCAGTGAAACGCACGACACTTACTATGTGTATGACGACAAAAGTAATCTTTGTTTCGTACTCCAGCCTATGTACCAGAGCTCGGCCAATCTCGACTTGTATGCCTTCCAGTACAAGTACGACGGACGTAACCGCTGTATCTGGAAGAAACTTCCGGGTGCAGGATATGTGGAAATGGTGTATGACAATGCCGACCGCCTGGTTTTTTCGCAGGACGGCAACCAGCGTGCCCTTACATCCGGTAACTGGACGTACTACAAGTACGACGGGCTGAACAGGTTGACGGAACAGGGGACTTGTACCAACAAAGTGACCACTTCTGGAACGAATGTACTTGTGCAGCACTTCTATGACAGTTACGCTTTCCGTTCGCAAGCAGGTTTCAATAACAGCAATTTCCCTGATGATGCTTCGGGCAATGGAAAAGGTGCCTTGACTGCAAGTGTGGCAACGGTACTTGGTAGCAGCAACAAGATTTATACCGCATACTACTATGACATCAAGGGCCGTGTGGCAAAGACCGTGCAAAGCAATCTCTTGGGGGGCTATGATGTGACGGCTACCATATATACCTTCACCGATAAGCCCGCTACTGTAACACATACGCATACTGCAAGCGGAAAGCCCACTCGTACTGAAATGTATACTTACAGCTACAACCATGCGGACAGACTCTTGAAAGTAGAGCATACATTAGGCGGCACCAAGATAACCCTTGCCGACTATGCGTATGACAACTTGGGCAGACTGCAGTCCAAGTCTCTGCACGGAAGTGCCACCAACAAGCTGACGTATGCCTATAATGTCCGTGGCTGGCTGACGGGAATTAGTGGAAGCAAGTTTACACAGAATCTGTACTACAACAACGGCAACGGCACCGCCAAATACAACGGCAGCATCAGCAGCATGACGTGGAAGGCTGGAAATGAGAGCACTATCCGTGGCTATAAGTTCACTTACGACGGATTAAGCCGTCTGATGAACGCCACTTACGGCGAAACAGCCGGCATCAATACGAACACCGACCGTTTCAGTGAGAATGTAACCGCCTATGACAAAAACGGCAACATCAAGACCTTGCAACGTTACGGTCAGACCGCTGCTTCCAGTTACGGTTTGATTGATAACCTGACTTTCACCCTCGGTGGCAATCAGTTGAACCGCGTGGACGATGCGGCAGCGGCTTCCGCCTACGGTGGCGGCTTCGAGTTCAAGGACGGCGTGAAGCAGGCAAACGAATACACCTACGATTCCAATGGAAATTTAACTAAAGATTTAAACAAGGGGATTAGCAATATATCGTATAATTGTTTAAATTTGCCAAGTGCGGTGACATTCAGTGACGGGAGTACGATTGTCTACACCTATGCAGGTGACGGCGCCAAGCTAAAGACTGTACATAAGATAGGAGGTACAACCACCACAACTGACTATTGTGGAAATGTGATCTATGAGAACGGTGTTCAGAAGTTGCTTCTTACCGAAGAAGGTTATGTGACACTGAGTGACGGCAAGTATCATTACTACTTGAAAGACCATCAGGGTAATAACCGGGTTGTGATTAACCAAAGCGGCACGGTAGAGGAAGCGAACCATTACTATCCTTTTGGTGGTGTATTTGCAAGCTCAGGCAATGTGCAGCCTTACAAGTACAACGGCAAGGAGTATGATGGCAAGAAGGGGTTGAACTGGTATGACTACGGGGCACGGCATTATGATGCGGCGCTGGGGAGATTTACAACGAATGATAGGTTTTCCGAGAAGTATCACTCATTGTCTCCGTATCAGTATGGAGCGAATAATCCAGTGAATACCATTGACATCAATGGAGATAGCTTGCTTATTGTAACTCCAGCAGCTATTGAAGCTATTTACAATGGTTTGCAGGATGGTAGTAACATAAAGATGCAATTCAATAATGGTATATTGGATCCAACTTCCATTGCGAAACAAGCTAATAGTAGTAATGATTTCTTTCTGAAAGACTTATTTGAGATTGCCAATAGTGAGAAAATGGTAGAACTGTCATTATCTGATAAGAATACATATAAAATGAATGGGAAGACTGTAGAAGAAACTTTTGGTACTCCTTATGACGATGATGATAGCGAAATACCTGCTCATCAAAAAGAAGAGTATTCAAAGGCTGGAGTCCCTTTTGGAAAACATATTCAAGGAAATTTAGGTCAGACATTAGTACCTGACAAGAGGTTAGCTTCCGGTAAGAGTTCAACCAATAGCCATGTACAAGTCATAATTAATAAGAATGGCACTTTGAATCATCGAACAGTTGGGATTGCACACGAATTTGGGCATGTTATTTTATACTTGAGGAATGTACCGTTTAGCCACGGACAGCCAGGGGTCAATAATTTTATATACAATAAAAGAGCTGATGTAATGTCAAAACGATTAGGATATGACTATTAAATTAAAACTATTTTTCATGTTTATTATGCTTCCGCCATTATTGTACGGACAAAATAAGTTGGTGGAAGAAAGTATAATATATTCAAGTGATATAAGTTCCTATAAAAAGAAGATAGAAAAAACTATCTTTTTTGATACTGAGACCAACTTACCAGTTTTTGAATTGATATTGGATACTGCAAGATCTTCTAAAATGTATACTTCTTATTATTTTAGGAAGCGGTTGCGAGAAGTCTCAACGGAAATTTCTTATATTGGTGGAAACGAATCATTAAGGAAATACCAAGATAGTCTTTATTGGGAAAACTACAATGGTGATGAACAGAATGCCTCTTGTTTATACACTATTCTTTTTGACAGAAAACTTAAAATTAGAGAAATAAAAATTGTGAAAAGGGCAGGGTATAATAACTCCAAGTATAATTACGATAAGTTAATAAAAAAAATACTCCTATCCACTGAAGGAAGTTGGCAAAAAACGAATAATGCACTTTCTGAAGAATGGTATTTTATATTTGGACGTTTCTTGATAAGATAAAATATTCTGTTTCAGTGTATGTTCTTCCCCCATTGTTCCCAAGTCCCCGAATCTCTGATTCAATAAACTAAATGATTCCCTGCTTATGTCTTTTGAATATAAGCAGGGAATTTGTTTTTCAGTTTGGCTTCGTGAATCATCTGCCTTTTGCTTTCTATACGCAATTTTTCCGGTCAGCTTTCGGTTATTAAAACCACCGATGAAGACTTGAACGTGAGCTACACCTTCACCGACAAGATGGGGCATGTTGTATTGTCCCGTCAGATGAAAGGCAGTGAAACGCACGACACTTACTATGTGTATGACGACAAAAGTAATCTTTGTTTCGTACTCCAGCCTATGTACCAGAGCTCGGCCAATCTCGACTTGTATGCCTTCCAGTACAAGTACGACGGACGTAACCGCTGTATCTGGAAGAAACTTCCGGGTGCAGGATATGTGGAAATGGTGTATGACAATGCCGACCGCCTGGTTTTTTCGCAGGACGGCAACCAGCGTGCCCTTACATCCGGTAACTGGACGTACTACAAGTACGACGGGCTGAACAGGTTGACGGAACAGGGGACTTGTACCAACAAAGTGACCACTTCTGGAACGAATGTACTTGTGCAGCACTTCTATGACAGTTACGCTTTCCGTTCGCAAGCAGGTTTCAATAACAGCAATTTCCCTGATGATGCTTCGGGCAATGGAAAAGGTGCCTTGACTGCAAGTGTGGCAACGGTACTTGGTAGCAGCAACAAGATTTATACCGCATACTACTATGACATCAAGGGCCGTGTGGCAAAGACCGTGCAAAGCAATCTCTTGGGGGGCTATGATGTGACGGCTACCATATATACCTTCACCGATAAGCCCGCTACTGTAACACATACGCATACTGCAAGCGGAAAGCCCACTCGTACTGAAATGTATACTTACAGCTACAACCATGCGGACAGACTCTTGAAAGTAGAGCATACATTAGGCGGCACCAAGATAACCCTTGCCGACTATGCGTATGACAACTTGGGCAGACTGCAGTCCAAGTCTCTGCACGGAAGTGCCACCAACAAGCTGACGTATGCCTATAATGTCCGTGGCTGGCTGACGGGAATTAGTGGAAGCAAGTTTACACAGAATCTGTACTACAACAACGGCAACGGCACCGCCAAATACAACGGCAGTATCAGCAGCATGACTTGGAAAGCAGGGAATGAAAGCACCGTCCGCGGATACAAGTTCACCTATGACGGACTGGACAGGATGCTGAACGCGACCTACGGCGAAACAGCCGGCATCAGTACGAATGCAAACCGCTTCAGCGAGAACGTGACGGGCTATGACAAGAACGGCAACATCAAGACGCTGCAACGCTACGGACAGACCGCCGCTTCCGGTTACGGACTGATTGATAACCTGACTTTCACCCTCGGTGGTAATCAGTTGACCCGTGTAGATGATGCTGTAGCCACATCTGCTTACAACAACGGTTTCGAGTTCAAGGACGGCGTGAAGCAGGCGAATGAATACAACTACGATTCCAACGGGAATTTAACTAAAGATTTGAACAAGGGAATTACCAATATATCGTATAATTGCTTAAATTTGCCGAGTGCGATAGAGTTTACCGACGGACGTACAATCAGCTATCTTTATAGTGCCGACGGAACGAAACTGGAGGTAATCCATGCGATGGGAGATTCTATCACCACCACTGATTATTGTGGTAAAGCGATCTATGAAAACGGAAGTCTCGACAAGATTCTTCTCGATGGTGAAGGTTTTGTTTCTTTCGCGGACGATGTTTCCTATAGTTATCATTTCTTCTTGAAAGATTACTTGGGTAATGTTCGTGTCGTATACAATGAAGATCGTGAAGCGGAAGAGGTGAATCATTACTATCCGTTCGGAGGAATCTTGGCTTCATCCACCCCTTCGGTTCAGCTTTACAAGTACAACGGAAAAGAACTGGACAGAAAAGGTGGTCTGGATTGGTATGATTACGGGGCGCGGATGTATGATCCGGTATTGGGAAGATGGCATGTGGCAGATCCGATGAGTGAAAAGAATTATTCAATTACTCCTTACGGGTATTGT
>OGGT01000645.1_pt1 | contig 15655 bp, 15 predicted proteins | sample 1571311 | NCBI WGS metagenome assembly OGGT01 (sample SAMEA2581931, study PRJEB24529) | metagenome | biome: Human gut stool | place: China | collected 2011
GGGTTTCGAGACCTTATCTCCGTAGAGCAGTGGCTCCGCAGCAATCCCGAGTACAGCATCTATGATGAATATGGTACAGCTATTACTTTGGAGCAATTCAAAGAGGCCGTAGCCTGGTGTAATGGGTGAAAATTGCACTTGAAATAGTTTGTGCATTCTCTTGATGCGCCATAAAACTCAGCTGCACCTTTCAGAAGGCCACTGATGATAGCTTCTGAATCCTCGGTGTTTCGCAGACTGGCCTCCAACACGCTCATTCCACGGTGGAATGCACTGCATTCAACAAATGGTGTGTTTTCCTGCATGATTTCGTTGCTCATGGATACGCCTCCTTTGATTGATAAAAAAAGCGCAGAGACTGACCAATCTCTCAAAATCGGGCAGTCTCTGCTGTGCGACCGCACAGCAAGGCTGAGCGGTTATGTACTTATAAAAAGGACACCTATTCTTTTGAATAGATGTCCTTTTTTGTTGTGCCGCGGGGCTGTTTTTGAATCGGGTCAGATGGCCCAGCGCTGGCTTTCGGTCTGCAGATCCACCATGTGGGTGTACAGTCCCTTCCGGGCGTACAGCTCTGCCGGGCTGCCCTGCTCGGCCACGATGCCGCCCGACAGCACCACTACCTGATCCGCCCCGGCTACGGTGCGCATCCGGTGGGCGATGATGAGGACGGTTTTGTGTTTTATGAGCCGCGAAAGAGCCTCCTGAATGGCAGTTTCGTTCTCCACGTCCAGACTGGCGGTGGCTTCGTCCAGCAGAATGATGGGCGCATCCTTCAGGAAGGCGCGGGCAATGGAAATGCGCTGACGCTCGCCGCCGGAAAGGGCGCAGCCGTTTTCCCCGATGTTCGTGTTCCACTTGTCCGGCAGCTTTTCGGCAAATTCCTCGCAGTTTGCCAGCTTTGCCGCCGCAAGGACCTCCTCGTCGGTGGCACCCTTGCGCCCCAGACGAATGTTTTCCAGGATCGTGTTGTCAAACAGCGTCACATCCTGAAACACGATGGAATACAGGCTCATGAGCTTTTCCGGGTCGATTCGGGAAACCTCCATGCCGCCCACGGTGATGCTGCCCTTCTGGTAGTCCCAGAACCGTGCCGCCAGTCGGGAAACGGTAGTCTTGCCGCCGCCGGAGGGGCCCACCAGTGCCGTGACCTCCCCCTGCTTTGCGGTAAAGGAGACATCCCGCAGCACCGTCTCGCCGGAGTTGTAGGCAAAGCCCACATGGTCGAACACGATATCGCAGCCCTGATTGGTCAGCTGCTCGCTGCCGGTCTGCAGGGGAGCGTCCAGAATCTCGTTCATCCGCCCCACATTGGTGCGCATGGCAATGACCGCCGCCAGATTCTGCAACGCGCCCTGCATAGGGTCGTACATCCGGGAAGCCGCCATCAGGAACAGAAACAGGGTCAGCACGTCGATACTGCCCTGCACCAGCAGCACCGCGCCGGTGAGTGCCACCGACGCAATGCCCAGCTTGAGCACCATGCCCGCAGAGGACACGAACAGCGCCGTTTCCAGCTCTGCCGCGATGGACTGCTTTTCCACAGCCCGAATTTTGCCGGAAAGACCGGACAGATACCGCTGCTCCGCATTGCTGGCTTTCAGGTCGCGGAGGGTCTCGATGTACTCCTGAATGCCGTCCGCACAGGCCATTTTCGCCGCCATGGTCTTGGCCTGCACCTTGTCCTGCACCCGGTAGCTGCCCACCACGATGGCAACGGATACCGGGATGACCCACAATGCTGCCAGAGCCATCCGTCCGTCAAAGGCGAACAGGCTCAGGGCAATGAGCACGGTAGAGATGAGGGAACCGAACAGACCGGGGATGAAGTGGGAGCAGTCCTTTTCCAACACCTCGCAGTCTGCCATGATGGTGCTGGTCAGGTCGGCAAGGTCCCGCTTGCCGAAAAAGGACAGGGGTAACTTGCGCAGCCGCTCCGCAAGGGTCAGGCGGCGAGTGCCGCTCTCTTTATAGGTCGTAAAATAGGTGCCGTTGTACTGGAACCATGTGGTCAGAAAGATCAGTGCAAAGCAGGCAACGCACCCCAGCAGATAAAAGGTGCTTCTCCCGCTCGTGGAGCCTGCCAGCAGGTCTTTTACCAGAAGATACAGCAGCCCGGTGGGCAGCATGAACGCCATGTTCTGGAACGCACAGGCCAGAACGCCCTTTACAAGCCCCTTTGCGCCCTCCGGGGAGCTGGCTGTGGCGTGTTGAATTTTTTCGATCATTCCTTACCCCTCCTTTGCGACCTTCCACTGCACCGACGCCTGATACTCCTGCCACATCCGGGCAAACAGACCGTTCTGCGCACACAGTTCGTCCTTTGTGCCGGATTCTGCAATTTGCCCATCCTGCACCACATAGATGCAGTCGGCGTTGGCGACGGTGGACAGGCGGTGTGCGATCATCAGCACGGTTTTGCCCTTGGCAAGCTGGGCAAAGGCTGCCTGCACCTTAGCTTCGTTATCCGGGTCGGCAAAGGCGGTGGCCTCGTCCAGAATCAGGATGGGGGCATTTTTCAGCATGGCGCGGGCAATGGCAATGCGCTGCTGCTCGCCGCCGGACAGATACACGCCCTTGGTGCCGATAACGGTATGGATGCCCGCCGGGAACTTTTCTATAATATCCATGCACTGCGCTGCTTTCAACGCTGCCAGCACCTCGGCTTCGGTGGCCTGCGGTCTGCCCAGACGGACGTTATCCAGAATGCTGCCCTTGAGCAGGCGGCTGTTCTGGAACACAAAGGAGATGGTATCCATCAGCTCTTCCTTGGGGATTGCCCGCACATCTGCTCCGCCTACTCGGACGCTGCCGCTCTGCACATCAAAGAACCGGCAGACAAGGTTTGCCAGCGTGGATTTTCCGCCGCCGGAGGGGCCTACAAAAGCCACGGTCTGTCCCGGCTGAATGTCCAGAGAAACGCCCTTGATGACCTCGGTTTTTCCGTCGTAGCTGAAATGCACATCCCGCAACGTGACAGAGGAATCCTTCGGGTGCTGCGGAACAGCCTGCACCTGCATGGGCGCTGCCTCCAGCACCGAGTCGATGCGTGCCAGCGCATCCGCTACCACCATCTTGTTCTCGCTCATGTACATTATGCGGGTCAAAGTCAGGGAGATCACCGGCGTGATGATGATATAGAACAGCAGGTTCAGCAGAAATTCCGGGGTCACGCCGTGTGTCGTGAACAGCAGCCCGCCCGCAATCAGAAAGGCGAACACGCCGTTGACGGCGGCGGTGTAGAACATCATGGGCAGGCGCAGGTCTTTGGTGTAGGAGATGACCCACTTTTCGTACTCATCAATGGTGGCCTTGAACTTTTTGAAGGAAAACACACTCTGCCCGAAGGTCTTGACCACCGGAATGCCCCGGACGTATTCCACTGCCTCGTTGGACATGGCCTCCAAGGCGTTGCCGTACTGCCGCATTTTTTCAGCCATCCGCTTGCCGGTCATGGTCGCCATGATGAGGAAAGCCAGCACCACCGGCGCAAGGCTCAGCAGACCCAGCCGCCAGTCGAACGCCAGCAGCAAAACCAGCAGCCCCACCGGGGTAGCGATGGCGTTGTACTGGTCGGGCAGCTGGTGGGCCAGATAGGTCTCGGCGGCTCCGGTGCTCTCGTGGATGATCTTGCGCAGCTTACCGCTGCCGAAGTTCTCGGCAAAGCCCAGCGGCAGCACCGCCAGATGCTCCGACACTGCCAGCCGCAGATTGGTCGCCACCCGGAACGCCGACAGGTGGGAGCACATCAGCGCCGCAATGTAAATAAGGTAAGACAGCACTGCAAACAACACTGCCATCCAGCCGTAATGGGGGATGTTCACCGCCTGTGCATAGTTTGGCGCGGCGTTCAGCACATCCCGCAGGATCTTCCAGATGTACACAAAAGGCACCAGCGCCACCAGCGCACTGACCGCAGACAGCACCCACGAAGCGTAGGTGAAATATCGGTAGTTCCCGGCGTAGCCCATCAGCCGGGAAAAGTCCGATCGTTTTTTCAATCAAATCACATCCTTACCGTAATATTGCCATGCGTACCGCCTGACATGATCGGGTGCGCATGTGCCGTTTATTCTGCCTCAGACAAATTTTCCGTGACGAAAAGTTCAATGACATTTTCCATAGTTGCCTGATCATAGTCCTCTGCGATGGCGGCAGCATTCCAATAAGCATAATTTCCTTCATACCAGCTCTGCAGGTCGTCGAGATCCTCTGCATAGCGGAATTCCAGATGATACGTCGTTTCCATCGTATCGGGCGCAAAGGCAAAGTAGGTAAACTCCCCGGAATCCGCATCCTCGCTCTGGTAGAAGAGGAAGCTGTTTTCATTGTCCACATCCAGTTTCTGGTAGGTGTGTGCAAACACTTCCTGTCCTTGCGCATCCAGACCGGTGATGGTGTCGCCATTCATCACGAATTTTTCCACGCCGCCCAGAAAATAGCAGTTGAACGCCGTGCTGTCCGGATCTGCTGCATATTTTTCAACAGCCTCCTCGCCATACGGCTCTGCCATGCACATTCCCAGCAGCATATCCGTAGCCGATTCCGCATTGTCCTCGCCTACCAGCGGAGTCGCAGCGTCGATCCACAAATTCCGGTATTCACTCTTTGCCATCTCCGGGAACAGTTCCACATAAGTCCCGCTGATACCAGACAGATAATCCTCCGCATCCATTACCTGACTTGCGGAAGCCGAAGAAGCCACCGAGGAGGAAACGCTGGATGCCGAAGACGCTGTGCTTGCGCTCTGCTGGCCGCAGCCGACAGCAGACAGCAGGCAGACCGCAGACAAGGCCACTGCAACAAATTTCTTTTTCATCATCATATGAAAGTACCTCCGGTTTTAAAGTAAGTTTGTTCTAACCGCTCTGTACTTTAGCATATTTTTCGGCCGTGGACTACTCCATTCTGATTTCCCTGCTCCGTTTTGCGAGTCCATTTGCGTGGGTGCGGTACTGCGACGGGGTCGTTCCATATCGTTTCCGGAAAGCCTCCGAAAACTTGCTGGCGTTGTCATATCCTGCATTCTGTGCGATCTGCGTAATGGGCTTTGCGCTCCGGACAAGCTCTACGGCAGCCTGTTCCAGACGGTATTCCTTGATATAGTGGTATACTGGCACACCGTAGACCTGTTTGAACATTTTTTGCAGGTGCGAAACCGAGATCCCGTGTTCTTCTGCCAGCTGCGCAAGGGAGACATACCCCTCCCGGTTTGTCAGAAGGTGATCCCGGAGATGGTGTGCCAGTTCGGTCTGTTCGGTAGAACAGTACAAGTCCGTTCCTTCCTCCTGCGGAATGCGGCTCAGCAGCATCAACAGCTCCACCACCTTGAGCCGCAGGAACCGGAGATCCATGTAGGGCGCATTTTCGTACAATTCCCGGAAAACGTGCTCACAGCGGGGTCCTGCCGTACCGAACATGAACCATCGGTTTCCCAGAAGATTCTGCTTCAGTACCGCAAAATCCACCGAAAAGCCCGGTGCGTTCTTCTCAAGCCAGTTCTGAGCGGCTGCTGGATCAACTTCCAGACACAGCCCTTCGTAACAGCCCAGCGGGAACCGTGACTCTGAACGTGTTCCATGCCGTCCGTCGTAGCAGCTGACGGCCATATCCCCCGGCTTTAGCAGAACGCTATCACGCATGGAAAAGCTGGTTTCAAAACGGCCATTGATGCAGAAATTGATCTCTATCATACCGATCTGCGTGCGGATTTCCGTATAGGTCTCCATCTCCAGCCGCAGCAGCATGATCCCCACGCCATCAAACAGCCGGTAATAGTGAATTTCTCCACTTCCGGCCGCATTTTCAAAGCCGCCTGTTTGTCCGGGATTATAGGGAGTGACCCCCGTTTTGTCATGAAAAATGATATCAATCATACTGTTTATTCAATCCGATCTCCACAATCCGTCTTTTGCAGGGCTTGGAATGGCAGCTGTGGTCAACTGGCAGATCCCTGTCTTTCATGTTTTTCCTTTCTTCGCCCCTTGCATCGCAATTTTCTCAACCATGCGCTATCCCAGTGCCACATCCAGTACCATCATCACGCTGAAGCCTACCGCAAAAAAACACCGTGCCGACGTTAGAGTGCCGCCCCTGCGACATTTCCGGGATCAGCGCCTCCACCACCACATACAGCATGGCTCCGGCGGCAAAGCTGAGCAGATAGGGCAAGGCGGGCACCACGATGCCTGCCGCCAGGATCGTCAGCACTGCCCCGATCGCACCGAGATATACCATCGAATCAGCTTTTTCGGTTTCTCCGTCTTCATCTTTTTTGCCTCCGATTGCAGTTCATGATTCTGCTTTTCATTTGGGCAATTTCCAACTTCTTAGAAAATCAAATGGACAATACCGCCGACAATTGCCGCTCCCGCAACCCAGATCAGCGCCAGTATGCTTCGCTTTTTCAGCACCTGCCTCCAGGTCTGCACGAACGGCGCATCTTCAAGCCCTGGCAGCACCCAAAACTGGCTGTGCCCGACCCATAGCTTGTCGATTACAACGCCGTCATAGATATTCATGACCTCAAGAAACAGCAGCGCCTGCCAATAGGCCTCACCAAAGGAGGAAGCCCCGTTCCACAAACCGATGATCAGCACAAGAGCAGCAAGCATCACGATAAAGAACGGTATCATAAAGCATTTTCGTTTCCGGTTCATCGTATTGCGGTCGATCAGTCCCAGTTCGATGGCGCGATCCTGCACCTCCTTGGGATAAAAGTACAGTCCATTGACAGCACCGCCGATCACAGCGATTTTTACCATTGCGGTAAACAGCAGACAATAAAGCAGCAGTTGCAGTACGATCATTGTTTTTCTCCTCTCAGTCTGCGTGCGAATCGGGCATATGCTCCCATTTCCTTCGTCTTCCATCGTGGTTCATACAAAACAAGAAAGTATGCCAGAAATACCATGTACCGAATCGTTTGATTTCCATTTCAATATGCCGCCCACTATTATCTGACCTTCATGCAGAAATCGCAGCGGTCATTTCCACGCCCCAGCGTCATGCTTCTCTCCCAGATCAGCTTCGGATGCAGCCCGGTATAGCTGATGTCGTCGCTGTCGCAAAAGCAGCGGCACAGCTCCGGGCAGCCGTATTCTGTGCAGGTGTCGTGATAGGGACACTTCATCATATCCACACGCCAGACGCCGTTACCGGTCTGCAGTTCTTTTGGGGCAAAGCCCGCCGCCGGGCCGAAAACGCTCCGGGTGGATTTGACGAAAACGCCGGGAACAAGGCGGTAAAGCCCCGGTATGTGCAGCAGGGCGGCAAGCTGTTTGTGGCTCGTTCTCGCCAAGCGCTCCACATAGCCGTGAACGGTTTGCAGTGCCTCCTCTTTCGGCATGACCCGCTGCAAGGTCTCGTAGGCCGAAATGCCCGGCAATATCTGCCGCTTGAGGTGGTATTGCTTTTCCTTGCTTGCATCTGCATTTTCAGCCAGCAGCGCACTCAGGCGCATATCGAAAGCGGTGTTCAGTTCCTTTGCCTGCGCGGGAAAGCGCAGTGCCGCAGTTTCCCGGAAATCACGGGAAAGATAGGTTTCCTTCCTCTTCATCGTCCGTTACCCTTTCTTTTTGTACCCGCAGTCGCAGTAGGGTCCGCCGGAAGCAAGGGTATACTGCCGCACAAAATTTGTCACACCGCCTGCTTCGCTCATGGTGTAGTCCAGATGGCACAAAGCGGGGGTCAGGTCATACAGCCCCAGCTCCTTCATCAGCACACAGATGCCGCACTTGGTAAAGCGTCCCTCGTAGCCGCTGCCGTCAGGGTATTCGTAAAATTCCATGTTCCACGAGTAGGGGTTGCGGTCGGCGGCTTTCAGAGCAGCGGTGGCCTTCATGGCGGCAATATCCTTTGGGGTAAACTTGCTTTTTCCGCTCTTGCGGCAGAACCACTGCATGGGCTTTGTCATCATGGACTTTGCGTAGTAATCCGTCAGCCTGTCCACCTCCGGGCGCTGCGGCATGGAGAGAATGAACGCGCCGACCATGGCGCAGTTGACGATGTTCATCTTGAAGCGGTCCGCTTTTTCAAACTCCGGCAGCCTGCGGATGATCTGCCGGTATTGCGGCTTTGCCTTTTTCGTGATGGCTCTTGCGGTGGCTGCATCATAGCCCAGCACAGCGGTCAGCTGCTTTTGAAAGGAGCCAGCAAACAGCGCCCACATCCCAAAGGGCATTCCGGTGTACTTCATTGCAGATACCTCCCGGCTTCCGCTTCCAGTGCCTGCCATACCGGGTAGGCTGCGCCGTTCGCATCGAAAAATTTCTTGAGATCCCGGTTCAGCGCACTCATTTCATCGATGGCGTTCATTGCGTGGTCGGAGGCGCAGAGCTTGCCCAGCGAGGTGGCACACATCAGCTTGAAAAAGCGCAGGCAGGTCTTGCGGTATTTCTCCCCTTCAAAGTCTGCATCCTCCTTGGGCAGAATGGTGTGCCCGGCATCTCGGATGGCGCGGTATCCCTCGATGTTGGCATCAAGCAGACGGTTCAGGTACGCGGTGTCGCCTTTGAGCTTTTTCAGGTCACCGTCCGTTTTATAGCAAGCAAAAGCCGCCGGCATCACAAACGCAGCATGGCAGAGCAGATAATCCTCCATGTTCGGCTCGTAAACAACCTTATATTTCGTGCCATAGAAGATGCGCCCGATCAACTGTTTATTGGAGGTTGCATCCGGCAGCTGTCCGATGGTGATCTTTTTCAGGTCGATGGAGACCACCCGGTCAACCTCCCGATGCCCCGCAGAAAGCGCAAAGGCAAACAGGACGTTCTTCCCCGGCAGCGCCGCCGCCAGCGCCCTCGCCTGCACATTGTTCCCCACAAAAACGATGTTCCTTGTCCGGTTCGCCCGCAGCGTGTCCAGAACGGAATCCAACTGTGTATAGCGCAGGACCACAAAGATCACATCGTACTTTGCATCCGGCGCAAGCTCCGTCACCACCGGAATGCGGCTGACCGAAGTGCAAAGCGAAAACTTATCCTTGATCCGCAGGCCGTTCTGCTTGATCTCCGCTGCCCAGTTTCCACGCGCAAGCAGAGTGACATCCTTTCCGGCGCGCAGCAGATTTCTTGCCAGATTGCACCCCAGAACGCCTGCACCATATACCAGAATTTTCATAGCTTGCCTCCAAATCCGATCTTCACGATCTGCATTTTCATCCCGTTGTCCCCGACCCTTGCAAGAAACCGGAAAAAGCCGCTGACAGAAGGATCTTTCAAATCGTTGTACCCCAGCATATAGCCCCGGCTGGACACTTGCAAACGGCTGTCCCATGGGGAAAGCTCGCTTTTCGCATCCGAAACCGCGAAATATGCTCCCACATCCTTGATTTTCGCCGTCCTGAGCCACGTTTTGGCGATCATCTTCACCGCCGTACGGTTGGCAGCATCAAAGACCAGCACTCCGCCGGGGAAAGCGTCCGCCATCCCCTGCACCAGTTCCCGAACCTGCTCCGTCAGGAAGTAATAGAACACCCCGGAGGCAAAGAACACCGCCCCGCCGGAGGCATCGATCTTGTCAAACCATGCGGGGTCTTTCAGGTCGCAGGGGATGTTTTGCTCCCGCTCCCCGGCGGGCAGCAGCTGTCCATTGGGAGCCGGACGAGAGCCGGGCCGTGGCGCAGCATACCAGAGTGCATGGTTGTCCCGGGAAAAAAGCTGGGTCAATTCCGCCAGAACATCGGCGGGGTACTGCCGTTCCAGCAGAAAATTATAGATGGCTTCTGCCGTCAGGTGAGGGCAGGCATCCTGCAGGCGGCTGCGCCAGCTGTCCTGTGCAGCATCATCCGGCAGGGCGCAGGAGGGGATCTCCAGTTCCCGGATGACTTCCTCTGTGGCAATGTCGCAGGCAAGGTTCCATAGGCGGTGATCCATTTCCTGCCGTTGAAAGGGATGCCCCAGAAGAAAGTGCAGGGTGACATGCAGCAGGGCGCGTGTGGGCACAGACTGCTGTGCCCGGAATGTGCGGAGCAGCGTTTCGGGGCAATAGTACAAGCGGTGGCCATCCCCGGCAAACAGGGTGTCCAGCGCAGGGACGGGGATCGGCTTCAGCTGTTCCAGAGCGGAGGATAAAAAACGCAGGTCGGCAGTCAACCGACTCTGTGCCAGCAGCAGCACCTGTGCGGCCAGTTCGTCCGCCGCAGGAACAGGAGTCTGGATGGGCTCGGGCATAAGAGAAAACTCCTTTCTGCCCCAAGGGCAGGGTGGTATCCTTCAAAAACGGCAAAACCAGCCGACACCACCCGGAGCACCGGGTGGAAGTCTGCTGGTTTGCACGCATTCCGTGGCGTGCTGCGGGTACTCCGCCCGGCAGACGTTTCGGAATCAGAATGAAGAAATGGGTGAAAAAGGAGGAAGGTGTTTCTTTTGGTGAGACCTCAGAACAGCAGCCCACAGGCTACGCAGCCCACAGCGACCATAATGGCAGATGCAACCCATGCGTAGGGGAGAGTGTGCTTCTGGTGGTCGCCCAGGTCCTGGCCGGAAAGGCCCAGCAGCAGGAAGGTGGCACCTGTCAGGGGACTGAGCGGGAAGCCCAGCGTCATCTGGCCCATGATGGAAGCCTTTGCCACAGCCAGTGCGTTGCCGCCCATAGCGGAAACAGCGTTGGCGATGACCGGCATAACACCGTAGTAGTAGGAGTCTGGGTCAAACAGCAGGCTCAGCGGAACGCTGAACAGGCCGACGATGGGGGCAATGAAGGTGCCCATGCTGGTGGGGATGATGGAGACCAGAGCGTCGGTCATGGCAGCCAGCATACCGGAATTTTTGACCACACCGGTGAATGCGCCTGCGGCAAAGACGATGGAGACCATCAGGAATGCGGCCTGTGCGTGACTGTTGATGATCTTGTGCTGCAGATCCACACTGGGGTAGTTGACGATGAGCAGGACGCAGTAGCCGATCATAAAGGTGACAGCCGGGCTGAGGCGGTTGGTAACGAGGATGTACAGGATGACCAGGATCAGTGCCACATTGAAGTACCAGCGCCAGCCGGAGCGGGCCAGTTCGTTGGAGGTGTTGGTGGTCTTTGCTTCGGTCAGACCAGTGACCTCCTGCGCGGGGATGCCTGCAGCAATGCGCTTGGCTTCCTTTTTGCCCAGGAAAGCCGCGACGAGCAGGCAGGTCACCAAGCCTGCGATCCAGGCGGGCATGATGCCCACCCACAGCTCGCTGCCGGTGACTTCATAGCCCAGGCCGGACATGGCTGCGGCTGCACGGACTGTGGGGCCGCCCCAGGGCATAACATTCATGATACCGGCGGCCAGCGCTACGATGGTAGCCTCTACCCAGAGGTTCATTTTCAGCTTCTGGAACAGGGGCATACAGGCGGGGATGGCAATCAGGAAGGTGGTGGCACCGGAGCCATCCAGATGGCAGATGCAGCCGATGAGGAAGGTGCCGATACAGACCTTGACGGGGTCTTCGCCGGTAAACTTCAGGATGCGGTTGATGATAGGATCAAAGACACCGGCATCCGAGCAGGTGCTGAAAAACAGGATGGCAAAGATGAACATGACACCGGTGGCAACGATGCTGCTCAGGCCCTTGCCCATATAATCTGCGCTGAGGATGGAAAGTGCCTTGGTAAAGCGGGTGCCGAAGGTGATGACCGGCTCAACATAAGCAGTTCCGGCCTTTTCGGCAGCAGCCTGTGCGGCTTGGATGATGACATTGGGGGCGTTGATGAATGCTGCGATGAAGCCGGTGATGGCGGGAACAAAGATCAGAGCTACAAGGGTAGAGACCTTCTTGCTCATGATCAGTGCCAGCACCAGCAGAATGGTGACGAACCCTAATACTGCCAGCATGTGATTTCTCCTCGATAATGTGTGTAAAGGTGGTCAGAGATCAGAACACCTGCTTCTCGTGCAGAGTGTTGAACTGCTCTTCGGTCATGCCCAGAACACCCTCAAAGATGTCCCGGTTGTTCTGCCCCAGTTGGGGAGCGGGAGTGCGCACAGAGGGCTTGGTATCCATCAGTTTGATGGCACAGCCGTTCACGGTGACCTTGCCCAGGGTGGGATGATCCATCTCCACGAACATCTCGCGCTCCTTGACATGGGGATCGTCCAGGATCTCCTTGATGTTCATAATGGGGCCTGCGGGGATGCCGTGGGCCAGTACCAGCTCGGCGGCCTCGTTGGGGGTCAGATCCTTGATCCGCTCCTCAATGACCTCGGCAATGGCATCCTGATTGGCCAGACGGCCCGGCATATCCACGAACCGGGGATACGAGATGTAGCCGTGACTGGAGTTCAGACGTGTGCTCTTCTGCTTCTGGTTGCCTGCCGCGATGATGACCTTGCCGCCCTTGCAGGTGAAGCTGTCGTAGGGGGAAACAGCGGCATAACGGTTGCCCATGGGGGCCGGGATGTTGCCGGTCTCGAGGTACTTCAGGGCAGTGTTCTCAGTGGCAGCGATCATGCTGTCCATCAGACTCACGTCCACCCGCTGCCCTTTGCCGGTAATGGTGCGGGCGTTGACTGCGGCAAGGATGCCGATGGTTACATGAAGTCCGCCCAGAATATCACCCAGCGCCGAACCGGCACGGGTGGGCTCTCCGCCCTTGGAACCGGTGATGGACATCATACCGCCCATGGCCTGAGCCAGAATATCATAGCCCGGGCGCAGGTGGTAGGGACCGTAGCAGCCAAAGCCGGAGACCGCCGCATAGATGATGCGGGGATTGATCTCCTTCAGGACATCATAGCCCAGTCCCAGCTTGTCCATCACGCCGGGGCGGTAGTTTTCCACCACGATATCCGCTTTTTTGACAAGCTCCTTGAAGATCTCCTTGCCCTCAGGGGCCTTCAGGTTCAGGGTGATTCCCTTTTTGTTGCGGTTGATGTTGGCAAAATAGACGCTTTCCCGCTCACCATTCAGATTTTTGGCACGGAAAGGGGGATAGCTGCGGGTGTCGTCACCGCCTTTGGGGACCTCGATCTTGATGACGTTTGCGCCCATGTCAGCCAGCATCATGGTGCAGAAGGGGCCGGCAAGCACACGGGTCAGGTCGAGAACCGTCAGGTTCTCCAATGCCATATGTTCACTCATGTTACAGCTCTCCATCCTCAACGTGGATCTTCATGCGCATCACGGCACTGCCCATGGATTTGCCCAGGCTGTCCAGACGCAGGCTCATGGTGGCACCGCCGCCCAGAGCGTGCTTCATAACAAAGTTGAAGCCGTTCAGGCTGGGCACGTCGTAGCGGGTGATCTCGCCCTTGACCATGTCGCCAAAGTAGGCTTTGAGTTTTTCGGGGGTCACCTCGCGCTCAATGATCTTATAGTATTCCGGTTTGCGTGCATACACACAGACATTGCTGGTATCACCCTTGTCGCCGGAGCGGCCGTGAGCAATATCGTTCAGATAGATCTCTGCCATCTTACTTCACCTCCAGAATGTGACTTTCGACCTGTACGGCATCGCGGGGCACGGTGGTGGGCCACAGTGCCATCACTTCCTGCACGCGGGCACGGCCGCCGAAGAAGGAGGCACCCGGAGGGCCGTTCAGCTGCAGGGGGCTGATCTCGGGAATGATCTTGGCGCACTCGCTCTTGTCCTCGCTGAACACAGCAATGCGCAGGACACACTCGTTCAGGTTCTTCAGCGCCTCTTCGCTCATATCGGCCACGCCCAGATGCAGGCTGTTCAGGCCGATGTAGCTGATGTGGATGTCGTCGGCCTTCATGCCGCGGCGCTGCATCTTCTTCATGATGACCTCGGCGCAGTACTGAGCCTTTTCGTAGGCATCAGGCCATGCAAAGCTCAGCATGGAAACAGTCTTCCAGCCCTTGTGGTAACCCACGCAGAGCTTGAGCGTGTCGGGGCGGGGCTTGCCCTTGACACCGCCGATGCGGACACGGTTGTCACCCACCTGGGTGATGGTAGCATGGCTGATATCCACGTTGACATCCGGGGTCAGGTAGTTGGCAGGATCGTGGACCTCGTACAGGAACTGCTCCTTGCAGCTCTGTTCGCAGATGATGCCGCCGCAGTCGGGAGCCTTGGTGATCTCAAAGGTATCATCGGTCAGCTCTGCGATGGGGAAGCCCAGCTCGTCCATGCGGGGGACATTGCGCCAGTCGTACATATAGTTGCCGCCGGCACCCTGACCGCCGCACTCCAGCAGATGGCATGCCATGATGCCGCGGGCCAGATTGTCCCAATCGTCAGCAGCCCAGCCAAACTCGTACTTCAGCGGAGCCAGGAACAGGGCGCTGTCAGCCGCACGGCCGGTGATGACCACATCGGCACCCTCTGCCAGGCATCCCTCAATGCCCTCATGGCCGATGTAGACATTGCAGTTGTAGATCTTGTCCAGAATATCGTTGAAATTGCCGTCGTAGTCGAAGTTGGGGAAGGTCCAGCCATCCTTCAGCAGCTGCGGGATCTTATCCTTGATGTTATCGCCGGTCACATAACCGATCTTATAGCCGCTCATGCTGTTGCCTTCTGCCCACTGGCGGATGCCGTCCACGCAGCCATTGATGTTCATGCCGCCTGCGTTGGTGCAGATCTTGATGTGCTTGTCCCAGGCTTCCTTGCCGGCCTCCTTCAGGATGCGGGTGGTGAAGTCGGGCGCAAAGCCCTTGGTGGGGTCCTTGAGCTGCTGCTTTGCCATGATGGAAAGGGTCAGCTCTGCCAGATAATCACAGCCCATATACTGGATATCGGCATTGCGGATCATGTGGATGGCCGCGTCCGGGCTGTCGCCCCAGAAGCCCTGGCCACCGCCGATTGCAACTTTCTTCATTCGATAGCCTCCTTATAGATGAAAAGGTGATATCAGCGTCAAACATAAGTATAACGTTTGACTCAATCGTCGTACTGAGTGTAGTACAACGATTTACTAATGTCAAGAAAAAAACGAAGTTTGGAGGAAAAGAAATGCAACTTTGTTGAAACGGCTAAAAAGAAAAAAGAAAAATATACAGAGTGCACAAAAACGGCTGGTTTGAGATGGGAGAGGCTTTTTTGGCTTGTCAAGATACAGGGAAACGGGTACAATAAATCTGATATCAGAAAAAGGTGGGGAAGAGCATGGTTACGATCAAGCAGATCGCGCAGGAGGTCGGGATCTCGTCCAGTACGGTCAGCATTGTTTTGGGCGGCAAGGCGGCAGAGCGGAAGATCAGCACTGCCACGCAGGAAAAAATTTTTGCGGCGGCGGCACGGCTTGGCTACCAGCCCAATATGGCTGCCCGGAGTCTGCGGGGCGGCAGCGGTGCCAATGAGCTGGTGGTGGCCATGTTCTGGGCACAGGATTTCCGGGCCAGCATGATGCTCCGCTTCTGGGATGGTCTGCGGGCCGAGATCGAAAAAACGGCACGTCCGGTGCGGCTGGTCATCTACCCGTATGTCAACGACCACCTGAAGGAAAGCGAGGCACTGACCAGTGGCGCAAACTGCCATGCGGCCATCATTTGCAATGCGTCCTATGCGGATCTGCAGTTTTTGGAGGACACGCAGCTGCCGATCCCGGTGGTGCTGTACAACCGTGTTTGCAATGGGTATTGCAGCGTCAATGTGGATGATCTGAAGATGGAGGCTCGGCCTGCCAGCCCACGAAGGCAACGACCACGACAACAGCGGCGTAAAGGAAGAAACGCCTCCATGACACATTCTTCTTTTTGGGAGGTGTGCCCGC
>OGGT01000651.1_pt1 | contig 15427 bp, 13 predicted proteins | sample 1571311 | NCBI WGS metagenome assembly OGGT01 (sample SAMEA2581931, study PRJEB24529) | metagenome | biome: Human gut stool | place: China | collected 2011
AGAAACGGCTCGAACGGATGCCGCTCCACAGGGGGCTGTCCGTCAGACGGCAAGCTGTGTGTCGGCTGCGCGCGGGTGCTCATTTCTGCTCCTTAACAAGGTATACGACCACCGGAAGATGGTCTGAGAATCCGTCGAGCCATATTCCTCCCGCCGTGGTACGCTTGGGCTGACCCTTGTATTTGCCATCGGTCTGGAAGAGATACGGGCGCGAGAAAATCTGGTTTTTCCAATATTTGAGCGTGGAGTAGTCCTTGCTGCCTTTCTTGTTTACCATGTTAGGCGTCATCACAATCTGGTCGAACAGATTCCACGAACCGCTGTACATGAGCGTGCCGCGCCCCTCTTTCTTCAGTATGTTATACCAAGGGTTGTACATGTCGCCCTCTCCTGTCTTGTCTGGATCAGCCTTTGCCGAGAGCATCTCGCTCATGCTCTTGTTCATGGGGTCGTCGTTCATGTCGCCCATCACCATCACCTTGCACTCGGGATCGTCCCTGAGGAGAGAGTCCTTGAGAGCCCTCACCTGGCGTCCTGCCACCTCGCGGTAGTAAGAACCGGCGAAACGGCTGGGCCAGTGGCACACGACGATGGCGACATGCTCGCCCGCAAGGGTGCCGCTGACGGTGAGGAAACCGCGCGTGATGTAGTCTTCCGGCATAGAGCCTTCAGGAACATATGGCACCAGCTTTACGTCGCGCACAGTGAAGAGAGCCGGATTGTAGAGCAGCGCACAGTCTATTCCGCGCTTGTCGGGACCCTCGACATGAGCGAAACGGAATCCTCTCTCGGCGAGAGGTTTCTGCGACACGAGGTCGGTGAGCACCTTGGCGTTCTCCACCTCGCTCACTCCGATGGCGGCGCATCCCACCCCTGGCAGCACGTCGGTGCCCATGTCGGCAAGCACGCGCGCCATGTTGCGCAGCTTGTGGGAGTATTTCAGACCGTTCCAGTGATACGATCCCGTAGGCAGGAACTCGTGGTCGTTCTTCCCCACATCATGACATGTGTCGAACAGGTTTTCCTGATTGTAGAACCCCACGGCGTAAGCCGAGTATTTCTTCTGTGCCGTTATCCCGGTACTGACCGAGAGCAGCAGCAACACCAAAATCAAATAACAGAATTTTCTCATATCTTTATATACAATATATATTTCGCTTTTTTACATTATATCTTTCATTTTCACACAAACCCGAACAGGCTTGGCGGCATACCGCGCAGGCAGCAGTGAATTTCTGCAAATATCGGTAATAAATTTGAATAAAATGTATTTTTCATGAAATTTTAATCGCAATGGCATACGATTTTTTCATCTGCGCGCAGACAGACGACGCTCGCGGAGCAGCCGACAGACACTATGACGCGGCACGGCACAGATTGACTATAATCACGCACAGGCATTGCAGGCACCCCGCAATTTAACATTCAGGCACACGTAAAAACGCTTTTCTCATAAAGAGACGCACGGAAACGCGGAAAAACACCGAAAACAGCACAACACGACAACCCACTGACACACAGCCAGATACATCCCCACCTTCCCACCCTCTCACCTTCCCACCTCCCCCAAAGAGCCTTTCCTGCATTGCGGAAGAGCCTTTTCGGACACACCGTAAAGCCTCTCCGAGGGCATGACAGAGGCTTTACGGAAACGCGGAAGAGGCTTTTCCGGACAGCAAGAACGGTTTCCGGACAGTGAGAACAGGCAGGAATCGGCTCACAGGACAGTGAAAACAGGTCGCGAAGACACAAAATGCGGCGGAACGGAATGTTAAAAAACGAAGGACGGGAGATTAACATTGTTAAACCCGGACAGGTCGTCGGACTTCCATTCTTATTTCATGCTGTTGTCAGCCGGATTGTATTCTGCCTAATCGAAGATGTGGCGTACTAAACAGGTAAAAAGCGGATGGCGGTGTGGCGGCGGCAATGAGAAGGAATGACAGGAGAAAGGCAGACACATAAATATATATATGTATGGCGGCATGACGGCTTGTAAGGATTGGACAAGAAGACGGGAATGTAACCCGGAGCATATACGGAACCGGCACGGCAAACAACGCAATACGCCCCTGAGACTTTACAATATAAAAGCCACAACCGCTCTCCGGGCTTTAGGCAATGAATGTCTTGGGGTAAAAACATCACAATATACACCAATAATAGGACACCTGCTGTGTTAAAACCCTCAAATCATAAAAATTTAATAAAAAAGTCTTTCGCCATTAAAAATAATTTTCTTACTTTGCAAGACAAACTACATAATTTCTATACACATGCAAAAGAAGCTCAAATTAGCAGTGATAGCCCTTTGCTGTTCGTCCGTTGCGAACGCGCAGCAAGACTCCATAGGGCTGAAGTCCGCGGCGCTAAGCGAAACGGCATTCACATTCACAGAAGCGCAGTTGGGCGAAGACGACGACATGTCGCAGAACGTGACAATCGTCAACTCGAACTCCAACATCTTCGCAAGCGAGGTGGGATATCTTTTCTCTCCGGTACGCTTCCGCTACCGCGCGTTCGACCAGAAGTTCAATGATGTCTATATCAACGGTGTACCGATGAACGACATGGAGAGCGGACAGTTCCGCTACTCGCTCGTGGGAGGACTCAACCAGCAGACACGCAACATGGAGTCGTCACTCCCATTCGAGTACAACACATTCTCCATACCGGGCATGGGAGGAGCCAACAACTACAACTTCAGACCGGCAAACATGCCCACAGGACACAGAATAACACTCAGCGGAGCCAACCGGAGCTACACCCTGCGCGGCATGTACACATTCAACACCGGACTGAGCGACAAGGGTTGGGCTTTCTCCGGAAACGTAACCTACCGATGGGCAAACGAGGGTTATGTGGAAGGAACGTTCTACAACTCGCTCTCTTACTTCCTCGGAGTGCAGAAGGTGTTCGGAGACGGACGCCACTCTCTGGCTCTCTCGACATGGGGCAACCCCACGGAGCGCGCGTCGCAGGGAGCAGGTACGGACGAGATGTACTGGCTGGCGAACGACAAGTTCTACAACCCTTACTGGGGATATCACAACGGCAAGAAGCGCAACTCGCGCATAGTGAACGACTTCGCGCCCACAGCTCTCCTCACATGGGACTGGAACATCAGCGACAACGCGAAGCTCACGACGTCTATCATGGGGAAATACAGCATGTACAAGAACACAAAGCTCAACTACAACAACACTGACAACCCCCACCCCAACTACTGGAAGAACATGCCGAGCAGCTACTACGACGTGTGGGACGAGACCGACTACAACAACCGCACGGAACAGAACCTTGCCGACTGGAATACGGCTTATCAGTTCTGGACCGCATCCAAAGCCAACAGACAGATAAACTGGGACAGGCTGTACTATTCCAACGCCCAGATATCCAAACTGGGGCAAGACGCCATGTACTACATACAGGCAAAGCACAACAACGCGCTCACCGTGTCGCTGGCATCCACACTCAACAAGCAGATAGACAAGGACAAGTCGTGGAACATAGGCATCATAGCCGCCACAAACAAAGGCATGCACTACCAGACAATGGAGGACATGCTCGGAGCAACCACATACCACAACATCAACACCTATGCGCTGGGCACATACTCACGCGACGCTGACGAGATACAGTACGACCTCAACAACCGCGACGCGCTCGTGAAGACCGGCGACAGGTTCGGTTACGACTACAACCTGCTCGTGAACAACGGCAAGCTTTGGACAAGCTACAGCGAGAACTTCGGTCCGCTGCACTACACGATAGGCGCGAAAATGGGATACACCACAATGCAGCGCGACGGCAAGATGCGCAACGGTATGGCGGCAAACAACTCATACGGCAAGAGCAAGACGGCAGAGTTTCTCGACGGAGGCGTGAAGTTCGGCTCCACTCTCAACCTCGGACGGGGCAACACACTCACATTCGGAATAGGCTACGAGCACCGCGCGCCACAGGCAAGGACAGCGTTCGCCTCGCCTGAAATAAACAACGACTTCGTTGTAAACCTCAAGAACGAGCGCGTGTTCAGCACCGAACTCGGATACCAGTTGCAGAACTCGTGGCTCCACGCCAACATAAACGCTTACTACAGCCGCCTTACCAACGTCACCGACTGGCAGAACTACTACTTCGACGACATCAACTCCTTCTCTTACGTGTCGCTCACCGGCATCAAGAAAGAATACTACGGAGTGGAGGCAGGACTGAAATTCAAGGTGACAAGCGCACTCGACGTGAAACTCATCGGAACGATAAGCGAGGCTAAGATACTGGAGAACTCGAAGGTGAGATACATGAACTCCACAAGCGCACAGTACGTGGACGACATCGTCTACAACAAGGACATGCGCGACTCCGGCACCCCGCTCACCGCGGCAAGCCTCGGAGTGAGCTACCATCAGGGCGGATGGTACATCGACCTTAACTGCAACTACTACGACAGAATATACCTGTCTTACGCTCCGAGCTACCGATACAAGGAGACCCTCGACAGAAGACAGGAGATATACGGCACCGTATACGACAACGACGGCAACCTCCGTCCGGGAGCGGTGGCACAGGCCAAAGGCAAAGGCGGATTCATGCTCGACGGCTCAATAGGACGAAGCATATACCTCAAACACGGATCGCTGTCCATCAACCTCATGGTGACAAACATTCTGAACAACCAGAACATATGCACCGGAGGATACGAACAGAGCCGCAGCGACTACACCAACTCCGGAAACATCAGGGCATACCGCTTCTCAAGAAACCCGATGAAATTCTATGCCTACGGAACAAACGGAATGCTGAACATCGCCTACAAATTCTAAAACACGACAATTATGAAAAATATGAAATATCTTAAACTCATAATGCTCGCACTCATTTGCGGCATGACTCTCACGTCGTGTATGGACGACGACTGGGATGACCCCAACGGGACAAGCATACCCTACGGCAACAACTCAATAAAGGAAACCAACCTGAAGACCATCGCCGAAGTGAGGGAGATGTTCAAGGACAAGATAAACACGTCCTACGCATACGAGCAAGTGACCGAGCCGATTCAGATAAAAGGCTATGTCACAGGAAACGACGTGCAGGGCAACATCTACAACGAGATAGCGTTGCAGGACGAGACGGGAGCCATCATCATCGCAATAGCGCAGGGTGGCATAAACGGATACCTGCCCGTGGGAACCGAAATACTCGTGGAACTGAAGGACCTCTACGTGGGCAACTACGGCAAACAGGCTGAAATAGGCACTCTCTACACCAATAAGAACGGCAACACATACGTGAGCCGGATGAACAGATTCCTGTGGCAGGACCACTTCATGATAACCGGAGGATATAAGGTGATTGAACCTGAGGTGTTCGCCGACGGAAACGAGAAGACCAAATGGACCTTCGACAAGGACAGCGGGAAGCTCGGAGTGATAAAGAACGTCACGATAAAGGGTGCTTCGGAGACCACAACCTTCTCCGACCCGAACGGAAGCCAGTCCGTAAGCCTCAACTTAAACGAGCAGCCGAACAGCGTGATGATATACACATCGCCATACTGCGACTTCGCCGGACGTACCGTACCGCAAGGCAAATGCAACATTACCGGCATATTCAAACGCTACAACGACTCATGGGAGATAATAATACGCTCGATAGACGACGTTGAGGAAGTGAAATAATAAAAACAGTATTATAATATAAACAAAAAGATAACATTATGAAAAAGATATTATATTCGGTGATTGCTCTCACAATGGCGGCATTCACATTCACAAGTTGCGAAGACGTTCCGGCGCCATATGACGACCCGAACAACAACGGCGGAGGCCAGGAGCTTCCCGAAGGCGTGCTCCTCGACCAGAACTTCACATCGTCGCTGGGCGACTTCACATCAAAAGCTGCGAGCGGAAACCTGAACTGGTATAACGACTACTCGAGCGCAATGGTTACCGGATTCCAGGACTTCGACGGCGACGGCACAAAGGAGAATCAGGCCGGTGTGACATTCCTCGTTGGTCCGGAAATAGATTTCACGGACGTTACCGAAGCCCACATCACCATAAACCACGCACTGAACTACGAGAGAGGCGACATAAACGCCAACAACTCCATTGTGATAAGCAAGGACTATACAGGCGACGTGACAACCGCTACATGGGAAGTGCTGAACTACAACACCGACGGGCTTGGCAACAGTTTTACTTTCGTGGAGAACAACGTGAACATCCCGGCCGAATATATGGGAGGCAAAGCAGTCATCGCACTGCGCCACACATGCAGTGAGACACAATCTTCCACATGGGAGGTTAAAAGCCTGAAAGTGCAGGAGGGCAAGGTGGATGAGGAGCAGCCGTCTACTCCGGAAGAACCGAGCGGCGACGGTACTCTGCAGAATCCGTATAACGTGGCAGGCATCATCGCATACACATCAACACTCGGAGAGAACGAGACTTCAGACAAAGAGGTATACATAAAAGGTACTGTAAAATCGATAAAGGAGAACTTCGACGGCGGATTCGGCAACGCTACATTCTACATCACAGACGGAGCCAACGGCAGCAACCAGTTCTATATATACCGCACACTTTATCTGGGCAACCAGAAATACACATCCGGAGAACTTCTTAAAGAAGGCGACGAGGTGATTGTACACGGAAAAGTGACAAACTACGTAAGCGAATACGGCAGTACGCTTGAGACCGTTCAGAACCAGAGCTATGTTTATTCCATAAACGGAAACACCGGAAGCGGTGAAGAGCCAAGTACGGGAGTAGCCAAAGGCGACGGCTCTCTCGCAAATCCGTTCAACGCTGTAGCCGCAAACGAATATGCATCCAAATTGCCTGCCGACGGTGTTTCGGAAAAAGAAGTATATATAAAAGGTAAGATAGCATCAATCAGAGAAAACTTCACAACACAATACGGAAACGCGTCTTTCTATATTTCTGACGACGGTTCAAACGCGAACAAATTCTACGTATTCCGCACATTATACCTCAATAATGTGAAATATACGGAAGGAACGCTTCCTCAGGTAGGTGATGACGTTATTATATGTGGAAAAGTGACAAACTACAAGGGCAACACCCCAGAGACAATGCAGAACCAAAGCTACATCTACTCTCTGACAAGCAATGGCGGCGGTGACACACCAGATGTTCCGGAAAACTCGATAACTCTTATACCGTCCGAGCTCGGACTTGAAAACGGTGCTGAATTAGGAAGTAGAACTCTTTCTGACGGTACAGTACTTACATTTGACGGAGGTGGCAACCAGAACGTTCCGAAATATTATAATGCAGGTACAAATATCCGTATGTATCCCAAAAACAGCGTAACCATCAAGGCAACAAAGAAAATCGAAAAGGTTATCATCAACTGCGATACATACAACAACGTAATATGTAACGCCAGCGGTGATGTGGCTGCAAATCCAGGCAATGTAGATACAAAAGACGCTGTAATAACCGTAAACGACATCAACAGCGAGCAGACCGTGATTACAAACACAAGTGCTACGACAGGAGAAAAAAGTCAGATCAGAATGACCTCGCTGACAATAGTATATGCCGAATAACGCCAGAACGCGCTATTACATAAAGACATATAACTATTAAAAAGCGATAAAATATTTGGCAGGCTGCAGAATTATTCGTAATTTTGCAGCCTGTTACGTAGAATAATAATTAACAATTATATTTAAGATAAAATGAAAAAAGGTATTCATCCAGAAAACTATCGCCCCGTCGTATTCAAGGATATGTCCAACGGCGATATGTTCCTTACACGTTCTACATGCAAGACTACAGAGACAGTAGAATTTGAAGGTGAGACTTATCCGGTGGTTAAAGTCGAAATTTCCAGTTCATCACATCCCTTCTACACAGGCAAGAACAAGCTCGTTGACACTGCCGGTCGTGTGGATAAGTTCATGAGCCGTTACGGAAAGACACGTAAATAAATATATCATTTTATATTTAAACATATACGGAAAGTGTATTCATGCGTAGTTGCATATACGCATGAATGCACTTTTTTAATTCTCAATATTTCAGGAAAACATTTATTTTACTACATAAAAACAGACATATGAAACATCTGAAATATCTTATTTGTCTGCTTGGCATCGCATTCACGCTGTATTCATGCAGCAGCGACGATGACAATAATGGTGGCAACGGCAACGGCACGACAACCGAAGAGGCAAATGCCAACAGGAATGTGGTAACGACAGACGCCGCTGTCGCAAGACTTGAATTCCCCAAGCTTAAAGGCGGAAACAGCATTGTGCTGGTGCACAGGACTACTGGAGACAGGCAGTATGACCGCGATGAGGTGAACTATTGCGTTGAATGGGACTGTGACAAAAAGGCTCAGCGATGGTCGTGCTATCAGATGCACAGGGGATATACCGGCAGTTACAGCCGCGTGGTTGACGGTTATCTGTTCGACCCGAACCTTACAACCTCACAATATCTCGACAAAGATTACTTCTACAGTTCTGGCTTCGACCACGGTCACATATGCCCAAACGCCGACCGGAAATACTCATACAAAGCAAACGAACAGACATTCTATCTTACCAACATGCAGCCGCAATACAGGCGGTTCAACGGTTACAGTTCGTCCGGAAACGACAAGGGCGAGGGTCTCTGGGTGAGGATGGAGGAAAAGGTGAGAAGCTGGTCGCCCGCCGCAACGACCGACACGCTCTACGTCTGCAAGGGTGGCACGATAGACAAGGAAAGCAACATCATCACGAGAATAAAGGGAAAGCTCATCGTTCCAAGGTATTTCTTCATGGCATGCCTGCTCAAAAACAGCATGGGATACCGTGCCATAGCTTTCTGGGCAGAGCAGAAAAACGAGTGGAAGACGTATGACGACCTTGCCGACTACGCCATTACAATAGATGAACTGGAGCGTAAGACGGGCATAGATTTCTTCTGCAATCTTCCGGATAAGACCGAAAACGAGGTTGAAAAAAAGATTGTGCTGAATGTGTGGGGACTTTAGCCGCCTGAGAAAAAGGCATGGCAAAGTCTTCGGAACACCAGCATAAAAAAATAAAAAGCGACAGGCAGGAACTTACATGATTCCTGCCTGTCGCTTTTTCAAAACACTCCGGCATTATCCGGAAGATTCATTTGCATGGCTATCTATATATTCTAATGCGTCAAACGAGTCTCGCGCACTTTCCGAGACCCTACTTTCTGCTTCTGAACTTCAGGTTTTCGGTATATTTGAGTTTTGCACTGTCCGTGGCGGAAGCGGCTTTCCTCTGCGTTGTCCACGGCTGTGACGGCTTTGCCAATGTGGTGCGCACGCAGTCGAAGAAGATGAGCTCATCGTTGTTGACACCCTCCATGACACCGTTGAAATAATCGTCTGTAAGGCTGAATCCGGACGTCTGACTGTTGCCGCGGGAATCAAGCACGAACGTATATCCGCTGTCGTCATATCTTATATGTATATCCCCGGAACGCGGATCAATATACCATGAGAACCTCAACTCCTGACTCTCGTCGCCGACAGTGTCTATCTCACGTCCCCGTCCGTTAAGAGAGCGGCTGTTATACTGGTCTAACTCAAAATAAACATACATGTCCACATACACGCGATGCCCCGTATTGTCAGTATATTCGTTCCTCATCGTGCCCTCCCAATGGCCTCTCAGAGTGTTTGCCATGAGCCTCAGCTCATCCGTACCATAATCGAACGCGTCGTCATACCAGTTGTAGTCATAATACCAATCACCGTAATAATCGTAATAATCCCAGTCCCATGGATCATCACAACTCGTGAAAGAGAACGGCAGGACTCCGAAAACGATAGCTGTCCAAAGTAATTTCAAGTGTTTCATATCCGTATATTTTTTATTCATTATATTCTATTGGCAAAGTTACCGAAATAAATATTATTACACAAAGGTATATTTCATATTTTAAGATAGGAAATTCCCTATGCTTCATATAGAATTTCCTACCATTTAGATTAATTTATGCCAAAAGCTTCATTCATACTCATTTAAATTACTTATCTTTGTCTCCACAACATTAAAAAAATAAAAAAAGATGAAAACCGTTTACGATTTCACAGTTAAAGACAGAAAAGGTAAAGACGTGTCACTTAAAGAGTACGCCAACGAAGTGCTGCTCATTGTAAACACCGCAACCAAATGCGGCTTCACACCACAATACGAAGAGCTTGAGAAACTATATGAGAAATACCATTCAAAAGGTTTCGAGATACTCGATTTCCCGTGCAACCAGTTCGGCCAGCAGGCACCCGGCACAGACGAATCGATACACAACTTCTGCAAGCTCACATACGGAACAGAGTTCCCGAGGTTCAAGAAGCTGAAGGTAAACGGCGAAGACGCCGACCCGCTCTACAAGTTCCTGCAAGAGCAGAAAGGCTTTGCCGGATGGGACGAGAGCCATCCCCTCACTCCCGTTCTCGAGAAAATGCTGTCTGAAGCCGACCCCGACTACAAGCAGAAAGCCGACATCAAATGGAATTTCACCAAATTCCTCATCAACAAGAAAGGCATGGTCGTGGCACGTTTCGAGCCTACAGAAAGCATAGAAAACATATCAAAACAAATAGAAGAACTTCTTTAGGATAATGGCAAACAGAGAACACACACGCTGTCTCATCATCGGCAGCGGTCCGGCAGGATACACCGCAGCCATCTACGCCGGACGTGCCAACCTGCACCCGATGGTGTACTGCGGTCTGCAGAGTGGAGGACAGCTCACGCAGACCACCATGGTCGACAACTTTCCCGGTTATCCGCAGGGCGTCGACGGCAACCAAATGATGCAGGACCTACGCAGTCAGGCAGAACGTTTCGACGCGGACGTGCGCGACGGAATAATCGTCAAGGCTGACTTCTCCAAAGCTCCTTACCTGCTTACAACCGACCGCGGTGACGAGATTGAGGCAGACACGGTGATTATCGCCACCGGAGCAAGCGCGAAATACCTCGGTCTTGACGACGAGAAAAAATACAACGGACTGGGCGTGAGCGCATGTGCCACATGCGACGGATTCTTCTATCGCAAGAAGACAGTGGCTGTAGTGGGAGGCGGCGACACTGCCTGCGAGGAGGCTGACTATCTCTCCCACTTGTGCAACAAGGTGTATATGATTGTGCGCAAACCGTATCTCCGCGCTTCCGAAGCGATGAAACGCCGCGTGGAGAACAACGCCAAGATTGAGATACTCTATGAGCACAACACCGTAGGACTTTACGGTGAGGGCGGTGTGGAAGGCGCTCACGTGGTGAAACGCAAAGGCGAACCCGACGAGCAGCGGTACGACCTGCCCATCGACGGATTCTTCCTCGCCATAGGACACAAGCCCAACACCGACGTGTTCCGTGAATGGCTCGACCTTGACGAAGCCGGATACATACAGACCGTCAACGGCACTCCGCGCACAAAAATACCCGGAGTGTTCGCCGCTGGCGACTGTGCCGACTCCGTGTACCGGCAAGCCATCGTTGCCGCAGGTAGCGGATGCATGGCTGCACTCGAGGCTGAACGCTATCTGTCGGCTGAAGGCAAGTGAGCCTCAGACACTTACGCACGCCTCCGAGGCTGTATTCATGAACGACAGAGCCGTACGGTCAAGACTCGTATAATAATAAAACATAAACCTGAAAAAGTCATGTCCGACGCGCGGGCATGGCTTTTTTTATATTCCATAAAAACCTTTTTCCGTAAATAAAATCCTCACCGGCAGTCACACAACGGTCCGCTACGCAAGTTCACGTCACACCTCCGCCCTGCTCCGGCTGCCTCTGCCTGCATGTCTCTTGCCCGTCATCCACAGTCCGGCAAAAGTAAGCAGACCGTTGAGCATAAGCAACTCATAACCGAAGACATAACCTGTCAGCTGTTTCGAAAGACTGTCCGCCGCGAAGCAAACCAACGGCGACGCAACCGCTATCACAGGCACCATGCGTCCGGAGACACCGCGCCGCGTCAGCAGTCCATAGGCAAAAAGTCCCAGCAACGGACCGTATGTGTAAGAGCAAAGCACATATATGGCGTCGATGACACTTGTACTGTTGAGCGAGTGGAACAGAAGTATGAACACGACAAACGCCACCGACATGCCGAGATGCACCTTACGGCGCAACTGTTCGTCGTCCGGACGCGACCATATGTCCACACAGCAGCTTGTGGTGAGAGCCGTCAGAGCAGAGTCGGCGCTCGAGAACGACGACGCCACCACGCCCACCGTGAACAGCACAACCACCGTCATGCCCATCCGTCCGGTAGCCGCGAACATCGGCAACAGTTCGTCGCCCGCCGCAGGCAACGCCACACCCTCCTTCGAGGCAAGCGCGACGAGCAGCACACCGAGCGAAAGAAACAGCAGATTGGCAGGCACGAAGGCGAACCCGTAAGTACACATGTCCTTCTGAGCCTCACGCAGCGACTTGCACGTAAGGTTCTTCTGCATCATGTCCTGGTCAAGTCCTGTCATCACGATGACGATGAATATGCCGCTGAGAAACTGCTTCCAGAAATTCTGTCTGGTCATCCAGTCGTCGAAAACGAATACCCGGCTGCGGCTGTCAGACGCCACCAAGTCAGCCGCCTCACCCATAGTCATGCCGAGATGCCGCGCCACATTATATATAATAAGTATCAGCGCGGCAAACATGCAAAACGTCTGGAACGTGTCTGTCCACACCAGTGTCCTTATGCCTCCGCGCCGCGTGTACAGCCATATCAGCCCTACCATCGCCACGACAGTAAAGGCGAACGGCACACCGAAAGCGTCGAGCACGAACCGTTGCAGTATGGCGCACACCACATAGAAGCGCACCGCCTATTCAGTAAGCTTTGAGAGGATGAAGAAAGACGCGCCCGTCCTGTATGCGGAACGTCCCAACCGGTAGTCAAGATAGGTGTATATGGAGGTGAGCCTGAGCCTGTAATACACAGGCAACAGCACGAACGCCACCGCGAAATAGCCAAGGATGAAACCCAGACACGTCTGTATATAGGTCATGTCGGCAGTGAGCACCATGCCGGGAACGCTCACAAACGTGACGCCCGATATCGACGCGCCCACCATACCAAACGCCACCATATACCACGGCGACCGTCTGTTGCCATTGAAAAACGTCCTGTTGTCGGCTTTGCCGCCCGTAACATGGCTTATGAGCAGCAGAACAAGAAAATATGCGAATAAAGTATACAATATTATCATAACCGTTCACAAAGTTAACTATTTTATTATCAATTTGTCGTTTAGTATGAATAAAATCATTACATTTGCAATCACATTCACCAAAAAAAGTAAGAGAATGAACAAGCAGAAACGTTTTCTATTACAAGAATCGGAGATTCCGACACAGTGGTACAACATTCAGGCAGACATGCCAAACAAGCCGATGCGCCCGCTGAACCCTGCGACGAAGCAGCCGCTCACGGCTGAGGACCTCGCGCACATATTCAGTCTGGAGTGCAGCAAACAGGAACTTGACACCGAGCATGCATGGATTGACATACCTGAAGAGGTGCTCGATATGTACAAGTACTACCGTTCCACTCCGCTCGTACGCGCCTATGCGCTGGAGAAGGCACTCGACACTCCGGCACACATATACTTCAAGAACGAAAGCGTGAACCCTCTCGGCTCACACAAGATAAACTCCGCCCTGCCGCAGTGCTACTACTGCCGTGAGGAGGGCGTCACCAATGTCACCACCGAGACGGGCGCCGGACAGTGGGGCGCGGCTCTGAGCTACGCCGCCAAGGTGTTCGGACTCGAGGCTGCCGTCTATCAGGTGAAGATAACACTCCAGCAGAAGCCCTACCGGGGAATACTCATGCGCACGTTCGGAGCCAACGTCACCGGCTCGTCCATGTCGACACGCGCCGGAAAGGACATCATCACACGCGACCCGAACAACTCCGGCTCGCTCGGAACAGCCATATCCGAAGCCATAGAGCTTGCCACCACAACGCCCAACTGCAAGTATGCGCTCGGCTCGGTGCTCAACCATGTGGCTCTCCATCAGACCATCATAGGTCTTGAGGCGGAGAAACAGATGGAGATGGCGGGCGAATATCCCGACATGGTGATAGCATGCTTCGGAGGCGGAAGCAACTTCGGAGGCATCGCCTTCCCATTCATGCGCCACACCATCCTCGAAGGACGCAAGACAGAATACATCGCAGCCGAACCGTCGAGCTGTCCCAAGCTCACGCGCGGAGAGTTCCGCTACGACTATGGCGACGAGGCTGGCTACACTCCGCTGCTGCCAATGTTCACCCTCGGACACGACTTCAAGCCTGCCAACATACACGCGGGCGGCCTGCGCTACCACGGTGCCGGAGTCATCATCTCGCAACTCATCAAGGACGGCATGATGCACGGCGTGGACATACCGCAGCTCGAATCGTTCGAGGCAGGGCTTCTCTTCTCGCGCACCGAGGGCATCGTGCCCGCACCGGAGAGCTGCCACGCCATTGCAGCCACCATACGCGAGGCTAACAGATGCAAGGAAAGCGGCGAGCAGAAGGTGATACTCTTCAACCTCAGCGGACACGGACTCATCGACATGCCGTCCTACGACAGCTATCTCAACGTAGACCTTTCCGACTACAACATAAGCGATGAGGAGATAAGGAAATATCTGGCTGGGGTGCCGAAGTTAGATTGACCCCTGACCGGTAATCATACAGTCAAAGCCGGTTTTCCGAATGATTGCCGGCTCTTCATTCGCATGTCATGAAGCTGCCTTCATGTCCGTTACTTGCTGTTCGAGGTGTGTCAATCCGCACCTTCAACCGAACAGGAAACCGGCATGAAGGCAGTTGCGTTTCATTCGGATGAATCATTATGACCTGTTCTGATTAAAAGCCTAACCGACGCTTGTTCCGTTGTCGTCCCGACAGCGATTGTCGCGGTGCGTGTGCTGTGCCGCCCGCCTCAGCTCTTCCCTCACATCAGCCATCGGACGGAACGGGACGACAGCCTCCATATCGGTGTTTATGATGCAGTAGACGTTCTCCTCTCCGTTGTCGTCCGCCCCGAATCCGCCGTCATCGGCAAAATACCGTCCGTCGGGATATATCGTCCACGACAGCGCGCACATACCGTCCTCAAAGCCGCAGTACAGTCCGAACCTGTATCTTGCGTGCTTTTCGTCCGCACACCAGCAATGCTCAAATCGCCGGTGTATGCTCTCAAGGTCTATCTCACTGTCGTCCATAAGCACCTGTCCGTTCTCCGACACAAACTCACGCCTCTTCCCCGTCGTCCTGTTTATTAACGTAAACGATTTTCCGGAAGTCGTCACGGCAATCCCGCAACCTATGTCACGCCCTTCGCCACCGTCTGCGGCATGCGCCGTGGCGGACGGTTGTGCCGTCCTGCCAATCGTTTTTTCCAC
>OGGT01000652.1_pt1 | contig 15421 bp, 4 predicted proteins | sample 1571311 | NCBI WGS metagenome assembly OGGT01 (sample SAMEA2581931, study PRJEB24529) | metagenome | biome: Human gut stool | place: China | collected 2011
AGGAGCCAGTAGTCGCAGAGTTCGTAGGATTCCTCGACGCTCATGCCGTGGGCGAAGTCGAGCGGGGCGTACAGCGAGTACGTGATGGTGTTGCCTGGTTCGATGAACATCGCTCCCCCGCCGGTGCAGCGGCGGACTATGTGGAATCCTTCGTCTTGCGCGGTGTGCACGTTGACTTCGTCTTCGAGCGACTGGAATCTGCCGATGACCACGGCCGGCTCGGCCCATTCCCAGAAACGCAGGGTGGGTTCGCGGGTTCCGGCAGCCACTTCGCGTGCCCATTCGACGTCGAGGTCCATTTGTTCCTGCGGTTTGCGGGGGTCGTCGTGCACGATGTTCGGTTTGAGTGCGTGCCAGCGTCGCGCGTATTCCGCCCAATTGCCGGTTTCGGCGATGTCGCCGGTTCCAACGGTTCCAGCGTTTTCGTCACTTTCCGCGGTTCCAGCGTTTTCAATGTTTTTTGCGATTTCCGCGGTTTCTGCGGTTTCCATTGGGCTGGTATGCCGCCGAATGCGCAGGTCGTCGCGTGGTTCCACTTTCGTAACATCATTACCGCCGATACCGGCAATGCCATCGGCGCCATCGATGCCGTCAATCGCACGTTGAAAGGCGATGGCGATGCCACGCGCGCCCATGCCGACGATGCGCACGTCCGGATGGTGCAGCATCGTCCGTTCGACGGCGGCGGTCACGTCACGTTCGGAAACCATCGAACCGCTGAGGCAACGGGCCGCGCACTGTTCCAGCGCACATTCCATGGAATGCAAGAGATTCCGCGTTCCGGCATCGTCCCCGTCGAGGAAGAAATCGCCGTCGATATGGCATTCGATAACAGTCGATGATGCAGCCGGCCCAGCGTATGGAACCGTTTTCACGGCATTCGTATGAGCCGAATCAATATAGTCCGAATCGGCGTAATCCGAATCGGTACAATCCGGATCGGCATGAGAAAGCCGGACAGTCACTCCAACGAGTTTGCCGCCCGGCTGTTTGTAAAGTCCTCGAGTCATCAATCCTGCAGTTCGACGCCTTGAGCGTCACGGTGCCATTGCGAGCCGTAGTGGGAGCACAGAATCAGGATGCCTTCCACCAGTCCCCAGATGCCTGCGACGGCTGGGCCGATGATGAGAATCCAGCCGATGACGGTCAGCAGCAGCTGTGCCACGGCCTTGCCGGTGTTGCCCAAGTAGAAGTTGTGCACGCCGAAGCAGCCCAGGAAGATGCCAAGCAGACCGGCTGCCAGTTTCGACTTCTGGGCGTATCCGGCCGGTGCGACGGGCTGGCCGTATGCCGGCTGCTGCGCGTAGGCAGGCTGGGTGTAGGCGGATTGGCTGTAAGACGGGGCCGCGTAGCCCTGCTGTCCGTAGTTCGCTTGGTTGTAATCCGGCTGGGCGTAAGCGTTGTTGGGGTCATACGCCGGGGCTGCCTGCTGACCGTACGACGGCTGCGCAGATTGGGCAGGCTGGGACGGCTGGCCATACTGACCGTACTGGTTGTACGATGCGGCGTTCGGATCATATACCGGAGCAGCGGGCGTGGCCGGCTGAGCCGGCTGGGTATAGACGGGAGCCGTACCGTATGCCGGGGCCGGAGTCGCCGGCTGACCGTATGACGGCTGAGCGGCCTGGCCATACTGGCTGTATGCGGAAGCGTTCGGATCGTACGCCGGAACGGCAGGCTCGGCCGGCTGAGCGGGCTGAGTGTATGCGGCGGAGTTCTGATCGTATGCGGGGGTTTCCGGCTGCGACTCCGGATGGTTCATCTGCGCATCGTTCTGTTGTGGAATGTACGGTTGGTTGTAGTCGGCCTGGGCTGCGTTATCCGACGTTGGATTGTTGACTTGACCGGTGCCGTTGAAATCGGCGTTGTTATCACTCATGTCTCAACAATATCCCAAAGTTTGCCCATTTCCACCCGATTCCACCTTAGGTGGCCCCTGAAAAATCCCCGAATATGCGAAGACGCCCGCCGATTCGGGAAAAACCCTTTTCGGTGGGCGTCTCAAAGGATGGGACGGAAGTCGGAATCAGCCGATTTCTCGGCTTTTCGAACCGTCACATGCCGTCACATATCTTTATATGTCGTCTCACATGCGCGCCAGAATGTCGCGACCGACCTCGTCGGTGGAACGCGTGGTGGAGCCGAGCTCCTCGATGTCAGCCTCAACGGCGACGTGGATCTTCTTGGCAGCGTCGTCGAATCCGAGATGCTCGAGCAGCATGGCTGCGGACAGGATGGCTGCGGTCGGGTTGGCCTTGTTCTGGCCGGCGATGTCCGGAGCGGAACCGTGGATCGGCTCGAACATGGACGGATACTCGTTGGACGCGTTGATGCAGCCCGAAGCGGAGTAGCCGACGCCACCGACCACGGCACCGGCCTCGTCGGTGATGATGTCGCCGAAGAGGTTGTCGGTCAGGATCACGTCGAAGCGGGACGGGTTGGACACCATGAAGATGGTGGTCGCGTCGATGTGCAGGTAGTCGTGGGTGACCTCCGGGTATTCCTCGGCCACTTTGTTGACGATGCGCTGCCACATGTCGCCGGCGTTGACGAGCACGTTCTTCTTGTGCACGAGGGTCACGTGCTTCCTGCGCTTCATGGCCAGCTGGAAGGCGTAACGCACCACGCGCTCCACACCGTAGGCGGTGTTGATGGAGACTTCGGTGGCCACCTCGTTCGGGGTGCCACGGCGGACCGCTCCGCCGGCACCGCAGTACAGGCCTTCGGTGCCTTCACGCACGACGACGAAATCGATGTCACCCGGGTTGGCGAGCGGCGAGGTAACGCCCTTGTACAGCTTGGACGGACGCAGGTTCACGTACTGGTCCAGGTCGAAGCGGAGCTTGAGCAGCAGGCCGCGTTCCAGAATGCCCGCCTTGATGCGCGGATCGCCGACGGCGCCCAGCAGGATGGCGTCGGTCTTCTTGATGCGCTCCTCTTCCTCCTCGGGGAGGATCGCGCCGTCACGCAGATAGCGTTCGGCACCGAGGTCGAAATGCTCGTAATCGAATTCGGCGACGCCTTCGGCCGCCTTCTCCAGAGCCTTCTGGGCCCACGGAGTCACTTCCTTGCCAATGCCATCGCCCGGAATGACGGCGATGGTGTACTTCTTTGCAGAATCACTCATAGCACGCGACTCTAGTCAACGAATCAGCACGTGGACTTAAAACGCTCAACTAGTGGACATTCCTTGCCGCGTTCATGTGCGAATACGGTTTCACCCGGCTTCAAACGCCACGAACAACGAACGATCCAATGATCCGGACGCAACAATCCATACACCGTACATGAAAAAGGGGGCCGACCTGAAGGCCGACCCCACCCTTGGATTCCAACACTCAGCGAACGCTCTTGGGTTTCACATAATCCTCGGCGACGGAACCGAAATTCGTGCCCGAGAATTTGCCCGATTGTCTCACTATGGCATCGAACGCTGCCAACCCGTTCAATCCCGTGTAGGAATCGGAATACGCGCCGGAATAGCTCGTCGAAGATCCCGTCGAACCGGACGATTCCGGCTTCACTACCCTGTTCTCCCGCGACCACAACGCATACAGCGTGCCGTCGCGATCGATGGGCATCAACGATTTCCCGGACGAATCAAAGGAGACCACGCTGACTGCGAGCGCGTCGTCTTTCACCGTGCTCCACCCTTCGAAGGTGTAGCCGTCAAGCTGAGGCTCGTTGGCGATGTCCGCCGTGGGCGAGACCAGCGAATCACCGTCGTAGACTTTCCGCTCGGCGTACAGGGTCTTCGCATCCTTGCCGGCGGGCGCATGCCCTCCGTTCAGATCGAAGGTTATGGTCCACTGGTGCGCGGTGCGCACCCACTGCGCGGTCAGGGTGATGTCGCCGGTCACCTTCGAGCCGAAATCGTAGCTTTTGCCGTCATACTGCCAGCCGGTGAACCGGCAGTCGTCGCGTGTCGGCGACGGATCAGGCGCAACGGCCACTCCTCCATCGTCCACGGTCTGGCTGTTCACGGCACTGCCGCCGGCCGTGTCGAAGGTGACCGTCCATGTCTTGACCCACTTGGCATACAAGGTCATGTCGGCGGTTACGGCGGTGCCAGCATCATAGTCCGTCTTCCGCTGTTCGTCGCTGGTCAATCCTGCGAAACGATATCCGCCGCGGGAAGGAGCGGAATCGGGGATCGTAAGCTTCTCCCCTTCCTTGACGAACAACGTCATATCCTGCGGCAGGTCCGACGAATAATCGTCGCCGTCATTCAAATGAATGGTGACGGTATGGTACGTCGCGCCCGCATCATCCCACTTGGCATACAGCGTGATACCGCCGGTGACGGGCATGCCGAAACCGTACGGCGTGGTGCCGGCCGCATCCGTGGTCCAGCCGACGAACGTGTATCCGTCACGGGTCGGTGTGGCAGGTTGCGTCGCGTAACCACCGTACGCAACCTGTTGCGCATCGACCGCGCTGCCGCCTTGCGAGTCGAAGGTCACGGCGTACATGTTCGGCGTCCACTTCGCATACAAGGTCACATCATCGTTCACCGCAGCCGTGAAATCGTATTCGCTACCCGAAGTGTCGGCGCTAGTATACCATCCCGCGAACGCGTATCCCACGCGCTCAGGATTTTCCGGTCGTACGGCCGATTTCCCTGTTTGCACCTGTTGTGCGGCGATCTCGCTGCCGCCTTGGACGTCGAAGGTCACGGTTTTCGCTTCCGTCCACTGCGCATACAACGTTATCGGCGCGCTCACCGTGGTGGCGAAATCATACTCATGTTCACCGGCCACGTCCGTGGTCCACTTCGAGAACACGTAGCCGTCGCGAGTAGGCGTTTCGGGAACGCTCGCAGTGCCTCCGATGGCGACCGCCTGTGCGGGAACGCTGCTGCCGCCTTGGGTGTCGAAGGTTATTCCGGCCACGTTCACCGGATGCGTGTACACGGTCGGATCCCCGCTGACGATCCAGAATTCCGCGACGCCGTTTTCCACGTTTCCCGCGGTCATGCTGATCACGGATTCCGGAATCTCGCGATCGTTGTCGTCGCAGTCCTTGCCGGTCCATGATGAGCCACCGTTGCGAATGATGAACCATGGGTTGCGCACGCCTTTGGCTGTCTGGCTCAGCGTGTATTCCGCGACCTCGCCGAATTCGTCATGGGAGGTGAATTCCTGGGATTCGCCGCTGGTGCTTTCCGCATACCAAGACCACAGATCCCAGCCTTTCCACGCGTCGGATTCCATGCTGTATTCCTGATAATTGCCGTCGGGACGGTAATAATGCAGTTTGATGGTCAGGTTTTTCGGATTTTTGATGTCATTCGGCTGCGGTGTCGCCGAGGGAGACGCTTTTTCCGAGGATCGGTCGGAAGCGGTATCGGGTTGCGCGCCGTCCACCCACGCTTCGATGGCACCGCTCACATGCGCGTCACCGAATTTGGCGAGTTTCCACACGCTCGCCTCATATTGTTCGACGGTTCCCGCGGACGCTCCAGTCGCATCGGCACCATCCACGATTCTGAAATGCACTGTTGCCAGATCGCCGTCCAGTTCGCCGCTGGCTTTCCTGCCGTATTGCGTTGGCGTGCTTTCGAATGGAATATACGTGGCGCTTTCCATGTCGTCGCCGTTCCACACCTTCACGCCGGATGCGTTCTCACCGACGCCGGAGACGGAACGGAAGTTGACGGTCACTTTGGTTTTCGCCGCATGGTTGCGCGTGTAGGGCACGCCCGTCTGCTGCCGGTGCCCGCTGACGTTGATCATAGTGGCGCCGACCTGTGCCGTATATTCCGTTCCCCGCTTGCCCCCGTTCCAGTCCGTGGAGTCAGATTCCCCGGATTGTGTGGATGCGAAATGGTATTTCACCGCGCTTAGGTTGGCCCCTTCCGGCAGATCGGCCTTATACCAGCCTGCCGCATTCGTGGAATCGGCTACATCGACCGCGCTCATCGCAATGCTACCGCTGCCGTTGTCGGACGTGTAACGCACATACACCTGCCCGTCCCACGATTCGTCGGGCTTGTAGTAGATGGTGAGGGTTTTGTCACCTATCAGCGAACTGTTCGGCGAATCCTTGTATTGCGGAGCGTAGGTGCCGCTAGGTTCCGTGGTTTCCGTCCACGCGCCCTTGACCGCACCGGCATAGATGGCAATGGCGCTTCGTTTGCCGATGGTCGCTTTGGCGTGACCGCCGCTGACGGTCACGGTTTGCGAGCAGGTGCGGGAAGCGTACACGTTGCAGTATTCCCCGTCCGGCAACGATGTCGTATAGTCGACGTCATGCTCCTGCAGGGTGTTGTTCAATGCGAGCAGACCCTTGCTTTTCCCGTTGGCGTCAACCCTTTCGAAGGCGATGTCGTTGGATCCGGATTCCTGCCAGTTGCTTACGCTGGTGCCGTTCACGGCATTATGGAATTTGATCATGCCTCGGATTGACGTCCACCGCTGTTGGCAGTTCCAATCGCCATACTCCATCTGCGTTGGGTCCTTTTGCGTGGAGCACACGTCGTCCATGCTGATTTTCGGCACGGTGGTGTCAGTCGAATCCTTGACGCCGTCATCATATTGGGTGCTTTCATTGAATGCGTAGTCTGAAAGGATCTTCGGATGCCCGTAGTCGTACCCGAGCATGAACGCGTTGGCGAGCTCGTATCGGGCGCCGGAAACGGGTTTGAGCGTTTCCGAACCGCGTGCGGTATCCCAGTTGGACACGAATACGGTGGCATTATCGGCGTCGTCGAGCAGATCGCTGGTGATGTTCTTCAAATTGGTGATGGATCCGTTGAAATCCTTCAACAATGAGTACGCGTACGAGAATTCGGTGACCTGTCCGTTCTTTTCGTATCGTTCCGGCGCGAATTTTTCGGATTCTCCATTATGGTAGATGACTTCCTGCGACCATGGGAAGCTTTGTTCGTCCGTAATGCCCGCTTTGGTCATGAACTTGCGTTTGATGGATGCGATGTCGTTGGGATCCATATGTTTTGCGGAGTCGATGCGGAATCCGCGTACGCCGTCTTCCCATAGGTGCGCCAAGTATTCGGCTTGGATGTTTTGCACGCGGTCGCTGCCGGTGTTGATGTCCCACATGGCCGACAGTCGGCAGTTCCACACTTCGTCGGCGTTGGTGTAGTCGGAGATGTTGTCTGACACGTTCGACTTGCAGGTGTGGAAGTCGCCGCTGGGAAGGCCGTATTGGTGGTTGTTGCCGCTTTCCTCATACTGGTAGATGCCGATTCCCGGGTATCGTCCGTATGATCCGTTGTATTCGGTTCCGGCCACGCCATACTGGTCGTCAACCCATGACACGTCATGTCCGGTGGTGTGGTTGAGCACCATGTCGGCCACGATTTGCACGCCAGCCGCGTCGCATTGGCTGATCATGGTTTTGAACTCGTCTTCCGTACCGAAACGCGAGTCGAGTTTGTAGCTGACCGGCTGGTAGACGGTCCACCATTGCGTGCCTTGGATGGATTCCTGCGGCGGGGAGACCTGCACGTATTTCACGCCTTCCGGACCATAGGTTTTCGTGCATTCGTCGCCAATCGTCTTCCATGATTGCTGGAATGCGATCATGGTCACGTCAGTGGCTGCCGGATTGGTCGGATCGTCATTGCCAAAAGCCACCGATTGCGCGCTGAGCCCCGCGAGGGAAAGCGCCAGGCCAAGTGCCGCGGCCGCGATGCGGCGCACCGAACGCATGCCGGTATGTCGTGCAGCCGCGTGACGGGCCATGCGGTAATCCATCCGATTCCCCTGTTTCGCTCCGTGACGCCTCATCGCGCGTCTCCTTCCTTGTTGGTCTTGTTACGTTTGGCGATGCCGTAGCCCATGCCGATCATGCCGAGCGCCACTACCGCGAGAAGTGTGCCGTAGCACCATCGTTGCCCGCCCGTGGAGGGAAGCACGATGGAGATGGTGTTGGTGATGGTGGAGATTCCGGTTTTTCGGTCATCGCTGATGACCGGCTGGCAGTAGCCGTCCACTCCGCTGATCGCTTCGCCCTTTTCGTTGGTTTCCTTCACCGTGTACACCTTGTTTTCATCTAGGTCGGTGAACGTGTATTGCCAGTTGTTGCCGTCGCTCAACGCCACCGTCTTGCCGGTGGATTGGCCGTTCGCATACAACGTCGCATATACCGCTTTCGGACGTTTGCTGCTGTCGCCGTAGTCCTTCCACACTTTATGCACGCTGTGGCTGGTATGCCCCGGCGTGTAGGTGTTGGTCAGCGTGTACGCCCAGGATTCCGCATTCTGACCGCTTTCGCTTGTTTCATCCGCCTTGTCGGATTCGCCCGACTCGTTGGCCTTGCCCTCGGCGCCGTCAGCCGCAGCGACTTTGCCTCCGGTGAGCGTCGGCGTGTAGTTCTTCACGGCCTCTTCGGTCACCGAATACTGAATTTCCTTGCCCTTGTAGTATTTGGGCAGGTTCGTGAAGGTGTAGGTCCACGTGTTCGCGCTCACCTCTTGCGAAGTGGTCGCTTCGCTTGTTCCGTCAGCCCCGTTGACGTTGGCCGTGGTGGCCTGCGTCGCTTTGGCGTTCTCCGAGGTCAGCCCCATGCAGCTCACACCCCATGGATTCGTGCCATCCGTCGCGCCGGTGTTCTTGCACTCGCTGTTGTGTTGCGGTGAGGGCCATCCGGGCAGCGTCTGGTTCTTCGCATCGGTCCACACGCTGGAAAGCACCCAGATCGTGGCCTTGTCGCCCGGCCGTTTCACATTGCTGGGCGCATCAGTGTCATCCCACGTCTTGTCCACGCTCAATGTCGTGGTTTCGGGCGTATGCGTGTTGGTCACATCGAACGCGCAGGATTTGACCGTGCTCGTCACCGCACAGCGTGTTTCCGTACCGCCGGCGAGCGTCACGTCGCTTGCCGTATAGCCATCTACGGATTCCTCGGTTACCGTATACGTGTACGGATTGTTGTACAGGTTCTGCTTGGGAAGACCTTCGAACGTCCACGATTGCGTGTTGCTGCCGTTGGTTCGCACGGTTTGCACCACCAATTGTTCGGTCACGTCTTCCGTTTCGTCGGTACTGCCGCTCTTCGGCTGTTTGCTGGTTCCCCAAATATGGAAGGTCAGCGTCTTCGGCCGTTTGCCATCGTTGTCATCCTGATCGTTCCACGTTTTGTTCACCGTGATGCTTGCCGTTTCCGGCTCCCGAATGTTCAATACCGTGAATTCGGCGCCGTCGATGTACGGACGTTTGATCACGGAAACGCGGTATTCCTTACCTGTGAGCTCTTGGGTCAGTTCCTCGTCAACCGTGTAGTTGTACCTGTTGCCGTCCGCATCATATCGGGGCAGATCGGTCCACGTGTACGTCCAGTCGCTGGTGTTCTTGTTGTCCAACGTCCGCGTGTACTTCGCATCTTGCAGCTGCTTGGAGTTGCGCAGCAGGTGGAATGTCACCGATGTCGGACGCTCCGAATAGTTATGGTCGGACCAGATTTTGCGCACGCGCACCATGGTCGTATCCACGCGATCCTCGACGCGGATGGTGTTGCCATCCACCAGCTTGCCGTCCACGTATGCTTCGCCGCGGGAAATGGTGAAGTTGACCGCGTTCGCCTTTTCATACCCGACCGGCGCCTTGGTTTCGGTGAGCTTGTAGACGCCGTCCTGCAGCTGGAATTGTTTCGGCAGTCCGCCGCCGCTGGTCCAGGTGATCTCGTCGATCGTCTTGCCTTCGAAAGTTTTGCCGGTTATGGAGAATTCCGCTCCAGCCAGCTCGGCACCGCCGCCGACCTTGGTTTTGGAGAACAGGATGCCGCTTTTGCCCGGCTTGTCTTTCATGACGACGGTATTGGAATCCTGCTTCTTACCGTCGATGGTCACGCTGCCGTCGAGCCCGACGCTGAATACGATGTCATCCGCGGTTTCATAGCCGTCCGGCGCCACCTTTTCACGCAGGGTGTAGGTGCCGGGTAGCAGGGTGAGTTCGCCGGGTTCGCCGCCTTTGCTGGTCCAGGTGATCTCGTCGATCGCCTTGCCATCCAAGGTGGTGCCGGTGATGCTCATCTGCGCGCCGTCGATATTGGTGATGCCACTGGTGAGACTGTTTTTATTGACGGTCACCTGATGCGTCCGGTACTGGTCGGTCATCACGATGGTATTGTCCTGCACGTCGGCATATGTGCCATCGGTTTGCTTGATCTGCACGCTGAGCTTGCCGGTGACGGCGTCGCTCACGACTTTGAATTCGACCGGATCCGCTACCAGATAACCATCCGGCGCCTTGGTTTCGGTCAAGGTGTAGGTGCCGGGCTTGAGCTTGATGCTCTTCGACTTATCCCGCTCACTTACCCAGGTCTGCGTTTTGAATTCGGTGCCATCATTCAGCGTACCGGTGAGGCGCATGGTGGCACCTGCGATCTCCGTACCCTTGAGGTCCTGCTTGGAGAACCACACCTCCTCGTTTTCGGGGTGGTGCGTGTTGGTGATGGCGAAACCTTGGGTTTGCGAGCCGGTGATGTGCGTGGTGTAGCCGCTCACCGTATCTTCGCGTATGGTATACACGATCTTCTTGCCATCCTCGTAGACGGGCAGATTGGTGAACGCGCTGTCGTTCCGCCAGTTTCCAACCGCATCGAGTGTCACGCTTTGATCGGTTTCCTCTCCGTTTTTCAACAGATGCACGGTTACGCTGTCAGGGCGCTTCTGGTCCTGGTTGTCGGCGTCGTCCCATGCTTTTTCAACGCCGATCGACGTGGTTTCGGGCGTGTGCGTGTTGGTGCATTGTTCGGTGGCAGCCGAACCGTCGGTGTTGTATTGCACGTCAGCGCATTGCGAGTCGTACCCGCCCAGCGTCGTGGTTTCGACGGCCATGTAGGCCGCGGTTTTGCCGTCGACTTTCACCGGCAGTCCCGTCCATTGCACGTTATCGTTCTTGTCGGGATTGAGTATGCGGCTTTGCCCGTCGACTTTCGTATAATCGGCATCGCCGTCGGTCTTGCGGTACAAATCGAAGGTGACGGATGCACGTTTGCCGTCCTGGTTGTTATTGTCGTTCCATGTTTTCGTAACAGTCAACGACGTGGTTTTCGGTGCGTCCTCCGCCTGCACGTGACCGATGCCGTCGCTACCGGTCACATTTTTGCCGTCGACGGTGATGGTGCCGTCTTCGCCGACCAGAATGATGATCGGATCCATGACTTGGTATCCGTCCGGTGCGTTGGCTTCGGTCAGCTTGTACCGTCCGGGCAGGAGTTCGAGCGTTTTCGTCTCGCTGCCGGAGGTGGTCCATGTCCAATCGGATTCCACCTGCGACGATCCGACACGAGTCAGCTGCATGGTGGCACCGTCGACGGGTACACCGGCATTCGCCGCATCCACCTTTGTGAATTGCACCTTGAACTTCGTTTTGTGGTCGTTGCTGCAGTTCCAACGGTAGTTGCCCAATGTGGTCGTCTTGCCGTCGCTGTCTTTGGCTACGGCGACGATCAATTTGCCGCTTTGCCCGTCTACGGTAACGGTTTTGTTGTCGTATCGTCCGTCGTATGCACCGGCAGCGGTCTGCGCGTCATGTCCGGGGAATATCACATAGAGCGGAGCGGATTTCTCGTATTGCGAATCAGTGCTGCCGGGCACTTTGCCGTCCGGACCTGTCAGCTCGGTGACCTTATATACGGTGTCGTAGTCCAGCTGCAGTCGGTCGGACAGTCCGTTGGATGCTCCTGTGGTCAGCTGCTTGGTGATTTCTTTGCCAACCGTACCATTGCAGGTGCCGTCGGCATCGGCCGTAGACGACACGAAGTTGCATCCGGTGACGCTTTCCACTTTGAAGGTGGCGCTGCCCGCCGGCTTGCCGAGATCGCCATCCGCGTACTTGTAGATCTGCAGTGTGCTCTGGTCGTATTTCATGCCGCCTTTGCTCTGCTGCACGGTTCCGGTGATTGTGTTCTGCGAGGTTCCGCCGTTGTTCTCATACCCGGCGAGCACGATTTTGTTGCCGCCCAGCGATCCGAAGCTTTCGCCTGGTTTGAGCTGCACCGCGGCCGTGTAGGTGATGGTGCATGCACGGGCGTCGGGAATGGAGAACACTAGTTCGCGGGTCTGCGGATTGTATGACCATGTTGCACCGTTGATGGCGGTTCCATTGTCGGAGTCCATGATCGACACGCTGTTGGCGTTGAGGTCGAGTGCCTGACCCATGGTGTCGGTCAGAGTGAGGTTGTTGCCTTTGTTAAGCGTGTCCGCATTCGGGTTGACTTTGACCGTGTAGTTCACGTTCGGCGCGGTCGTGGCATCGTATTTGCCGTTTTTGTCAAGAAGTTTCGGCTTGCTCGCGCCCACTGTGGCGGAAGCGTCGCCTCCGGCGCTGCCATCAATGTCGATGTGCGCCTTGTTCTCGTAATTTCCCCAATCAGGTGCGGTGATCGGGTCGATGCTCGTCTCATACACGATGAGCACACCAGCCGAGGTCTTCGCCTGGCTGAACGCCGGGGTACCCTTGGCTATGGTGAAGGTCACCGTGCCGTCGCCGTTGTCTTTGGCGCTCACTCCGGACAGCATTTTTGTGGTGCTGGAAGCGTCGAAGATCTTCAACGATTTCGCGTCGTACCGCGTGTGGACGGGCAACGTATCGGTCACCACGATGTTTTCGGCGTCCGACATCACGTCATGCACTTTGATGCGCCAGCGGATCACGCCTTTGGAGTTGGCGGTGTAGCCGTACCCGTATTGGTCCCAATACTGGTTGGCGTCTTCCTTGCCGAGCACGTCGCCGCGATGCTGGTGTTTCGCCGTGGAGGTTTTGTTCAATGCCGAAGCTCGGTTCCACACGGTTTCGTCGGTCACACCGTCGTTGACGGTGGACTGGTATTGCACGTACACCGTAGTGCCTTTGGGCAATGATGCGAACACGATGGTGAATCCCCTATCGGTGGCCTCTGTCGTGTATCCGCCCGCGTATTGCTGCGTCAGGGCGGCGTCGGTGTACACTTTAATGCTGTCTTTCACCAAGGTTTGCTTGGATCCCAGATCCTTGCCGCTGTCGTCCACATCCAGCTTGTCGGTCAGTTCGGCGTTGGTGAGGTCTTCCAAGGCTTTCATGCTGGTCACCCACGTCAGGTTCTTCGCTTCGGATGCCGGCGACGTGCATGTTTTCTTCAGTTCGACCGCGTCCGTGCCGAGTTGAGGTTCGGCCGTGGCTGTTTTGCCGGTTCCATCCTGAGGTTTTACGGTGACTTCGTTCTTGTATTTCTGGTGTTCGCCGCTTCCTTCGACCGGCACGTTTTTCGCTTCGGTCCAATACTGGATTTGGAAATGGTCGTAGCCGCCGGAGGGCAGGGTCACGGTGCCTGCTACGAGATCGCTCCAGCTAAGTTTGATGTAATGCTGCGGATTGTACGGGTCGTCGTCCGTATATGCGCCGGGCGAGCCGGTCGGACACACGGATTTCCAGTCGCCGCTGTTGTAGCAGCTGAGCACCAGATCTCCGGTCGGTTCCTTGAGGTTGTTCTTGTCGAGCAGATCTTTGACGGTGGCTCCGTCGACGGATTGGCCTTCGCCAGCGCCGATGGTGATGTTCCAAGTGAAGCCTTGCGTGCCATTTTCGTCTTTTGCTGCGGTTGCGCTTTTGTTCACATACCAGTCGCTGTAGTTGAACCAGATGGAGTTGCTGGTTTCCTTCTTGTTGACGTCTTCGTTGCTGGAATAGGTCACCTTGTTTTTGTTTTCGGTGGCATTGCTGCAATTGCCGGCCTCGCGGCATGCCTTGATGACGCTGTCTTTGTCGGCGTTCACCGAGTAGCGCACGTATAGTTTCTCACCGTCGCCCATGGAGCCGATGGTGACGTTGAAATTATGGTCGTCGGTTTTGGAGGATTGCCATGCGCCCGTGTATTCGTTCTTGCAGTCGGCGTCGGTGTAGATGTGCACGGATCCGTCCACGAAGGTCAGCAGGCCGCCCATGGTGTCGTCTATGGTCACGCCGGTGTTCGTGCCTGTAGAGGTCACTTCCAAAACGAAATCGTAGGTGGATGCGTCGGAAGTGGAGATTGCCGGGCGTTTGACCACGTTGACGCTGTGTTTGCCCTCCACGTTCACGGTGATGGTGCCATATCCGGGGAAGGTAAAGCTGGTATCGCCGCCAGCCGAACCACCGGTTTTGTTCGAGGTGATGGTTCCGTCAGTGGTCACGAACGCTTCGATGTTGGACCCCGCCGATTCGCCGCGGGTGTAGGTGGCCACCATTTTGTCGCCGTCGATGGTGTAGTAGCCGACCACGTCGCCACCGTTGTAGATCGGGTATTTCTCGTTCGATTTGTATTCCAGATTGCCGGGAAGGTCGTAGACGAAGGTGTCGCCCTCGTTGATTTTGACGTCGTTCGGCACTTTCCAATGCAGTTCGGTGCGGATCTGATCACCGTAGTTGACTTGCATGCCGGAAATGTACGGCTTCCACGTCTTGCCTCCGTCGGAACTGATTTCGAAGGAGGTGTCGTCCTTGTCAACCCAACCGAGATCGCTGATATTGTATTCCTCAGCATACGCGCGTTGCGGCGCTGCGATCACACTTGCGAAGATCATCGCAACGATTGCCACCAACGCGGCAATCGTTGTCATTCCATGCCGCTCACTTACGGCTTTATGCATGCCTGCCATTCTTCCCCCTGGTCGCAATGCAATCTAGTCGGTTTTACCCGTAAACCTACTATTTCTCTGGACCTTACGAGACCACCCCGCACAGACAATGAAACACTCTGAAAACGGGTGCAAGCATGACCTTATAAAAGGTTTAACATGCCGTCAAAAGTTGAAAAAACGTTTGACGGAACACCCCTAAATCGGAGGATTCTGCAAGAAACGCCGAAAACAATCACCCGACCTGTTTCAATGTTTCATGAAACAAACTGCAAATGGAAGCGTTTGCAAAACGGGGTGCGCCATACGGTGCACCCCGTCACATAACAACAGACCGTTCCGAAACCGACCTCATCCGAACATGAAAGGTCCCACAAACCGGATCAATGCGTGATACCCATCATCGAAAGACACCAAGCATTCTCATAGGAGATCTCCTCCCACTGCTTGTACCTTCCAGACGTACCCCCATGACCAGCCTCAACCTCAATCTTCGCCACGGCGTCCACACCGGCATGCTGCAGCCGGGCCAGCCATTTCATCGGCTCCACATACAGCACGCGGGTGTCGTTCATGGATGTGGTAATGAAAATTTTCGGAAAAACGGCAGTTCTTTCGTCATTTTCACTATCTGGCGCATTCTCGTATGGCGTGTACGACTTCATATACGCGTACACATCCGCGTCGTGCAGCGGATCGCCCCACTCGTCCCATTCGGTGACGGTCAGCGGCAGCGAAGGATCAAGGATCGAGGTCAGCGCGTCCACGAACGGCACATCCGCCTCCACGCCCGCATAGCATTCCGGAGCCATGTTGGCGACCGCCCCCATCAATAGGCCGCCCGCCGAGCCGCCGTTCGCC
>OGGT01000654.1_pt1 | contig 15374 bp, 15 predicted proteins | sample 1571311 | NCBI WGS metagenome assembly OGGT01 (sample SAMEA2581931, study PRJEB24529) | metagenome | biome: Human gut stool | place: China | collected 2011
TCTTGTCCGTCTCTGCCTCGGTCGGAATTTCGCTGAACTTCGGACACGCATCGTCCAGGATCTCAACCGTTTTCTTTTTCCGAAACGGAAGTTGGCGAAACAGCCAGCATGAAAGCGTGACCGGTGAGATGACAACGTTGTAGACGGCGTTGATGGTTTGATCGAAGAGATTCACGGGATGCCTCGGCTCGGATGAATTAATCCGAACATCATGCCCGAAACAACATTTCCAAATGACACGATAAAAAGCAGGTTTTGCTTTCTAGCACACAGAGAAAGCCGCCGATATTAATCCTGTTCTTCAAGGACAAAATGCGGGTTTCGTACTCCCTCAGCAGCCGGCAAAAAATATCGGATCGGACGATAGCGAACCTCGAAGCTGTAGACCCGGTTCTCTTTCGCTCCCGTTCGGGTCATGATTGAGATACTCTCATTCACTTTTCCCCTTTTCCAGCAATCAACCCCGCTTCGAAGAACGCACGTGTCAGGCTGTTTGAAGGGAAAAATTTCAGCATGACAAGCGGCGCAATCCGACTCTTGAAGAGAGGTATTCGCATTAGCTGCATTGCGAGCCGAAACGCCAACGCCAACCGCAGTGCCTACGACGACTGCACCCCCTCCGCTGCCTTTGGCAACTGCAACGCCAGCCCCAACTAACAATAAAACTGGAGATAAAACAAGACCCGCTGTTGGCTAAAACAACGGGTCTTGCAGAAGAAGATAGTGATGAAACTAGAATCGCCTCGCTTCCTGAGAGCACGAAAGATGGATTCTGGTGGGGCTGGTGCTCGTTGTCATTAGAGTGACGGCGATAAACGCGGCCAAAAGGCTTTGTGAACCGGGATGCAGTAAACAAAGCGACGAGTCCGTCTCTAACTCCTTCTTTTGCCTTGGTGAGGCCCCCTCAGAAAGGACTTCCGAGGGGGTGTAAAACAAAACACGCAGCCGGCAAAGCCGCAGGTCTTGCAAAGCACATCTTAACTTAAAAAACACCAGAAGTGTGATGCAATCGAAATTTATTTTTGACTGTGCCGCAGGAATTAAGCTGAAATTCCGACTCGGAATTTCAGCTCTTCTTCTCGCCTTTGTCCCCTCAAGCGAATCCCCCCAGTCCGCTCGTAGAAATACTCAGTTCAGAAGACCATCCAAACCAAATTCCTTCTGACGCACAACCAAAAGTGAAACCTCATCAGAACTTGCCCTCTTCAAAGTCGAGAAAATATCTCCATCCCACGGACGGTTAGCCAGCTCGACTGTTCGATGCAAGTCATACTCCCCGGTCCTCATGTCAATCTTGAGCATGACGCGCTCAAAGTCTTCGCTCAACATCGCAATCAGAAGCGGTAGAACCCGACAGGCAATGACCCTACCACTGTGGCGCAAGACCTCACGCATGTCACCCTCAACATCGAGGCTTTCGACAAGTGGCGCGTAAGGACTGTCGTAAGCGTAGTTCTCAACAATTTCCACCAGGCTCCTACCCTTCGGGAAGGGATAGGAATGGTAAAGCGCCGGATTGCACACGCCCGTGCGCGTCATGTGCTGAATCACCAGACGCAACTCACCGTCCTGCCGATCAAAGGTTACATAGGCTCAGGGCATGGATACCGATGCGAAGCCGGCCGCTTTCTCCGGCTGCCGCCATGCCGGCGGTCTTCACCGCATGGTCGAGTTGGTCGATGCCTGCGGCTATCCGCTCGACGAAGTGGCGTCCGGCCTCGGTCAACCGAACACCCCGCGCATGGCGCTCGAACAGAACGATGCCAAGGTCTTCTTCCAGCGCCTTCACGCGGGCGCTGACGCTGGATTGCGCCACGCCGAGCGCATTGGCGGCGTGGCGGAAGTTCAGATATTCGGCGACGGCGAGAGTGTGAACTAAGGTCATCATCGGCACTCGCCCCGAGAGGAGATGATGGCTCAACGGATTTAATCCGTCATTCCTCGTAAGTCTACGCATACCAATTCGCCATGACTCAATCACAATGAAGTTGCGAAAGGTCTGCGTAGTATTGGCAGACATATTAAATAGAGGGTCGCGCCGACAATCCAAACCCAACCGTTCCATGCTCCGGCGGTGGCAGAATAGAGTGCTGTGAAGCCAAGCGGTCCTGCGATAGAGCTTAGATTGGTGAGGCTCGTTAGCGTTCCCTGCAAAGCCCCTTGCTTGTTACTGCTGACATTGTTTGAGAGCATTGCCTGCAAGGCCGGCATGCCAACACCCCCGGCGGCAAGCAGCAACAGAATCGGGAACACCATCCATCCCTGCGTGGCAAAAGCCAGAAGAACGAAGCCAGTCGCATCCGCAGCCATGCCAAACAGTAGCGTGCGCCGCTCTCCAAGCCGGCTTGAAAGCGGGCCGGTAACAAACGCTTGGAAGATCGCATGTGTTGCCCCAAACGCCGCGAGCGACAAACCAACGGTCGCGGTGTTCCACTGAAAACGGTCCTCGCCATAGATGACCCATAGGGACGCAGGCGCTTGGCCGATCAGTTGAATAATGAAGAAAACTGCGAAAAGCGCAGCTAGCCCGCGCAAAGCATCATCCAGCCGGAACAGAATGAATGGTTTGATGCGAACCGACTTTCCGGTCCCGCCATGGCTGCGATGAGTTTCCTTGTGCAAAATGCAGGCAAGCAGGAACGCGAACCCGTTGAGAAGGGCAGCGGCGACAAACGGAGCATGAGCAGAAATACCGCCGAGCATGCCACCAAGTGCTGGCCCGGCAATCATGCCTGCCCCATAACAGGCCCCCATGTAGCCGAACCAGCGCGCGCGAGAATCTTCCCCCGTCGAATCAGCAATGGTTGAGGCAGCTACAGCTCCGGTTGCGCCCGTGACGCCGGAGACGAGTCGGCCGATATAGAGCACCCATAAGACCGGCGCAGATGCCATAATCATGTAATCGACTGCGGCTCCCGCAAGAGAAGCCAGAAGAACCGGACGCCGACCGTAAGCATCCGAAAGTTGTCCAAGCACGGGCGCGAAGACGACCTGCATCAACGCATAGAGCGACAGCAAGGCACCATAGTGACCAGCGACCTGCTCTGCTGGCACAAGCTCACGCAAAAGCGTCGGAAGGACGGGCATGATGAGGCCGAGACCCATGGCGTCGAGACCCACGATCAGCAGGGCAATGATGGCAGAGCTGCGCACCTGAAACTCCAGCGCCGCTCAATGCGAGCGACTTTATCAATGATAAGGACATAGACATATAACTTATCGGTGATAAATTGTCAAGCGTTGGCGAAGGAACGTGAATGACCAAACTGGACAAGGGCACCGTGATCGCAGCGGCGCTGGAGCTGCTGAACGAGGTTGGCATGGACAACCTGACGACGCGAAAGCTCGCTGAACGCCTCAAGGTTCAGCAGCCTGCGCTTTACTGGCATTTCCAGAACAAGCGCGCGCTGCTTGACGCTCTTGCGGAGGCGATGTTGATGGAACGCCACACCCGGTCCCTGCCCAAGGAAGGCGAGGACTGGCGGGTGTACCTGAAAGAAAACGCCCTGAGTTTCAGAACGGCGTTGCTCTCTTATCGCGACGGCGCGCGTATCCATGCGGGCACCCGACCGACAGAACCGAATTTTGGCACCGCCGAGGCACAAATACGCTTTCTCTGCACAGCGGGCTTTAGCCCGAAGCGCGCCGTTTGGGCGCTCCGGGCGGTCAGTCACTATGTGGTTGGTTCCGTTCTCGAACAGCAGGCATCTGATGCCGATGAGAGAATTTCGGACAGGCCAGATGTGTCCGAGCAAGCACCGTCATCCTTCCTGCACGATCTGTTTCACGAGTTGGAAGCAGACGGCACGGATGCTGCGTTCAACTTCGGACTCGACAGCCTCATCACCGGTTTCGAGCGGCTACATTTATCTACAATAGATTAGAGGCTATCCCCCTCTGCCGCCCGAGTTGCCGCGACACCGATCCGTCCTGCACAACGCCCATGACTTCCTGGCCCAACTGGCGGTCGATGGTCGGCCGCCAGCCGGCTAGATATAGTCGGTGCGGACTAGCTGGCCCATGTCGCTGGCGAGGGTGAGCAGGTTACGAAGCGCCGCGCTACGGTTGAACGGCGACCAGATGGCCGAGAACGGAACTGGTTCCGGCTCATCCGCGAACGGGACGAAGACGACGCCGGATGTTTTCAGCAGCGACGTAGCCGCACCGGCGATAGTGATGCCGAACCCCTGTCCGACCATGGACAGCAGCGCGCCGCGCCCAATGTCGAAGCGCAGGATCGACGGGGCGGGCCAGCGCCCGGCATGACGTAGCACGATATGGCTATGAACTTGCGGGCCGGTGCCCCCATGGCGGACAAGGAACGTCTCGCTCGCCAGATCGGCCCATGTGACCGATGATTGCCCGGCGAGCGGATGCCCCTCCGGCAGCGCCGCCACCAGCGGTTCGGTCCAGATCGGGCGGCTATGGCAGTCGGGCAGTGCGGGCGTGCCGGCAACAAACACCACGTCCAGCCGGTCTGCGCGAAGCTGCATGATCGCATCGCGGGCCGTGCCCTCGGCGATCTCGACCTCGATGCCGGGATGTTCCTCCCGATACCGTCCGATCAGATCGGCGAGGAAACTGCGCGGGATTAGGGCGTGGATGCCGATACGAAGCCGGCCGCACTCGCCTACCGCCGCCATGCCTGCGGTCTTCACCGCATGGTCGAGTTGATCGACGCCGGCCGCGATCCTCTCCACGAAGTGGCGTCCGGCTTCGGTCAACCGGACGCCCCGCGCATGGCGCTCGAACAGGAGGATGCCAAGGTCTTCTTCCAGCGCCTTCACGCGGGCGCTGACACTCGATTGGGCCACGCCGAGCGCATTGGCGGCGTGGCGGAAATTGAGATATTCGGCGACGGCGAGCATCTGGATGAGCGACGCGAGGGGGATGCGCGATCCGAGCGCGGTCGGCGCTCCCCATGGGCGATCAATCGTATGTGTGGCACGACGACGCATCACTCACCACTAATCGGATTGTTTCAATGGCGGTTTCAACAGCGTCGATGTGACCATTGATGCAACTGCGAAGGCGACTAAGAGAGCGCCCCCCATCCGTAAGCCAGTTGCTTGTCCGTCGTCGCGGCTTGCTCAAGCACAATGACTGTGGTGATCGCGCCCAGCGCACCGCCAAGACGTTGGGCGATGTTGATAATTGTCGCCGCGTCGCTTGTCTCATTCTTCAAAACAGCGGCATAAGCGGCAGTCATGGCTGGCATTTGTGCCAATGCCAACCCACCTCCACGGACAAATAGTATAGAAGCTAAGGCGAGTGGCAGCATTGAGGGCCAAAAGAAGGCTGCCGTGCTTAGCAGTAGTATTGTGCTTCCGACTAAACAAACTGCGAGAGCGCCGTAGCGGTCAGTAAGGTTGCCTGCGATTGGCAAGATGACCGCTGACCCCAAGCCCATCAAAAACAACATCAAACCAGCATCAGTCGGAGACTGATGCAAACTGTCTTGCAAAAATATCGGTATAAGGAGCAACCCGCCATACATTGCAGCCCCCGTAAGGCTCGCGGTGACTACGGCAGCCGCAAAACCTGCTCGGCGGAATAGTCGAATGCTCCTTCATACAAGCGATCACTCCCCGTCGGATCTGCCATGTCATTGAAGCTGATGTAGATAGACCATGGCTTGAACCGCTCAAGAATGAAGTCGGTCGTGTAGTCGCGCCACCACTTCGTCCCCAAGAGTTGTTCAAGCTCACTCGAAGGCACCACCCCAATAACTTTCTGAATCGCCCACTGCGGCTCCAGCCAAGTTCTCAAGAACGGCGGCACGAAATGTTCAAGCGTCATTTTTCGAGCCTCCGCCTCGCTTGAGAAGAACGGCACCCTCAGCGCCTGCTCAACAAACGGTGCAACGTTGGGCGCATGTTCCTCAAAAACGCGCCTGTCGGCATCCTCCGATACAGATGTTGGCAACGGCATTCCTGCTCGAACCATTTCGTCGATGCCGTCCTCTTTTATCTCCAGCCAACGTCTGTAGGGTGGCCAAACAATGTCCTCAATGAGATTTTTTTTGAGCTGCTTCCGCATTTTCTTGTCTCTTCCTATCTACCCTGAGGGGGCAATTCTGTTGTCGCCGAAGAAGGCGTGCTACTATTTTCCTTGGTTCTAGCTTTTTTGAAGCCAAGAACCACCCCAAAATGCAAAGGCCCAGCTCTCGGTAACCGGCTGGGCCTTTGTTTTTTCAATTTTGGATTTTTTGGCGCGCTCCACCCTACTTTTGTATTATATAACGTGTTACACGTTACTTTTTATGCTATAATAGATTCATCAAACAAAGGAGTTGCTCATGTCCGAAACCACTATCCCAGAAGCCACTAAAGACAAAATCTTCGCCTTCCTCGACATTCTGGATGCAAAGGGCCAACCCATCCCATCCATCCGTGTGATTGCTGCAGAAGTCCACGCGTCCGCCTCCCACGTCAGCCCGGCATTGAAGCTGTGGCGTCAGCTCAAGGCGGAACAGAAGGCCCGCGAAATCAATACTCTCTCGTCTCGAGTTCTTGATGAAGGCGTTTCCAAGACGATTGACGACGCCATGGCCTCTATCCGCGCAGCCGTTGCGGAAGCACTGAGCGCTTCGATGGAGCAATATGCCGAAGCAGACAAACAGCGCGCACTCGAAGCTGCCGATCGCGAAGCTACTCTGCGCGACCGTGCGCTCGAGGCCGAAATGCGAGCGGACCAGTACCTTCAGGACAAAGGCTGGCTCGCACGCGAGCTTGACACCGAGACCATGACGCGCAAGGCTCGGGAAGCAGAAATCGACAGTCTTCGTGAACACAGCTACATGCTCGAATCCGAGCTCGAGGAGACAAAGAAGGCGCTCGCATCTCTGCAGGCTCTCAACGCCACCCTGACGATTGAAAACAAGAAGCTGGCGACCGAGCTCAAGGCCGCGGAAAAGAAGGAGGCCACGCTCTCTAGCAACGGCGATTAACGCATCGGCGAAGCGAGGGGCAAACCCTCGCGCTCCCGGCCTCGGTGGCTACCGCCCCCGCCTGCGATCCCCACACGCCTTGCCAGCAACCGGTCTGCGATCAGGCCGCGCACGACGCGCAGCGGCGTGGAGGCAGCAATCGTGTCGTCGCTCGTTTGCACGAGCGCGTCTGCGCTCGTGCTCAAAAGGGACAGCAGCGAAGCAGCCTCGAGGTTGAGATCTCGGCAGCTTGCAGGGAGATCCCTGCACCCCGCGTCCCGGCAAGCAGGCCGCCCGGGGACACTTCCCCGGGTCCCTTCCCGGTCCGCTCCACGCGGACCGCATCTCCGCGCGCGTCCATTCGCTCCCGCTCATGACGCTGCTCCGATGCGCAGCCTCTGCGGCTGCGGCGACTACCGTCGCCCGGCGGCAGAGCCGCGCATGGGGATACCCCCCTGCACCCCACGGGAGCCTGCGGCCCCCCGCCCCCTTTGGGCGGCCCTGGCGTAGGGGAACACCCCTTACCACCTCCCGCAGCCCTGCGGGCTGCCCGGGGACGCATCTCCGGCCCCCTTTTCGGTCCGCTCCACGCGGACCGCATCTCCGCATGTAGCGTACTCGCTCCCGCTCGTCGCCCATGCTCCGATGTGCAGCCCTCCCGGGCTGCGGCGACCTTCGTCGCCCGGCGGCAGAGCCGCGCATGGGGATACCCCCTGCCCCCCCCTAGCGCGGCGATTGCCGCGCCAAAGTGCGACCCGCAAGCGGGCCGACACTTGCAGGGAGACACGCGGCCTCGTCCGCTCCGTCTCCCGCTATGTTACGTCTTCGCCGTCACATAGCGGGAGACATGAGGAGTTACACCCACTTTTCTACGCTCTATCCCTCTGCAAGTAAGAAATTGACGATAACCAAGTTTGAAATTTGGACAATGATTTTCCCCTTTAAAGTTGTCCATAACTCCTCATCCATAAAAAAGTTCAAAACTTCCTGAACTTCATCTGTTTCTACGCAAGGAATGAGCTATTCCCGTACGTAAACTCCTCATAAACCTAGAACACTTTCGCGCTCATAGTTTCGCGCTCATAGTTTTGATGTAAAATTATCGCATTCCAGTGGAGTGGTTCACCCCAACGAACCTCGTTCGCAAATCGATCTTTTGCGCGTCGACACTAGGTCTGAAACCGACGGACGTTACACGTCGAGACCAGCGACTTGAATCAGAAGCGCTGACCACCCCCCTTGTCTTGGGATGTAAAAAGCACCCTTTGGAGTGCTTATATTTTTAGACCGGTTCGTGAATCCGGCCTCCTCGCTTCGGCTTGAGGGGAACGGTGCCAGAGGCACATTTGGGAACGCATTCCCGCTCACGAAAAAAATGCTCGTCAGCTTTCAGACGAAAGAAAAGGAAGCGCCATTCTCAGGCGAAAACAGGAGACGCGAGAACAGTCCGAGCGATACTGGGGCGAATAGGTAGCTTGAGCTGCGAAGCCTGGCTTCGTGGTTGCCGCTCTCCTCTCGAAAGAGAGAAGAGGAGTTCTTACAGAAGTTCTTTGAAAATTCAGGAGGTCCGCGTGACGCTGCATGACGAAGTCGAAGAGTTCAAAGACATGGCCGGCATCGGTCGTCAGGCACGTCCCTACAAGGAGCGGACGTCCGTTCTTGCCCCCCACAGCGCTACGATCTACGAGCTTCTTTTCTCAGAACAGTTAACGATCTATCAGGTCTGGCAGTTTCTCTGCCGTCGACGCGGGCTTCGTGGCATCGCCTATTCGACCGTCCGGCGCTTCGTCATCAAGCAGGGCTGGCATCAGCCAGAGGTGAAGACGTAATGGCAAAGTTCGCGAAGCCTGAAAAACAAGCCGCCTCTGTCATGAAATGCCTACAAGGACGCGGCAACGTCCTCGAATCAGTCGGCACCGTACGCAACTACGAATCTGCTCTTCGCGTAGCCGCAACTTGGGCTCACGAAAATCGCATTGAAGGCGGTCTTCGCGGCATGTCCGTTGAAGACGCAGTTCGTTTTCTCCAAGAACGAAGCACAGAAGTCGGACAAAAGACCATTGATCTTAATCGACAAGCGCTTCAGTGCATGATGCAGCATGTCACACACAAGCTCCAGGAAAACGAACGCCTTGAAATGGTCCAAGGCATTCCTCAACAACTTTCCTCTCGCATCTACACTCCCGAGCAGGTTCAGGCCATTGCGGACAACCAGCAACCGAAAAATGCGCTTGCAACTGAAATTGCCTACGCGACAGGTCTGCGTGCATCCGAATTGCTGACGCTGAGACCAATCGAAGACCGAACGCCGGACATTCGTCTTCGAGACGGTCGCGACCGCACACTTGAGACAAAATTCAGCGGTCGAGAAGATTCTGTTGCCTACACCGTCCACGGAAAAGGCGGATTAGTACGAGAAGTCCGAATCCCTACTGCGCTAGCCGAACGATTGGAAGCGATGCGCCTCCCAGAACCTGTCGTCGTGCAAGACCGCGGAATCTACCGTGAAACCTGGTACGGAATCGGCGGTGGTAACGCGTGGTCAGCGTCAGTTACCAGAGTCTCTGAAAAACTTTTCGGTTGGTCTCATGGTGCTCACGGCCTTCGGCATACCTACGCTCAAGAACGAATGGACGAATTGCGCAAACAAGGACTTCATGAGCCGGTCGCAAAAGAAACTGTATCTCAAGAGGTCGGGCATTTTAGACCCGACATCACTGACACATATTTGAGGTGAGCATGTTCGGTTTCGGAAAATCCGCCAAACTTGATGAACGAGAACGACTTCTCCAAGAACGCGAACAAGCACTTAATGCACGAGAAAAAGCGCTTAATGTGCGCGAACGGGAATTCAATATAAGAGAGAAACGCCTCAAGGAGCGTGAAACCGCTGTATCTCAATGGGAGAGAGAAGCTGCCGAAAAACTCAAAAGAGCGCATTTGCGCAAAGAAGAAGCTCTCAAGATCGAACTTTCGGCGCAAGCTAAACTGAACCTTCTTGACGAGGCCAGCTTTCAACTGCGGCTCGATCGCGAGAATTTTCTGCTTTGGAAGCAAAAGGAGACGAACAATCTGCAGAAAAACGCGGAAGCCCAGATCCAAGAACAGAGGAAGAAAGGCTTTCAAGAGGGACTTTTTCGCGGTCGGCTAGAAGGCCTCACTAGCGGCAAAAAAGACTACCGCGCTCTTGAGAGAGAGCGAGATGCTGCAACGAGGCGAGCGAGGAATGCTCGATTTGCAGCCATCCGGCGCAAGAAAAAAGAAGAAAATTGAAAAAATCAAGCAAGCCCCAGTAACGGGGCTTTTTTCATAGCACGAAGCACTATATGTAACATGTAGCGCGTTACACGTTACTGCGCTCTGCTGCCGACACGTGAATTTCCGTTAACCGATTAATTGCCTCTTTGAAAGTACAGCCAGTTAAGTGCATCACCAAATCAATTGCTCCTTTCTTGCCCACCTGTTTTCTCGTATCAAACCAAAGCGAATCAGTGATAACAAGCTCATGCTGGAATCCGCTAGGTTCAGAAGCAATAACCCGGATCGTTTTCAAATTTCCTGTCGGATGAAAATCACGATCCTTCTTAACGTACAAATGCAAGCCCTCAAGCACCAACACTAATGGCATTGCTTTCAAGAACGCGATCTTTTCTCTTGAAATTTGAAATTTTTTCTTAGGCATAGCCAATCCTCCACTCTTCAAGATCAAGAGCAAATAAACCTGTGGATAAGTTCCCTCCTGGGTCCTCTCCTTCCCCCTTACCCCCCTTTCTCTCGACTAGTCCTCTCTCGATAACCTCGAGAGGCAAATCTCCCTGCGCTTGGCGCAGAGGGTATCCCAGATAATAGACAGCACTTTGAACACCCTTTGCTGAGGGAATTTCTTTTTTCAGATAGCCGGCGATTGAAGCAGGACTAAGTTCAAGCTCTTTAGCGATCGCTCGAATCGACAAGCCCTGAGCACGCAGCTCATGTGCTCTCGCACAGCGTTGCTCTGCGCGACTGAGATACAGTGCGCGCGGCATGATGTTCGCTTTCCGTCGACGTGCTTCACGTGCTTCCTTGCGGCGCTCATGCTTCACAGATGCAGAAGCAAGCGTTTTGAGCTGACGTTGCTCTTCAAGAGTGATCTCAAGATCAGAAATAAGCTTCTCGGTTTTCGGGGTGTACAGCTCGATGCGTTTCACGTCCTGAGACTTTCTGTGAGTCGAACGCATCTTCATGCGCACGGTCACTAAGTCGCCAAGACGGAAGTTCCAGTTCGGATCGATCTTCCTCGCCAACAGCGAAGCCATCGCATCGAAATTGTCATCCGTCACACGACCGGCAAGACACATGAAATTCATCTGCCAGAAGAGACAAATCATGCGTTTACCTTCTGGCATTCCGCCTCGGATTTCGACGAGCTTTTCAAGATCATCCGACCGCATAGCATTGACGCTCTGCGGATTCCACTTCACTTTTTGGGCTTTGGTCTCTTTGGATTGCGCTTGCTCCTTCTTCCGATTGCGAAACTCACGAATCTGCTGACGTGTGAACGGAAGTACCTGATCGGCGAACTTGTCGAATTCGTAGCGACAGATCGAGCCGTCCAGCGTGCTTTCGACGTTGACGTACACAACTTCGCAACGACTTTTCTGCTTGGCCGCTTTCGTGTTCGTCGTAGCAACTAGTCGCAAGAAACGCGCAGCATCTGTGGCCTTCGGGTCAGCTCCGAAAGCTCTGAATTTTTCAACGAGATGCTTTTCAACTGCAGACCAGCGAGGAAGAGCAGGATGAGGAATGGCTTTCGTGTAAAGCCACTTCAAATGAAGACCGCGTCCGGAGTGGACGATCACCGATGGTCTCGGAATACGAGACTCGTCGCAGACCTGCAAGATGAAATTCGCTCGATCTACTGGCGTGAGGTCCTGAGCCCAAGGTAGATCATCACAGTCGATGTCAACGAAGCTCAAACCAACAGAGCGCACATTTTCAACAGTGCGTCGAGTGCGATAGAAAGTTGCTTGAGAGATCCAAACGTCAGACTTGGAATTTTGATGAAGCGCTAGAACCTCTTCAAGGCGATGAACCGGATAGGCTTCAGTGAAGAAGTCTGAGTCTTCGTTCTTCGTCATAACGAAGAAGAAGCCATCCTCCGCATCGTTTAAGTACCAAAACGGTTCAGCGTAGGGCTCGATGACTGGGAGATCGAATTCTGGTGAAGTTCGATTTGTAGGGGGGGGGGGGAGTTGGCTATAATGACGCATAGGATGAGCGATGAATGAAGGATGAATCTAGGATGAAAGGATGAATCTGCATTCGTCTTCATTGAGTTCTTACGTCCTTCCCTGCAAAGAAATGCGTAAGACTCACCACTGTTCCGAACTTCTGCTAAAAGTTCGAAACAAACTCTTTTGAAAGACCGTGTTGAGGTGCGAACTCAACGCGGTCTTTCTTTATGAACAAAGTTTAATGCTTTTTCTGAAAACTTGAAGTCTTCGTGACGTCTCAAAAGATCCGAACACAAAGCGAACACAAAGGGAACTGCAACGAGACTCAAACAACCATTTATAAGGGTTAACCCTCATAAATACCTAGGTAATGCCTAGGTATCACCTAGGTATTACCTAGGTAATACCTAGGTGTTTGTTTCAAAACATGTCCGCCGTCCTCTCCCTTACAGATTGACTTCGATCAACAATTTGCAAAAAAAATAAGGGGCACTTCTTCTCTCTGAGAAACGCCCCCTCTTTTGTGGGTCATGAAGACTACTAAACAACTCCCCTCTAAAGAGGGAAGGTTTCGATATAGCCGAGGCTTTTCGCCTCGGGGATTGCCCCCGATTTGCTGTCACTTCGACCACGAAATCCTTTCTGACGCAGCCCTTGTACGGCGAGGGACGGAATCCCCCGCCGTCGGAACCTCCTGAACTCGCGCTCAGTGATCCCTTCTCGGGCTTGAATGACTACGACACCGGCGTCAAGCCAGGCTGTTACTCCGGCTAAAACGGCCTCTCGGATCCGTTTCGGGTCGTAGATTTGTTGATCAAGGTCTGCATACAGCAGGTTCACGCAGGCCGCCGCATCGCGGTCGATCCAGCAGACGCCGGTCCGATCACCGAGCTGTACGCGGCGCTCCCAAAGTTCGTGTTTGACAAACCGTCCCGTCAACAGATTGTGTTGCGTGGGCTTGAGCTTCTTTGGCGATACAACCTTAACCTGCAAACCGGCGCTTTCAGCCTTGCTCGTCAGTTGGGTGTAGAACGCCGCCGGAGCATGTCGCCCGATGGACTTGCCGAACTGTCCCCTTTGGAACGCCTTGAAAGAGTTGTCCTCCACAATGATGGTGCCCGCATGGCCCAGAAGCCAGTTGCAGACTTCGCCGTGCTCACGCTTGCGCGTGGCCGCCGCAAGGCGATGGGTCTGCGCGAGTTCTGCCCGGAGCTTCTCATAGCGCTTCGAAAAGCGCCACTCAAGTCTTCCGGACTTCACCTTCAGAGACTGCCGCTTTTTGCCGTGACGAACGACGTCAACCGTTTCATAGTTGTCGGGGTTCGTCGCCTGACGGCTTCGCTCCATCGCACGCTGGATCCTGCGCACTGCACGGTGATCCGTATCGGCGTTGGGCGCGATCTGCACTTTGGCAATCTTCCCGTCCTCAGTCGCGTATGTGAGCGATCCAAGGCCGGGGTCAATCGCCATGCGCTGATCCTTGCCGGCGTAGGCATGCTTCAGAGGGCTTGTTCCTTCGGCAACAAGTTGCAGGAGAAAGCGCTCCTTGCCCTTGCGCATTTCACGCACGATCCGACAATACTTCACCTTTCTGGGCTTTGTGGGATCCGTCGGATCCTGCAAAGCTCGGGTGAGCCAGTCGTCGTGCTTGGCAACGCGAACACGGTACACGTGCTTGCAGACGGTTACGCATTGCGGATCTGCTTTCCATATGATGCCGGTGCGATTGGTCTTCCCTTCGAACGAATGCAGTCCGCGTCCAGAACTGATGAACCTCGGGGAGCCGCCTTCGTAGAGGTGGCGCTCCACCGAGATCCACGCTCTCGAAGCGAATACTAAAGGATCGGTCAGGATCTTGGAGATGTCAAGACATAAAAGAGGCCCGGGTGAAGGATCTGACCCGAGCCTCAGGAAGGAGCCGCCCAAATGAGAAGAGGACGGCGCCTTTTTCGAGGAGAAGCTCCCTGCGCTTAGAGCCCAGAGAATCGGCTGCTGCCGGTTAGGCTTCCTTGTAGCCCGTGATGTACTTGCCGGCCATGTAGCCGGAAGTGTGGGCGAAGCCGCAGGCGTTGCCGCCGCAGGAGAGGTTGTTCCACGGGAACATGCGGATCATGCGGTACGGACCGGCACCGATCTTGTGCTGCTGGTCGGTACGGCCGAACTGCGTGTCGTTCTTCGTTTCGACGGCCTTGTTCCAGAGTTCGATCTGGCCCTTGAGGCCTTCGAGGTTCATGCCGGACTTCTGGCAGAGCTCTTCAAGCGTGTCGGCCTTCCAGAGGTTCTTGCCGAGTTCGAATTCCTTGAGGACGCGTTCTTCGGTCCAGGAGGGCAGGCCGACAAGAGCAGAGAGCTTGATCGTCTTGAGCGTGCGGTCCCAGGTGGCCTGGTCGGCGAGCACGTAGTGGCAGCCGTCCGGGTTGTGGGCGAGGTGCGGCGTGACGTGGCAGATGCCTTCCTTTTCCGTCACGAAGCGCTTGCCGTTCTTGTTGACGAGGATGCCGCCCTGGTTGGTGATGAACCACCAGCGGCAGTACGGGCCGTTGCGGCCGCCGGTGACGATGCCGCAGGGATACGAGGCGATGTACTGCATGTGGGAGAGCGGAACGCCGACGTCGCGCACGGCGGTGAGCATGGCGGAGCCGTCGTTGTTCGGGCCGCCGATTACGACGCCCTTGCCGGCGACGGACGGAACCCAGCGGTCAAGAGACTCGGGCGTGCCCGTGATGCCGCCCGTGGCCATGATGACGCCGAGGCGGGCGCGGCAGTTGACGACCTTGTCGCCGCGGCCGCACTGGACGCCGACAACGCGGTTGGCCTTTTCATCAAACCAGAAGCGCGTGACGGGCATGGAGTGATGGATCTCGATTTTGCGTTCGGCGAACTGCTTCACGAGGCATTCGATGTAGTCGCGCCCCTTGAAGGAATCCTGACGATGGGCGCGGCGATGCGTGTGGCCGGCGTAGTTTTCAAGATGATGAGCGGCAAGACCGTGGTCGGAAAGCCAGTCGAAGGCTTCGCCGGAGTGCTTGGCGAAGGCGTAGACCGGTTCCTTGAGGCTCATGTAGTTGCCGTAGGCCATGATGTCTTCTGCAAAGGCCTCCCAGCTGTCCTTGATGGTCGGGTCGGCCTTCTGGAGCTTGGAGCCGTAGGCGGTGAAGAGGCCGCCGCAGAGATTGGTGGCAGTATGGAACGGGGAGAGGCCGGCGTCGAAGACTTCGACCTTCTTGCCTGCG
>OGGT01000663.1_pt1 | contig 15282 bp, 17 predicted proteins | sample 1571311 | NCBI WGS metagenome assembly OGGT01 (sample SAMEA2581931, study PRJEB24529) | metagenome | biome: Human gut stool | place: China | collected 2011
CGAAAGGAATGAGATAATGCAGTATGGTGTGTCGGTGAAAGAGTATACCGAAGACGGTAAGCGTTATATCAAGGTTAATGAGTCGGTTTGTGAGGTTGATGATAGCATTGATAGGGGGTGTTTGTTGTTTAATCTGTTGTACTGTACGCCGTTTTATTTTATGAAGTGTTTTATATAAAATAAAAACCACTGGGTAATATGCCCAGTGGTTTTATTGTTTTATGAGAATAGTGGAATTGTGGTGTTGACGAAAATCTCAGCTTTTTCCATGCCGAAGGGTGTGAAAATTGTCGGGTTGGCTGAGAAATCCTCGTTGTTGATGCCTAGGACAACCATTTTGCCGCTGTTGGTGACTGCTGTGAAGTAGCCGGTGGTGGCTTGATTGAGTTTGGCGAATTTGGGTAGGAAAGCGATTTTGTCGCCCGCGTTGTAGCCTTGGTGGTTAGTGTTTGGTTTTACGTGCATGTGGATTGATAGCATGCCGTTTGTCGCTATTGCCAGTGCCTGTGGGTCCAGTGTCACGTTGGTGGCCGCTGAGGTGGTGATTTTTCCGGCGTTGTAGGTGCCGCCGTCGCCGCCCATGAGCACGCTTGCGTATTTGTTGCCCAGCAGTTTGTACCCGTTGGTGTTTGGGTGTTTTTGGTCGGTGGCGAACAGTTCTGGGTGGCCTTGGAAAAATTCATATCCGTTTGGTACTGCTATGCCCACTCCTGTTGCGGCCACGCCGTCCATGATTGCTGTGTAGGTGGTGAACACCGATTCCCAGAGTTGGTAGGAGGGCCATTGCATGGGGTAGACTACGATTTTGGCGTTTGGGAATTTTGTTGCCGCGTTGGTTACGCATTCTTCGGTGGCTTGTTTCACGTCGTCATAGGTTTTGGGCGTGTCGTTTTGTCCGCCTGTAATCATGACGTAATCGATGGTACCGGCGTCCGCTGTGTGGTCGTTGTACGCGGCGTTAACCATGTCGTTAAACGTGCGTTTTGTGTTGTTGCTGGTTGCTACGAAACCCGCTCCGCCGTCCGAGTAGTTGTAGATTGTGGCGTGTAGGGTGCGTCCCATTACCGCGTAGGGGTTGTCGGTGGTTTTGTTGGTGGCTTGGTATCCCTCGCCGTAGCTGTCGCCTATGCAGACGATTTTGGCGTTTTTGGGTAGGTTGCGGCTGTTGGTGATTAGCGTCGGGGTGCGGTTGATTGTGTTTTTGAGCGCGGTGGCTTTGTCGGGTGTTTCCGCACCCAGTGCTGTGAGTGAGCTGGTGTTGGTGTTGATTGTGTTTTTGAGCGTGTTTGCCTTGTCGGGGGTTTCCGCCCCGAGGGCAATCAGCGCGTTTGTATTGCTTTGCGTGTCCGTATGGTTTTGCTCGATGGCATTGATGTGTTCGTCTGCGCTGGTGTCGTCGGTTATGCCCATGTATGCGAGTAGGTGGTGCGCAGTGTTGCCGTTTGCGATATTAGTCGCCAATGTGGTCGCTTTTTCGGGGGTGTCCGCACCGAGGGCGGTGAGGCTAGCGTTTGCCTTGTTGATACCCGTAGAGATATTCAACATGTTTTCGTCAACGCTACGCATGGCTGAATTGTACCCGTCTCGAAAATCGGCGGGCGTGTTGTCCTTGTATAGCGGCAGATTGAAGTTGTTGGTGTGGTCGTAGCTGTTTACCATGATATTTTTCCTTTGCTCATTTGAGATTCTTGATAATGTTTAACTGTACATCCAGCTGATGTAGTTTGAGGTCGATAAGATTCATGGCTCGATTGTATCCGTCTCGCATGTCGTTGGGCGTAGCGTCGGTGTACAGGGGCAGATTGTAGTATGGTGTGTACTTGTAGTCATCCATTTTTATTCTCCCATTGGTGTTACGCGGGGGTCGTTGTGGCCGAAAATCGTTTTGTTGCCGATAACCGCCGTTTCTAGGGTGGTGTGTTGCGCGGCTTCGGCTGTGCTGATTGTTGCCAACTCGCTTGCGCGTGCGCCGAACACTGCTAGTTCTCGGTACATGTTGCGCATGGCTTCGCGGCTGGTGACGTTTTTACCTTGCGTCGGGTCGTATACCGGCAGTGTTTCAACGATTTTATCGAGCTGGGCGATTACGTTGTCCAGACTTGCGCCTAGTTTTTTGGTCAGCTCGTATAGGGTGTCTATGTCGTTGTCGTATTTGCCCTCATTATCGTTGATGTACTTGATTGTGTCGGACAAGTAGTGCATGATTTTGTCATACTCCAAACACAACCATTTATACCGTTCCTCTTGCGAATACACGTCCCAGTAGATTTTCGGAATTACCGGCGTGTATTCCGTTATCCACGGAAATTGATGAATGTCGATATCACATGACATGATATATTCCTTTCCTTTTAATAAATGTTCAAACTCACGGAATAGAAACACGAAAACAGCGAGTCCATGTCGTTGATAATCATCAAATCAACGTCGTTGTAGTCCTTTATTTTTTCCATTTTATCCAGAAAATCGCCCTGTACAAACGTCTCGAACTGGTTATCCGTGGCGTTTGAGGCATAGTCCTGATTTTGCGGTGCTATCTGAGTCGCCGGAAAATCACTGAACACGTTGCGGTTTTTACCGTATGTGTCGCTGACCTGTAGGACGCTTACCCCGGTATCGAGCGCTTGATACACTAATTTATACTTGGGCATTATCTCATTGAATTTGCGCAACACCTCACGTTTCCAACTACCGGGCGGCAACACGCCGATTTCCCTATCCCAAAAATGGTTATTGAATTTTTCGCATACGCGCGTGTATTGCTCGTCGTTGTATGCGTCCCAGTGCCACGTAGGGTCTGTCCAGTCAACCCATTTATCGGCGATAAGTTCGCCTAGGGTGACTGTCACGACTGCGTGGAAATCACGTGGCGCGTCGCTCATATCATAGGGCGGTATCATCTGTATCATCTCCATTGTCATTGTTCAGTGCGAATAGTTTTTGCAGATTATGGGTGATATCGTAGTTGGCCGTCTCATTGTCAGAGCGCCATACAACGTTCAACGGTTTTTCGCTGAAATCGGTGAAATGCGAGTTAAGATACTCGCACATTCTGCGTCGCTCGGTGAGCCCGTCCAATGCTATGAGGTTGGTCGGGTCTTGCTGTGAGTTGACCTCATCCTCGATTTGGCGCTCGGCCTTGAATGGTAGGTTGCCGATGCCCAGCGCACCGTAAATCTGAGTCCAGATGTTCAAATAATTTGCCCATAGTTCGGTGCCGATGAACGGCACGTTGGTTGTCAGCGCTTGCACGTGCATGTCCTGTATGCCGTCCGTTGCCAAAACGATGAGTTCGCCGCCGCCGACCTGTTTTGCGAGGTTGGTCATGTCCAAGCGTTTTTCCTGTACACCACTGATTATCATAGGGGTTTTCTGATGCACGCGGTTCTGTTGCATGGTACGAACAATGTCAACAAGTTCGCGGCACCATAAGTCCACACGGTCATTAAGGGGTGCGCGTAGATGATTGTCCCAGCAGAAGTAACCGTTGGCCTTGTTGACGTTGAAACTGTAGCCGTTAAGACCCAACGCACGCCATTTGCTCGGGTTTCCGTACATGTCGGGTGCTGATTCCCAGCCTCCCATTGTGAGAGAGAGCCACTGATTGGCGTGCGTGCCGCTACGTGGGCGTGCGATTGTCGCAATGCCCTGAGTATATAGGGTCAGTTCGAGAAACCGTTCGTCGCATGTCTGGGGTAGGTTAACCCAGTGATACCGTGTTAGCGCCATATTCAAGACTTGGTTTTTGAACATGGTGAACAAACGTGTGTTGTAGCCTGCGGTCTGCCAATATCGGTCACTGTTCCATTTGAGCCCGTTGCGTTTTTGACCCATTATCGTACCTCGCTTTTAGTCGTTGTTGTATATGCTACTGCCTATTGTATCGGGGTCGCGCCATACGGTGACACCGGTCTCGAACATGTCCCGGATGATATTGACCGCGCGTGTCGGTGCGCTGGTGGCATAGATAAGCGCGTCACCGCGCCAGTAGGTGAACTTGCTTTTAATCAGCAGAGTCGGTGTTTCCACGTTTTGGCGCAACGTGTAGCCATACTGTAGAAAAGCGTCGCCGCAACGTCTGATGATGTCCGGCGATTGCGTCATGACTCGCACCTGTAGGCCTCGGACACCCCAGATATCGGGTAGGGCGTCGCCCTGTGACGCGGCGATGGTCACCGGCGCGGCGCGGCGCAAGTCCCTGAGTTTGGCGGCGTACACGTCTTGAGCCTGTTCGAGGGCGGTTTGAGCGCCGAAAATTCCGGCGTCGCGTTGCCGCTGGTTGTTGGCTACTGCGGTGTCGCGGCTACGTGCCGCGTTTGCGTTGCCGGTGTTGACGTTGTTGGTTGTTACGTTGGTGGATAGCGTGTTGGTAGATACCGTCAAATCGGCGTTAAGTTTGTTTGAGCGGTTTGTAGCGTCGGTTGCCAAGGTCATAGCGCGTGTTGTCAGGGTGCGATTAGTAGTTATCGCGTTGTTGGCCTTGCTTTCCATGGCTTGCAGATTGGCGTTATATACGGCCTCTTTGTTGGAAAGCGTCACCGACGTGTTGTAGCCGCTGAGTCCCACCGACATACCAGCGCCCGCGATTGCCGCCCCCGCCGCCAAGCTGCCACCCCCCGTAGCCGGTGCGGCGGCTAGAGTAATTGCCGCGCCAGCAATGGTGTTGACTGCCGATGATACGTTTGAGAGCACCGCTGAGTCAACGTTGGCTTCATATGCGGCGGTGGTCACCAATTTGTCAACGGACTTATCGGCCCCTAGCTTAAAGTTGGACGTCACGACGTCCGCGTCTAGTTTGGTGTTATTGAGGTCTGTTATGTCCGTGCTAGCGGTGTTGGATAGGTTGGTGTTGAACGTCGCGTTTTCGGTCTGTAGTTTGGTGTTGGCAACCGAGTTTGCCGTGCTTGCTTGTGTGTTGGTTAGGTTGGTTTCGGCGTTTGCGTTTGCGTTTGCGTTGCCCGTGTTGGTACCGCGCACGCTGGTGTGGTATGCGTTTAGGGCGTTTTCGCGAGCCTGTGTTCGGGCGCTACTGTCGTTGTCGTTGACGTATTTTACCGCGCTGTCTATCATCAGCGTGTACACTGGTATATCATGGGTGGATAACGCGTGATAGGCGCTGTCGGGTATGTCGGTGGTGTGGGGCGTGTTGGTGAGGTCGGCCCATGTGTACTCGGTTTTGCCGTTGCCCGATATGCCTGTCAAAAACGTTTGCGCGGACAAATACGGGTATGCGAGGGATACGCGGCGCATTACCGCAAGATTGCCGGTGGTGTCCTCTACTCGTATGACTGATTCGCTGTTGTTTTCGTCGGTGATGGACAACCACGCATAGGGGGCCGTGTACAGTTTCGCCAGTCGCGCGTACTCGGACGGGTAGCCGAACGCGCTCGGTTGCAAGTCGATGTCAGCCAACAAGCCCGTTGCGGCGGGATTGATACGATAAATGTCAAAGCCCAGTAGTTTTGCGCCGCTGATCGGGTTAATCATGTTGCGCGGCACGACGTAGCAAGCCTCGATAAGATTGTACGCCTGAGGCAGACGCGCGGTGAGTTGGCCGAAAAAGTCGTGCCCGTATGCGTCGGCTGTTTTGAGGCCGATAATCGTATACCCGTTGGGCCGCGTGTTGTCTGCGGATATGCCGGTGGCGTTCGGCGCTGACACTCCGTCAAGACTAGGCACGCCGCCCCACTCATAACCGGTGACTTGGTACTGACGCCCCCAGTAGTCGCCGGTATCCGCGTAGACGGGCGGCGTGTCGGGCAACGTGTCACCAACCGGCGTGAGACCGATGAATTGCGTGTAGGTGCACTTGACCGCCAACAACAGCCACATCTCCCCAGTCGCCAAGGGGACAAACCTGTTGGACGCGGTCATCACGGGTGCGGCGGGCGCGTCCGGCTCGGGCGCGGTGAGTCCCCGGTTGTTGTGTATGGGGTCCATGAGATACGTTTCCACCGTCTCATACGCTTGGGCGACGTGGCCTTGTTCGACCATGATTCGCGGGATATCAACCGAGTTGATATAGGTAGTCCAGTAGTCCAACTCAAGGATGCACTCGGTGACAGTCGCGTTGATGCGCCGAGTGTCCACTACAAAATAGTACAGACGTGACACGTGGCGTGTGGAGTAGTCCAGCTGTTCGCCCTCGCCCGGCATGTCGGGTATCGAAACGGCGAGGTAGTTGGCATACTGCAACGCCTGATAGGGTATCGGCAACCGCACGCTTTCCCCCGGTATGACGTTGAGCCCGCTATCGAGTTCGTACGTGTCGGTTGTCAGTCGGTCGAACCATGCGTCACGCTCAATATCGGTGTCCCATTTGACGCGGTTGGCGTCGTCCGCAGTCCAACGGACGGTGCATGGTTTGAGTGTGGTCTTGGACGTCCAGCGCGTGTAGTCGAAACTATTGGGATATTGCGAGTATACGCGCTCATTGTCGCCGGGGAAACCGGTAGCGTTTTGCAAATGCGGAAATTTGTTGGTCATGATTTTTCTCGCTTTCGTAAAATATTAGGGCCGGATACAACGAACATTGTATCCGGCCCCTAATAGGTGTCCGCAATTTTTACTTGACGGTGAGGTTGAGCGTAGCGGTGTATGCGTCGGTGTCGCCGCTCGGGTTGGTGTATGCGGCGGTCGCCTTGATGTGGATGACGTCGCCCTTGGCCAGCCCGGTGCGCTGGACATGGAGCACGCCGTAGTTGTCCACGCGCGTACGGGAGTTCAGCGCCCTCGGCACCGCAGCGACACTAGCCGCTGCCGGTTTTTCGGCCGACAGTTCGAACGTCGCCGCGTCGGGCCGGACGGCCAAACCGCCGGTGATGGTGCCCTGTAGGTCCACCATGAGACGCAACGTGTCGCCGGGCGCAACCGAGGTCACGCCGTTTTCGGCGGTGAGGTTAAGGCCCGTCACCGTCTGAGTAATGGTCGGAACGGTCGTGGCATCACCCGTGGTGAACAGCACTGCCGGTACAGCGGGCGTGACCGAGTATACGCCCCAGTGATTGAGATAGTAGGTGGTGCCCAGAGTCTGCGGGTTATAAAAACTGGTGGTGTTGTAGAGCGTGTCGTTGCAGACGAAAAAGTCGCGCGTGGTCAGCAGCGCGATAGCGCCCGCAACCGGGAATTCATCGACAACGACGGTGCGCATTTGAATCTCGGCGCGGTCGATGTTGAACGCGGCGGCGAGGGCGTCAACATCAATCGATGCGAGGGCGTCCGGCGTGACCATGAGCACCAGTTCGTCGTTTGCCGCGAACACGGGTACGGGCACGTTGTTGTACACGGTGCTGGGGAAACGCAGTTTACCGGCAACCGCTCGAATCTGCTTCAGCAGAGCGCGTGCGGTGGTTTCGTCGGTCGGTTCGGTCACCTTGATTTTGTGGAAACCATAGTTTTCCTCATAGTATGCGAGCAGATTGAGCATGATACGGTATTCATCGTATTCATCAGAATTGCGCGGCACGTCCATGATACGCGCGACAAGATTGTTCAACCCGTACTCGTCTGTGACGGCGGTACGCAGTTCGTCCGCGTTAACGGTGATGGGGTACTGGTCGCGGCGGTTCTGCGAGTGGAAAATCTGCACCGCGTCGGGTCGGTGCATTTTCAACAGAGTCTCCACGTCATCCTCATACGCGTGCGCCTTAATCCACTTCGGAACGATTTCCTGAATGGTCGAACCATAGTTAAGCTTCGCGCCCTTGAACGGTGCGAGCGGGTTGTCGAACTGCTGACCCCGGACGTAGGTCATGCCGATACGATTGACAAGGACATCGACAAACTGATTGTAATACTGCTGGTTCATGGGCGCGAACAATGCGTCCATGGTCGCGGCGATACCGTTAACGGTGGGGTCGGGGATGCGCTGTTGAAAATCGTTGGTGCCCGAGAGCCACGCCTTCGCTAGGATGGTGCTGTTGTTGACTGCCATAATATGTGTCTCCTAATCAGTCGATAGTCAGGTCAAGGTCTTCAATCGGCGTATCGAGGTCGATATCATCGGTGTCCGAGTCATCATGAGTCTCAGAGTCGTTGTCGGTATCGTCCGCGTCCGCCGCGTCCATGAAAGCGTTCACCGATTCGATGAACGCGGTCAGCTTGGTATCGTATGCATCCAGCTTGGTCAGCACGTCGTCGATTCTACGCGCCAAAGCGTCGTAGTCGTCGGTGCGCTGTTCGGTCTGCTCGGTATTGGTTTCGACGTCGTTTTTTTCGGTGTCATCTGCCATTTTTTAATCTCCTAAAAATAATCGGGCTGACAAATAATTGTTTGTCAGCCCGATTATAGCATTATGAGAGCGATTTATACCCGACGTTTGGGAATTGACCAGATTCTACACCGCGCGGCACGTTTCCGTGTCAGTCCCCGCGCTAGGTGCACTACGTCGCGGTATAGCGCCGCTCACTAGCCGACGTAATCATATCACCGGTATCCGCAATACCGCAACATGTCCCGAAAATCGCCGTACGTTTTCAGGCTGTCGAAACGAACGTACCGTAGCCGGTATGCGTCAAAAAGAGTCTGACATAATGGCGAGGTGCGTTTGAGCATGACGTAGTTCGGTCGGTCATCCAATGTCAGCGTATATGTGTCGCGCATGTCGCGCGGCGGTTTGCGATTGACGTAGTAGTAACCGTCTCGCATGTCCAGCCATATCGCAAGCGGGATATTGTCGTACATCAGCGTGTACAAATGTTCGGCGTTGCTGGTTTTATCCGCAACCATTTCCATATCCGTATCGGTGCTGAAATCGTTGCCCAAAGCGATTTTCTCCAAACGCCCGCTAGCCATTCTGCCCGCCAAGGTCTGCTTTTTTTCGCGTGCGTATTCCGCGTTTTCGAGATTATGCAACAAAAACGTCTTGTCCAGATACCATGAGTAACCTCGCTTGGGGTTGCCGGTAATGCCCGCGTGCTCAAAATAAGGGTTAAGAATATCGCAAGCGTTGCCCAGCAAATAGAGTCGTGGTTCGTTGCCGGTGTCGGCACGCTCACGGGTCACGGTATCAACGATATTTGTCAGGATGTCCCACTCGTTTTTCAAATACCGGTGGTTTTTGTCGTCCTTTTCGAGCACGGCCTCATCCATGAAAATACGTTTCACCCTGTTGAATGTGAGCTTTTTAATCAGCTGAAACTGAGTCATTGCGACAAAATACCCCAGCAATTCCCATTGCGGCTTACCGCCCTCATGAGGGCGCGGCGCAATGTACGCCTGATTTTTCTCGCATTTGAAAACATATCCGGGATATTCGCGTTGCAACCTGTCATAATAGTTTTCTGTCAAGGGCGCTAATTCCTGTGCATGGCGCGTGATTTCCACGAAACGCCACTTGTTTTTAATCCAATCGCTTACGCACTGTTTGCGTAGCCCGTAGGTTTTTCCGTATCCGCGTGCGGTTATGACCATTGTCACCGGCGCGTCATACGATAATGTTTTCTGCCAACTGTAATATTTATTGTTCATCAGTGTTGTCCGTTTCCATAAGCGGCGTCATTTCGCCGTTGTCATCCATTGCCAAAATTCTACCCACACCGTCAACATATTCAATCCACCGTTCACGGGTATCGACATGTTGCGTGCGACGCAACCATTGCAGATTTTCCACGCTCGCACGTTTGGTCGTTTCGCCCAGCCATCGGCCTGTCGGGTACAGTGCGATGGACTGCGGCACATCGACGTGCGCCGTGTTGCCGAGATGATCGGTCACGTCGCCGATAAACCTGTCCACGACCTCGGGGCGGCGTTTTTGCAGACTATGGCTGATGCTGTTGGCCACGAAAATGTTGTAACCTAGCACGTTCGGCGCGACTTGTTCGAACGTGTACCCGGCCTTTGCGAGGTCGTTGCAGAGCGTTTCGATGTGATAGGCGTCTCGGGGGCGCGACAAACCGGCGCACGTGATATGGTAATGCCCGTCCGATTCGCTGATTCTGGCCTTGTTCCACGCCTCGAAATGGTTGGCCCAGCGCGTGCCCTCACCCGCTGTCTCGATGTCAAAATGCCCGATGGATTCGAGCGGTGACGCCAAGTCGGGAAAATTGGCGCGGTTGCGGCGTTGCACGACATTGATAGCCATATCGCTGGCGTCGGCCAAGGGTTTCAGCGCTTGCGACAAATCGGCGTCGGTCACGTTTTCGGCTACGCTAGCCTTGATGCTGTCGGTGTCGCCGCCTGTCGGGTGTATGGCGTCGCCCAACGTTTCGTGCAACAGTTCGAGGGCGATGATGAGGTGCATGCGACTACCCGCGACTATCCTCATGCCGTATGTGTACAGCACTCTGATTTTGTCCGGTATCATCTCGCTATAGGTATCCTGATTGACTATCGTAGTGTTATCGATTTTGATATCACCGTTCAAAACGACAAATGACGGCTTCATTACGTCCATTGCCTGAGTGCCATAAATGCCGTTGAACATGCCTTTAACCGTGGAATTATAATACGATTGCAGAAACTGCGTATTAGCGGTGCCGTTCAAAAGTTCGTTTTTGATACCGTCCGGAATACTGCTAGGCACTTTTTCCGGATATTTCTCACCCTCTTTATAGACTTTCAACACGTGTTTCATGTCCTGTTTGCGCTCAAAAAGCACGTTGGACTGCAAAGTCACATAGTCGGGCGGTATCGCGAATTTGCGCGTGGCCTCTCCCAGAATGACGTTAAAACCGTCATAATCATACACTTGACTGATGCACCACAATTCGATTTCGTTGACGTGCAACACCGCTTTTTCGGCGCTCATGAGTTTTCCGAACGCGAAAACCGGTTGGAAAGCCCTGTCATACCAACCGGATAATTTAATGTTTTCCTCGGCTTTTTTCATCAACTCATTATCCTGTAAATCGGTTTTAGTCGCGGTTTTCGTGAACTTGCCCTCGGGGATGATGCCTATACCCGCCTCGGAAAATATAGTGTCTTTTTTCACGCGCAAATTGACAAACTCGCACCTGACATGCACGGCGTTGTTGAACGGTTTGTAATAGTATTTCAACACGTCTTTCACCGGCGTAGCCATGATATTGACGCAAATATCCCTGAGTATTTTAGTATGTCGCGGCGCAAAATGCACCGGTATCATACGCCCGTTAATGAACGTATGGTGCATTGACGTAACGTCCAATGATACGACGTTATGCCATACGCGATTAGCGTAATTAGCGCTGGTGAAAGTCAGACCGCCTCGAAAACACGCCTTACGCAGAGCGTATTGTTGGAATGTTTTCGCAAATTCCTGTCGGCACGTCATCTCGAAGGCGCTGATGAGGTTGTTACGGTGTCCGTTGGCCTTTTTGTACCGTAGCACGCCGATTTCGTGATAGGCCATTTGCCTGACCAATGACGTTTTGGTGAGCACGCGGCAACCCAGCATATCGGCGGTGAGCCACTCATTAGATTTCAAAAGGTACGCGAGATAGGCCGGAATCACCTGAGTATCACGCCCCGCGTAAAAAAGCTCGGTATCGGTCAAGGGCGTTTCGGGCGTCCTGACTAGCGAGTAGTCCCAATCCCCCACGGCTTTAGGCAAACCGCATGTTTCGCCCATTGCACGCAAACCGCCCATTTCGAGATAAAACGTGTCCCAGAATCTGAGGGCTACCTTACCTTTATCATCCAATAGGTCTACAGTGTATGCGCTGGTGCTTGTTTGAGCGTTGACCGCCATTTTATATGACCGACTCAAAAGATACATTAGCGGTTGCAAGTCAAACATGAGGTTATACGCGGCAATAACCGGCACGATATCGTTACTCCTACCCCAGTTCATCAATTCCGCGACATAATCCAGCATCTCGCCGGTGTGCCGGTAATACCGTATGTCATCCATATCACGCGCGGTGTCGTATTGCGTCAAATCAACAAACCGGATATCATTGATAATAAACAGTATCGGGTAGGCCCGCGTGTTCTCTCCGGTTCCTAGGTTCGTTGTTTCGGTATCATACGCCGCACATACCCGGTACTGTCTCCCCTTTTTACCGTTTCTCACCATTTTTTCTATCGCCATTCATTAACGTAATCCAGATACTCCGGTGAGGTTTGTATATCCTCAATCAAACCTTGCGCAAACGCAATGTTTTCGGCCGTGTCACCGATAGGCTCATACAAACCCTTCGCCATGTCGAGAGCCGCCTTGTTGCGTTTCATCACCATGTCGAAAGCCTCTCCCAGACTGCTAGCCCCAAGTTCCGCCATGATAAGCTTGTTACGTTGGCTAGCGGGCGCGCCTTGCCATATGCGTTGCGTGGCCGTGTAAAAAATCTTGACTTTCTGCGCACCGTACTTTCCGAGCGCGCTTTTACGGCCACGCCCGGCCAAACCAATCTGCTGCTGAAAAACGTAGTTCGCGCGGGCCGTTCCGGACTTGCCTCTCTGAGTCTGCGACTTCAACGCGGCCACGCTTTTGTCGATGCTACGGCCACTGCCTCGATATGTTCCGGCTATCGCCTCATTGAGATTCCTGATGTACCTTCTCAGCACGCGGCGTTCTGTGGCGCTTTTGGACCGGTTGACCTGTTTTTCCAGACTCTTGACGTACCGTTTCGCACGACGGCGTACGTTATACACTTCATCTGACTGTCTGCGCTGTCGTTTCGCCACAACCCCGCCACCTATCTGACCGACACCGAAAAAATAAAGGGCCGCACCCATACATGACCTGAGCGCGGCCCTATGAATTATAACACGTTAGGCTTCAAGCAATTGGAACTGCTTGTAGGAACGGTCGCCCGAAAGCGACGTTTCCTTGATTTGCACCTTGACGTAGCCGTTAGTGGTGTTGGCCTTGAAATCGCCCTCTACCATATCGACAAGTTCGTTGACGGTCTTTCCGAGCCCGTTGGACTGGGTGAAATACACCTGACCGTCAGCGCCGAAAATATAAGTGTTCTGACACGGATTGCCCGAACGGGTTCGCGTTCCAATCTGAGTCATGACATCAACGACATCGATAGGCGTATCACCCAAGTTCTTCAGCGACGTGGCACTGTTGCGCGCGTTGAACATGCGCACGCGATTGGCCGGGACGTGCGGGTCGAACGTGATGTACTGCCGAGGCTCGAACCCATTACCGGTGACGTTCGGCGTGGCGGCGTTCTCGGGCAGTTCGCCGGTTTCGGTGTTGACGTTCTCAATGGTTTCGTTGTTCTTGTTGGTCATGATATTATCTCCTTTAATTAATCTGCTTGTATTCGGTTGCTATTTCCAAAAAATCGAACACGTTGCACTCATACATTACGGTGTGAGTCGTACACCCTAGAATCAAAAAGTTGCTGCCAAGGATATCGCTATCCTCACCACTAAGAGTGGCGTCACCCTCGGTTCGATGCCGTACCGTAGACTTGACTATCTGCCTTACAGTCGCGTCGGTGACTTTCCCGAACACCTGTAGGATAAAATCACCGTGCGGTGTGGACACTTTCACTTCGTTGGTAATCACTGTTTTTCGTAGGACATCCAAGATACCACCCTTTCAATGGAAAAATTTTTCGGACACAAACAATATAAGGCGTGCCGCAAAATTTTGCAATTGCGACACGCCCATACAGTAATAAAAATTTTTTCGTCAGCCTAGCAAAATCTGATTAACTCGATTCTGAACAGCGTCATAGTTCACACCCAATCGCGCACGACGTTCCTCACCAACACCATAATCACCACGAATAACGGCATTAGCCAAAGCGTCGATATCAACCGACGGCGCACTAGGCGCGGCGGGCTCACTAGGCTGAGACACGGCAGTACCACGCGCGATAGCGTCCAACCGCGCAAGGTCGTAAGTGCCCGGGCACTCGGTAGCGGAAAAATCACGGTGACGGTACAACGGCAAGTCACCATACACGCTACGGATATTAGCAATCAGTTCGCCGATTGTGGCGTAATCACCGTCACTCTGCCTCGGGTTACACTCAATGCTAATGCCCCTGTCATTGCCCATACTGTTGACATTGATACCGTCACCACTAGCCCAACTACGATTATCCGGGTCAACCAGACACGCCACACGGCCGGCCTCGGCAACATAGTTAGCGCTAGCACCACGACTCGGACTACACAACGTGTTAATCACACCTTCAAACGTCGGGTGCTCGGCCGGGTCACCCCACCAGTGGATAACAATACACGCAATGCCATACGGGCGTCCAACGGTGTAGTTGGGCGAGTCGTACTGGGTGATAAAATCGAAACTCATTTTGCTTCCTTTCCGTTCTTGAAAATTTCCAGAATCCTAGAGCCGGCTAGCTCGGGGTTGATTTCCACACAGTTCTCGAAAATGGACGTAATCTCGATAAGCGAGATAGCAACCACCACCGGGATAAACAACGGCGGAGTAAACCCAAGGTCAATTCTACTACTCTCAAATTCCACAAACCACGCGACAAAAATCACCACAACGTAGCTGAACTTGTGAGCAAGCCCCTCACGCATCTTAGCGCTGCTCATACGTTGCCCAATAATTGCCTTAACGACGCCTGTCACGTAATCCGTGAGCATCAACACCCCGGCACAAACGCAACCACAAACAACAGTGTCATTCATAAAAATATCCTTATATAATAGTAGGGTCATACACCTTATTAGTGCATGACCCTACTATATCACTCGGAAACTATTTTACCGCGCCTGTATCGTTCGATGTCATCCCGGTATCTCAGATTAACAAAATCATAGATACCGTCACCAGCCGCAACAATCTTATTATGTCTACCCCCGCGTTTCCGTTTCCTCGAATCAACCTTAACACCTGTAATAGCTTGCTTAGCGTTCACCCGCGAACTAATCAACGACATCTTCAATCTCCTTTCTAAAACACAAACTCAATATCCTCGTGCATTTTGTTATAAAACAAATATTTTTCAACGACTACATCCATACTCACACACCTCATAACTTCTGTTTTTGTCACCCAACCGATTAAACCGTCCGCATCACAAACACTGTTAGCATATAACCAATCCACCATACGCTTCTTAGCTTGCTTAGACGTGAGCCGAGAGAGGCCGTCAATCTTGTGTTTTTTGATACAAACGTCTCCAAAATCATCGTAGTAATAACGTGTCATCTTTCATCACCTTTTTTTCAGTCATCAAGCCTGTAGTTAGCATATACTAGGTACGCTTGCAATTTTTGAGGTACCTTAGCCCAGTCATCGTAGCCCAAGTCGTTCATGTCGGACACTATATGGCTCACGTGATACGCCCGAGCATCAATCCCCATAAAATACATGTCCAGCATAATAGACTTCATATTGTCAAATCGTGTTTTCATCATTGTTCCTT
>OGGT01000664.1_pt1 | contig 15280 bp, 12 predicted proteins | sample 1571311 | NCBI WGS metagenome assembly OGGT01 (sample SAMEA2581931, study PRJEB24529) | metagenome | biome: Human gut stool | place: China | collected 2011
CAGGGAACTTCCTCCACGGCTCAATCCGCCGCCGTTACGATCAATGCAGCCAAGAACAAGACCGTCACCCTCGGGAACAATAGCATTCTCATTGGCGGCGACTACCTCGCCAACCGCGGCACGTCCGAGATTGAAGGCAACACCTCCGTCACCGTGACGGGTGAAGGCACAATCACGCTCGGCAAGGGCATCGTCGGCGGCAGCTATGTTGCCGAAAACATGAGGGGCACTGGTGGAAAGTACACGGCCTCCGAAATCAAGGGCACAACCAACATCCTCGTTGACGCCGCCAACGTCACGGTGAACGACGAAGTCATCGGCGGCACGTATCTGCGCCAGACCGTCAAGGACACTGACAAAGACAGCTTCGTTTCCGCCACGGTCGGCAGCACGAATCTCATCCTCAAGGCCGGCACCTTCAAGTCCAACGTCATCGCCGGCGGCAAGTCCAACGACTACACGGGCGGTCTCTCGAGCGACGTTCTCGGCGACACCTCGCTCACCATCACGGGCGGCACCTATGAAGCCGCAGTGCTCGCCGGCGGCTCCGCCAAGGCGGGTCAGGGTGATGCCGCCAACAAGCGCGTCGTCTCGGCGAACGTCAAGGGTACGGCCCGCGTGAACGTCACGGGCGGCACGCTCAACGGCATCGTCGGCGGCGGCCTGAGCTATTTGTACACCAGCTCTGCACTGACCGACGCCGTTGTGACGACCCACGTTGAAAATGTGGCAGCCAATATTACTGGCGGCACGATCAACACTATGGATCACAACAGCGGTCTTGACGGCTTCGGGATTCCGGCCACCGTCGTGGGTGGCGGCGTGGCATATTCCAAGAGTACGGTAACCACCAACAAGGTGGAAGCCACCGTTGGAAACGTCGACATGACGATCGCAGGCAAGGGCGTCAAGCTCTCCGGCGACATCTACGCCGGCGGCTTTGCCCATGGCGCCAAGACTGCTGCCTCCGTCAACAGCACCCGTCTCACGATCGCCGACGCCACGCTCGGCGCTGCGGCCACTGAAAGCACTGCGGCCAGCACAGTCAACGTCTTCGCCGGCGGCTACGCTGCAAATGGCGCAACCTCCACGGTCAAGACCTCCGAAGTGACGATCGCCAACTCGAAGATCTTCGGCAACGTCTACGGCGGCGGCAAGGCCGGCGCACAGAGCAACGTCACGGTCGAAAGCTCCGTCATCACGCTTGACGGCGCCGATGTCACTGGTACCGTTTCGACCGAATCCTTCGAGCCCTCCGTCAACGCAGCGCTCATGCGCCTCGCCGAAGCCGACACGGGCGCGGGTGATGCTGAAGCGAACAAGACCCAGCGCACGATCAACCTCATCAACTCCAAGATGGGCACGCTCCTGATTTCGGCCAAGCAGGACACGGAAACGACGCTGTATCTTGAGGGTAGCAACACCGTCGGCACAGTCACGGGGCAGGCCTCTGAAATCGTCTTCGACGGCACCGGCACGCCTGCTGGCGGCGCGATCCTGACGCTCACGAAGGACAGCGCCTCGTTCGACATGTCCGGCGACAAGGACATCGTCGCCAGGAACGTCGCGTCGGGCACGCTCCTCGTTGACGGCAAGTACAAGACGGCCGCCGAAACCACGGTGACCCTCGAGAACGCCTTCGGCGACGTGGTCTACGACCTTGGCAAGGATGCCATCGACAGCGCCGACCTGCTCCTCACCGACGCGGGCATCGTGATCGGCACGGGCGACACGGCCCAGACGATCGGCGCCTCCTCCGTAAAGGTCTCCGAGAGCTCGAAGACGCTTGCCGAAGCCCAGCTCGGCTCCGTCGCCTTCGTGACGCAGGGTGCCGAATTCGTCGCCGACGAAGGCATGCGCTCGATCCGCGCCGCCGCGAAGGAAGGCTCGTTCACGGCCTTCGGCGCGATGGCAGGCGGCTACAACCGCTACGAAACGGGCTCGCATGTTGACGTCGAGGGCTTCTCGCTCGCCGTTGGTACGGCCGGCCGCATCAACAACCTGACGCTCGCGGGCTTCGTTGAAGCCGGCTGGGCCTCGTCCGAATCGCACGTCGCCTCCACCGAAGCCGACGCCGACCACGACTACTACGGCGTGGGCGCCGCAATGCGCTACGACTTCCAGTCGCCCTTCTACCTCGACGGCGCCGTCCGCCTCGGCCAGATCTCGACCGAATTCGACGGCTCCTACGGCACGGGCACCGCGAAGTACGACGCCGACGGCCTCTATGCGACGGCTCACATCGGCGCGGGCTACGTCTTTGACTTGACACCCGACGTCAAGCTCGACGCCTACGGCCGCTACCTCCTCTCCTATGTCGAGGGCGACGACGTCACGCTCGAAAGCGATGCGAAGGAACGCTTCTCCATGGACGACACGACGACCCATGCGGTCCGCCTCGGCGCTCGTCTTGAAGGCGCCTTCCAGACCTTCGACTGGTACGCCGGCCTCGCATACGAGCACGTCTTCGACGGCAAGGCCGAGGGCGAGCTGAAGTTCGCGGGCGCCACCGCCGCGCTTGATGCTCCGAGCCTCAAGGGCGACAGCGCCATCGTCGACCTCGGCTTCACCATGAAGCCCGAAGCCAACGGTCCGTGGACCATCGGCGTGGGCCTCAAGGGCTACGCCGGCGACCGCCGCGGCGGCACCGGCAGCGTGAACGTCCTCTACACGTTCTGACGCCCCCCTTCCCGTCTCCTCCCGCGAGGAGGCGGGATCCACCGCTGAAAACGGCGGGCTCCCACTCGGGAGTCCGCCGTTTCTTTTGTCGTCTGCATCAAGTCGCCTCCCCGTCACGGGAAAACGGGCCCAAAGCCCCGCTCCTTCACCCATTCAGGAACGTCATCTCCCACGTGGCCAAGGCCCCGGGAGATTCAAACAGTTGAAGCTCTTGCGATGTGCAATGTACTGCAATTTGCAGTATACTGTGTACTATACATTAAAGTACACTGGAGTGATTTTATGTCTACGGTAACGATCCGACTTCCAGAATTTGAATCTGCCTTGTTAGAAGACCTCGTACAAAACACAGGGGAGACAAAAACTGCTCTTATCATTGATGGCTTGCGTTCTCTTGCCAATAGTATTCGTGAGAATGAGCGCGTAACTCGACTTTCTTCCGACGAGTTTGATGCCTTTCTCGATCAACTCGAAGCAGGCGAACATGATCCTCAGGTTTTAGCTGCACGCAAGCGCCTAGTACAACTTAAACCCGTTTGGGAAGAATAATGGCCTCTTTATTGTTTGAGCGCCCAGAACCGTTGTCGGAAGCTCATCGAGAGCTCATTCATAACTTTCAATGCGGCGAGCGGTCTTTGGATCTTTGGCTCAGAAGCCACGCATTTCCGAATGAAGCCAGAGGTGGCAGTCGCACTTTTATGGTTCGGTCTACGCTGACTGGGGAACTAGCCGGGTATTTTTGTCTCTCAACGCACTCTGTGGTGCGGTCAGATTTCAGAGCAAAATTCAAGCGTGACATGCCTGATCCAATTCCAGCTGTTTTGCTGGGACGTTTGGCCGTGGCCACACAATTTCAAAATCATGGCTTGGGTGAATCTATGCTTCATGAGGCTATACGTAAGTCGAAGAGGATTGCGGAGGAACTCGGGGCAGCAGTTTTGATCGTCCATCCTGTATCAGAGCGTGCCTCTCTTTTCTATCGAAAGCATGGGTTTTCGAATACAAAGAATGAGAATCCCATGTTGTTTATTGACCTGCATGATCCGACGTTAATGGCTCTGACCTAGGGAACTCTTCAAAACCCCGCTTTAATTTCGGCTAACAAGAACTTCTAACTGTTACACAGGACAAATGGCCGTTCCCCTCCTTGTTAAAGGGTACTTTTGAAGAGCTTCCTTTTGAAGAATTTCCCAGCCTGAATTTTCAACAGGCCTGGATCAGGCCGTTCGGTCGGAAATTCTGAAGTTGCGATGGAGAATTTGCCCAATGACTTGTATCGAGCGAGCGCTTCAGACTCAGATCCTCAATGATGAGACTCCTCCCAAAGCGGTGATCATCTTCGGAGCTCGCCAAGTCGGCAAGACGACCCTGCTGGACGAACTGGCTGGGCAGTCACAATCCGCGCGCCGATTCAACGGCGACGACACGGCCGACCACGCCCTGCTCCGGTTCAACTCCACGACCGACGTCGAACTCACTCTCCGTCAGGCCGACACGATCATCATCGATGAAGCGCAGCGCTTTCCCAACATCGGCTTGATCCTCAAGCAGCTTGTTGACGTCAACGTGCATCTCAAGCTCGGCAGGCGAATCTCCGCCGCTGCTTCCTCCTCTCTTGAACTGGCCCGCGGCGTCAGTGAAAGCGCCGTCGGACGTCTCATTCGCCGTCAAATGTGGCCGCCTTCCATTTCCGAAATCGCCGCCGACAAATGCTGGGGAGAAGTCTGCCAGAACATCGGGAGGCTGATGATCTACGGCACCCTTCCGGAGGTCCATGCCGATCCGGATCGTGCCGAAACAACCCTTCGAACCTATTGCGACGGCGTGTTGTACAAGGACCTGTTCGCACTGGCAGGCATTCGCCAAAACGAGAAGTTCATGCGCCTCGTGAAGCTCCTCGCCGTCAGAATCGGCCAGGAGGTCAATTACGACAACCTTGCGCGTGAAACCGGTCTGAGCCGAACCACAGTCGCCGACTATCTGCAGCTTCTCGAGCAGTGCTTCATCGTCCGGATCTGCCCGTCCTTTTCGAGAAGCCTCAGCAATGAGCTGAAGAAGGGGAAGAAGGTCTACTTCTGCGACAACGGCGTCCGAAACGCCATCATCGGCGATTTCAGGCCCATGTCCGCGAGACTCGGTCAGGACGCCGAAGCCTTGTGGGAGAACTTCTTCTACATGGAACGCGTCAAGTTGCACAGCATTCGAAACGACTTCACCGACATGTACTTCTGGCGCACGACCGGCAATTATCCGCATGAGCTGAACTTCCTGGAGGTCAGGGACGACAGGATTCGAGCCTTTGACTGCAGGCTGTCGCCGGCCGCCAAAGTCAGGACGGGTAAATTCAGCTCAGCCTATCCCGCCGTTCAAACCGTCACGCCGAACGACCTGATGCGGCTTTGGCTTGCTGATCCTTGCGGCAGCGACCGGCTCGATTCCTGACCGCAGCCTGCCGTGTGCTGCGTGCTGCTTCGGCGCTCCTTCTCCTGCCCTTCTCATTGAGCAGGAATCCCCAACCCATAAAATTCGCTAGTACGATTGCGAATTTTCGCTAAATTTCGCCGTTACGGTGGCGAATTTTATTGTTGCTGCGCTTTTCCCTCCTGTCCCAGAACATCCGGCCCCGTCCCCAGAATGAAAAACGGGCCCCGAAGGACCCGTTTCCCCGCACTTGCCTGAGTTTGACCGACTTAAGCACAGACCCTTTCGTCCTGCGCCCCGACGAGGCGTTCGGGGTGCGTGTAGACGTTGGGACCGCCCGCACGTGCAAAGGCCGCAAGCGTCATCCCGCAGCGTTCGGCCGTTCTCACGGCGAGCGCCGTGGGGGCCGAGACTGCAAAGAGGATCTCGACGCCGCACATGGCGGCCTTCTGGACCATCTCGTAGGAGGCGCGGGAGCTCACGACGAGCGCGCCGTCCCGCCAGCCCTCGCGTGCGCGAAGGCCGAGGAGCTTGTCGAGCGCCACGTGGCGGCCAACGTCCTCGGCGCCGCCCGCGGGCGTGCCGTCGGGTCTGATCCAGACGGAGGCATGGGTGCAGCCCGTGAGCGCGCCGATGCGCTCGAAGCGCTTCAACTGCGCGACGGCGTCGCGGTAGAACCTCATGTCGAAGGTCTGCGTGGCGGGCAAATCGGGCACGGGGCGAAGCGCATCGCCGAGGCTCTCGACGCCGCAGATGCCGCAACCCGTGCGCCCGAGCATGGCGCGGCGGCGGGCCTTGAAGTTGTGGAAGGCTTCGGAGCTGATGGTGATCCTCACCTCGCGGCCCGAGCCGCAGGCTTCAATCACCTCGACGTCGTAGATGTCCGAGACGGACTCGACGATGCCTTCGGTGAGGCTGAAGCCGGTGCCGCACTCCTCGAGCATGACGGGAGAGGCCATCATGACGGTGTGGGAGATGCCGTTGTAGACGAGCGCGACGGGCACCTCTTCGGCGACCACGTCCTCGGTCTCGAGGCTCATGAAGTTCTTGAGGACGGGCACGGTCGTGACCGCGCCGGGGAAATCGTTCGGAAGACAGGGCATGTTGCGTCTCCGCAGAATGCGGGCATCCGTCCCGAAAGGGAGCGGATGCCCGGCTTGAGTTCACGGGGTCCGGGTCATCAGAGACCGTGGAGCTGGCCCGCATAGAGGATGAAGAGACGCAGGCACATCATGCCGGCCACCGAGCACAGAGCGCTCAGGTAAAACGACATGAGGCCGCCGCCGATCAGGCCCAGGACGAGCGGTCCGCAGAAGCCGACGCACACGACGCCGACCCAGAACTCGATCGCCCAGGCGCCCGTCGTGAAGGCCGCAAAGGCGGCCTGCGCGGCGGCGTTCCCGTTGACGAGGGCCACTGCGATCATGAAGATGCAGAGCGCCTCGGCCGCCATCACGGGCCATTCGGCCGCGTGAAGGAGGTGCTGGTCGCAGCTCTCGTGCCTGTCGCCGAAGGCGAGGCAGGCGAAAGCCTTCGTTGCGGCCATGCCGGCGGAGAGACCCGACGCCACGAAGAGCGCGGGAAGCACCGCCTGGTTGATCAGCGGGAAGCGGATGAGCGCCGAGATCAGGAAGCCCGTGTACGCGCAGATCGTCAGCGCGAAGACGAGCGCGATCCACTGCAGCACCACGCGCCAGCCGTCGAAGAACCCGACGATGCCGTCGAGGAACCCAAGGCCGACCTTCGGGAGAAGGCCGCGAAGCGCCACGAGCGTGAGGATGCAGACCGTCGGGATGTAGACGAGCAGCGCCATCACGCCGAGACTCATCACGGACGTGGGGTTGTAGTAGATCAGAATGCGCCAGAAGTTGAACGGATTCGTCAAGTCGAGGACGAGGCAGACCATGCCGAGCAGGATGGTCGCCGCGCCGATGACCGACGCCGCCTTCAGGACGGGCGTGTTCTCATGCGCCTGCTTCCTGTAGAGGTTGAGGATGACCGCAGCCGCGACCGCGCCGCCGGAGATGCCTGCAAGGAACAGGTACACGGCGATGGGCCAGGGCCAGGCAATGCCTTGGGAGAGGCCGATTGCAAAGTTCATGTCCATGTCACGCCCCCTTCTTCACGAACGGAATGTACCTCAGGCTCGGACGGGTGCCGAGCTCGGGGCGGATGCGGACCGTGTCCTTGGCGCGGATGAGGCGGCTGATGTACGAGTACGGATCGTTCACGTTGCCGAAAACGAGCGCATCGTACTTGCAGCTCTCCACGCAGGCGGGCTTGCGGCCCTCCGCGAACCTCGTGTGGAGGCAGAAGTCGCAGTTGTCCGCGACCTTCGTCTCCGCGTTGATGAAGCGCGCGTTGTAGGGACACGCCACGATGCAGTACTTGCAGCCCACGCAGCGGTCGGGGTCCATGGTCACGATGCCGGTTTCCGGGTCGTGATGGGCCGCGCCCGTCGGGCAGACGGTCACGCAGGGCGCGTCCTGACACTGCTGGCACGAGACGCGGACGTACTTGCGCTCGCAGTCGCATTCCTCGAGCTTGCCGCAGATCGGGCACGGCTCCTTGCCGATGACGCGGTGCGACTTCGACTGGCGCTCCATGAGAAGGCGCGAGATGCCGGGAGGCAGATGGTTGGCCTCGTTGCAGGCGGCCTTGCAGTCGCCGCAGCCGACGCACTTGTTCTGGTCGAAGACCATCGCATAGTGCGGCTCGCGACTGCCCGAAGCCTCCGAAGAGGCCGCAAGGGCGGCCGCTTCGGCCGAACCAAGGGTCACGACGCCCGCACCGGCTGCGCCCAGCAGGGCGCGTCGGGTGATTTTAGTCGTCACGATTATTCTCCTGAATGGGCGGGAGGCCGCCGCGGACCGTCATGCGACGGCCGCATTCGCGGCGGCGCCCGCCTCACCGAGAGGACGCTTCAGGCGCCTCTCAGTAGCCGCCCTTGTCAAGGAGCGTCTGTGCCTGGTCGATGTAGCTCAGGGCCGACTTCACGCGGTCCTGGAGGTAGTGGGAGGCATGAGCGCCCCAGCTGCCGTCCTTTTCGATCAGGTCGGAGACTTCCGTGGCCTTGTCGAGAAGCAGGCGGATCTGCGTCTGCTTCTCGTACGGCAGCGCCGTCACTTCAAGGAGCTTCGAGACGCGCTCGACGCCGCCCTTGATCTGCTCGTAGCCGTCCTTCACGGGCTTCTGCCACTTCATGACTTCGCCGTAGACCTCCTTCTCGTCCTGATAGACGAGACCGGGGTCAAGCTCGCTCGTGGCCTTGGAGTGGCAGCCGCGGCCCTCGGCGACCGTGTAGTCGGCGGGCGCATTGCGCGCGCAGCTCCACATCAGGTCGACGTAGCCGTGACCGTCCTCATCCTTCGAGAGGACCCAGGCGCCGTCCTTGTCCTTCGTCCAGGTGGAGGCGTCGGGGCTCACGTTGATCTTGTACGTGTGCAGGCGGCGCACGGCGTCCATCTTGCCGTTGCTGCCGTCGTTGGGGCCGGCGGCCGTGTTCGGCATGTGGCAGACCGTGCACTCGTACTTGCTGTGAGACTTGGTGTGGCTCACCACGTAGGCCTGGGTTTCATGGCAGTCGCCGCATTCCTTCTTCATCGGAGGATTGGTGACGGGAACCATCCAGTCCGGGCCGCCCTGCTTCTGCTGGTCGTGGCAGGAGATGCAGGTCACGCCCTTTTCGTAGTGGAAGCTGGAGACGTGCTGCTCGAGCTTCTCGTTGTAGACCTTGGCGAGAATGGCCTTGGATTCTTCGGCAGTCCTCTGCTGGGGCGCGATCGCGTCCTTGCCGAGGGACTTGACGAACTCGTCGTGGCCCTTGAGGTCGAATTCGACGGGAGCCTGCGCTGCGAAGGCCGCGGAGGCGGCCAGGGTGACGATGCCGAGCGCGACGGCCTTCGCCGTGGATTTCATCTGGAATTTCATTTCAATTCTTCCTGGTTTTACAACGGGCTACGGATTCATCACGGCGCCGACGTCCTGCTCTTCGGCAAGGAATTCGGCGTAGCCGTCCTCGAGGTACTTGTTCGAGTACAGGAAGACGGTTCCAATAGAACTCGTTGTAAATCGAATGTCCTGCTTTTCTGGGTCCTGGGCGATCATCTTGAGCATCTCCTGGAGCTCCTCGGCCTCGATGCCGAAGGGAGGCTCCTCAAAGACGCCGATGGCCACCGGACGCGGATAGACGCGGCTCGACTCGCGGATCATGTCGACCACCTGCTCGACCGGATTGTTCTCGGCCGAGAGGATGCGCGCGTACGAGCAGGAAAGCAGCGGGCGGTAGTGGTAGTAGGTCACCTTGTCCCAGCTTTCCAGAGAACAGACGCCGTAGTCGCCCTCGAGCACGCGGGCGAGCACCTCGTCGAAGTACTCGCGGGTGATCTCGCGCGCCTCGCCCTCGGGCTCCGTCTTCGCGTCGGCCGCCTCGGCGGCCTTCACGACGCTCGCAACGTTGCCCGCGAGGAGGTTCTGGATCACCTCGCGGCGCGAGAAGACCCGGCGTTGCGCCTTCTGGGTCGCAACCTCGTCGGCATGCGCCTTCATCTCGCTCTTGCTGCGGAACTTCACCACGTTGGCGGAGACGCCGTCGGTGCGGCCGAGAACCGCGTCGATGTCGGCTTCGGCTTCGCGCACGAGCTCGTCGACCTCGGGCGCTTCGGCGACGCTCGCCCTCTTTGCGAAGCGCTCAAAGAGCGTGTCGCCGTCGATGAGCTTCACGTCACGGCTGCTGTCGGCCACCGTGTCGATGAGGACGAGCATGTCGGCCTTGAGCTGCGAGAGCCTTGCGGCCTCGCGGGCCGCTTCTTCGTCCGCCGTGGTCTGGGCGCCTTCGGGCGCCGGATTCATGTTCTCTTGCATCTTCATCCGTTCCTTGCCCATGACTTAGAGAAGACCTTCCTTCTTCATGACCGGAACGGCCTTGGCGAGACCGTACTCATTGAGGCACTTTTCCGTCGGAGCGCCGGTCTTCACGTCGAAGTCCATGAGCTCGAAGAAGAGGTCGAAGCTCTTCTCGATGTCGTCGTGCTCCATGCGGATCGTACCCTTCGTGAACGGGGCGCGACCCTTGGCGTCGTCGAAGATCCAGTCGGGATAGCGGTCGTGGACGTGGCGCATGTCCTTCGTCTTGAGCTGGCGCATCGTGTAGAGGCGCTGCAGCAGGAAGGCGCGCAGGCCGGCCTTGTCGAGCTCGTCCTGGGTCATGGAGATGCCGGTCACGGCCTTGAAGACCTTGCTTTCCATCTCGATGTCGCCGATGTAGCCGCGTTCGCGAAGCGGAGAGAGTTCCCACGGGGCCGTCCAGGAGCAGATGCCGAGCATGTCGTGCAGCTCCTTGCGGGCGATGACCCAGCGCAGGCGGATCATCTTGTACTTGTTGGTCGGACGATAGTCGCCGATGCCGTCGACGGCGGAGCCGTCGCCCCAGAACTTCGCGGCGATCTCGCGCTGGAGCTCCAGCGGCAGACCGGAGGTCGAGAAGTTGATGTGGCCGTGGCTCATCGGGTCGCGGTTGTACATGCAGTTGAGAACCGTGCCGATCTGGCCGTCGTTTTCATTGCCGTGGTGCTTCGGATGGCCGACGGACCAGTAGAGCGTGTCGTGGTTCTTCTTCCATTCGTCTTCGGTGAGGCCGAAGTGCTCGAGCATGACGGGCGTCGTCTCGCCCATCCAGCGGCCGAACTCGCCCTTGCGGTAGGCGATGCGCGGCAGGATGTCCTGAAGGATGCGCGGATCCGGATTGTCGATCTTGGACCAGTCGATGCTCTTGTACTCCTCTTCGGGCAGGTACTTCTTGAAGTAGCCCTTGGTGTACATCGTGCAGAAGTCGCGGTGGAGCTGGCCGTAGTTGCACCACAGGCCCAGATCGTCCATCGTCTGGCTGCCGACGAGGCAGGCCTCGCGGGAGACGGGCTTCATCAGGTCCTTGAGGAGCGACGGGAAGAACCAGCGGCCGTAGAGCGCCATGCAGGTCTGTTCGGTGATGGCGTTGACGTTGTACTTCGCGGCCGTTTCATCGTCGCGGATCACGGAGTAGCAGCGGATCGGGCAGGCGTAGCAGCCCGTGTTGCGCACCGTGTAGTTCCACATCGTCGGGCCCATGTAGAACTCGGACGAGCAGGTGCGGTAGCCGATGTGGTTGAGGTTGTGCGGGTCCATGTCCGCGTCGGTGAGCATGACGGGCGGATTGGCGGCACCCCCCTTGGCGCCCGGGAAGGCGGACCAGCGGCTCGCAGGCGTGTGGTACTCGAACATCGGATGCGGCTTGCGCGAGACGATGGAGTGCGTGTGCGCGCCGAGGATCTTGCGGTGGGAGTCGATGAGCTCCTCCCATTCCTTCGGATCAGCGTGGATGTGGATGGCCTGATTGCCGAAGACGACGATGCCCTTGAGGTGCTTCTTGCCCATCACAGAGCCGAGACCGCCGGCGGAGGGGCTCTTGTCGACCATCATGTTCGACATCGGCACGAGGTTTTCACCGGCCTGGCCGATCACGCCGAAGCTGGCTTCGGGCGTCGTTTCCTTGGCGAGGACCTCGGCGGAACGGCGGGTGCCCTGGCCCCAGGCGGCGGAGGCGTCGCGGATCTCGACCTTTTCGTTGTGGATGTAGAGGTAGACGGGGCTCTTGGCTTCGCCTTCGATGATCACGAAGTCCCAGCCCGCGAACTTGAGCTTGTGGGCGAGTTCGCCGCCGACGTGGGCGGAGGCGATCAGGGAGCGCGGCCAGGCGGTCGGCCAGAGCGTCGTGATGGCGGTGCGGCCGGAGCAGATGGCGCCGGTGCCCGAGAGCGGGCCCGGAGCGATCACGAGCTTGTTTTCAGGTGCGTAGCAGTCGGTTTCGGGCGGAACTTCGTCCCAGAAGACCTTGTAGCCGAAGGCGGTGCCGCCGATGTAGCCGTCAAAGCGCGGGAAGGTCGGCTCGACCGTGATCTTGCCGGTCGTGAGGTCAACGCGCAGACCCTTGCCGGTGTAGCCGTATTTCTTGTTTTCAGACATTTCTAGCTTCCTCTAATCAACGATGGCAGATGCTGCACTGGTCGCGGTTTTCCTGCGGCAGGTAGCCGTGGATGCTCTGGCGCGGTTCATCGCCCGTGCGGTCCATCCAGGGCACGTAGCGGATGGCGGCGGCCGGACAGTGCTTGACGCACTTGGGCTCGCCGTCGCAGAGGAAGCACTTGCTGGCCTTCTTCTCCTCGACGTCGAAGGTCATCATCCCCCACGGGCAGGCCTTTTCGCAGAGGTGGCAGCCGATGCACTTTTCCTTGTCGACGCGGCGGGCGCCCGTCTTCGGGTCGACCACGATGGCGCCCTGCGGGCAGGCGTTGGCGCACGGCGTCGGATGGGCGCACTGGCGGCAGGTGTCCTGAACGACGATGCCGTCGCCCCAGATGCCCTTCGTCGGCGGATAGACGTTCGTGCCGGCATGGCCGAACATGACGTTGCGCGTGATCTTGATGCGGGCCAGACGCGGGTCGGCCTTGCCTTCGTTGAACTCGGTGCATGCGAGCTCGCAGCGGTGGCATGCAACGCAGAGGTTCGGGTCGCAGATGAGGATGCCCTTGGCGGTCTCAAGCACGATGTAGGGACGCACGCCGCTCGCGGCGCGCGCCTGGTTCATCATGCCGATCGCAGCCATGACGGACGTAGCCTTCAGAAAGCCGCGGCGCGTGAAGTCCTGCGGCAGGCTGAGCTTGGACAAGAAATCCTGAAGCTCCATGGTGTTTCTCCTGATTGTTGTTTTGCAAAAGACCGGTCCGGGTGTTCCGGTGCGAGGGGCCGGACCGGCGGCACCCTGCCGGGCTGCCGGTCGTTGTCGAAGATCACAAACAAGGCGCGGAGTCCTCATCGGGATGAGAAATCAGCATTTTTGGGGGTCTCGTTGGTGTTTCTGACGGGGGAAAATTATGCGACTCTTAAACCTGCATTAAATAGTCAACAAAACTACCTTTTGACACGAGTCATCCGAAAGTAGTAATCCTTACACATCCTTTCGGCTAGTCATATACATAATTAGGGTGCCCCCGAGGGTTCACGACCTTCGGATTCTCAGCACAACATACGGTCAAGACCCCGGACCACACCATGTCGGAATTCTTCATTCTGAAGCCCTTCGAGCGAAAACGACTCTGCTTCGGGCGTTTGCAATCGGCAACCCGTCCCCTTGAATGGGCGCGGGACGCAACGCTCGCCGTCGACGTCGTCGCGGCATCGGACATACCGCCCTACGACCTCGCCATGCGCGACGGTTGGGCGGTTTCATCTCTTGACGATCATCGAGATATCGAAGGAGTGTTGCTTTTAAACGGCGCTTTCCCCGAACCCCTGAAAAGAGGGCATGCGCGTTGGATCAATACGGGCGGGATGATACCCGAAGGATGCGACGCCGTTATCGCCGCCGCGAGTCCCGACGATCGTGCGGCCGCTCAGCAGAGTGTTGCTTCAGAACGACACGTTCTCCGACGCGGCGCTGACAGAAGGCGAGGCGAGGTGATCCTCAGGAAGGGAACGCGGCTCGGCGTTCGCGAGACGGCGCTCTTGAGCGAAGCGTGCATCGAGGAGGTGCAGGTATCGCGTACGCCGAGAATCCTGATCCTCGCAACGGGGAGCGAGATCACCATGGGCCCGAAGAATCCCGTCGCCTGCCGCCGCGCGAGCAATGCGATGTATCTGCAGGCGCTTCTTGACGCTGCGGGGATCGAACAGAGTCGCATCGTGCGCCTCCCCGACGACGAGGACGAGATCGCCCGCGCGCTCGAAAGACGTGACGGGATCGACCTCATCGTGAGCATCGGGGGCACGGGCCGCGGCACCCACGACCTCACCCGCAGGGCGATTGCAGCTGCGGGCGGCACGGTCATCGACGGCACGGGCGACGTGAAGGGGGCCCCGCCCTTCGTGCTTGCCGACCTCGGCGGCACGCCGCTCGTCGGCCTTCCCGGCAATCCGCTCGGAGCCGTCATGATCATCCAGCGCGTGCTCCTCCCCATGCTCGAGGAGGACTTCGGCCTCACGCTCCCCCGCAGGGAGGTGGTTGAGGCAACGCTTGCGTGCGACGCCGACATCGACGCCGAGGGCGACCTCTGCGTGACGCTCGACCGGAATGAGGAAGGCCGCCTTGTCGCCACGCCCGTCCGAAAGGGAAGCTGCCGCACAAGACTCTTCGCCGTCGAGGCGGGGACGGTCAGCGTGAAGCCCGGAAGCCTCAGAGCGGGTGAGACGGTGACGGTCGAGCGATTCTTCAACTGAGCGAAACAGCATCCGAACAGACAAGCATGCGCCGCACGGGACCTCTCCCTGCGGCGCTCCTTTTGTCGTTATCCGGCAGGTACTCACGCAGGAATCCCGGGCTTTCCTTTGCTGCCCCTGCCCTCGGTATACTTTCTTCAGGACCATCCACCCCGACAACGACCGCCCATGAGACAGATCTTCTTTGCCCTTCCCTACGTCTGCCCGAGAGAACCTGCGCGCATTGCGGACCTCATCCGCGCGCACGGAACGCTTCGCAAGGTGGCGGCAGGCGAAGTTCTCAAGCGCGGCGGCGATGCGAACAGGCTCTTTCTGCTTGAAGAAGCCATCTGCGCCTCCTTTGTGGCGGGAGAAACGACGGGGCACTCGACGATCATGTCGCTCCTTCTTCCCGGCACCACGCTCTGCGACATGACCTCGAGCGTCGGCCGCCGATGCAACGTCGAGACCCGTGCCGTCCAGGCCTCCAGGGTCTGGTGCACGGCACCAGACTTCTATGAAAGGCACGTCTTCACAAATCCCGAACTCGCCGTCGAAAAGTACCAGCACGCCGTCGGCAAGCAGGAGGCAACGCTCGAAGGCATGATCGCGAACTTCACGCTCCCGCCCGAGCAGCGCGTCAAGATCCTACTCAAGGCCCTGCTCCTTCACGAACAGGCCGAGTTCGGTTCCGACTGGACGCGGATTCCCTACGACCTTCCCGCAGAAGTCATCGGACAGGCCGTCAACCTCACGCGCCAGACGGTCGCACAGGTGATCGGCGACTGGCGCCGTGCGGGACTTGCGCGCCGCGCAGGGCGCCATCTCGAGGTTCTCCCCGCGCTCTTCGACGACATCTACGACTGGATCGAGCATCGCGGCGGCTGCCTCCCTGACTGGCACACGGGCTGAGGCACCACAGGCCATAATCAGCAAGGGGCGGCGGTCCGAA
>OGGT01000677.1_pt1 | contig 15045 bp, 32 predicted proteins | sample 1571311 | NCBI WGS metagenome assembly OGGT01 (sample SAMEA2581931, study PRJEB24529) | metagenome | biome: Human gut stool | place: China | collected 2011
GATAATTTGAATATTGAAAATCCTATGGAGATTTTTTTTGCAAAGAAAGTAACTTTATAAGTTACTAGGAAGGAGCAAGAATGGCAAGCATTATTGATGAAGTAGAGAAAAGTTATCTTAATAGCCTTAAAGATAACTTATGCACAACTTGTGAGGGAGCTGTATTTATGAAGAAGTATTTTTCTTCAAGGTCTGCTATCTCTGAATTAGAGAATAAGATTTTATCAGAACTCAAAGATAGCAAACTAACAGTTACAGAAATGATTGGGTTTTTAGAATATATGAAACAATCTATTAAAAACCACTCATTTCTTCCCCAAGAGAAAGAACACTGATACAGCATTCTTTATCAGAGGTAATGTTACCCTCTGGTATTTCCTTGGCAGTCTTGAGTATAGATAATACTTTGTCAGAGTGAGGATATTCAAGACCACAGTTAGGGCAAACAATCTTGCTAGTAGATATATCTTCGTTAACAGTATATCTACTATAACAAGTGCAAGTTATTTGAAATTTTAGAAGCATATTTACACCGCCTTTCTTTATTTAGTAAAGGAATTATAACATAAAAAGGAGATAATAATAACAATGAATGAAATTCAAATTAATTTATTAAAAGATTACATACTTGAGGATTTAGAGAAAACAAGAAAAAGCGACATATCTGCAAAAGAAAAGGCAGAATTGGAAATTTCAGCTTTAAGAGCACTTGTAGAGTTAGAAAGCAGTCCAGTAGCCGCAAAAATTGATAAGGCTTATGAAAATTTTACGGCACAGAAAAACGAAATGGATATTAATAAAAACTTTTATGATAAGGTTGCTGAATATTGCGACGAAAGAAAAATACCAATATCAGCATTTGAGAAAATGTGCAGCATTGGTAATGGAACGTGTGGTCGCTGGAAAGATAGTATGTCTTCTCCAACATTAACTACTATACAGAAGATTGCAGAAGCAACAAAAATTCCGATTGAAAAATGGGTTAAGTAAAAAGATACAACAATGAAAGATTTTGTGATACACAGCACTTGTTGATTGCTAATTAAGAAACGATAAGAAACAGAATTTTTGATATTGATGCAATAGAAAAGTGATGGTAGCGGTAAATAGTTGCAAACCACTGATACGCACAATGCTATGACAGTATCCATACAATCTCCTTTCGGAAAGTGTCTACCATCACTTCTCTATTGTATCAATAAATATAAAGTTCTACAAGTTACAACAGATAGGAATGAGCAGAATCGCTTAAATGCACCTTAAAAGGTCAAAATATATCACACACAAATACAAAAGGAAAGGAATGCGTTTATGGAGCTACAGATTTTTAGCAATTCAGAGTTTGGAGAAATTCGAACTATTACTAAAGATGATGAACCTTGGTTTGTGGCAAGTGACATATGCAGGTCATTAGATTTGTCAAACCCAACAATGGCTATGCAAAGAATTGACGATGATGAAAAGGCTAAATTTAATTTAGGGTTATCTGGTGGAGAAACGAATTGTGTAAATGAATATGGTCTTTACTCATTAGCACTTGCAAGCAGAAAAAAGGAAGCCAAAGATTTCAAAAGATGGATTACACATGAGGTTCTTCCGTCCATCAGAAAGAACGGCGGCTACATAGCAGGGCAGGAAACAATGTCTGATGATGAACTCATGGCAAAGGCACTTCTTGTAGCCAATAACAAGATAGCCGAAAGAGATAAGATAATCGAACAGAAGCAAGCAAGAATTGAACAGATGAAACCTAAAGAGATTTTTGCGGACGCAGTAGCAACAAGCCATACATCAATCCTTATTGGAGATTTAGCAAAGTTAATTTGTCAGAATGGTGTGCAAATCGGGCAGAAGCGATTATTTGTATGGTTAAGAGATAGGGGCTATCTGATTAAGAGTGGCAGTTCTTACAATATGCCAACGCAGAGGTATATTGAGCAGGGGCTATTTGAAATCAAGGAAAGCAACCTTGTTAATCCAGATGGAAGCGTAAGAATTACACGCACACCAAAGGTAACAGGCAAAGGACAGGTTTACTTTGTTAATAAGTTCTTGAAAGGAGATAACAATGTTCCCATTCGATGATTCATTACCCTTTGATGAAATACAGGGCATTACAAAACATGAAAGCAAGAGAGTTATTGCTGTTACAGGTGGCATAAGTGACAAAGGCTTAATCAATGAAGTCTGCATGGATATATATGCGCAGGTAGAACGCGAAGTCGGGTGTCGTTTTAGTTGCATTAAGCGTGATGATTTAGCAGATGTGCATGAGTTCATTGATTCTTACGAACCGCCATTATGCCTAATGAAAAGGATAAAAGAATATGAAAGAAAAGATAATTAACATATTCGCAACACTGGCAGGAATCTAAGAAAGTGCAGAACATGTACTTTTGCTACAAGTAAGGAGTGTTTATGGAAGCAAGGATAAGAGAAGAAATGCTCAACTTGGGTATTCTATCCAATAAAAGAGGTTACATCTACATAATCGAAGCTGTTAAACGGTTCAATTCTTCTATAACAATGGAAGAAATTTACAATAACATTGCTAGTACAGTAGGCAAGTCAAGATGTGCTGTTGAAGGGTCAATTAGAACAGCAATTAAATCAGCTAACCATGATTTATCAGCATGGAAGAATTATGACTGCCTCACAACAAGAGGATTTATTGCAACAATGTATTACAGATGCAAGGAGAGTGCCAATGAGTAACATAAAAAGAATTATTAAGCTGAACAGAAACAGACAGAGAGCTATAAGGGAAAAGGATTTCAGAAAGTTCTATACTTTCAGCTGCAAAATCCATCTAATTGAAAGAATGGATAAAGTACCAATAGGAAGTTACATATTAAAGTAAGGAGAGAAAGAAATGGAAAATGCAATTAATAATAACAATATCACATTAATAGGAGTAGTCGAGAAAGAAGCAGAATACTCACATGAAGTATTCGGCGAGGGATACTACATATTTATGCTCAAGTGTTTAAGAACAAGTGGCAATGAAGATGTGTTACCAGTGATGATATCAGATAGACTTACTGATATTAGAGAAATCAAGGTAGGACAGGCTGTCGCGGTTTTAGGACAGATAAGAAGCTTCAATAAGCATACTGACAATATGAAGAGCAAGCTGATTCTAACGGTTTTTGCAAGAGAATTTGAAGCGCTGACACAGGATTCAGAAGAATTACCGTTTGAAGATAATACCAATATGGTTACACTTGACGCTTATATCTGTAAGCCACCTATATACAGATGTACTCCAAAGGGCAGAGAGATTGCAGATATCTTAGTAGCGGTAAACAGACCATATGGCAAGTCAGATTACATACCATGTATAGCATGGGGAAGAAATGCAAGATTTGTAGGCGGACTTGAAACGGGGGAGCATATCCAGATTCAGGGTAGATTCCAGAGCAGGGAATACGCTAAGAAGATAAGCGACAATGAAGTTGAAACAAGAACTGCTTATGAAGTATCGGTAAGCAAGATTGATTATGCAGAGGAGGGTGAAGCTGATGTGTAGTGATATTACAGTTAGAGAGTTAGCAAGTATGGCTATTGATGAAGATGCGGTATGCCAGATATGGGCACCGTTACATGGAACAGTATTTAATGGTTCATTTGATGAAGCTAAGGATTCAGATTATGCAGGCAGAGAGGTTGACAGCTTCCAGATTGAAGATGGCGTATTTGTAATGAATGTTTAAATAATAAGGAAAGGATATTGTTTATGAGAACAACTTTAAAAAAGGTAGTGCTTGAAAACTTTATGTGCTACGCACACGCAGAGTTTGATTTTTACAGCATAACCAAGATTATAGCCGAGAATGGCGTAGGTAAATCAACGATAGCAACCGCGTATCTGTGGTGCTTGTTTAACTGTGATTATGAGTTAAAGGATAATCCGGTTGTCAGACGAGAGGTTGACGGAAAATCCGTTGATGATATGGACGTATCTGTTGAACTTACACTTGATGTTGACGGAAAAGAAATCACTATGAAGAAAGTTCAGAAGCGTACTTATAAAGAAGCTGTAAAAGATGGAAAAATTGTAACAACTGTCAGTGATAATAACTCTTATTACATCAACAGCGTTTCTAAGACTTTAACAGCATTTAATGAGTATCTGGGCATTAATATGAAGATGTTCAAGGCTTGCAGTAATATCAATGCTTTTCTTAGTAGAAAGCCGGATGAAATGAGAGAATATCTTTTCAGCTTAATTGAAAGTGTTACGGACTTAGATATGGCAGGTTCAAGAGAAGAGTTGGCAGAATTAGTACCAATGCTTGAAAAATATACTGTTGAAGAAATCCGTTCAATGAATAAATTGATTTCATCTGATGTTGACAAGCAATCGCCTGTTATTAAAGGACAGATTAAGGAAAAGGAAAGAGATATTCAGATTAAATCTGATATTGATGTATCTGACCTTGAACTGTATAGAAACAGTCTTAAAGAGCAGATTGCTGATTGCATTGCAAAGCAAACGGATAATGGCAAGTTGTTAGCTGAATATGACAAGGCTAGTGCAGATATCCTTGATTTGAAGTTTAAGCAGGGAGATTTATCACGCAAGGCTAACGAGGAGAATATCAAGGCTAGGAGAGTGATTGAGGACAAGATTGCCGACAAGAAGTTTCTTGTTAAACAGACAGAAAAGACTATTGCCGATACCGAAAGCTGTATTGCCAGTTCAGAAAAGACCATTGAGAGCATTAAGGCTTACTTACAGACAGAGCGTGATAAGTGGAAAGAAGAAAATGAGCGTAAGTTTGATGATTCAAGCTTCATCTGCCCTTATTGCGGTAATGAATATAAGGAAGATAAGAAAGAACAGTTAAAGGCTGATTTTGCAAAGCATAAGGCTGATAACTTAGAAGCCATTGCCGATAATGGCAATATGTATAAGGAAAGACTTGATAAGGAAAAAGCTACGCTTGAAAGCCTTAAAGCAGAGCTGCCGCAGCACAAGGAAAGCCTTGTAATGCTGAACACAGCTATTACAGACCTTGAAAAGCAGTTATCCGAACTTCCGCAGGAAATTGATGTGACATCCACAAAAGAATACAAGGCATTTGAACAGCAGATAGCCGAAAAAGAACAGGCTATGCACAAGGCTAATGACATTTCAAGTATCAAGGTTGAATTAAAGGCGCAGGAAACAGCTTTAAGGCAGCAGTTAGCAGAATGTGAAAGCCAGATTGCAAAGTCTGATACGGCAGCAGATGAACAGCGGCTTGAAGAATTAAGGGTAGAACAGCGTACACAGGAACAGAATAAGACTAATGCCGAAAAAATCCTTGATTTGCTTGATGAACTGGATAAGGCAAAGAATGAAACATTGTCTGACAGTATTAACAGCCACTTCTCATTAGTTAAGTGGAAGTTGTTTGAACTGAACAAGTCTGGCGGTTACAAGTCAGTTTGCATACCTACAGTTAACGGAAAATCAATTCTTACAACTATGAGCAATAAGGGTAACAGGATTTTAGGCAGAGTTGATATTTGCAACTCTATTCAGAAGATTAGCGGTATGTCAGTACCTATTATCTTAGATGATAGTGAGAGCCTTGACAGCACTAATCAGAAGAAAGTTGCTGATATGGTCGATAGCCAATTAATTATGCTGATTGTCAATGATAGCGAGAAATTAGAGATTGTGGAGGGATAATATGCAGGGCGAAGACACATATGTACTTACAGTAAGCGATGAAGAAGCAGAAGTTATCAAACAGTTTGTATCAGCAATGGAGAGAGTTACTATTGGCGTAGATAATGATGATATTTGGGATATTATGGAAACCATCGCAAACAAACGGACTTCTGGTAGCGTAACAGGCATAATGATTATGTATGAAGAAAGCGAGGAATAATTATGGCATATAAAGCATTTAACCCAGATTTTACTTGCAAAGGTAAACACTACAAAGAAAACGGAAATGAGATATGTGAAGCTGGTGTGATGCATTATTGTGAAAATCCATTTGATGTACTGGACTATTACCCTCTTGTAAACGAGAATGGCGAGATTTCAGAATTTGCAGAAGTTGAACCGCTGGGAAAAGTTTTTAAAAGAGAAAACAAAAGTGCAACTAATAAACTTCACATTAAAGCCAAGTTGGGCTTAAAAGGTTTTATTAAGGCTTGTATAGATTTTACCCTGGAGAAAACGAAGATTGAGGAAATTGAAGATGACATAGAAAATGACAATAATTCCGCACAGATAGGTTCAAGTGGATATTCCGCACAGATAGGTTCAAGTGGAAATTCCGCAAAGATAGGTTCAAGTGGAGATTCCGCACAGATAGGTTCAAGTGGAGATTACGCACAGATAGGTTCAAGTGGATATTCCGCACAGATAGGTTCAAGTGGATATTCCGCACGGATAGGTTCAAGTGGAGATTCCGCACAGATAGGTTCAAGTGGAAATTCCGCAAAGATAACATCCAAGGGTAAACATTCAGTTGTTATGGCAGCAGGCTATCAGTCGCAGGCAAAAGCTAAAAAAGGTAGCTGGATAACACTTGCTGAATGGGTAAGAACGGATGATAAAGATGAAAAAGGCTTCTGCATTTGGATTCCTAAATGCGTTAAGACCGAATACGTTGACGGAGAGCGTATCAAGGAAGATACATTCTATAAACTGGTAGATGGCGAATTTAAAGAAGCGGAGGAAAACTAATTATGGCAGAAACAACAGCAGTAGCAGAGAAGAAAGAAGAAACAGCAGCACAGCACATTAACAAGGTTACAGATTTTAGCCTTGGAATTTTCGGAACATCTGATAATTTCACAATGGCTTATCAGATGGCAAAGGCATTATCACAGTCAACATTAGTTCCAAGAGAGTATCAGAAAAGCGAGGCTAATTGTATGATAGCGATTGACCTTGCAATCAGAATGAAAACGAGCCCATTTTTAGTAATGCAGAACCTTGATGTAATACAGGGTAAACCTGGGTGGAACGCAAAAGCACTTATCGGAATGATAAACACTAGCCACAAGTATGACGGCAGTTTACATTTTGAAGAAAAAGCAGATAAAAACGGAAAACCTTTTAGCTGTATGTGCTACGCATTTGAGAATGGAGAAAGAATTGACGGACCAGTAGTTGATATGGATATGGCAGTTGCCGAGGGTTGGGTTGGCAAGAATGGTAGCAAATGGAAAACAATGCCACAGGTAATGCTTGCATATCGTGCCGCCTCATTCTTTTCAAGGAGATACTGCCCGGAAATTTCAATGGGATTATATACATCTGATGAAATCATTGACGGAGATTTCACGGACAAGAGTTATTCGGTTGGGAATATGCAGGCAGAGGCAACGAGAGAAATATCCGATAATGCCAATTCAGTTGAGTTCAAGGAAGATGTTGATACAACAGCCACAGAAGTAACCGAAGAACAGACAGAAGACAGCACGTTGCCACCATTTATGCAGGCAGAATAGAAAGGAGAATGTAACATGATTAAAAGCGAAAAAGGGAAAGTAATTTTAAAGGGAGACGCAAAAGGAGTGTTGGCTGAATTTGGCTGCATTTATTCGACACTTGTTGAAAGACTAGGAAAGGATATTGTTAATAGGACTATTGCTCTTGCAGATATATTAGAAATAGCCAAAGGAGACAATAAGCATGAGAATAATTAGTCAAAATGGTAATGTTGATTTGCCTTATGAGAAAACATTAATATTTCACGCTATGGAAACTGTATTGGCTAGGTGTGAGGTATATGACAAAGAAATTGTACTGGGCGAATATAGTTCCATGGAAAAAGCTTATAAGGCTATGGAAATGTTAAGAGAACAGTATGAACGGCTTGAAGTTTTCAAAGTCTTAGCAAGTGGGGCTACAGAACATATGGAAAAATCATTAACTTATGAAGAATTGGTTAAATATAACCAATTATATCGTGAAATGAATGTTTTCCAGTTCCCGAAAGATGATGAGGTGGAAGTATGATAATTAATAAAAATACTGATTCTGAACACGTTAAATTTATATCATACACAGGTAAGTATCCTAATCTTTGCAGTGGTATTTTAACGCTTGAAATTGACGGAAGAACAATCAGATTTGGCAATAGGTATGTAGATAGTACAGTTGATTGTCCTAAGTTTTGGGAAAGCGGCGGTAGTTGTTCATTTGACAATAATTGGAATAGCAATGTTACAGACGGAGAATGGCAGATAGATTTTAATGAGATACCTGACTGCTTTAAGAAATATGCAGAGGAAATAGACGAAACATTCAACGCTAATGTGCCTTATGGTTGCTGTGGAGGGTGCTTATGAAACTTAAATGTATCGCAACAGGAAGTACAGGTAATTGCTACATCTTAACTTCCGACAGCGGAGAAACACTTATCCTTGACTGTGGAATCAGCATTAAGGAGATTAAAAAAGGCTTGAACTGGGATATTACAGGTGTTGTGGGTGCGATATGTACCCACAGTCACCAAGACCATAGTAAATCGGTTAAAGAACTAACCAATATGGGAATACCTGTATATGCGCCATACATAAACTCCAATCCTATGATGATAGGTAGTTGGTTTTGGAGAATACAAGCATTTGACCTAACAACAGTAGATGGTAGGTGGACACACACAAATGCAGACAGAACAGAATGCCCTTGTTACGGATTTTTAATTACGCACCACGAAATGGGTAAGTTACTTTACATAACCGACACAGAGCTAATTAAGTGGCGTTTCAAAGACATAAACCACATTCTCTTAGGTGTGAACTATGACAAGGATTTGGTCGATACTGACAATCCGAAAGCTAATCACGTTTTCAGAGGTCATTTAAGCATTGATACCGCTTGTGATTTTGTTAAGGCTAACGATTCAGACAGCCTACAAAATGTCATAATGTGCCATTTGTCAAGTGAAAATGCTGATAAGGATAGTTTTATTGCCAAGATGAAAAATGCTGTAAATGGGGCGAATGTAGATGTTGCGGAACAGGGCAAGAGCTGGATTTTAAGGAAAGGAGATGAACCGCCATTTTAAACAATTGGAATGATATAAAAGAACTGATGGATTGCTTTCCAAGGAGCGTTATTAACCATAATGGAGAGTTTATAGCACATATCAGAACTAATACATATTTTATTTTAAGAAATTGTAACGACAAGGAAGATGTTAAATGCAAGGTTTTAGAGTGGCTTTCAAGACCTGCTTACAAAACAGAACCGTACGGCACAAAGCGGAAAAATGATGAATTTCACAGTTTTATCCTTGCAGGGGTAAATAATTACCTCGGTACAGATTTTTCGGAAAAAGACATGGAGAAGATTTATACATACTTAGGCAATGCTTGCAACCACAAAAAGACATTAAAATTCATTGAAAGTGGCTACGATATGAGTATTTTGAAAGATGATTAAGAAAAGGAGATGAATGTCCGTTTTGAGAATAGAAAAGCTAATTGAATTTCTAAAGGCGCATTTTGAAAGTGGAATGCAAATGTTTGATACGCCGTCAATTATGCCAGATTTCCGAATGCCTATTTATGATAAGGATGACATACTTGTGTTGTTTGCGCCTGAATACGAATATATCGAGATATACGGCATTTCTGACAAGGAGTTTAAACGAGTTATGAAAGAGGCAGGCGGTTATTAAAATGCGTGTCCGTTTTAGAAAGGAGAATTGAAATGAAGAAAGCTGAGCCAAAAATGATTTTAAATATATCTCTTAATAGTGAGGAAATTGAAGAAAAGGTCAAGATTGCTATGGACGAATATGTAGAGAAAGTTATTTATAAAAATCTTGATGAAGAAATTAAAAAAATTGTTGACAAGAGAATTGAAAGACTTATATCTGCTTCAAGCTGGAGTAGTGACAAGAAAATACAGGGTGTTTCTTTTGAGCAGTTTGTGAAAGATAGGACTGAAAAAACTATCGGCGATTTTGTAGAAAAGAATATCAAAGAAATTCTTGCTAAGAGATTTGCTGAAATTATGACAGATAGGAGTTTTGACAATGATTAAAGGCAGAAAAGTCTATGACCCATTAACTGATACTTGGAGTACAGGTTATTGGGTTGCGGATGATAAAGGAAATTATTACCCTGTGTGGGCAGAAAGGAGCAGCAATGGAGAGATTAACAGAAAGAATTGATGATGTTCCAGATGGAGAATCTGGCGTGTGGGTAAAAAATCACGATTATATATTAGCTGCGGAAAAATTAGCTGATTACGAGGACTTAGAAGAGCAGGGCAGACTTGTTAAACTACCTTGTAAGGTCGGAGATACAGTATGGGATAATGACTCTGGCAGACCTTGTGCATATACAATAACAGCCTTTTCATTTGGTGAATGTGAAGAATACATTTGTGAACCTGTTACAACAAAAGAAGCCGTATTCTATTATACAAACTCGAGCGGAAGTATCACAGGAAGCTTTGCAGAAAGTGAAATCAGCAAGTCGGTATTTTTGAAAAAATCCGAAGCCGAAGCAAAACTGAAAGAATTGAGAGGTGGAGAAAATGGATAAATTTCTTAAAAGCGTAAGCGAGCGTGATTTTGATAGAAGAATATCAGAAGTTGTTCGAATGCTTGAAGAAAAACAACTCTACGGAACTATCAGTCTGATAAAAGATTTGAAATATTACCTTGACTTAGCCACAAAGGAAAAGACACACAACTGTAACTGCCAGCACAACAATAATTCGAAAGATAATAAGCCTTGTTGCAGATGCGATAGCAGAACGACCAATGCCGACAGAATAAGGAATATGTCAGATGAAGAGTTAGCAAAATTTCTTGTCGGATTTAAAAACACATTCGGCGAGGAATACGAGGGAGAAGCTAGTTGTATGGAATGGCTTCAATCAGAAGCGGAATAGGAGAGAAAATGAAGTATATAAGTAATGCAAAATATGGAGAGCTGGTTGAAACAGGAACTATCTACAGAGGTGATAATAAAAGATTGGATATATGTGTTCACACGCTATGCGGTTGCGGAGAAACACTATATATGAATTGTCAGGCACTAGGTATTGTGGATAGAAAATTAAACAGTACATCTGTAATGAGCGCGATAAGCGAAGCACAATCATTAGTGAAACGTGAGCTTGATTTACTTAGCAAGGAACTTAATTCTATATTGAACAGTGAGATAGAAATATCAAGGTATTAGAATAGGAGATAACATGGAAAATAGATACTTATTTAAAGCAAAAAGGAAAAACTGGCAGGAATTACCAAAAGACGAACAATGGGTGCAGGGTTACTTGTTTGATGATGGATTTGAAAATGGGAGAGTGTTTGTAGGTAGTTTTGTCATTGAGAAATACAATGGAACTGCTCGTGATGATTGGGCTGTTACTGGCATAAATTTCTACGAGATAGACCCGAACACAATCTGTCAATGCACAGGGCTGAAAGATAAGAATGACAAGATTATTTGGGAGAATAATATCATGGTTGCGCATTTAGACAAATCATACCCAGATGATAAAACTTATCAAAAGGTTATTTGGAATGAAAATGGATTTCATTCAAAAGTAAAAGGAAGTGAAGACATAGAACCGATTGATAGGTTTGACCAAGAGTGGTTTGAGGTTATTGGCAACATTTTTGACAATCCAGAGTTATTAGAAAGTGAGGAATAATATGGCGAGAATATTTAGATTTAGTGGTTATTTAGTTTCCAATCGTGAAAATATTTCACTTGAGGATATATATGATGATATAAATGATGTAGGATATGCCGAAAACTGGCAACAGTTACATATCGAACAGTCGGAAGAATTTAATCTCGATGGCGAAGATAAGCCAAACTGTGACCTTTCGTTGCTCACAAGACATTTTAAGGCAGATAACATCAGTACAGAATTTGACAGATCTTTGCCTAAGAAAGGCGAGAAATACAGACATTTCAAGCTAGGTAAAATTGTAACAGTGATAGACATATCAAGACACACTGAAACAGAAGAACTGACAGTTGTGTATGAATATGAGGGACATATCTGGAACAGACCGCTTGAAATGTTTATGAGTAAAGTTGACAAGGGAAAATACCCGAACGCAACGCAGAAATATAGATTTGAAAAGGTAGAAAGTGAGGAAAAGTAATGAATTATATTTTATCAATTTTATTATTTGTACTTATTGAGCTAGTTATCTCTTTGGTAGAAAGCTTTGTTATATCATGGATAGCTTGTATATTAGGTATTAACATAGCATTTAAGATAATTTTATTTGTGGTATTTATTATAAATTTGTTTTTGCCTGCAAAAGGAAAGTAAGGAGGAAAAGTAATGAATCGTGTAATTTTATGTGGAAGATTGACAAGAGACCCAGAGGTTAGATATTCACAGACAGTAAACGGAAGTATGGCAGTTGCAAGATACACATTAGCTGTTGACAGAACTTTTAAGAAAGAGGGCGAACAGGCAGCAGACTTTATTAACTGTATTGCATTTGGCAAGAACGGAGAGTTTGCAGAGAAATATTTGCACCAGGGAACTAAGATTATCGTTGAGGGCAGATGGCAGACAGGCAACTATACCAACAAGGACGGACAGAAAGTTTACACTAATGATTGTGTTGTTGAAAGACACGAGTTCTGCGAAAGCCGTACTAATCAGCAGAGCAATAACAGTAATGGAATTATGGGCGGTAACAGCAGTAATGACAGCTTTATGTCAATTCCAGATGGAGTGGCGGATGAGGGATTACCATTTAATTAGAATAAGGAATACAGCAATGAGTGATATTTATGTTTATTTAAGAAAGGAATAACGAATCCTCGGTAAACCGAGGTTGCTAAATAAAGATGTTAAAGATTTAGTTGTAAAGTGTGAAATAGTAGCGTTAATGATTCGATAAGGTGAAATTTGAAGTAGCGCAGTTATGCGGTAATCGGTAATTGAGTTTCAGACCATTGGCATGGGAAGTCGATTCACACTATCCACGCACAGGATTTGTAGCGTGGTGTTATGAAAAAAGATTATAAGGTGTGTTGGTTATCTGCAGGAGTTTCAAGCTTTATTGCAGGATATTTGAACGATACAGCCATATTCACAAATGAAGAAGGAAAGGAATACAGGAGAACTCCGATTGATGAATGGATATATATTGATATAAAGGACCAGCACCCTGATAGTATGCGATTTATAAGGGATTGTGAAAAAATAATAGGTAAGAAAGTAACGATTCTTAAATCTGACAGGTTTAATTGCGTCGAAGATGTGGTTAGGAAGTACAGATATGTAAATGGTACACATGGGGCGGCTTGTACAGGAATGTTGAAGAAAGCTGTCAGAAAGAAGTGGGAAAATGAACATCTTGACTATGGTTTGATATATGTTTGGGGTATGGATAATTCAGAACAAAGACGAGCAGATGGACTTGTAAAGAACTTTCCAGAATTTAAGCATGAATTTCCTTTAATTGACTCACAATTATCTAAACAAGATTGCCATGCAATAGCTAATAGATTGGGCTTAAAAAGACCGGCTATGTATGACTTGGGATATTCTAATAATAATTGTATCGGTTGTGTTAAAGGTGGCATGGGTTACTGGAATAAAATCCGTAAAGACTTTCCCAAAGTATTTGAAAGCAGGGCAAAACTAGAAAGGGAAATAGGTCATAGTTGCTTAAACGGCGTGTTCTTAGATGAATTAGATCCAAACAGAGGGAAAATGGAAGATGAAATATCTACAGATTGTGGGATTATGTGCTATTTAAATTTAAAGGAGTGATTAAAGACGGATTACAAAAAGTTAAGACAGGCAAAAGCCATAGAATTAGAGAATAGAAAGCGACTTCTAAAGATAAATCCAAAGTTGAATGACAAAAGTGGAATATACTTCTTACTCCGAGAGGATGAAAACGGATTTAAGTATGCGTATATTGGACAGGCGGTACATACGCTTAGCAGATTGGCAAGCCACCTTGTAGGCTACGAACAGCACATAGACCTTAGTTTACGCAAGCATAAGCTGTATGACAAAGAGAAAAATCCTTATGGCTGGCGAGTTGAGTTTCTAAATTTTCCCGAGAGTCAGCTTGACGAGAAAGAGAAGTATTACATCAAGCTATATGCCGATAAAGGCTATCAGCTTAGAAATGTCAGTTTAGGCGGACAAGGAGAAAATCGTGATAGTGGTTCAATAGGCGAAAGGAAAGCACCTAAAGGCTATTTACAGGGCGTACAGCAAGGCAGAAAGAACCTTGCAAGGGAATTATCCAATATAGCAGAAAAACACCTTAAAATCGAATTGAGAGCGGATAAGGCTAATAATAAGGTGTCGCAGAAGCAGTATGAGAAGTTTATGGATTTATTGAAAGTGGGTGAAAGTGAATGACGAGCGCAGAAGAATATTTATCTAAAGCGAATGATGAGTATAAAAAGGGCGAAGAATATAGAGAACTTGCCAATAAACACTTTAATAATTACGCAGAACTCATGGCAATATACAGAATAGAAAGTGTGAACAGAGTTCTTGACTTCATAAGAGATGAATATAGGGCAGGAAGAATTTGCGACCTTGAAACATTATTATGTCATTGTCAAAACAAGCTGAATGGAAATATTGACAGAACAGAATTAGACCTTGATGAGCATTTCAGAGGTGTTCCTTTTAAGAAAGTGGGTGGCAATGATGAAGATTGAAACTATTGATATTGAAGTTCAGGATTATGTCAAGAAGCTCGTGAACGTAGTCACTAAGACAATGGTTGATTCATTTGAAAATCTCACTATCGAAGATGTAAATATGTTTAAGTTGGGCTACAACAAGGCTATTGATGATTGCGTTGAAGAACTTAAAAAGCGAAGACATACACGCTATATGAAAGTAAATTGTGATGATTTAGAACTTAAAATGCTGGCAAAAAAGCTGAAAGGAACGAAGTAGAATGAAGATTTTAAGTAAGAAGAAATACGACAAGCTCATTGATGATTTTGAGGAATTGCAGAAAAAGGTCGATGAACTCAAAAGAATAAATGAAAGCCTCGGGAAAAAGCTAGAAGATAAAAAGACAAGTTGCAAAATGAATAGTGGAAGTGACT